>Ga0308174_10001360_pt1 | contig 11313 bp, 5 predicted proteins | sample PhyPR2_FD_203894 | JGI IMG/M metagenome (GOLD analysis project Ga0308174, IMG submission 203894) | Soil microbial communities from UC Gill Tract Community Farm, Albany, California, United States - DLSLS.P.R2 | ecosystem: Environmental > Terrestrial > Soil > Agricultural land | place: USA... | reverse complement strand
TCTTCGGCTGTTCCCCTCGGTGTCAGCGTTCCGCGCGCTGATTCCGGCGGTACCCGCCACCACGCCGGTGGCCGCGCCAACGTCGCCTGCCTCGCCCCTGCGGTGTCCCGGCTGGACATCGTTTACTGCCCTCCCGGCGGCCAGTGGCGGGTCCAGACCCTGCCGAACGTTACCCGCGGCGTTCATCACGGCATTGTGGAGGACCTGCCGTACGGATCGCGCTATGGCTTCCGTCCCACGGCGGGCCGCCAAGCCCTGCCTCCCGCGGCTCCTGCGGGCAACGGGAAGGGCTCCGGCAGCTACCCCCTGCTGCTGGACCCCTACGGCCGGGGAGTGGACCAGCTCGACCGCGTCTTTACCAGCGTCCGGACGGCCAACGACTTCGATTGGGGAACGGACGAACGCCTGCGTCTTCCGTGGCGCAACACCATCGTCTACGAAGCCCATGTCCGCGGCCAGAGCATGCTCCACCCCGACGTACCGGCGGAGCTCCGGGGCACCTATGCGGGCCTCGCCCACCCCGCCGTGGTGGAGCACCTGACCAGCCTGGGCATCACGTCCGTCCAGCTCCTGCCCGTGCACTTCCACGTCGATGAGCCGCACCTGCAGGACCTCGGGCTCATCAACTACTGGGGGTACAACACCGCCGCCTTCTTCGCCCCGCACCCCGGCTACGCCACCAGGGCAGCCCGGGAGGAAGGCGCGCAGGCCGTCCAGGACGAGTTCAAGGCGATGGTCAAGGCACTCCACGCTGCCGGTTTGGAGGTCATCCTTGATGTCGTTTACAACCACACGGCCGAGGGCGGCGCGGACGGCCAGGTACTGAGCTTCCGGGGCCTGGGGGAGGACACATACTACCGCGTGGACGGCCATGGCAAGTACATCGACACAACGGGCTGCGGCAACACGCTCAACTTCGCGGACCAGCGCGTCATCCAGCTGGTGACCGATTCCCTGCGGTACTGGGTGGACGAGTTCCACGTCGACGGTTTCCGGTTCGACCTGGCCGTCGCACTCTGCAGGGACGGCCAGAACGAATTCGACCCCAGGCACCCCTTCCTCACCGCCGTCGCCGCCGATCCCGTCCTGTCCGAGGTCAAGCTGATTGCCGAGCCCTGGGACATTGGTTACGGCGGCTGGCAGACCGGGCAGTTCCCGCCCGGTTGGGTGGACTGGAACGACCACTTCCGGGACGCCCTCCGTACCTTTTGGCTGGCGGACCGGGCGGTCATCGAGTCCGGCGGACAGGGCGGGACCATGGCAAAACTCGCAGATGCCCTCTCCGGTTCCGCCAGCCTGTTCCAGGCGTCCGGCCGCTCCCGCCTGGCGTCGGTCAACTTCGTCACCTCGCACGACGGCTTCACGATGAACGACCTCGTGTCCTACGACCGCAAGCACAACGAGGCCAACGGCGAAGAGAACCGGGACGGGCACGGGGACAACCGCAGCTACAACCATGGCGTGGAGGGCCCCACTGAAAACGGTGTGATCCTGGCAAAGCGGGCACAGTCGCGGCGCAACCTGATGGCGTCGTTGATGGTTTCGCTCGGGGTTCCCATGATCACCGCCGGGGACGAGCTGGCAAGGACGCAGCAGGGGAACAACAACGCCTACTGCCAGGACAATGCCATCACCTGGCTTGACTGGACGCTGACGCCGGAAGCGCACGAAATGCTGCGCAGCACCAAACGGTACATCCGGTTGCGCAAGGAGTTCCTGGCCGCCCAGCCCCACGACTACCCCATCCGGGACGAACAGTCCTACCTTTACTGGTTCGACCAGCATGGCGAGCCCATGTCGGCTGATCGCTGGAACGATCCGCAGCACCGCGTCATGCAGCTGCTGCTCGGTGACGACGGCGGCGATCTGGCCGGCCTGGTGGTGGTGAACGGCAGTGCGTCGGATGTAATGGTCACCCTCCCGGACACCGGGAGGCAAACACCAAGCCTGTTCGAGCTGCGGCTGACCACTTCACCCCGCCACAAGCAGCGGCAAGGCATGCAGGTGGCCTCGGGCGAAACCGATGTCGCCGAGGCCAACTCCATCAGCATCTACCGCACCTAAACCCAGCACCACCAGAACCAGCACCACCAGCCGGCAGGTAAAACCCAAATGCGGAACCGCTCCATCCTCCCCTTGCTCATCACCACGGTGGTGGTGCTGGCCACGCTGGCGTTCGGCGGGGCCGGGCTGCTGGGCCAGCAAACGGAAAATACGACGCCGGGAACGGCTTCCAGCCGGACCCCCACGCCGGGCGGAACGGCCACGTCCGGGGCAGCAAAGCAGTCGTCGCCCCACAGGGCAGCCAACCCCTCCAGCCTGCCGGAGATCCGGGAATCGGCCCTTCCCGTGGAGGGCCGCCGCGTGCTGGCGCTGGTCCGTGCGGGCGGACCCTACCAGTACGGCCAGGATGACCAGGTGTTCGGGAACTTTGAGCGGGTCCTGCCCGTCCGGGACCGGGGCTACTACCGCGAGTACACCGTTCCCACCCCCGGCGAAGGGGACCGGGGTGCACGGCGTATCGTGGCGGGCAACGGCGGGGAGAAGTACTACACCGGTGACCACTACGCAACGTTCAAGTACATAGCGGAAGGCAGTTAGCACAACCATGAGAATCTTCTCCAGCGACACCTGGACCCTGGAAGAGCTGCAGGAACAGGTTGCCGACGCCGGACGCCGCAGCGTGATCGTCCCTCCGGCAGACAGCAAACGCGCCGTCCTGGAGACTTTCGGTGAGGTCCTGGACTTTCCCGAGCACTATGGCGTTAACCTCGACGCGCTGAACGACTCGCTCCATGACTTTGCGGACAGCATCACCGACAACGGAAACCCGCCCGTCACGGTCCTGTGGCAGGTGGCTGCCCCGTTCCGCAGCGACAGGTCGTTCGGAATCATCTGCGAAATCCTGCAGGACGCCGAACGGTACGCGGGTAAGGACCTTGCCGTCACGGCAGTACTGCTCTAAGCCCCCGCTGCTCCTCTGGAGCTAGCCCTCCGGGCGCTCCTCGTGCGAGACGTAGGTGTCCAGCAGTGCCGAGGCATGACCGCCGTCGTCCTCCGCGGCGAGGCCCTTGCGCATGCTTTCCGCTTTCTGGCGCCCGGCCGGGAACGGCGGAAGCAAAGGGATCCCGGGGTCGGTCAGGACCTCGATCACCACGGGGCAGTCCGCGGCGAAGGCCTGGTCCCAGGCATCGGCGATCAGTTCAGGGTCCTCCACGCGGATGCCCTTCATCCCCAGCAGGTCGGCGTAGCCGGCAAAGGGAAAATCGGGAAGCTCCTGGCTTGCCGCAAACCGCGGCTCGGCTTCTGACTCACGCTGCTCCCACGTGACCTCCGTCAGCTCCCGGTTGTTGAAGACGCACACCACGAACCTTGGGTCCTGCCACTGGCGCCAGCGGTGCGCCACCGTGACCAGTTCGGCCACACCCAGCATCTGCATGGCGCCGTCCCCGGCCAGTGCCACGAGCGGACGATCCGGATGTGCCAGCTTGGCCGCGAGTCCGTACGGGATGGAGCAGCCCATGCTGGCCAACGTCCCGGACAGGTGCGCTGGGACGCCCTGCGGCAGCACCAGCTGGCGGGCGTACCAGTAAACACAGCTTCCGACGTCGACACTCACCTGGGCGTCCCCGGGGAGGCGGCCGTTGAGCTCCCTGACAACACGCTCCGGATTGATGGGGCTTGCGGTTACGGCGGCGCGGTCTGCGGCGAGGATACGCCAGCGGCTGACTTCCTCCTCCACGGACGAGCGCCATGGGGTGCGCGGACGCTGCTCCAGTCTCTGGTTCAAAGCATCCAGGGCGGAGGCGGCATCTCCGGCCAGGCCCACCTCCACCGGGTACCGGTTGCCGATCTTCTTCTCGTCGATGTCGATCTGCACGGCTCGGGCGGCGCCGGGCGGCGGATAGAACTCGGTCCAGGGATCATTGGAGCCCACGATGAGGAGGGCATCACAGTTACCCAGCAGGTGCGCGCTCGCCGTGGTGCCCAGATGCCCCATGGTTCCCACCGCGAAGGGCAGGTTCTCATCCACATAGGGCTTGCCCAGGAGGCTGGTGGCGATCCCCGCCCCGAGCTTCTCGGCTACGGCAACCACTTCCTCTGCGGCGTGCCTGGCGCCCTGGCCCACCAGGAGGGCCACCCGCTCCGCAGAGTTGAGGAGGGCTGCTGCGGCGGCGAGGTCCTCCTCCCGGGGGGACTTGGCTGATGCGCTCCAGGATGGCGCGGTGACCACGATGCCATGCTGCTGCTCCAGCTCGGGAGCGGGAGCGGACTGCACATCGTGCGGAATGATGACCACGCATGGGGAGGAGGTTGCCTTCGCGGTCCGGAAGGCCCGGTCCAGCACCATGGGCACCTGCTCGGCCGTACTGACCAGCTGAACGAATTGCGATGCGACGTCCTTGAACAACGCGGTGAGGTCGATTTCCTGCATGTAGGCCGAACCCAAAACGGTGCGTCCCTGCTGTCCCACAATGGCCACCACGGGCACGCCGTCCAGCTTGGCGTCGTACAGCCCGTTGAGCAGGTGGACGGCACCCGGGCCCTGCGTGGACGTTACCACCCCCACGCCGCCGGTGTACTTGGCGTGGCCCACGGCCATGAATGCCGCCGATTCCTCATGCCGGGCCTGGACGAACTCCACTCGCCCCTCGCTCCGGCGCAGGGCTCCCATGAATCCGTTGATGCCGTCCCCGCTGTAGCCGAAGACCCGCCCCACACCCCACGTGGTGAGGCGTTCCACGATTACATCGGCCACCGTACGTTCAGTCATCGAGCCCTCCTGCGATTGGGTAAGTGCCCTGCATGCCAGGAGCCTTACCCATCAGGCCAGCGGGCTAAGCGTTGACGATCAGTCCGAGCTCCGCTTTCGAGGCCAAGGCTTCGTGCCGGGGCAGTACCCGGACCGTGTATCCGAATGGCCCTGAACGGTCGATGACCAGTGAGCCGCTGAACAAGTGCCGCCCGTTGCCCAGGTCCTCCTTCACCTGCAGCTCCATCATGGTGATATCGGCGAGGGCATCATTTTCTTCGGCCCGGCCGTATGCCACCTCAACGGAGACGTCCTCCGGGGTCAGCGCGTTCAGGGCCACGTAGGCGTTGACCTGGAGCGTGTCGCCGATCTGCGGATCCTCGGATACCCCTACCGAATCCACGTGCTCCACGTGTACCTGGGGCCAGGCGCCGCGCACCTTGGCAGACCAGGACGCCAGGGCCCGGGCCTGGGCGTACGAATTGGCGGTGGCGCTGCGGCCGGCTTCGGCGGCGGGCCGGTACAGGGTGTTCACGTAGTCGCGGAGCATGCGTTCCGCGGAAACGGCCGGGCCCAGGTGGGACAGGGTGTGCTTGATCATGGACACCCAGTGGGTAGGAACGGTCTCGCTCCTGGTGGTCGAAGGCCCGGCCGCGCCTGCCCCCTCGGACACCGTGCTCCCGTAGAAGCGCGGCGCCACCTGTGTTTCAAGCAGCTCGTAAAGCGCTGCGGCCTCAATGTCGTCGCGTTCTTCGGGGGAGGCGTCGTTGTTGGCGGTGGGGATCGCCCAGCCGTTCTCGCCGTCGTACATCTCGTCCCACCAGCCGTCCAGGACGGAAAGGTTCAACGATCCGTTCAGCGCCGCCTTCATGCCGGACGTCCCGCAGGCCTCCAGCGGCCGCAGAGGATTGTTCAGCCAGACATCGCAGCCCGGGAACAGGGTCCGGGCCATGGCGATGTCGTAGTTGGGCAGGAACGCGATGCGGTGCCGGACCTCGGGGTCATCCGTGAAGCGCACCAGGTCCTGGATCATTTTCTTCCCGGCGTCATCGGCGGGGTGCGACTTGCCGGCGATGACCAACTGGATGGGATGCTCCTTGTGCAGGAGCAGTGCCTTGAGCCGCGCCGGTTCGCGCAGCATCAGCGTGAGCCGCTTGTAGGTGGGCACGCGGCGGGCGAACCCGATGGTGAGCACATCCGGGTCCAGCACGTTGTCGGTCCAGCCCAGCTCGGCGTCGGCGGCGCCACGCTTCTTCCAGGCCGCACGCAGCCTGCGGCGGACGTCCTCCACCAGGGCCGCCCGCAATTCCCTGCGCAAAGCCCACACGTCGGCGTCGCTGACGTTGTAGGCCAGGTCCCACCGCCCGTTCGCCTCGGCTTCGCTGCCGAACTGGTCCCGGGCCAGCTTGGAGATGCGGCTGTCCACCCAGGTGGGCACATGGACGCCGTTGGTCACCGAGGTGATGGGCACCTCCGAGTGGTCGAAGCCCGGCCACAGGGCGGAGAACATTCCGCGCGACACTTCGCCGTGGAGTTTGGCAACCCCGTTGGCACGCTGGGCCAGCCGCAGGCCCATCACGGCCATGTTGAAGACGGACGGGTTGCCGTCCGCGTAGTTCTCCCGGCCGAGTTCCAGGATCCTGTCCACCGGCACCGCGGGGGCCAGCCCTGCTTGGAAGAAGTGGCTGATCTGGTTGATTTCGAACCTGTCGATGCCCGCCGGTACGGGTGTGTGCGTGGTGAACACGGTGGAGGCACGCCCGGCGGCCAGTGCTTCGTCGAACGTGAGCGCCTGTTCCCCGGACATCAGCTCCTGGATGCGCTCGATCCCAAGGAAGCCGGCGTGGCCTTCGTTGGTGTGGAACACTTCGGGAGCGGCGGAGCCCGTCAGCTGCTGGAAGGCCCGAAGAGCCTTGACCCCGCCCATGCCCAGCAGCAGTTCCTGCTGGAGCCGGTGGTCGCCGCCGCCGCCGTACAACCGGTCAGTGATGCTGCGGGCGGCGTCGTCGTTGCCCGGGACGTTGGAATCGAGCAGGAGCAGCGGAACCCGTCCGACGTCGGCACGCCAGATGTGCGCATGCAGGCGCCTTCCGTTGGGAAGGGGAAGGGAGATCTGCAGGGCCTTGCCGTTGCCGTCAGGGGAGGGCTCGCGCAGCAGTGTCAGGGGCAGGCCGTCCGGATCCAGGACGGGATAGGTCTCCTGCTGCCAGGCATCGCGCGACAGTGACTGCTTGAAATAGCCGGCCTGGTACAGCAGGCCCACGCCCACAAGGGGAACGCCCAGGTCGGAGGCCGCCTTCAAATGGTCGCCGGCCAGGATGCCCAGGCCACCGGAATACTGGGGGAGTACCTCGGTAATGCCGAATTCGGGGGAGAAGTAAGCGATGGAGGCGGGCGCTTCCGGGCCCAGGCCCTGGTACCAGCGCGGTTCCTCGAGGTACCGGTCAAGGTCCTCCTCCGCGGCGCGCACTCGGTCCACCACGGACTGGTCCGCCGCGAGCTGCTGGAATTCCTCACGGCTGACCATCCCCAGGAAGCCCACCGGGTCCTGGCCGCTTTCCTCCCAGAGGCGCGGGTTCAGCCCGGCGAAAAGCTCCCGGGTGGGGCGGTGCCAGGACCACCGCAAATTGCTGGCCAGCCTGGCCAGGGGCCGAATGGGCTCGGGGAGGACTGTACGGACCGTAAACCTGCGGATTGCCTTCACCTGCGTCACACTAACCGACAACATGCGCGGCCGGAACCAGCTTTCTGTTTCTTTTGGATAAATGACAGGGGCATGAAGAAATTGCGTCGCGGCGCGGAGAATTTAGTGAGCACGCTTAGCAATCCTGGCCATTTCTCGCTAACGTCAAGCCTGTGACGACTAACTTAGGAACCAGTGCCGCATCCAGCAAAATGACCTCGCGCCGCATCACCGAGGGCCTGCGGTTCGGGCGTTTTCCCATCACCGACGTGCAGCCCGTCGTCGAGGGCGGCAAGTTTCCGGCCAAAGCCCTGCCCGGCGAGGCCATCGTGGTCGGCGCTACCGCCTTCCGGGAAGGGCATGACCAGCTCGGCGTAAGTGCCGTTCTCCTGGACCCGTCCGGTGCAGAGCGCCAGCGTGTGCGGCTTGCGCCGCCCCGTGGGGAACGCGGCATGGGAACGGACCGCTGGGAAGGCGTGCTCACACCCGCGGAAACCGGGGACTGGTCCTTCGTCATCGAAGCCTGGCATGACCGCTACGGCACCTGGCACCACAACGCCGAGGTGAAGATCGACGCCGGGATCGACGTCGAACTCATGCTCGCCGAAGGTGCCAAACTGCTGGGCGAAGCGTCCGCGGAGGATTTCCGCAGCGAGGCGGACAGGGAAACCTTGCGCTGGGTCGCGGACCGGCTCGCGGACGGATCCCTCAGCCCGGAGGAGCGGCTCGCAGCCGGGTTCAGCCAAGGAGTGGCGGAAATCGTGGGGCGCGAGCCCATCCGCGAACTGGTGACTGTCTCCGAGCAGTTCCCGTTGCTGGTGGAGCGGGACCGGGCAGGCCGGGGTGCCTGGTACGAGTTCTTCCCCCGGTCCGAAGGCGCCGTCAAGGACCACAACACCGGTGCCTGGACGTCGGGCAACTTCCGGACCGCGGCCAAGCGGCTGGATGCCGTGGCCGCCATGGGATTCGACGTGCTCTACATGCCCCCCATCCACCCCATCGGCATGCAGTTCCGCAAGGGACCCAACAACACCCTCGTCGCCGGGCCCAACGACCCCGGTTCGCCCTGGGCCATTGGAGCGCAGGAGGGCGGCCACGATGCCATCCATCCCGACCTCGGTTCCTTCGAGGACTTCGACGCCTTCGTGGCGCGGGCCAACGAGCTGGGCTTGGAAGTTGCCCTGGACCTGGCGCTCCAGGCTGCCCCGGACCACCCCTGGGTACAGTCCCACCCGGAATGGTTCACAACCCGGGTGGACGGCAGCATTGCCTACGCGGAAAACCCGCCCAAGAAGTACCAGGACATATATCCGCTCAATTTCGATAACGATCCGGAAGGGCTTTCCCGCGAAATCCTGCGGATTGTGCTGTTGTGGGTCAGCCACGGGGTAAAGATTTTCAGGGTGGATAACCCGCACACCAAACCAGTGTGGTTCTGGGAATGGCTTATTGCGGAAGTGGATAAAGCGGCGCCCGGCGTGGTGTTCCTCGCCGAGGCCTTCACCCGGCCCGCCATGATGCACGCACTGGGCAGGGCAGGCTTCCAGCAGTCCTACACCTACTTCACATGGCGCAACACCAAAGAGGAGATCGAGGAGTACTTCGAGGAAGTCAGCCACGAATCCCCGGCCTTCTTCCGGCCCAACTTCTTTGTCAACACCCCGGATATCCTCACGGAATACCTCCAGTACGGTGGCCCCCCCGCGTTCCGGATCCGGGCGGTCCTTGCCTCCACGGGCAGCCCGCTCTGGGGTGTCTACGCCGGCTACGAACTGTACGAGCACGTTGCCCGGCCCGGTGCCGAGGAATACATCGACAACGAGAAGTTCGAGTACAAAGCCCGCGACTGGGATGCCGCCGCGGAGTCCGGCCGCTCGCTGGTTCCGTACATCACGCGGCTGAACCACATCAGGCGGGACCACCCGGCGCTGCTGGACCTGCAGAACTTGACGGTCCACCAAAGCACGGACAACTCCACGGTGGTCTACTCCAAGCACAAGACCCTTCCCGACGGGTCCAAGGACACCATCATCGTGATTGTCAACGTGGACCCGCACGTGACCAAGGAATGCAGCGTGGCCTTGGACCTGGCAGCCCTGGAGCTGGATCCGCAGGACCTCACCCCCGGGGGCGGCTTCTTCGTGGACGACCTCATCTCCGGCCAAAGCTGGGAGTGGGGTGAGTTCAACTACGTGCGGCTTGATCCGCACGTGGAGCCCGCCCATATCCTGAGCGTGAGGAGAATGCATTCGTGAATTTCAATCCGCAAAGTTCCGGCCACTTCACCCCAAAGAGCACCTTCGAGCTAAATGCGCCCGGCCTGCAGCATGACCCGCTGTGGTACCGCAAGGCAGTGTTCTACGAAGTACTTGTCAGGGCTTTTGCGGATGCCAACGGCGATGGGTCCGGGGACTTCTCCGGACTCATTGACCGGCTGGACTACCTGCAGTGGCTGGGAGTGGACTGCCTCTGGCTGCCCCCGTTCTTCCAGTCGCCGCTGCGGGACGGCGGCTATGACATCTCCGACTACAACTCAGTGCTGGACGAGTTCGGCACCATCAGCGATTTCAAACGCCTCGTAGCAGAAGCCCACGCCCGCGGCGTGCGGGTGATCATTGACCTGCCACTGAACCACACCTCAGACCAGCACCCTTGGTTCCAGGAATCACGCAAGGACCCGGACGGCCCGTTCGGGGACTTCTACGTCTGGAGTGACACGGACGAGAAGTACCAGGACGCGCGCATCATCTTCGTGGACACCGAGGAATCGAACTGGACGTTCGATCCCATCCGCAGGCAATTCTTCTGGCACCGGTTCTTCAGCCACCAGCCGGACCTGAACTTCGAAAACCCCAAGGTGATCGACGCCGTCTTCGACGTGGTCCGGTTCTGGCTGGACCAGGGGATCGACGGTTTCAGGGCGGATGCCATCCCCTACCTCTTCGAGGAAGAGGGAACCAACTGCGAGAACCTTCCCGCCACCCACGAGTTCCTGCGCCGCCTGCGGGCCATGGTGGACGAAAGCTACCCCGGCCGCGTCATCATCGCTGAAGCGAACCAGCCACCCAACGAGGTGGTGGAGTACTTCGGGACCGTTGAGGAACCCGAGTGCCACATGGCGTTCCATTTCCCCATCATGCCCCGCCTGTATTACGCACTGCGGGACCAGAAAGCCGCGCCCATCATCGAAACCATGCGCGACACCCCGGACATCCCCGAGGGGGCGCAGTGGGGCACATTCCTGCGGAACCACGATGAACTGACCCTGGAAATGGTCACCGCTGATGAGCGCGCGGCAATGCTGGGTTGGTACGCCCCCGACCCCCGCATGCGCGCCAATATCGGCATCCGGCGCCGGCTGGCACCGCTGCTTGATAATTCCCGGGCCGAGATCGAGCTGATCAACGCCCTCCTGCTCTCGCTTCCGGGCAGTCCGTTCCTGTACTACGGGGACGAGATCGGCATGGGAGACAACATTTGGCTCGAGGACCGCGACGCAGTCCGTACCCCCATGCAGTGGAACCCGGACCGGAATGCCGGCTTCTCCCATGCGGATCCCGGCAAGCTGTACCTGCCGCCCATCCAGTCGCTGGTCTACAACTACAGCATGGCCAACGTCGAAGCGGAGGCATCCCACTCCGGGTCCCTGCTGCGGTGGACCCGGCAGATCCTCAGCGTCCGCAAGAACCACCCGGCGTTCGGCCTGGGCGGGTTCAAACACGTGGAAGCAGACCACGACGCCGTCGTGGCGTACCTGCGCGAACTGCCGGAGAGCAATCCTGCCGGTGCCAACGCCGAGACCATCCTCTGCGCCTTCAACCTTTCCCAGCACCCTGTCGCTGCGAGGCTCCGCATTCCCGAATATGCCGGACGGGGG
>Ga0308174_10001359_pt1 | contig 11314 bp, 9 predicted proteins | sample PhyPR2_FD_203894 | JGI IMG/M metagenome (GOLD analysis project Ga0308174, IMG submission 203894) | Soil microbial communities from UC Gill Tract Community Farm, Albany, California, United States - DLSLS.P.R2 | ecosystem: Environmental > Terrestrial > Soil > Agricultural land | place: USA... | reverse complement strand
TTCGATCAACCGTGACGAGTTTTACGGTCAAAGCGCGGCATCGGCGACCCGCGAACAAGACGATCGAGGCGGTCATAACGATCACGCCTCGGCGCAACCCACGCAGCCCGATCGCGCTGCCCGCCTTCAGCAAGCGCGCTCGCTATTGCAGCAAGCCACCGCACAGGCGGTCAGCCTTCCGCCTCGCGGTCAGCCGACGGCGGTCAGCACCGGCCACTTCGACGATTCCTTCGAAGACGCCGACCCCTTCGAACCATTCGAGCAGTGCGCGCCGTCTCGTGCGCCCGCAGTTGAGACGGGTTCCGTTAGAGAGCGTCCGATTCGGCGTCCACGTAAGGCTCGCAGCGCAACTAATCGACCATCACCGCAACGCTTCCCCGCCGGCGACGCATTTGAAGACTCCGAGCCGTTCGAACAATGTGCGCCGCAAGCAGAAGTGGAACTGGAGTCCGCGTACAGCCGCTCCAGCGAACGCCAGCGCAAGGTGCCGAACGCCAATAACCCCCGTCAGCCGCAACGCTCGCTCAAAGGGCGCGCGCTAGGCTACCTCTCGCGCCGCGAATATAGCCGCGCAGAGCTGTCGCGCAAACTACGGCCGTATGTCGAAGAAGCCGATTCCCTCGAAACGCTGCTCGACAGCCTCGAACGCGACGGCTGGCTGTCCAACGAGCGCTTCGTCGAAAGCGTCGTGCATCGCCGGGCGGCGCGCATGGGCGGCAGCCGCATCATCAATGAACTCAAGCGTCACGCGGTCGGCGACGCGCTCATCGGCGAAACAGCGGGAAAGCTCGCGGTAACCGAAACCGCCCGCGCCCAGGCGGTCTGGGAAAGAAAGTACGGCGTGTTGCCCGAGACGCCCGCCGAGCGCGCCAAGCAGGCGCGCTTCCTCGCGGCGCGCGGCTTTTCCGGCAGCACCATCGGCAAAATCCTGAAAGGCGGGGACGAAGACTGCGCCGACGAGTTCATCGACGACTAACAACGCGGCGATACAGCGTCGCGACACGGCGCGGTGACCCACGCAGAAGGCCGTCTGACCGCCCGCAGCGATTCCTCAGGCCATCCGCAGCCCCAAATACTCGCTATGCTAAAATTCAACGGTTTCCCCGTTCCGGCTTTCGCCCCATGCCTCTTTCTCCGCCCGTTTCCCGACAGTTGCGCCATCGTCGCGCGATTCGGCTGGAAGCGTTCGAGCGGGATGACAAGCTATGGGACATCGAAGCCTGCCTAACCGATGAGAAGCCCCGCGACGTCCAGGTCGCGGCGGGCGTCCGGCCGAAAGGCCTGCCGATCCATGAACTCTGGCTGCGCATCACCATCGACCGCAAGCTCACCATCGTCGACGCCCAGGCGTCGTCCGACTGGGCGCCCTATGCCGGTCTCTGCGCCGAATCCAACTCGGCTTATCGCTCGCTCATCGGGCTCAATCTGTTGCGTAATTTCCGTCGCGAAGTCCGCGCCCGCCTGGGTGGCACGGCCGGCTGCACGCATCTCACCGAGCTGTGCGCCGTCTTGCCGACCGCAGCCATGCAGGCGTTCTTCGGCGATGTCTGGTCCGACGACATGTCCGATCCCTTCGCCCCGGAAGACGCGCGCGCGGGCGCGCAACGGAAACGGCCGCCGTTCGAACTCGGCGGCTGCCACGCGCTGCGCTTCGACGGCCCCGCCGTGCGCGAATACTATCCGCAATGGTTCGGCTACGAGCCGTCCCGCCAAGGCAACGCATCCGACACGGAACAGGAAAGTCCGCAAACGTAGCGCGCTCGTCATTGCGAATCCGAGCGGCCGGTAATCAAACAACCATCCAGACAATTGCGATTCAGGCAATTCGAAATCGAAGTTCAATCCAACTCTCAGACTGAAGGAATCACGCATGAAGATTCACGAGTACCAGGGTAAGGAAATCCTGCGGAAGTTCGGCGTCGCGGTCCCGCGCGGCAAACCCGTGTTCTCGGTGGACGATGCGGTCAAGGCCGCGGAAGAGCTGGGCGGCCCGGTTTGGGTCGTCAAGGCGCAGATCCACGCCGGCGGCCGCGGTAAGGGCGGCGGCGTGAAGGTCGCGAAGTCGATCGAGCAGGTCCGCGAGTACGCGAACCAGATCCTCGGCATGCAGCTCGTCACGCACCAGACCGGCCCCGAAGGTCAGAAGGTGAACCGCCTGCTGATCGAAGAAGGCGCGGACATCAAGAAGGAACTGTATGTCGGCCTCGTGCTGGATCGCGTTTCGCAGAAGATCGTCGTGATGGCGTCGAGCGAAGGCGGCATGGACATCGAAGAAGTCGCGGAAAAGACGCCGGAGCTGCTGCACAAGTTCGCCGTCGAGCCGTCGACCGGCCTGCAGGACGCAGACGCCGATGACCTCGCACGCAAGATCGGCATCCCTGACGCATCGATCCCGCAAGCGCGCGCGATCCTGCAAGGCCTCTACAAGGCGTTCTACGAAACCGACGCATCGCTCGCGGAAATCAACCCGCTGATCGTGACCGGCGACGGCAAGGTGATCGCGCTCGACGCCAAGTTCAACTTCGATTCGAACGCGCTCTTCCGTCATCCGGAAATCGTTGCGTATCGCGATCTGGACGAAGAAGATCCGGCTGAAGTAGAAGCATCGAAGTTCGACCTCGCGTACATCTCGCTGGACGGCAATATCGGCTGTCTCGTGAACGGCGCGGGCCTCGCAATGGCGACGATGGACACCATCAAGCTCTTCGGCGGCGAGCCGGCGAACTTCCTGGACGTCGGCGGCGGCGCGACGACCGAGAAGGTCACGGAAGCCTTCAAGCTGATGCTGAAGAACCCGAACCTGAAGGCGATCCTCGTCAACATCTTCGGCGGCATCATGCGTTGCGACGTGATCGCGGAAGGCGTGATCGTGGCGTCGAAGGCGGTGGACCTGAAGGTGCCGCTCGTCGTGCGCATGAAGGGCACGAACGAAGACCTCGGCAAGAAGATGCTGGCGGACTCCGGCCTGCCGATCATCTCCGCCGACAGCATGGAAGAAGCTGCGCAGAAGGTCGTCGCTGCAGCCGAAGGCAAGTAAGCGCATCTGCGTGCCTGCCTAAAAGAGCGTTCCACCAGATACGAATGGCGGCGCCGGCCTCGAGCCTGAGCGACGCCAGACGAACAGAGGTCACTACATGTCGATTCTGATCAACAAAGACACGAAGGTCATCACGCAGGGCATCACCGGCAAGACCGGCCAGTTCCATACGCGCGCTTGCCGCGAATACGCGAACGGGCGCGAAGCGTTCGTCGCGGGCGTGAACCCCAAGCGCGCCGGCGAAGACTTCGAAGGCATCCCCATCTACGCGTCCGTCAAGGAAGCGAAGTCCGAAACCGGCGCAACGGTTTCGGTGATCTACGTGCCGCCCGCGGGCGCTGCCGCGGCGATCTGGGAAGCGGTCGAAGCCGATCTGGATCTCGCCATCTGCATCACGGAAGGCATTCCGGTCCGCGACATGCTCGAAATCAAGGACCGCATGCGCCGCGAGAACCGCAAGACGCTGCTGCTCGGACCGAACTGCCCCGGCACGATCACGCCGGATGAGCTGAAGATCGGCATCATGCCGGGTCACATCCACAGGAAGGGCCGCATCGGCGTCGTGTCGCGTTCGGGCACGCTGACATATGAAGCGGTCGGCCAACTGACGGCGCTCGGCCTCGGCCAGTCGTCGGCGGTGGGTATCGGCGGCGATCCGATCAACGGCCTGAAGCACATCGACGTGATGAAGATGTTCAACGACGATCCGGACACGGACGCCGTCATCATGATCGGCGAGATCGGTGGTCCGGACGAAGCGAACGCCGCTTACTGGATCAAGGACAACATGAAGAAGCCGGTCGTCGGCTTCATCGCGGGCGTGACGGCGCCTCCGGGCAAGCGCATGGGCCACGCAGGCGCGCTGATCTCGGGCGGTGCGGACACGGCGGACGCCAAGCTCGAAATCATGGACGCGTGCGGCATCAAGGTCACGAAGAACCCGTCGGAAATGGGCCGTCTGTTGAAGTCGGTGATCTAAGGGAAGATCGGCAAAAGCCGTCAGGGTTTGGTACTCTTACTGAATCCTTTCGTCATCGCCGGATAGAAAGCGGGGGAGCGTCGGCTTCCCCGTTTTTTTTTTCGATCACCGTTTCGCCTTGCCATGCTCGAATTTTTCTCCACGCTCCATTGGGGCGCTGTCGTTCAGATCATCGTCATCGATATTCTTCTCGGTGGCGATAACGCCGTCGTCATCGCGCTCGCGTGCCGCGATTTGCCCGTCATGCAGCGCAAGCGGGGCATCGTGCTCGGCACGCTCGGCGCGATCCTGCTGCGCGTCGCGCTGATTGCGTTTGCCGTCGTCCTCCTCGACGTGCCGTTTCTCAAGTTCGTCGGCGGACTGTTGCTGCTGTGGATCGGCGTCAAGCTGATGCAGCCGGGCCACGACAAGCATCACATCAGCTCGTCCGACAAGCTCTGGGCGGCGGTGAAGACGATCATCGTCGCCGATGCCGTGATGAGCCTCGACAACGTGATCGCGATTGCTGGCGCGGCGGAGGCGGCCGATCCGCAGCATCGCCTGACGCTCGTGATTTTCGGGCTGGTCGTGAGCATTCCGCTCATCGTGTGGGGCAGCACGCTGGTGCTCAAGCTGCTGGACCGCTTTCCCGTCGTCGTGTTGCTGGGCGCGGGGCTGCTCGGGTGGATCGCGGGCGGGCTCATCATCGACGATCCGTTCATCGACCGCTGGCCGGCACTGAATACGGACGCGGTCGGCTACGCGGCGCGGCTTGGCGGCGCGCTCGTCGTCATCGCGGCGGGCTGGCTGATGAAGCGCCGCACGCTGGCGCAGGGAAAGGGCGTCGTGGCCGATACCTGATCGCGTAACGTTGGCCGAATGGCCGACTGTCGCCGCACTGACTGTCTCAATAGGATGAAAGCGTCCGGTCTGCTCACGCAGCCGGCGCTTTTTGTCTTTTTGGGAGCAGCAATGACGAGCATGGTTTTGGACGTGAAGAGCCCGCGCGAACGGCGCGGATGGAACGAGTGGATCAGGCGGGCGGCATCGTCGGCGCATGGTTTCACGCTGATCGAATTGATGATCGTGCTGGCGATCGTCGGCGTCGTCGCGGCTTACGCGATTCCCGCGTATCAGGACTATCTGGCGCGCAGTCGCGTGGGCGAAGGGTTGTCGCTCGCGGCATCGGCGCGTCTCGCGGTCGCGGAGAACGCGGCGAGCGGGGCGGATCTGGCGAGCGGCCATGCATCGCCGCCTGCGACGCGCAACGTGGAGTCCATTCACGTCGACAGCAATACCGGGCAGATCACCATCGCCTATACGACGCGCGTTGCGCCGGCGGGATCGAACACGCTGGTGCTCGTGCCTTCCGCGCCCGATAACGCCGATACGCCGACGGCCCGCGTCGCCCTCGCGCGAGGGACGGTGCAGGCGGGCACGATCACGTGGGAGTGTTTCGCGGGCGGCAAGGCGGCGTCGTCGCTGCCGGCGCCGGGCGCGGGGCCGTCGCCGGTGGAAGCGCCGACGCTGCAAGGCAAGCTCGCGCCGCCTGAATGCCGCGCCTGAGCACGCGAGTGAGCGAGTGAGCGAGCCGAACGGCGAGCGCGGCGGCGTAGAAGGTTTCGCCGCCGCGCTTCACAGCGAGTTCGCGCAAAAGCCGGTGATTTCGTGGCATTTCCGGGCAGGCGGCGCACAGAGACGGCAAAGTTTTGTATAGTGCGCCGGTTCCCGACGTTCCCAGCCCCTCATGCCTTCCCAAACCACCTCGTACGCGCGCTATCTCTGCTTCGCCGTTCTGTGTGCCGCGCTGACGTTTCCGTTCGCCGTCGTCAGTCACACGTATCCGATTCCAACCTTCTACGCCGAGTACAGCGCGCTCGCACTTTATCTGGCGCTCGGCGCGGCGGTCGCCGTGCTCGTGACCGTGTCCGAGCCGCGCGTGCCGTTCGCGTCGCCGGTCGTGGCGCTGATGCCGCTGCTGTTCGGCCTGGTGCTCGTCGCGCAGACGGTACTGCTGCCTGTCGCGCAGCCTTCGATGAACTGGCTCGGCGGCGCGTATTTGCTGGCGTCGTTCGTCGCGGTGCATACGGGCTTTGGGCTGGCGCGGGCGGGGCTGTCGGAGAAGGCGTTGCGGGTCGGCGCGGCGGCGCTGATCGCCGGCGGCCTGTTCGCGGTGTTCTGCCAGACCGTGCAGATGTTCCATGCGGAAGCGAAGTTCTCGCCTCTGATCGTCGCGTACAACGTGATGACCGAGCGGCGCATGTTCGGCAACATGGCGCAGGCGAATCACCTCGCGACCGTCATCGCGTTCGCGCTTGCCGGCGCGCTCTACTCCGTGCAGACGCGGCGCATGCCGGTCGCGGTGTGGCTTGCGCTGTCGGCGGTGTTTTCGTTCGGGCTTGCGCTGACGGTGTCGCGCGGGCCGTGGCTGCAGACGGCGGTGATCGTCGTGGCGGGATTGTGGATGGCGTTCGCGCAGGGTCGCTCGGCCGCAGCCGAAGACCTCGACGCGCCCGCACGCCGCAATCGACGCGACATGCGCGCGTGGATCATCCCGATCGCCCTTGGTGTGCTGTTCCTCTTGGTGAACGCGGGCGTGCGCTGGGCCAACGTGAGGTTCCAACTGGATCTGGCGCAATCGGCGGCGGAGCGCATGCAGGACGCGAACCAGATCGCGCCGCGTCTCGCGCTGTGGAAGTACGGCTGGACGATGTTCACGACGCATCCGCTCCTGGGCGTCGGCTGGGGCGAGTTTCCGCGCTATCAGTTCGATCTCGTGCGCGATCTGGGCGGCGTCGAGATCGCGAACAACGCGCACGACATCTTCATCGACTTGCTGGCGAAGACGGGTCTGCTGGGCATGGGCGTGCTGGTCGCCGGCATCGTGCTGTGGCTGATCCGCGTGCTGCGCGCGCCGCATACGCCCGCGCGCATTTTCGGGCTCTCGCTGTTGGGCGTGCTGATGATGCATGCGCTCGTCGAGTACCCGCAGCAGTACATGTTCTTTCTGATGCCGGCGATGCTCGTCATCGGCTTGCTCGAAACGCGGCCGTTGCGGCTGGTCGCGCGTCCGCTGTCGTATGGCGTGTATGTGACGCTCGTCGCGGGCGGCCTGGTCGCGCTATATCCGACGATGCAGGATTATCACCGCGCCGAAGTGCTCTATTACGGCTCGCGGCCGGCGGAGCAGTATCGGGAAGATCCGTCGTTCCTGTTCGGCGCGTGGGGGCAATACGGCGCCGCGACGCTGCTGCCGATGAACGCGCAGAACATCGAAGCGAAGCTGGCCGCGCATCGGCAGGCGCTCGCGCTGCTGCCGGGGGAGACGGTGCTGCGGCGTTACGCGGTGCTGAAGGCGCTGGCCGGTCAGCGCGAGGAAGCGCTCGATACGATGGCGCGCCTCAAGATTTTCGCGACGCAGCTCAAGGACTGGCCGACGCAACTGGAGGCGGTGTACCGGTCGATCGACGAGATCGGCGCGCCGCTCGCTCCGTTCAAGGCGGAGTTGGTGAAGCTATATGGCAAGCCGGCGGGGGCGGTTCAGGACCCGGAGCAAGACGAGGACGACTGAGCGCGGGCTAGGCGCTCGCCACCCAATCCCCCGACTTCCCACCGTGCTTCTCCATGACCTTCACATTGGTGATGGTCATGCCTCGATCCACCGCCTTGCACATGTCGTAGATGGTGAGCAGCCCGACTTGCACGGCGGTGAGCGCTTCCATCTCCACGCCCGTGCGTCCGACGGTCTCGACCCGCACTTCGCAGTGAACGCCGGGCAAGCTCTCGTCGATGGAAAAGTCCACTGCAACGCGCGTCAGCGCAAGCGGATGACACAGCGGAATCAGATCTGCGGTGCGCTTCGCACCCTGGATCGCCGCGATGCGCGCCACGCCGAGCACGTCGCCTTTTTTCGCGCGGCCTTCGCGGATCAGCGCGAGCGTGCCGTCGAGCATCGCGATCGAGCCGCGCGCCACTGCAATGCGCCGCGTCTCGCCCTTGTCGCCGACATCGACCATGTGCGCCTCGCCGGCGGCATCGAAATGTGTGAGTCCGGACATCGCGTCCTCCTTTGAGCGGGCGCCTATCATACCAGCGTGATCCGGCGCGTTTTTCGCCGATGTCTGCGGTTCGCCGGTCATGGCGCACTTGATACGATAAGCGTGTTCCCGTCATTCAGCCGGTCATGCACCTGAACCGTCCGAGCCGTGCGCTCATCCTCGCGTTGTGCCTGAGTCAGGCCGTGCCGTCCGTCGCCCTCGCGCAGACGGCGGCTTCGCCTGCCGGCGCGAGCGCCGCGCAGCCGCGAGGGGAAACGAGCGCACCCGGCGAGCCGCAGGTCGCGGACGGCGTCTTCGGCGTCTATGGCGGCGCGGAAAGCCGTTTCGCCAACCGGCCCGGCGCGATGGCCGGCCTGCGCGCGCCGCTTTCGTCCGTGCAACTTCCGGACCTCGGCGACGGCTCCGGCGGCACGCTTTCGCCGCAAGCCGAGCGCCGCGTCGGCGAGCGAATGATGCGCGAAGTGCGCTCCGATCCGGACTACCTCGACGACTGGCTGATGCGCGATTACCTCGATTCGATCGCGTCCAAACTGTCCGCCGCCGCAGCCACGCAGTATCTCGGCGGCTATCGGCCCGACTTCGAACTGTTCGCCGTCCGCGATCCGCAGATCAACGCGTTCTCGATGCCCGGCGGTTTCATCGGCGTGAACACGGGGCTCGTGTCCGCGACGCAGACCGAGTCCGAACTGGCGTCGGTCGTCGGGCACGAAATGGGACACGTGCTTCAGCGCCACATCGCGCGCATGCTCGGCACGCAGGAGAAAAGCAGCTATGCGGCGCTTGCCGCGATGCTCGCCGGCCTGCTCGCCGGAGTGATGACGCGCAGCGGCGACCTCGGCATGGGCATCGCGATGGGCGGGCAGGCGTTCGCCGTCGACAATCAACTGCGCTTCTCGCGCGCCGCCGAGCACGAGGCGGATCGCGTCGGCTTCCAGATGCTCGCCGCAGCCGGTTACGATCCCTACGCGATGACCGCGTTCTTCGGCCGGCTCGACCGCGCGGCGATGGCCGATAACGGCGTGCCGGCCTACGCGCGCACGCATCCGCTGACGATCGAGCGCATCGCCGACATGGAGGACCGTGCGCGCCGCGTGCCGTATCGCCAGCCGCGTCAGTCGCCGGAATACGCGTTCGTGCGCGCCCGCGCCCGGGTGCTGCAGGTCAGCTACGCAAGCGACTATCGCGAAGTCGCGAGCCGCCTGAAGTACGAAATCGACGATCAGACGGCGTTCAATCCAGCGGCCAACTGGTATGGCATCGCGCTCGCGCGTTCGCTGATGAGCGATTACGACGCCGCCAACGATGCGCTCGCGAAAGCGCGGCGGCTGTTCGAGGGCGAGCAGGCGAGCGAGGCGGCCGTGGCGATTGAAACGCGTCGGGAACCGGCGCCGCCGGCGAGTGCGGGCGCCGCTGCCAGCGATGCGATCCCGCAGCAGCGCGAGCGCTTGACGGCGAAAAGCGTAGCCGGAGCGACGTCGCGGACTGCGGGCGTCGACGGTGCGCGAGCATCAACGGCGGCGAACACTGCGCGGGGCGACGTTGCGCCACGTCTTTTCAGCCTTGACGCTGCGAAAGCCGACCGCCCGGCGTCGGCCATCGGCGGAACGGCACAACCCGCGACGTTCCCCAGCCCGCTGTTCAGCAGCAGCGCGCACGGTGCCCTGAGCGCATCGTCCGCATTGCCCGCCGACACGTCCGCATCGCTGGACAGGAACGCCACGCTTCCGGCCGTGCACGTCACGGCGCAAACGTCGCGGCAAACTGCCCGCAGCACGCCAAGCCTCGACGTGCTCGCCGCCGATATCGCGCGTCGCGCGGGCCGGTATGACGACGCGATCCGGCTCGCGGAGATCGCGCAAACGCGCTGGCCCGCCTCGCACGCGGCCATCGACATCCATCTGCAGGCGTTGATCAGCGCACATCGCTATGCGCAAGCGCAGTCGCTCGCGCGCCGGCAGACGCAAGCCGAGCCCGCCCGCGCCGATTGGTGGCTGTATCTCGCGCAGGCGAGCGCGGGTCTCAACGATCCGTTGCGCCAGCACGAAGCGATGGCCGAGAAGTTCGCGCTCGACGGCGCCTGGCCTTCCGCGATCCGCCAGCTAAAGGAAGCACGCGATGTGAAAAGCGCGAGTTTCTACGATCTATCCACGATCTCCGCCCGCCTGCGCGACTTCGAGACGCGCTACAAGGAAGAGCGCGATCAGGATCGGAAAAGCTGACGCATCAGGGTTTCGACGCCGCACGCGCGGCCGGGCTCGCGATAAAGCCGAAGCGCCGCTCGACGTCCGCGCGTGCGATCGGCTGCAAGGGGAAGTCGACGGTATCGCGCCAGTGGAACACGCCGCCGTGCAAGGCATCATCGACGGATGCGTGGCTCGCGAACAAGTCGAGATCGTGATCGTGCAGCGCGGCGATGCGCGCCGGCGATGCGCCGTCGGAAAAGAGCAGGCCGCCTGCATCGTCGAGCCATGCGTGCGCCGGCTCGAACGGCGCGCCGGTCTGATCGGTCAGGCGAAGCGCGTCATCCGCAAGCGAAAGCCGCACGATCCACGGCGTATAAGCCAGTTCCACATACACGCGCTGCGGCCCGTTCTGAAAGAACCACTGGCCCTCGGCGTCGCGCTCGTTATTGCGTTTGATGAACCCGACCAGCGCCTCATGCCGAATCACGTCGCCGAGCGCGCCGGCGGCCTGCGCCGCATCGTCGCGCATGCGCCACTGGCCACGTCTGTCGAGCATGAGCCAGCCCGTGCAGTGCGGAACGTTGGGCCACTTGGCGAGCGCCTGCTTGACGATTTCATCCATGATTCATCCGCGAGGAAGGAAGTGCTCGAGATATCCGAACACGCGCTGCGAGAGCCAGTCGATGCGTCCGGGAAACGGCCCCGTCATGAAGCCGACGTGCCCGCCGTGGTTCGGCTGATCGAGCGTCACGCATGTCGACACTTCCGCCTGCGACGGCAGCGCCGACTCGGGCAGGAACGGATCGTTGCGCGCATTCAGCACCAGCGCCGGCACTTCGATGTGCTTCAGATGCGCGCGGGTCGTCGCACTCGACCAGTAGTGATCGGTATCCCGGAAGCCGTGCAGCGGCGCGGTGACGACATTGTCGAATTCATGAAGCGTGCGCGCGGCGAGCACGGCGTGGCGATCGTAAAGGCCGGGATGCTGCGCCAGTTTCGCGAGCGCCTTCTTCTTCAGCGACTTCAGGAAGCTGCGCGTGTAGACCATGCCGAAGCCTTGCGAGATCGCGTGGCCGCC
>Ga0308174_10001358_pt1 | contig 11319 bp, 10 predicted proteins | sample PhyPR2_FD_203894 | JGI IMG/M metagenome (GOLD analysis project Ga0308174, IMG submission 203894) | Soil microbial communities from UC Gill Tract Community Farm, Albany, California, United States - DLSLS.P.R2 | ecosystem: Environmental > Terrestrial > Soil > Agricultural land | place: USA... | reverse complement strand
GACCTTCCCGCAGACCCTGGTGCTCAGGTATTCGCGCTTCGAGGCCGGCCGCGCGGACCAGGCGGCGCAGGACTACGCCCAGTGGTTCCGGTCGCGCCTCAAGGCGGTCGATCGGGCGCTCGCCGGCGGCGAGGAGCACCTGTGCGCCGGGCGGTTCACGGCGGCGGACATCTCGGTGGGCTACGCCCTGCTGCTCGCCGATTTCCTCAAGCTGCTGGACGGCGTCCCGCCCATGACCCAGGCTTACTGGGCTCGGCTGAAGGCGCGACCCGCGTTCCAGGCGGCCAAGCGCGCCCAGAAGGCCGAGCTCGCGGAGATCCTGCCATGACCATCACCCTCTACGAGCATCCGCTGTCGCCCTATGCGCAGAAGGTCAAGATCGTGCTGCGGGAGAAGGGCCTGGCCTTCGAGGCGGTGCTGCCGCAGGGCATGGGCGCGGGCGGCGCGACGGGGGCGTTCGTGGAAGCCAATCCGCGCGCGGAGGTGCCGGCCCTGGTGGATGGCGAGGTGCGGGTGTTCGATTCCACCGTGATCCTCGAATACCTCGAGGACGCCTACCCCGAGCCGCCGCTCAGGCCCGGCTCGGCGGCCGAGCGGGCGCGCGTGCGCATGCTCGAGGAGATCATGGACACCCACTTCGAGGCGATCACCTGGGGGCTGGGCGAGCTCTCCTGGTTCCGCCGAGCCGAGGGCGCCGAGGCCGAGGCGATCCGCGGCCGCGCGGCCCTCCAGCTGACGGGCTTCTACGGCTGGCTGGAGCGCCAGCTCGGCGAGATGACCTGGTTCAACGGCGCCGCCTTCGGCTGGGGCGATATCGCCGTGGCTCCGTTCGTGAACGGGGCGGTGGGCCAGGGCCACGCGCCTGCCGAAGACTCGCGGCTGGCGGGCTGGCTGGCCCGCGCCAATGAGCGGCCTTCGGTGGCCAAGGCGCGCGAGGACATCGCCGAATGGAGCCGCGGCGCCAGCCTGGCCGATGTCGCCCAACTGGTGGAGACGGGGCTCTTCAAGCGCGAGTACCGCGACCACCGCCTGGAATGGATGGTCAAGAGCGGCGGCCTCGGCGTCGTGCTGCGCGGCGTCGAGCGCGGCAACATCCGCTTCGCGCCGGACTTCGCCTGATGGCCGAGCTCGTCCTGCACCACTACGACACCTCGCCCTTCTCGGAGAAGCCGAGGGTGATGTTCGGCGTCAAGGGCCTCGCGTGGCGCTCGGTGATCCAGCCGGTGATCATGCCCAAGCCCGACCTGGTTCCGCTGACCGGCGGCTACCGCCGCATCCCGGTGATGCAGATCGGCGCGGACCTCTATTGCGACACCCAGGTGATCCTGGCGGAGATCGAGACGCGCCATCCGACGCCCCAGGTGGCGCGCGGCGGCGACTGGGCGGTCAACCTGTGGGCGGACCGGCTGTTCTTCCAGGCCAGCGTCGCGGTGGTGTTCGCGCAAATCGGAGAGCGCGTGCCGGCCGCATTCATCGCCGACCGGGAAAAGCTGTCGGGCCGCAGCTTCGACATCCCCGCGATGCGGGCGCAGGAGGTCCCGATGAAGGCGCTGTGGCGGGCGCATGCGGCCTTGATCGAGCGCGGACTGGGCGGCCACGATTTCCTCGGTGGATCAACGCCCTCCCTCGCTGATATCGCGGCGTACATGAACATCTGGTGGGTGTCGGCGGCCGCGCCGGACGCGGCCGGGTCGCTGCTCGACGGGCTGCCGGCGACGCTCGCGTGGCGCGAGCGGATCCGCGGCTTCGGGCACGGCGAGCGCAGCGAGATGGCCCCTGCCGAGGCCGTCGAGATCGCCCGCGCCAGCCAGCCCCGCGCAGGGCCGTGGCACGATCCCGCCAACCCGGCGGGCCTCTCGCCCGGAGACCCGGTGACCGTCGGCGCCGACGACTACGGCCGCGATCCGATCGCCGGCCGGCTGGTCGCGCTCACCGCCGAGCGCATCGTGCTGGCCCGCGAGAGCGACGATCTGGGCCGGATCCATGTCCATTTCCCGCGCATCGGCTATCTGATTGCGCGCGAGGCCGCTTGAGGAGAGATCAGCCATGAACGACCGCGTGACGGTGGAGATCGAAGGCGGCGTCGCCGACGTGCGCCTGGTGCGAAGCGACAAGATGAATGCGCTGGACAACGCCATGTTCGAGGCGCTCGTCGCAGCCGGCGAGCGGCTGAAGTCCGAGCCGGGCCTGCGCGCGGTGGTGCTGTCGGGCGAGGGCCGCGCCTTCTGCGCCGGCCTCGACATGGGCAACTTCCAGCAGATGGCCTCGGGCGAGCGTGGTGGTGGAGATCGCACTGTTGGCGAGCTGACCCGAGGCAGGACGGCGGCCGGGGCGAACCGGGCGCAACAGGTCTGCTACGTCTGGCGCGAGATCCCTGTGCCGGTGATCGCCGCGGTGCATGGCGTGGCGCTGGGCGGCGGCTTCCAGCTGGCGCTCGGGGCCGACCTGCGGTTCGTCGCGCCGGACGCGCGCATGGCCGTGCTGGAGATCAAGTGGGGCCTGGTGCCGGACATGGCCGGCATGGTCCTGATGCGCGGCCTGGTGCGCGACGACGTGGCCCGCGAGCTCACCTGGACCGGCCGCATCTTCTCCGGCGAGGAGGCGCTCGCCATCGGGCTGGCGAGCCGCGTCTGCGCCGACCCGCGAGCCGAGGCCCTGGCTTTCGCGCGCGAGATCGCGGGCAAGAACCCGCAGGCGATCCGCGCCGGCAAGCGGCTCCTGAACCTCGCGCAGTCGGATGCGCCGGTGGCCCAGATATTCCTGGAGGAGACGCGCGAGCAGGTCACCCTGATCGGCTCGAAGAACCAGGTCGAGGCGGTGACCGCCAACCTGCAGAAGCGCGAGCCCGCCTTCGCCGACTAGCCTCGGCCGATGAACGGCATCTTGGTGGCCATGACGGTCATGAACTGCACGTTCGCCTCGAGCGGCAGGGAGGCCATGTAGAGCACCGCCTCGGCCACCGCCTGGACGTCCATGGTGGGCTCCGGCGCGACCGAGCCGTCGGCCTGCAGGACGCCGCGGCTCATAGCGCGGGTCATCTCGGTCGCGGCGTTGCCGATGTCGATCTGGCCGCAGGCGATGTCGTAGGCCCGGCCATCGAGCGAGGTCGAGCGGGTCAGTCCGGTGATGGCGTGCTTGGTCGCGGTGTAGGCGACCGAGCGCGGGCGCGGGACCTGCGCGGAGATCGAGCCGTTGTTGACGATCCGCCCGCCCCGCGGCTCCTGGTCCTTCATCACCCGGAACGCCGCCTGGGTGCAGAGGAAGGCGCCGGTGAGGTTGACGTCGACCACGCGCCGCCAGGCCTCGACGGAGAGCTCCTCGAGCGGCAGGGGCGGAGCGCCGGTCCCGGCGTTGTTGAACAAGAGGTCGAGCCGGCCGAAGCGCGCCTTCACCGCCTCGAACAGCGATCGGACGGAAGCCGGGTCGGAGACGTCCGTCGGATGCGGCAGGGCGCGCGAGGCGGCCTCGCCCGCCGATCTTGCGGTCTCCTCCAGCGGCTCGCCTCGGCGGCCGGCCAGCCCCACGGCCCAGCCGGCGCCGAGCAGGGCGAGCGCTGCGGCCCGGCCGATGCCGCTCCCCGCGCCGGTGACGATGGCGACCTTGCCGGTTGCGCTCTCCATCGACGCTCGATAGCCCTTGAAGCCGCCAAAGCCTAGCTCGGCCAAACAAGAAGCCATCCCATGCCAGCCGCTCTTCCGCCGCCGCCCCATCAGGTCGAGGTCGTCGTCGTCTATCCGCCGAGACTCGCGCCGCTCGGCGGCGAAGCGGCGTTCAGCGCGGTGCAGGTCGGCCCCGAGACCCTGAAGCTCACCCCGCGGCTGGACGATGCGCTCGAGACCGTGCCGGGCGTGTCGCTGTTCCGCCGCGCGAGCAGCCTGGGGGCCAACCCGACGACCCAGGGCCTGTCGCTCAGGGCCATCGCGCCGTCGGGCGCGGGGCGCGCGCTGGTGACGCTGGACGGCGCGCCGCAGAACGATCCGTTCGGCGGCTGGGTGATCTGGACGGCGCTGCCGCCCGAGGGCCTGGAGGGCGCGACGGTGGTGCGCGGCGCCGGCGCGGGGCCTTATGGCGCAGGCGCGCTCACCGGCACGGTCGCCCTGCAGGAGCGAGGCGCCGTGGACGGGCTCGCCGCGCTCGACGCCTATGCCGGCGACCACGCCAGCTATCGCCTCGCCGCGGCGGGCGGCGCGCCCGGGCTGCTGGTGGTCGGCCAGGTGCAGACCTCAGGCGGCTATACGCCGGTGCGCGGGCCGCGCCGCAACGCCGTGGACGAGCCGCTGACGCTGGACGCCGAATCCGGCTCGTTCCGCGTGCAGCACGACTTCGATGGCGTGGAGGTCGCGGCGCGGCTGGCGGGCTACGACGAGCGGCGCGGGGCCGGTCTTGCGGGCGCGCGCGCCATCGCCTCCGGCGGCTCGGGGACGCTCACCATCGGGCGCACGCCGGAGAAGGACGTGGGCGGCTGGCGGGTGCAGCTCTGGATCCAGGACAGCGACCTCGAGAACAGCTCCGTCGCCGTCTCGGCCGATCGCACGACCACCACGCCGGCCAACGATCAGTACGCCACGCCGGCCCAGGGCTACGGCGTGAACGCCGCGCTGCAGGGCCGGCAGGGCGCGGTCGCCTGGGAGCTCGGCGTGGACGCGCGGCTCTACCACGGCTTCGATCTCGAGCGCTTCCGCTTCATGAAGGGGGCCTTCACCCGCGGCCGCCAGGCGGGCGGCGAGGCGGGCGTCGGCGGCGCCTATCTGGAGGCGGCCTACGATCAGGGGCCCATGGTGGTCACCGGCGGCGTGCGCCTCGACGAGTGGTTCCAGCGCAACGCGGTGCGGCGCGAGCGGGACCTCTCCACCGGCCAGATCACCCTCGACGAGCCCTCGCCGGACAGCTCGGGAACGACACCCACCGGCCGCATCGGCATCCGCTACGACCTGTCCCCGGCGCTCTACCTGCGCGGGGCGGCCTATGCGGGGTTCCGGCCGCCGACGCTGAACGAGCTCTATCGGCCGTTCCGCGTCGGCAACGACATCACCGAAGCCAACGCCGAGCTCAAGCCGGAGAAGCTGCAGGGCGTGGAGGCCGGCGTCGGCGGCGATGGGCCGATCCACTGGTCGGGCACGATCTTCTACAATTGGCTGAGGGATCCGGTGACCAATGTGACCCTCGGCGTCGGGCCGGCGAACTTCCCCGTCGCGGGCTTCATCCCGGCCGGCGGCACGCTGCGCCAGCGGCAGAACGCCGGCGAGATCGACGCCTACGGCTTCGAGGGCGAGGCGTTCGGGGACCTCTGGAGAAGCCTCAGCTGGCGCGCGGCGGTCGCCGCGACCCACGCCCGCGTCGACGGCGGCTCTGTGGCGCCGCAGCTCACCGGCCTGAGGCCCGCCGAAACCCCTGAGCTCACCGTCACCGGCGGCCTCGACTGGCGTCCGCTGGACCGCTTGGACCTGACGCTCGACGCCCGCTACGAGGGCGGCCGCTGGGACGACGACCAGAACACCCGCAAGCTGCATGCCGGCACGGAGCTCAACATGCGCGCCGGCTGGCGGGTCGCGCCGCACGCGGAAGTCTATGCCGCGGTCGACAATCTCGCCGACGCCAAGCTGGACACCGCCACGGCGGGCGACGGCACGATCAGCTTCGCCGAGCCCCGGATGATCCGCGTGGGCTTCGCCTACCGTCGCTAGGCGGGCTGCGCGAACAGCTCCCCATGCCGCTGGAGGATCCGCGGCCAGAGGTCGGCGGCTTCCGGCACGTCGAGGTCGAAGTCGCGGGAAAGTGTCTCGACGTAGTCGCTGGCGGTGTCGATCAGCCGGTCCTCGACGGCATCCGGGCGCACGCGCTTCAGGATGCGGCCGCGCAGCACCAGGATCTCGCCCGGGCGATGGCGCTGGGCCGTGGCGTTGAGCACGAACGGGCTCGCCGGCGCCGTCTGCAGCCACTCGCACTGGCTGGCGAGCAGGGCCAGGTCGGCGGGTTCCTCGGTGAAGTCGAAATCGGGCGCGCCGCCGAACGCGTGGTTGTGGAAGCGCCACCAGCCACCCGCGAGCTGTTCCAGCCGGTGCTCGAAGCCCGCGGCGCGGATCGTCCCGGCCTGCAAGGGAAAGGCTTCGAGCGGACCGTCCCCGAAGCCCACGTCGGCGATCCAGGGACCTCCGGGCAGGTCGACCTTGAGCACGAGGTGGTTGCCCACCATGCCCTCGCCCATCAGGCTTCGCACGACGCCGCCCGCCAGCCGCGTCACGGAAAACCCGATCGCCTCCAGCGCCGCGGCGAACAGGCCGTTCATCTCGTAGCACCAGCCGCCGCGACGGCGGGTGACCAGCTTCTCGAATGCGGCCTCCGCCGCGATCGTCACCGGCCGGCCGAGCTGGACGTCGAGGTTCTCGTAGGGGATGGCGAGCAGGTGCGCCCGATGCAGCGCCAGGAGCGTCTCGCGGTCGGCGCGCGGCGCGCCGGCAAAGCCGATGCGATCGAGATAGGCGGCAAGCTGCAAGCCGCTACTTCGCCTTCTCAGGCTCGGGCGGCGCGGCCTGACCGGTGATCATGGCCACGATCTCGGGGCGGATGTTCTCGGCGCCCTTCTCCTGGATGTGCTGCACGATGCGCGCGCCCACCGCGGCGCGGACCTGGGTGGTGAACTCGGTCTTGTTCTGCCGCACCCATTCGATCGAGGCTTCGCGGTTGATGTCGAGCCCCTGGAACTGCGGGAACACGTAGCGCGCCATCAGCTCGTAGGAGCGGCGCTTGGCGTCCCACTTGGCCCAGTTGTGGTCCATCAGCAGGAAGGCGCCGAAGCCCGAGCTCTCCTCGACGAGCTGCTGGATGCGCCGGGCCGCGTCCTCGGGCGTGCCGATCACCGCCATGCCGGTGTCCATCATCGCCTTCACCGGATCGTCGCCTTCCGGAACCAGCGGCAGGTTGGCGATCTCGCGGAAGTAGTAGATCCACTTGTCGAGGCCGAAGCGGACGTCCTCGATCGCCTGCTCGCGGGTCTCGGCGATGTGCATCGGCCCGACCAGCCGCCAGGCGTTGCGGTCCATCACCTGGCCGTGCTCGCGCGCCTGCTCCTCGGCGATCGCCCAGTTGGAGGCGAGCGCATTGAACCCGGCCGTGGTCGTGGCGCCCAGCGAGAGTAGGCCCACCCCATGCTGGCCCGCCGCGCGCGCGCCGGTCGGCGAGACCTGGCTGGCGACGGCGATCTCCACCGACGGGCGCGAGTAGGGCGTCATCTGCAGGCGGGCGTTCTTCAGCTCGAACCAGTCGGACTGGTGCGTCACCTCCTCGCCGCGCAGCAGGCGCACCAGCACGCCGAGCGACTCGTCCATCCGGTCCCGCTGCTTCTGCACGGGGATACCCATCATCCAGGCGTCGGAGACCAGCGCCCCTGGGCCCACCCCGAACATCACCCGGCCGCGCGTCATGTGGTCGAGCTGGTTGATGCGGTCGGCGAGGATCAGCGGGTGGTGGTAGGGCAGGGAGGAGACGCCGGTGCCCAGCCGAATGTGCTTTGTCCGCTCGGCGGCCGCGGCGATGAACACCTCCGGGCTGGCGATCAGCTCATAAGCCGCTGAATGGTGCTCGCCGATCCAGGCCTCGTCGTAGCCCAGCTGGTCCATCCACTGCACGAGCTCGAGGTCCCGCTGGATCGCCAGCGTGGGGTTTTCGCCGAGCGGGTGGAACGGGGCGATGAAGGCGCCGAAGCGCAGCCGGTTGGGCGACACGCGATGATCTCCGCTGCTCCGCGCGGCGTTCGCGCAGGATGACGCCGATCTTTAGCGGCCCGACGCCGGGGAAGGCTAGCCGCCCGCGCCGTCGGGAGCGGACGCGAACCACGCGGGCGGTCAGGACTGCGAGCCGAGGGCTTCGCCGATCAGGGTCTGGGTGATCCGCTGCACCGGCGGACAGCGCTCGTCCATTCGCTGGATCAACCCGACGAACAGCAGGTCATTGGCGGGATCGATCCAGAACCAGGTCCCCGCGGCGCCGTCCCACAGGTAGGTCCCGCGGCCCACCTTCGATCCCGCCGCGGCGGGATCGTAGAACACTGCGCCATCGAAGCCGTAGCCGAAGCCAGGCCGGATCTGCTGTTGGCCGACGCCATAGCCGCCGGCGAGCAAATCGTCGGACAGGTGATTGGTGGTCATCAGCGAGACAGCCTCCTCGCTCAGGATCCGCACGCCATCGAGCTCACCCTTGTTCAACAGCATCTGCGCAAAGCGGGCGTAGTCGTCCGCCGTCGAGTACACTCCGCCGCCGCCCGAGGGGACTCGCGGGATGCGGCTCGCATCGCGGCCGAACAGCGGCTCGACCTCCACCGGGTGGCCGCGTTTCGAGTGTCGGTAGAGCTTGGCCAGCCGGGGAAGCTTGGCGGCCGGCACGAAGAAGTCGGTGTCGACCATGCCGAGCGGCGCGAAGATCTCCTCGCGCATGAAGTCGGGCAGGGTGCGGCCGGTCAGCCGCTCCAGCATCGCCCCCTGCACATCCATGGCGATGGAGTAGCGCCACCGGGATCCCGGCTGGTAGGCCAGCGGACAGCCCGCGAGCCTGCGGGCCATCTCCGCCAGCCCGTCGGACCTCCAGACCTCGGCGGCGATGTAGGCCGCATCGGTGGGGTCGTTGGGATCGAAGCCGTAGGCAAGGCCCGCCGTGTGAGTCATCAGATGGCGCATCGTGGGCGCGGGCGATGGAGCCGAGCCGTCCGCCAGTTTCACGCCGGCGAACTCAGGCAGGTGCTTGGCCACGAGGTCGTCGGGAGACCAGAGCCCGCGATCGTGCAGGATCATCATCGCCGCGCCCATGACCGGCTTGGTCATGGAATAGATGCGGAAAATGGTGTCGCGGGCGAGCGGCTCGCCGGTCTCGATGTCCTTCAGCCCCTGCTCGGAGCGATGGACCACCTTGCCGTGAAGGGCGACCAGGATCACCGCGCCGGCCAGCTCTCCAGCCGTGATCAATTCGGCGAGCGCCGCATCGACGCTCGCCAGACCCTCGGCCGAAAGACCCCCAGTCGCCTTCATCTCCCCCTCACTCTGCCCTGCCCAGCTTGCCGGGAAAAGCCCGCATTGTCCGGGGCGCTAAGAGGCGATCGCGTCCGCAGCGGTCACACGGGTGCGCGGAGGGCGCGCCCCGACGCACCGGTCTGGGAGGGAGCCCAGCCGGCCATGCCGCCGCCGGGACCGGACGACTGGCGCTAGGCCGGACGGCGCCAGGGCTCCGGATGGGCTCAGGGGGCGTGGCGCTCGGGAGCCTCGCGCGCCTCGCCGCGGGCTTCGGCGCGGAGCTGGGTTTCGACGGCGTCGTGCGCCTCCTCCAGGAACTGGATCACCGCCAGCTCTAGCGCGCGGCCTTCGAGGCCCGGCTTGACCGGCAAGGCGCCGTGCTCGTAGGCCGTCAGCACGGCGGGGTGGATGTAGGCGCTGCGGCAGACGGCTGCGGTGTTGCCCAACAGGCCGGCTACGGCCTTGATGCAGGTCGCGATGTGGCGCCTGGCCTGGCTCGCGCTGGCGCACTCGGGGTTCATGGCGAGCGCCTGGGCCGCCGCGAGCGTGCCCGCCCAGGTGCGGAAGTCCTTGGCCGAGAAGTCGTCGCCCATGGCCTCCCGCAGGTAGTCGTTGACGTCGGCCGACTCCACCGTCCGCTGCACCCCGTCCTCGTCGATGTACTGGAACAGGCGCTGGCCCGGCAGGTCCTGGCAGGCCTTGACGATGCGGGCGAGGCGCCGGTCGCGGACGCCGGTCCTGCGCATCTTGCCGCTCTTGCCGCGGAACTCGAAAATCGCCCGCGAGCCTTCGATGCGGGCGTGCCGGTCGCGCAGGGTCGTGAGGCCGAAGCTCTTGTTCTGCTTGGCGTATTCCTCGTTGCCGACGCGGATCAGGGTGATCTCCATCAGCCGCACGACGGTCGCCAGCACCTTCTCGCGCGGGAGGCCGTGGCGGGCGAGATCGTGCTCCATGCGCCGGCGCAGCTTGGGCAGCGCGCGGCCGAAGGCGATCAGGCGATCGTACTTGTTCTCGTCGCGCACCTGGCGCCAGCCGTCGTGGTAGCGGTACTGCTTGCGCCGCTTCTGGTCCCGCCCGGTCGCCTGGATATGGCCGCGCGGATCCGGGCAGATCCACACGTCGACCCAGGCCGGCGGGATCGCCAGCTTGCGGATCCGGTCGAGCGTCCTCTCGTCGCGGACCGGCCCGCCGTCCGGGCGCAGGTAGCTGAAGCCCGTGCCGGCCTTCCGCCGCCGGATGCCCGGATCGTGGTCGGAGACATAGATCAGGCCGGCCGCCTCGACGTCTTCAGCCGAGAGCTGGGCAGGGGCGGACTCGGGGAGGTCGCGCGGCGCGGTCATCGATCCGGGCGGCGCGCGGAGCTGGGGACGCTGGACATCAAAAGGGAACTTTCCGCTGGCCGTGCGCCAACGTGCTATCCGGACCGCGGTTCCTCTGTCGGCCGGACGCCAAAGCCTTGAATTATCGCCACGCTTTCCACGCCGGGAACTTCGCCGACCTGGTGAAGCACGCCGCCCTGCTGCAGCTCCTGGCGCGGCTCACGGCGACGCCGGGTCCGCTCACCGTCATCGACACCCACGCCGGGCGCGGGGTCTACGACCTCGCCGGTGCGGAGGCGCAGCGCTCGGGCGAAGCCGAGGGCGGCATCGGACGGCTGATGGCGGCCAAGGACGCCCCGGCGGCGTTCGACGGCCTGATCGCGGCGGTGCGGGCGCTGAACGCAGGCGGCGAGGGGCGCCGCTATCCGGGCTCGCCGTGGCTGATCGCCCACGCCCTGCGCCGCGGCGACCGCTGTCTGGCGTGCGAGCTGAGGCCCGACGAGCACAAGGCGCTGCAGGCGGCGCTTGGGGCGTGGCCGAACGCGCAGGCGCTCTGCGCCGACGGCTTCCGTACGGCGGTCCAGCGGACGCCGCGCGATGCTCGCGCCCTGGTGCTGATCGACCCGCCGTTCGAGCGCGCCGACGACTACCCGCGGATCATCGAGACCTCGGCTGCCATCCTTGAGCGCAATCGGCGGTCGCACCTGATGATCTGGCTGCCGCTCAAGGATCTCGCGACCTTCGACGCCTTCCTGGGCGACTTCGAGGACGCCGTGGGGCGACCCGCGCTGGTCGCGGAGACGCGGCTGCGGCCGCTCTCGGATCCGCTGAAGATGAACGGCTGCGCGCTGGTGTTCGTCAACCCGCCGGCCGACCTCGCCGATGCGCTCGAGGCGATCTGCACCTGGACCGCGCAGGCTTGCGGCGAGGCGGGCGAGGGGCGCGTCTATGAGGCCTGAGGGCGGCAGGCTAAGAGTCCCGGCGTGAAGCGAGTGGTGGAC
>Ga0308174_10001357_pt1 | contig 11320 bp, 9 predicted proteins | sample PhyPR2_FD_203894 | JGI IMG/M metagenome (GOLD analysis project Ga0308174, IMG submission 203894) | Soil microbial communities from UC Gill Tract Community Farm, Albany, California, United States - DLSLS.P.R2 | ecosystem: Environmental > Terrestrial > Soil > Agricultural land | place: USA... | reverse complement strand
TGGATCACGTTCGCCAGGTCGGCGGGGCGCATCTCCTCCAGCGCCGCGAGCAGGTGGGTCGCGCCCTGGGCACCCTCGGGCGCCGCGAATCCGTCGACGTCGCGCCACTCGACCACGTGCGTCTGGCCCCGCCGGCCGAAGCGCTTCGACCCCTCCTGCAGTGCCACCCGGCTGATCACCCAGTCCCGGGTGCGCTCCAGCTCCATCGCCACGTCGTAGACCGTCCCGACGACGCCGGACTCGCGGATCGTCACCTGCCGGTCGAGCATCTGCCCGAACACCAGGGTCTCGGTGGGGCGCTGCTCGAAACGGCGCATGTTCACCAGGCCGGTCGTGATCACCTGGCCGCTGTCCACGTGGGTCACCCGGGTCATCGGCACGAAGATCGACCGCCGGCCGAACACCTCGACCACCAGACCGAGCACTCGCGGCTGGAGACCGCCCGGGCGCAGCACCACCACCAGGTCGCGGACCTTGCCCACCTGGTCGCCCGCCGGGTCGAACACCGGCAGGCCGGCGAGGCGGGCCGCGAAGACGCGGGAGGGCGAGGTGCTCACGAGTGCTCAGGTTAGGGCATGCCGGGAAACCACACTGACCTGCTGCGCGACGCCCCAGGCGCCCGGCGGCGGCGTTCTCGTCGGTCGACGTGGCTCCGCCACGCCTCCCTCCTCGGCCTTGCCGACGGACACCCGGGACGCCGCTCGCGACGGTCGGTGGTTCCCCGACACGCCCTTGGCATGCCGGGAAACCACACTGACCTGCTGCGCGACGCCCCACGGTTCCCCGACAGGCCCTCGCCGCTGCGAGAATCACCACATGCGCCTGCCCTACGACATCGTCGACGTGTTCACCGACCGGCCCTTCGCCGGAAACCAGCTCGCCGTGGTGCGCGGTGCCGACGACCTCTCCACCGAGCAGTGCCAGGCGCTCGCGCAGGAGTTCGGCTTCTCCGAGTCGACCTTCCCGGCGTCCGCGGTGACCGACGGCGCGGCGTACGCGACCCGGATCTTCACCCCGTCCGCGGAGATCCCGTTCGCCGGGCACCCGACGCTCGGCACGGCCTGGGTGCTGCGGTCGCACGGCCTGCTGACCGCGGACGCGGTGACCCAGCACTGCGGGGCGGGTGAGATCGGGGTCCGGTTCGACGGTGACCTGGTCGAGCTGTCGGCCACCCCGCGCGACCTCGCCGGCCCGGTCCCGCCGGACCTGGTCCGCGACGTCCTGCGGCAGGTGGGCCTGTCCCGTGCGGACGTCGCCGGCGAGGCGTGGATTGCCGGCTGCGGGCTGTCGTTCGTGCACGTCCCGGTGACCGAGGAGGCGGTGGTCAGGGCCGTGGCCTCGGGCAGCTCGTTCGCCGCGCTCGGCGAGCGGCTGGCCGCCGTCGGGGACGTGTCGGACCTGCTGGACGCCGTGAACCTGTACGCCGTCGCGGGTGACGCGCCGCGCCTCGACGTGCACAGCCGGGTGTTCGTGCCCGGCGTCGGGGTGCCGGAGGACCCGGCGACCGGCTCGGCCGCCGCCGGGCTGGGGATGGCGCTGGTCGCCTCGGGGGTGCTGCCCGAGGGCGGGACCTACGCGATCCGGCAGGGCATCGAGATGGGCCGGCCGTCGTCGCTGCTCGGCCGGGTCGAGGCCGTGGACGGGCGGGCCACCGCCTGCCACGTCGCCGGCCGGGTGCAGCCGGTGGCCTCCGGCGAGATCGAGGTGCCGCTCAGCTGAGCTTCGGCCGCCGCTTCACGCGGCGGTGCAGCACCCGCGGGAGCCGGCCGCGGGTCGTGGCCGGGGTCGGCAGCGGGGTCGCGCGGTGCGCGTCGTCCGACAGGGTGCCGGGTCCCTCGACGAGCTCGCCGGTCGGCACGATCCGGCGTACGACGCTCGTGCGCGCCCACGCGTCGGCGGCGGTGGCCAGGTCCGGGAGGTTGAGCCGGCCGGCCACCAGGGCGGTCGTCACCGGCTCCCACTCCGCCGACCCGGGGCGTACGACGGACGCGGTGCCGACCCACGTGAGCAGCCGGCCGCCGTTGTCCTTGCTGCGCATCAGCACCTCGACCCGTGCGCCGTCCTCGATGTCGGGCAGCGGCTGCTCGTCGCCGCCGGAGACCAGGCACAGCGCGTCGCCGTGCCACACGTGCCACACGGCGTGGGTCTGCTGCTCGTGACGGACCCACGAGACACCGGTCTTCTTGGCCAGCTCCGCGACCAGCGCCGCGCCGAGGTGGGGGTCGTCCATGCGGTCGAGCCTGCCAGAACCGGCGCCCGGACAATAGGAGGCGTGCGCACCCTGCTCCTGATGGCCGTCGGCGTCCTGGCGGTCTCCCTGTCCGGACCGCTGATGGCGGCGATGGTGGTGCCGCCGCTGGCGATCGCCTTCTGGCGCAACGGGTTCGCGACCCTGGCGCTCGCGCCGGGGGTGGCGGTGCAGCGCCGGGAGGAGCTGGCCGGGCTGCGCGGCCGGTCCCTGGGGCTGGTGGTCGCGAGCGGGGTCGCGCTGGCGCTGCACTTCGGCACCTGGGTGACCTCGCTGACCCTGACCTCGGTGGCATCGGCCACCGCGATCGTCTGCCTGCAGATCGCGTGGGTGGTGGCCTGGCAGCTGCTGCGCGGCGAGCGGTTCGACGTGCGGGTGCTCGCCGGCCTGGTGCTGGCGCTGGCCGGGGTGCTGATCGTGTCCGGCGTGGACTTCTCGGTCTCCCGCGAGGCGCTGGTCGGGGACGTCCTCGCGCTCGTGGGCGGGATGGCCGCGGCGGCGTACATGCTGATCGGGGCGCGGGCGCGGCAGGGCACCTCGACGACGACGTACACCTTCGTCTGCTACGGCACCTGCGCGCTGGTGCTGGCCGTGGCCTGCGTGGTGGCGGGGCAGGACCTCGGCGGCTACCCGCTCGGTCAGTGGGGGCTGCTGCTGCTCGTGACGATGACCGCGCAGCTGATGGGGCACTCGGTGTTCAACCACCTGCTCGCGACGACGAAGCCGGTCGTGGTGTCGCTGGCCCTGCTGCTGGAGGTGCCGGGCGCCGCCCTGCTCGCGGCCGTGATCCTCGGCCAGGTCCCGCCGCTCGGTGCCGTCGTCGGGCTCGTGGTGATCCTGGCCGGGATGGCCCTGGTGGTGGTGAACAACCGGGCTCCGGCGGTCGACCAGGCACCCCTGGACTGAGACCTATCCCACGGCTGCGAGGGGTCCCGGTGGGCACGACCCGTCAGTAGCATCCGAGACACTCGTCCGTCCGATGAAGAGGTGTCTGCCTTGTCCGCTCGCGAGATGCGCGCCCGTCGCTCCTGCCACGCCGTCCCCGGCTCGAACCCCCGGTTCCTGGAGAAGGCGCAGGGGCTGGACAGCGACCAGGTCTTCCTCGACATCGAGGACTCGGTGGCACCGATCGCCAAGCCGGACGCCCGCAAGAACATCGTCGAGGTGCTCAACACCGGCGACTGGGGCAACCGGGTCCGCACCGTCCGGGTCAACGACTGGACGACCCAGTGGACCTACAAGGACGTCATCGAGGTGGTCGAGGGCGCCGGCGCGAACCTCGACTGCATCATGCTGCCGAAGGTGCAGACCGCCGCACAGGTGCAGGCGCTCGACACCCTGCTCACCCAGATCGAGACGACGATGGGCTACGAGGTCGGCAGGATCGGCATCGAGGCGCAGATCGAGAACGCCCTCGGCCTGATCAACGTCGACGAGATCGCCACCGCGTCCCCGCGGATCGAGACGATCATCTTCGGCCCCGCGGACTTCATGGCCTCGATCAACATGAAGTCGCTCGTGGTCGGCGAGCAGCCGCCCGGCTACGACGTCGGCGACGCCTACCACTACATCCTGATGCGGCTGCTGATGGCCGCGCGCGCCCACGACAAGCAGGTCATCGACGGGCCGTACCTCCAGATCAAGGACATCGACGGTTTCAAGCGGGTCGCCGGCCGGTCCGCGGCCCTCGGCTTCGACGGCAAGTGGACGCTGCACCCCTCCCAGATCGAGGCGGCCAACGAGGTGTTCTCCCCGACCCAGGAGGACTACGACCACGCCGAGAACATCCTCGACGCCTACGAGTACTACACGTCCGAGAAGGGCGGCGCCAAGGGCGCGGTCATGCTCGGCGACGAGATGATCGACGAGGCGTCCCGCAAGATGGCGCTGGTGATCTCTGGCAAGGGCCGCGCCGCCGGCATGAAGCGCACCGACGCCTGGACGCCCGAGAGCTGAGCGCACCGAGCGTCACATTCGGCACCCCGCGTACGGCGGGCGTGGTGCCGTTCGTGACTCTCGGCGACTCACCCCGCCCCGTGAAGGGGTCCGCATCACGTCGCGCCCGTCAAGCAGCTCGTCGAGCGTGGGTAGTCGTTGCCACCACGGGGGCGGCTCCACCGTCCAGGCGCGTTCCGCCGGCCGCGGCCATCGAGCCCTTCGCCGGGCCGCGTGCATCCTCTCGACCAGGCGTTCGGGGACCACCAGGTCCGGCCCGGTGCCTCGGAAGACCTCCAGCCCGACACGCCGCAGGCCGTCCTCCCGCGACGTTCCTGCTGTGCCGGGCGGCGCTCCGGTGCTCGGCTCCGTCGTACTCGCCGACGAGCCCGGCTTGCACGTCGAGCAGGTCGACGATGCCGAGCAGGCGACCGTGACGGTCGAACACGGGCTGGTTGACGAGGACTCGCGGCGCGGCTCGTGGTCCACGGTGGCGACGGACCAGCCAGGGCCTCTACGTGCCGGCCGAGGTGGACCCGGAGATCCCCGAGCAGAGGATCCTCGAGCAGTCGGCGCGGCTCGGTCCGAACGGCGCGGTGACCGGGTGGGCCGGTTGCCGGCTGCACGGGGCGGCGTTCTTCGACGGTCTGGCCGCGGACGGCAGCAGCCTCTCCCGGTGCCGCTGGTCACAGGCGGCACGACGCTGCGCGGCGACGCGTCCGTGCGAGTCCTCCGGGACCGGCTCTCGCCCGACGACGTGGTCGTGAGGCACGGCCTCAGGACCACCCGGGTCGAGCGGGCGCTCTTCGACGCCATGCGCTGCGAGGACCTGAGGGAGGCCGTGGTCGCCATGGACATGGCGGCCGCCGCCGACCTCGTGTCGGTTCGTCGCATGCGGCACCACGTGTCGACGCACGCAGGAACCCGCGGGGCCCGACGAGTCACCCGGGCACTCTCCCTCGCGAACGAACACAGCCGATCGCCCAACGAGAGCCGGATGCGGCTGGTCTGGGTGCTCGACGCGGGGTTGCCGCCTCCGCGGGGCCGGTGAGACCCCGCGGATCCAACCGGACGGGGCGGACGATCCCCCGCGGCGGGTCGGCCACCGGATCCCACCGATGTCGTCGCGAGACCATCGGGCCATCGTCGCCGTGGGCGCCCGGTGACGCATCCGGCCGTCCACAGCACGCTGAGCGTCACGGCTGGCACCGGACGAACGCGCTCGGTGGTGCCGAACGTGACGCTCGGTGTCTCCCGTAGCATCCCGTCCTGTGTCCACAGCCACCAACGTCAGCGGGGTGCGCGTCGACGACGAGGGGGTGCGTGCGCACTCGAGCGTCGAGGTCGTCCTCGACGTGCTCTTCGACGGGCGCCGGATCTGGTCGTTCTGGCTGCACCGCGACGGTGAGCCGAGCGGCGGCGCCTACCTCGTGCGCTGGCCGTCCGCGCTGCGCCGCTTCCTGAACGGTACGACGCAGCTGCGGCTCGTCGAGCACGTCAGCGGGGCCGTCGTGCTCGACGAGGAGGTTCGCCTGGGGGAGGGGGACACGCGGATCGCGGTGGTCAACGACCGCGGGCTGCCGCTCGGCATCGACAAGTCCCTGCGGCTCGCGCAGACCTTCGACACCCGCAGCCCGGAGCACGTCAAGCCGCTGCTCGACTCGATCGAGGAGGTGCTCGGCGCGCTGAAGAAGGCGGGCATCGACGCGTTCCCGGCGTACGGCACCCTGCTCGGCGCGGTGCGCGAGGGCCAGCTGATCGGGCACGACAGCGACGCCGACCTGGGCTACGTCAGCGAGTACACCCACCCGGTCGACGTCGTCCGCGAGTCGTTCCGGCTGCAGCGGTCGCTGGCGGACATGGGCTACCGGATCTCCCGCTACAGCGGCGGCGCGTTCAAGGTCGACGTCGTCGAGGCGGACGGGTCGGTGCGCGGGCTCGACGTGTTCGGCGGATTCCTGTTCGACGGGTACCTCCACCTGATGGGCGAGATCCGCACCCCGTTCGAGCGGGAGTGGATCTTCCCGCTGGGCACCTGCACGCTGGAGGGCCGCGAGCTCCCGGCGCCGGCCGACACGGACCGGTTCCTCACCGCGACGTACGGACCGAGCTGGCGGGTCCCCGACCCGGCGTACAAGTTCGGCACGCCGGAGTCGACGCACCGGCGGCTCAACGGCTGGTTCCGCGGCACCCGGGTCAAGCGCGAGGCCTGGGACCGCGCCTACTCGCGGCTGCCCGCCGAGCCGCCGGTGGTCGAGCCGTCGCCGTTCGTCGCCTGGGTGGTGGCCCAGGAGGGCGGGGTCCCGGCCTCGGTCGTCGACATCGGCTGCGGCCGCGGCACCGACGACCTGTGGCTGGCCCGGCAGGGCGCGAAGGTGCTCGGCCTGGACTACGCGATCCGCGGCAGCCTGCCGGTGGCCGACCTCGCGCGCGAGGAGGGCGTCGACCTGGAGCTCCGCACCCTGAACCTCTGCGAGCTGCGCTCGGTGCTCGCCGAGAGCGCGCGGGTCGCGCACCAGCCGGGCCGCAAGGTGCTCACGGCCCGCAACATCGCCGACGCGACCGACAAGGTGGGCCGGTCCTACCTGTGGCGGGCCTGCGAGATGATGCTGCGCGGCTCCGGTGAGGGCGGCCGGCTGTACGTCGAGGTCGCGGTCACCCGCGGCGAGGGCGACCCGTTCACCCGGACGAACCACCTGCGCACCCTGTCCCTGGGACTGGTGGCCAAGGAGCTGCAGGCCCGGGGGGCGACGGTGGTGCACCGCGAGGTGGGCACCGACGAGAGCGCAGAGCAGAGCCCCGAGGTGACCACGGGGCACCGGACCGGACGATTGGTGGTCGAATGGCAACGATGAGGTCCCGCCTCGAGGTGCGCGCCAAGGAGGCCGCCCGCAACCTGGGCCGCTTCCGCAACGGCGTGCAGGCCGAGGGGATCGAGGCACTGCGCGAGCGCGTGGCGGTCCTCGAGGACGAGGTCCAGGAGTGCCGCCAGCTCAACCTGCGGCTCGCTGAGCTCACCGACGTGGTCCAGGAGCTGCTGCTCCCGGTGGCCCAGCGTGACGAGCAGAAGATCGGCGAGGCGCTGGAGAAGTACGTCCAGGGAATCTGAGGGGGATCTGACCGTGGCGAGTAGCGTCTTCTTCCACGTCGGCCTGCCGAAGACGGGTACGACGTACCTGCAGACCCTGCTCTGGAACAACGAGGCCGAGCTGCGTCGCCAGGGCGTCCTGCTGCCGGGCGAGTCGGTCCGTGAGCACCTCTGGGCCAGCGGCGTGGTCCGGGAGGACCCCAGGCTCGATCGCCGCGGGCCGCTGGCCCCTGGGGCGTGGGACCGCCTCGTCGCCGACATCAACGCCTGGTCGGGCACCGCGATCGTCAGCCACGAGTTCTTCGCCGCCGCCAGCGCGGACCAGGCGGTGCGCGCGATGGAACGCCTCCAGGGCGCCGAGGTGCACGTCGTGGTCACCGCCCGGGACACGCTGAGCCTGGTCACCGCCCGCTGGCAGGAGTTCGTGAAGAACGGCTCCACGGTGGGGATCGACGACTACCCGGTCCGGGAGGACACCTCGCCCGAGCAGGAGTGGGACTGGGGCACGCTGGACCTCGCCGACGTCCTCCGGCGGTGGGGCGCGTCACTGCCGCGCGAGCGGGTGCACGTGCTGACGCTGCCCAAGCCGGTCACCCCACGTGACGAGCTCTGGGTCCGGTTCGCCCGGCTGGTCGGCGTCGACCACACCACCTGCGACCCGTCCGAGTCGGTGCAGAACGAGTCGCTCGGGGTCGTCGAGGTCGAGCTGCTGCGCCGGGTCAACGCCGAGCTGGTCGACTTCACCTCCGCGATCGACCGCGGGAACTGGATCCGCGGCTACCTCGCCCAGGGCAAGCTCGTGCCGCGCCGGGGCGACAAGTTCTGGCCGTCCGCGGCGAGGATCCAGGAGCTCCGCGACCGCGGCGACCGGGCCGTCGACTTCGTGGTCGCCCAGGGCTACGACGTGATCGGCGACGTCGAGGACCTGCGGACCCCCAAGGAGGTCCCCGAGCGGCGGCATCCCGACAGCGTCACCGACACGGAGATCGCGGCCGCGGCCGCGGCCACGATCGCGGAGATGATGACCGACGTACGCCGCCTGACCCGGGAGCGCCGAGCCGCGCGGGAGGCGCTCGCCGAGGCGCGGGCCGCGCTCGAGCTGCGCAGCCCCGTCGGCCTCACGCGCCGGGTGGCGCGACGGGCCCGCGGAATGTGGCCCCGTTCATAGCGGCTTCCGTGGGCTTCGGTGATACTCGGCGGTAATCAGCCTGTCACCCTGGGAAGGACCCGCATGGGACGCCTCTGCGAGACCGAGGACCTCACCGACATCCAGTCCGAGATCCTCAAGACCGTCCGCACGTTCGTGGACGAGAAGATCCTCCCGGTCGCGACCGACCTCGAGCACAAGGACGAGTACCCCACCGACATCGTCGAGGGCATGAAGGAGCTCGGCCTGTTCGGGCTGACCATCCCCGAGGAGTACGGCGGGCTGGGCGAGTCGCTGCTGACGTACGCCCTCGTCGTGGAGGAGATCGCCCGCGGCTGGATGAGCGTCTCGGGCATCGTGAACACCCACTTCATCGTGGCGTACATGCTCATGCAGCACGGCACCGAGGAGCAGAAGCAGCACTACCTGCCCAAGATGGCGGCCGGCGAGATCCGCGGTGCGTTCTCGATGTCCGAGCCCGGCTGCGGGTCCGACGTCTCCGCGATCAAGACCAAGGCGGTGCTGTCCGCCGACGAGAAGACCTACACGATCAACGGCCAGAAGATGTGGCTGACCAACGGCGGCTCCAGCACCCTGGTCGCCGTACTCGTCAAGACCGACCAGGGCGCCGACTCGGTCTACCGGAACATGACCACGTTCCTCGTCGAGAAGCCCGCCGGCTTCGGCGAGGTCAAGGACGGGCTGTCCGTGCCCGGCAAGATCGAGAAGATGGGCTACAAGGGCGTCGACACGACCGAGCTGGTCTTCGACGGCTTCGAGATCGGCGCCGACCAGATCCTCGGCGGCGAGCCCGGCAAGGGCTTCTACCAGATGATGGACGGCGTCGAGGTCGGCCGGGTGAACGTCGCCGCCCGCGGCTGCGGCGTCGCCAACCGCGCCTTCGAGCTCGGCGTCGCCTACGCCCAGCAGCGCGAGACCTTCGGCAAGAAGATCGCCGAGCACCAGGCGGTGCTGTTCCGGCTGGCCGAGATGGCGACCAAGGTCGAGGCCGCCCACCAGATGATGGTGCGGGCAGCGCGCAAGAAGGACGCCGGGCAGCGCAACGACCTCGAGGCCGGGATGGCGAAGTACCTCGCCAGCGAGTACTGCTCCCAGGTCGTCGAGGACTCCTTCCGGATCCACGGCGGCTACGGCTTCTCCAAGGAGTACGAGATCGAGCGGCTCTACCGCGAGGCGCCGATGCTGCTCATCGGCGAGGGCACCGCGGACATCCAGCGGATGATCATCGGTCGCCGGGTGCTCGAGGACTACAAGCTGCGGTAGCCGGTGCTGGCTGGGTTGTCCGAGCCGCCGGCGAGGGTCTCGAGATCACGACTGTTCTGCGGTGGTGAGTTGTTCCGAGGCTCGCAAGGTCGCACCTCAACCAGCGGTTTCGGACGCCGGTTGAGGGTGCCCGAGCCGCGGGGCGAGGGCCCCGAAACCACCGCGGTCGCCCGCGGGCTCAGTCGACGAGATTCTCCTTGTGGATAACGTGATTCTCGATGGGATGCGCGGCCGAAAGTGTCGGTGGTCGCGTCTAGGTTTGTTTCATGACCAGCACCCCGTACGACGACACCGAGGCCGCACCCGGCGTGTCCGACGTGCGGGACCTGGACGCGTCGATGGTGCTGGACGCGGTGGTGGAGCGGCGTCGCACCGCGGACCGGGCGGAGGCCGACCTGCTGGCGTTGGCGGTGCACTGGGTGGACCTGCACCCGGTCACCCCAGAGCACCCGGCCGCGACCTTCCCGACCCAGCGGAGGGGCGGTCTGGCGTCGGCGCTGGGCCCGGGGTTCTTCGACCAGGCGCCGCTGGCCGGTCCCGGGACGCCGCCGGTCGCGCAGTATGCGGTCGAGGAGCTCGCCGCCGCGCTCAACCTCATCCACGCAGCGGGGTTGTCGCTGGTGTCGGAGGCGGTCGAGCTCCACTACCGGCTGCCGCGGTTGTGGGCGCTGGTCCAGGACGGCCGGCTGCAGGCCTGGAAGGCCCGCCAGGTCGCGAGGGCCACCACCCAGCTCACCACTGAATCGGTCGGGTTCGTGGACCGGCACCTGGCGGTCACCGCGAAGGCGAACCGGCTCCCGGCCCTGGGCCCGGTGCTGCACGAGGCCCGGCTGCAGTGCGACCCGGACCAGGCCGCCGCGGTCGAGCAGAACGCGCTGGACCACCGCGGGGTCTGGCTGGACCACCGGGAGTCCACCGCGACCACCCTGCTGACCGCCCGGATGGACACCCTGGACGCGCTCGACCTCGACGGGTCTATCTCTGATCTGGCCGGGCTGCTGGGCCGGCTCGGTGACGACCGGGACCTGGACGTCCGCCGCGCCTCGGCGCTCGGGATGCTCGCGCACCCGCAACGCGCCCTGGACCTGGCCGCTGGCACCGCACCCGCTGCCGAACCGGAGTCCGAGCCTGCGCCGGGATCAGACCGGACCACCTTGAACGGGTCACGCGGCACCCTCTACCTGCACGTGTCGTTGGCGGACCTGGCGGTGGGCACCGGCAGCAGCCGGGTGGAGAGACTCGGCACCGCCTCGCTGGCCCTGCTCCGCGACTGGCTGCAACGCCTCTCCGGCGTCACGGTCCGGCCGGTGCTCGACCCCATGCGGACCGACGCGGTCGACGCGCACGACCCACCCGGCTGGATGCGGGAACTGGTGATCCTCCGCGACGAGCACTGCGTGTTCCCCGGCTGCACCACCGATGCGCGGGCCTGCGATCTCGACCACATCGACCCCTACGTCCCGCCCGACCAAGACGGGCCGCCCGGCCAGACATCCCCGGCGAACCTCGCCTGTCTGTGCCGGCGCCACCACCGGGCCAAGACCTTCGCGGGCTGGCGGTACCGCCGCCTCCCCGACGACGGGTCGGGCACCACGACCTACGAGTGGACCAGCCCCCA
>Ga0308174_10001356_pt1 | contig 11321 bp, 10 predicted proteins | sample PhyPR2_FD_203894 | JGI IMG/M metagenome (GOLD analysis project Ga0308174, IMG submission 203894) | Soil microbial communities from UC Gill Tract Community Farm, Albany, California, United States - DLSLS.P.R2 | ecosystem: Environmental > Terrestrial > Soil > Agricultural land | place: USA... | reverse complement strand
GCGACGCTGCTCAACCACCGCCGCTCGCTCGAGTCGCTCGGCGACGCCGTTGCCGCGGCGCCGTACAAGGGCGCGCCGAAGAGCGTCGTCCTCGCGGTCAAGCCGCGCCTTGCGCTCGTCGCTCCCGGCGGCGACGTGCAGATCGACGACGGCGCAGAAGCGCTCGAGGTCGGTGCCGCGCTCGGCGTCGTGATCGCAACGACGGCCTGTGCCGTCACCGAGGCCGACGCGCTCGATCACGTCGCCGGATACATCGTCGTGTGCGATTGCACGGTGCCGCGCTCGAGCCACTTCCGGCCGCAGATCCGCGCCATGGCGCGCGATGCGTCGTGCGTGCTCGGCAGCGTCGTCGTGCCGCGCCATCAAGTCGGTCAGCCCGACGCGCTGGCGATGCGCGTCTTCGTCGACGGCGCGCTCGTGCAATCGTCGAGCACGACGGAGCACGCGCGCTCGACGGCACGGCTGATCGCGGACGTCACCGATTTCATGACGCTGCTGCCAGGCGACGTGCTGTTGACCGGCAGCGCGCCCGACGGCGCGCGAGCTCGCGCCGGTGCGCAGATCGCGGTCGAGGTCGACGGCGTCGGCCGTCTCGAGACGCGCATCGTTGCCGGCGTCGCCAGGATTCGCGCATGAAGCGCGCTCGCATCGCGTATTCCGGCGCCATTCACGAGGCGACTCCCGCGGGCGACGATTCGCTCCGCCTCGCCGACGGCCGCGTCGTCGCCGAGACCGACGTCGTCTGGCTGCCCCCGTTCGAGGTGGGCACGGTGATCGCCCTCGGCCTCAACTACGCCGATCACGCCAGGGAGCTCGCGTTCAAGCCGCAGGACGAGCCGCTCGTCTTCCTCAAGGGCCCGGGCGCCCTGATCGGTCACCGCGGCGCGACGCGCCGCCCGCCGGACGCGACGTTCATGCACTACGAATGCGAGCTCGCCGTCGTCATCGGCAAGCCGGCGCGCCGCGTCGCGCGCGCCGACGCCATGGCGCACGTCGCCGGCTACACGATCGCCAACGACTACGCGATTCGCGACTACCTCGAGAACTGGTACCGGCCGAACCTGCGCGTCAAGAGCCGCGACGGCGCGACCGCGCTCGGGCCGTGGCTGGTCGACGCCGCCGACGTCGAGGCGCCGCCGCAGCGTGCCTTGCGCACGCTCGTCAACGGCCGCCAGACGCAATCCGGCCATACCCGCGACCTCGTCTTCGACATCGCCTTTCTGATCGAATACCTGAGCGCGTTCATGACGCTCGCGCCTGGCGACGTGATCCTCACCGGAACGCCCGAGGGCGTCGTCAACGTCGACGTCGGCGACGAGGTCGCGTGCGAGATCGAAGGGCTCGGCCGCCTCGTCAACCGGATCGCCGGCGATGCGGAGTTCGGCCGCGGCGGCATGACGTCGACGCAGCGAGCGAAGAAGGAATCGGCATGAGAGTCGAGCATCTGATCGATGGGCGGCCGGTTGGCGGCCGCAGCTACTTCGAGACCGTCGATCCGGCCACGCAGGACGTCCTCGCCGAAGTGGCGCGCGGCGGCGCAGCGGAGGTCGACGCCGCGGTTGCGGCGGCCAAACGAGCCTTCCCCGCCTGGGCGGGAACGCCGCCGGCGGAGCGCGCCCGCCTGATGCGGCGGCTCGGCGAGCTGATCACCGCGCACGTGCCGCAGCTCGCCGAGACCGAGACGCGCGACACCGGCCAGGTCATTTCGCAGACGAGAAAGCAGCTCGTGCCGCGCGCCGCCGACAACTTTCACTACTTCGCCGAGGTCTGCACGCGCGTCGACGGCCACACCTATCCGACCCCGACACACCTGAACTACACGCTCTATCAGCCGGTCGGCGTGTGCGCGCTGATCTCGCCCTGGAACGTGCCGTTCATGACGGCGACGTGGAAGGTCGCGCCGTGCCTCGCGCTCGGCAACACGGCGGTGCTGAAGATGAGCGAGCTGTCGCCGCTCAGCGCAGCGCGCCTCGGCGAGCTCGCGCTGGAGGCGGGGATCCCTGCCGGCGTGCTCAACGTCGTCCACGGCTACGGCGGCGAAGCCGGCGAGGCGCTGGTCGCGCACTGCGACGTTCGCGCGATCTCGTTCACTGGATCGACGCGAACCGGCAACCGCATCGTGCAGACGGCGGGGCTGAAGAAGTTCTCGATGGAGCTCGGCGGGAAGAGCCCGTTCGTCGTCTTCGCCGACGCCGACTTCGAGCGCGCGCTCGACGCGGCGGTCTTCATGATCTTCTCCAACAACGGCGAGCGTTGCACCGCCGGCTCGCGCATCCTCGTCGAGCGCTCGATCCACGCCGAGTTCGCGGCGCGATTCGCCGAGCGCGCGAGGCGGCTCGTCGTCGGCGATCCGCTCGACGAGAAGACCATCGTCGGGCCGATGATCAGCCGCGCCCATCTCGAGAAGGTGCGCGGCTACATCGGCCTCGGCAGCGAGGAGGGCGCAACGCTGCTCTGCGGCGGCCTCGAGCCGCCCGAGCTGCCGGCGTCGCTGCGCGTCGGCAACTTCGTCCAGCCCACCGTCTTCGCCGACGTCGACAACCGGATGCGGATCGCGCAGGAAGAGATCTTCGGTCCGGTGGCGTGCCTCATCGCCTTCGACGGCGAAGCCGATGCGATCGCGAAGGCGAACGACATCGCTTATGGGCTCTCGAGCTACGTGTGGACGAAGGACATCGGCCGCGCGCACCGCGTCGCCGCCGCGGTCGAGGCGGGGATGTGCTTCGTCAACAGCCAGAACGTGCGCGACCTGCGCCAGCCGTTCGGCGGCACGAAGGCATCGGGCACCGGCCGCGAAGGCGGCAGCTGGAGCTTCGAGGTGTTCTGCGAGCCGAAGAACGTGTGCGTCTCGATCACCGACCACCACATTCCTAAGTGGGGCGTCGCGTGAACGCGTCGTCGCACTGCGGAATCCGCCCAGGATGGGGCCCCTCCCAACCCTCCCCCGAGGGCAGGGCGCAAGAAGGGCGAGAGTGATGAGTCTTTACGGGACGCAAAAGCTTCTGTTTCATCTCAACCGCGATCCGGCGGTGCAGAAGCGTTATGGCGACAACCTGCCGGCGCTGCTCGAGGACTACGACCTCACGGATGAAGAGCGCGAGGCGATCCTCGCCGGCGACGTCGGCAAGCTGTACGTGCTTGGCGCGAACGGCCAGCTGCTGATGCACTTCGCGGCGCTGCTCGGCATGCCGTGGGCCGACTACATTGAGGCGATGCGCGAAGGCGTGCGTCGCCACGGGCCGGTGCGGGCGGGAATCTACGCGATGACGACGTCGATGGACGAGAAGGTCGCCGGGGTCTGACGTGGCGCACCGTCGCATGTCGAAAGCATGAGCCTCGTCTTTGCCGCCGTCTGCAGCCACGGGCCGGGGATCACCGGCCGCGCCCATCTCGCCGAGCCCGCGGCCAAGGACGCGCTGCATGCCGAGCTGCGCCGCCTCGGCGAGTCGATGCGGGAAGCGAGGCCCGACGCGCTCATCGTCGTCGCCGCCGAGCACTTCGCGAACTTCTTCATGAACAACATGCCGGCGTACGCGATCGGCATGGCCGACCGCTACGAGGGCCCCATCGAGGATCCGGCCTGGCTCGGCATCGAGCGCACTGCCGTTCCGGGCAACGCCGAGCTGTCGCGCCGCGTCATCGGCGAGGTGATGAACGACGTCGACGTCGCGTTCGCCGAGGAGTGGAAGTTCGACCACGGCATCATGGTGCCGCTGCATTTCCTGACCCCGCGCTTCGACCTGCCGGTCATCCCCGTCAACATCAACTGCCAGGGCCCGCCGTTGACGCCGCTCAAGCGCGCCTGGGCGTTCGGCGCGGCGCTGCGGCGCGCCTGCGACGCTGTGCCCGAGCGGATCGCGCTGGTCGGCACCGGCGGCATCTCGCACTGGCCCGCAACGCCCGATTCCGGAAAGATCAACGAGGCCTGGGACCGCGAGTTCCTCGACCGCTGGGCGCGCAACGACCGCGACGCGTTGCTCGACTACACCGATGCCGCGACCTACCGCGACGCCGGCCAAGGCGGCTTCGAGATCCGCACCTTCATCGCCGTCGCGGCCGCGGCGCGCGGGCCGGGCGAGATCCGCCACTACGCGCCGATCCCGATCTTTTCGGTCGGCTGCACGGTGGCGACGATGGCGATCGAATAGGAGACAAGCGATGCCCCATGTCGTCGTCCAGTACACCGCCAACCTCGATCCCGAGGCTCGCATGGGCGCGCTTTGCAAGTCGCTCGCCGAGATCATCGTGGCGCAGCGCGACGGCGCCGGCGCGCGCGTGTTCCCGATCGGCGGCACGCGCGTGCTCGCCTACCCGACGCCGCATTTCGCGGTCGCCGACGGTGCGCCTGATCGTTCCTTCGTCTACCTCAACGTGCGGATCGCCGCCGGCCGCGAGCGCGCGCTCGTCGTCGCCGCCGGCGAAGCGATGATCGCCGCCGTTCGCTCGCACTTCGAGGCAATCTTCGCGAGCCGCCCGGTCGGCATCACGCTGCAGATCGACGAAGGCCAGCCTGTGTTCGACGCCAAGCACAGCAACCTGCATCCGCTCTTCGAAGGTCGCTGAGCATGCTCGACCGCACGACCATCGCAGCGCTCGCCGCCGAGCTGCACGACGCGCAACGGCGCCGCGTCCAGGTGCGCCACTTCTCGCTGCGCCATCCCGGCATGACGATCGACGACGGCTACGCGATCCAGCGCGAATGGCTGAAGACGCGCCTGGCCGAAGGGCGCGTCGTCAAGGGCCGCAAGATCGGCCTCACGTCGCGCGCGATGCAGCAGGCATCGCAGATCGACGAGCCCGATTTCGCGCCGCTCCTCGACGACATGTTCTTCGCGCCCGGTGCGATTCCGTTCGATCGCTTCATCGCGCCGCGCGTCGAGGTCGAGCTCGCGTTCGTTCTCGCGCGGCCGTTGCGCGGCCCGGGCGTGAAGCTCGCCGACGTGCTGGCGGCGACCGATCACGTGACGCCGGCGGTCGAGATCATCGATGCGCGCATCGAGCAGTTCGACCGCGAGACGAAGGCGCCGCGCAAGGTGTTCGACACGATCGCCGACTTCGCTGCCAACGCGGGCATCGTCGTCGGCGGCCGGCGCGTGCGCGCCGATGCGGTCGACCTGCGCTGGGTCGGCGCGATCCTCTACAAGAACGGCGTCGTCGAGGAAACCGGCCTGGCGGCCGGCGTGCTCGACCATCCGGGCAACGGCGTCGTCTGGCTCGCGAACAAGATCGCTGCGTACGACGAGCAATTGAACGCCGGCGACGTCGTCCTCGGCGGCTCGTTCACGCGGCCGACAACGTCGGCGCGCGGCGACGTCTTTCGCGTCGACTACGGGGCGCTCGGCGCGATCGAGTTCAACTTCGCATGACGTTCGCCGCCATCGCGTGACGTAGTGCCGGATCGCGTTTCCAAGCGTCCAGCCGCTCGCTTGCACGCCAAATAGGCGGACTCCTCACGCTGTCTTTCACAGTGCCTCGCAAGTCCTTATTTTTGAACGCGTTTTTCTAACGATGTCGCACCCTCAGCAGTCGCGAGTAAGTTGTTGATTCCATTGATTTTTATTTCGCCGATGAATTGACGCCCCCCGAGCGCTTCCGTTACAGTGGCGCGAAGTGCACTTTGGTGGGGTTTTGTGGCGAACGTCGTGTTTCAAGGCCCTGCGGCACTGACGCTGGACGGCAAAGGCCGCATCGCCATTCCCGCCCGGCATCGCGAGCTGCTCGCCGCGATGGGCGTGAGCCAGCTCACCGTGACGAAGCACCCCGAAGGCTCGCTCCTGATCTTTCCGCGTCCGGCGTGGGAGCAATTCCGCGATCGGGTGGCCGCCTTGCCGATGGATTCGAGCGGATGGAAGCGCGTCTTCCTCGGCAACGCCATGGACGTCGACATCGACGCGTCTTCGCGCGTCCTCATCGCCCCCGAGCTGCGCGCTGCCGCCGGCTTGGTGCGCGACGTGATGCTGCTCGGCATGGGCAGCCACTTCGAGCTCTGGGACGCGCAGCGCCATGCGGCGCACGAGGCCGAGGTGATGCAGTCGCCGATGCCGGATTCGCTCAAGAACTTCAGCTTCTGACCCGAGCCTGCGCCCATTGCAGCACCTTAGCGTTCTCCTGACCGAAGCGGTCGACGCCCTCGTCACCGATGTTGACGGCATCTACGTCGACGGGACGTTCGGGCGCGGCGGACACGCGCGCGCGATCCTCGCGCGACTGTCGGCGCAAGGCCGCCTGATCGCGCTCGATCGCGATCCGGCGGCCGTTGCCAGCGTCGCCGACGATGCCGCCCTGGCGACCGACCCGCGCTTCACGATCGAGCACACGGCGTTCTCGACGATGGCCGCGACCCTGGCCGGGCGAGGGATCGCGCAGGTGAGCGGCGTGCTCCTCGACCTCGGCGTCTCGTCGCCGCAGATCGACGACCCCGAGCGCGGCTTCTCGTTCCGCTTCGACGGCCCGCTCGACATGCGGATGGACATCACGCGCGGCGAGAGCGCAGCTGAATTCCTGGCCCGCGCCGACGAGCGCCACATTGCGGAGGTGATACGCGACTATGGGGAAGAACGGTTTGCTGTACAGGTTGCAAAGGCGCTTGTTGCTCGGCGCGAAAGCGGGCACCCTGTTCGAACCACAAGCGAGCTTGCCGACCTCGTGGCTGGTGCGGTCCGGACCCGAGAAGCGGGCCAGAACCCTGCAACGCGCACGTTTCAGGCTCTTCGGATTTTCGTCAACGCCGAGCTTGAGGAGCTCGAGCAGGCCCTGAGCGCCGCGCTCGTTCTGCTCGCGCCCGGCGGCCGGCTCGTCGTGATCAGCTTTCACTCGCTCGAGGACAGGATCGTCAAGACCTTCATCGCGCGCGAGAGCAAGAGCGAATTCGACCGACGGGCGCCGTTCGCGGCGCCGCGGCCGCAGCGCCTGCGCGCGCTCGCCCGCGTCAAGCCGCAGCCGACCGAAGCGGCGCAGAACCCGCGCGCGCGCTCGGCGGTGATGCGCGTCGCCGAGCGCACCGACGTGCCGATCGGCGAAGGAGCCGCAGCGTGACGCGGCTCAACGTCGTTCTCCTCCTCGTCCTGCTCGTGAGCAGCCTCTACCTGGTACGCGTCTCGTACGAATCGCGGCGCCTCTTCAACGAGCTCGACAAGGCGCAGAACGAAGAGCGCGCCCTCGACACCGACGGCGAGCGGCTGAAGACCGAGCTGCGCTCCCAGGCGACGCCGCTTCGCGTCGAGCGGACGGCGCGCGAGCGGCTGGCCATGCGGGCGGCGACGCCCGCGGTGACGCAGTACGTGGCCGTGCCGATGGCCGCGACGGCGTCGGGAGCGAATCGATGACGATCAACGCCAAGAAGAGCGGCGCCAAGGCGCGCGCAAGCGCCGGCGCGCGCAGCGTCACCTACTCGACCAGCCCGCTGCTCGCGACGCCGACGCCGCCCTGGCGATCGAAGCTGCTGGTCGCCCTCGTCGGCCTCGGCTTCGCGTTGCTGCTCGGCCGCGCCGTCTACGTGCAGATCGTCGATGCGCCGTTCTTCCTCAAGCAGGGCGAGATCCGCTACGGGCACACGATCGAGCTGCCGGCGAGTCGCGGTCGGATCGTCGACCGGAACGGGCTGATCCTGGCGGCAAGCGTGCCGGCGCCGTCGATCTGGGCGATCCCGAAGGACCTCGAAGGCGACGCCCGCTCGCGCGCCAGGCTCGCCACCTTGCTCGACATGACCAGCGCCGCGCTCGAGGCGCGCCTCGCCGACAACCCGAACTTCGTCTGGCTGCGTCGCCAGGTCGACGACAACGTCGCGCAGGCGGTGAGGAGCCTCAACGTCAAGGGCATCCACGAGGTGCGCGAATACAAGCGCAAGTACCCCGAAGGCGAGGCGGCGGCGCACGTCGTCGGCTTCACCAACGTCGAGGACCGCGGCCAGGAAGGTGTCGAGCTCGCGTTCCAGAAGGAGCTCGCCGGCCGCGACGGGACGCGCCGCGTCATCAAGGACCGGCTGGGTCGCGTCATCGAGGACGTCGGCGACAGCACGGCGCCGGTCGAGGGCCAGGACATCGGCCTCGCCGTCGACTCGAAGGTGCAGTTCTTCGCCTACCAGCGGATCCGCGATGCGGTCGCCGCCAACAAGGCCAAGGCCGGCAGCGTCGTCGTCCTCGACGCGCAGACCGGCGAGGTCCTCGCGCTGGCGAACTTTCCGAGCTACTCGCCGTCGGACCGCAGGAACCTGACCGGCGCGCAGCTGCGCAACCGCGCCCTGACCGACACCTTCGAGCCCGGCTCGACGATGAAGCCGTTCGTCGCGGCCTGGGCCCTCGAGACCGGCCGCGTCACGCCGACGACGGTCATCCAGACCGCGCCCGGCAGAATGACGCTCACCGGCTCGACCATCACCGACTCGCACCCGCACGGCAACCTCACGGTGACCGAGGTGATCCAGAAGTCGAGCAACGTCGGCGCCGTGCGGATGGCGATGACGTTCACGCCGCGCGAGATGTGGGAGCTCTACAGCTCGGTCGGCTTCGGGCAGAAGCCGCAGCTGGGCTTTCCGGGCGTCGTCACGGGCCGGTTGCGCCCGTACAAGAGCTGGCGCCCGATCGAGCAGGCGACGATGAGCTACGGCTACGGTCTCTCGGCGTCGCTGTTCCAGATCGCCCACGCCTACACGGTGTTCGCGCACGACGGCGAGCTGATCCCCGTGACCTTGACGAGGCCGATCGGCAGCGGCCCGGCGCCGCTCGCGTCGGGCATCCGCGTCCTCTCGCCGAAGACGGCAGCGACGGTGCGCGACATGCTTCATCTCGTCACGCTGCCCGGCGGAACGGCGCCGAAGGCGCAGGTGATCGGCTACTCGGTCGGCGGCAAGAGCGGCACGGCCTACAAGCAGGAAGGCGCGAGCTACGCGACCAAGAAGTACCGTGCCTGGTTCGTGGGCATGGCGCCGATCCAGCACCCGCGGATCATCGTCGCCGTGATGGTCGACGAGCCGACGGCCGGCAAGTACTTCGGCGGCGACGTCGCCGCGCCGGTGTTCAGCGAGGTCGTCCAGCAGACGCTGCGCATGATGGGCGTGCAGCCCGACCTCGACGTCAAGGCACAGATCATCTCGCGCGACATCCCGGCCGAAGAGGAAAGCTTCTAGGTGGCGAAGGCGAACGCGAAGGACGGCATGGCGCGCCTCGAATCGCGCGAGGCGGCGCATGCCTGGCTGTTGCTGCGCAAGGCCGGAGCGCTCGTCGCCGACAGCCGGCGCGTGAGCCCCGGCGACGCCTTCGTCGCCTGGCCCGGACACGTTAGCGACGGCCGCCAGTACGTCGGCGCAGCGCTCGCCGCCGGGGCCAACGCCTGTCTCGTCGAAGCCGACGGCGTCGAGGCGTTCCACTTCGACGCCGAGCCGCGCGTCGGCGCCCTGCGCGGACTCAAGGCGGCCGCGGGCGACATCGCCAGCCGCTTCCTTGCGACGCCGAGCAGCAAGCTTGCGGTCGTCGCCATCACCGGCACCAACGGCAAGACCTCGACGGCCTGGTGGGTCGCGCAGGCGCTGGGCGCGCTCGGCCGACGCTGCGGCGTCGTCGGCACGCTCGGCATCGGCGAACCGCCGCGGGCCGCTGAAGGCGAAACGCCGCGCGGCGCGGCCGATGCGCCCGTCGCCGAAGCGGCCGTCGCGATGCGGTCGACCGGCCTGACGACGCCGGACCCGGTGACGCTGCAGAACGCCCTCGACGACTTCGTCGCGCGCGGCTTCGCGGCCTGCGCCGTCGAGGCGTCGTCGATCGGCATCGCCGAGCACCGTCTCGCCGGCACGCAGGTCGAGGTCGCGGTGTTCACCAATTTCACCCAGGATCATCTCGACTACCACGGCGACATGCGCGCGTACTGGCAGGCGAAGGCGCAGTTGTTCGCGTGGCCCGGCCTGCGCTCGGCCGTCGTCAACCTGGACGATGCGCAAGGGCTCGAGCTCGCCGACTCGCTCGCCGAATCAGCGGTGGGCTGCTGGACCGTCTCGATGCACGGCGCATCGGCGCGCCTGAGCGCCGATGCAGTGCGTCACGACCGCGACGGCCTCGCCTTCGACGTCGTCGAGGACGGGGCGCGCGCAGCGGTGGCGACGCCGTTGATCGGCGACTACAACGCTGCCAACCTGCTGTGCGTCATCGGCGTCATGCGCGCGCTCGGCGTTCCCCTCGCCGACGCGGCGAGAGCCTGCGTGGCGCTGACGCCGGCGCCCGGCCGGATGCAGCGGGTCGCCGTCGCGGCGAGCGCCGCACGCGGCGTCTCGCCCGCGGCGACGACCGGCATCAACGCCGGCTCGCTGCCGGAAGTCGTGGTCGACTACGCCCACACGCCGGACGCGCTCGAGAAGGCGCTTGCCGCGCTCGCGCCGCTCGCCAAGGCGCGCGGCGGCAGGCTCTGGTGCGTGTTCGGCTGCGGCGGCAACCGCGACGCCGGCAAGCGGCCGCTGATGGGGGCCATCGCCTGCCGGCTCGCCGGCCGGGTGGTGGTCACCAGCGACAACCCGCGCCTCGAGTCGCCGGACCTGATCCTGGCGCAGATCCTCACCGGCGCGATCGGTCACGACGAGGTCGACGTGATCGAGAAGCGCGCCGACGCGATCGCTCATGCGGTCGGCAGCGCCGCCGCCGAGGACGTCGTCCTCATCGCCGGCAAGGGCCACGAGGACTACCAGGAGATCGGCGGCGCCCGGCTTCCGTTCTCCGACGCCGAGCACGCGGCGAACGCGCTCGCCGCGCGCGGCACCGCCGCCACGGCGACCAGGAGCAGCGCGAAGCGCGCGACGAGCACGGCGACCGGCGCGACCATGATGACGCTCGAAGACGCAGCGCGGATGCTGCCCGACGCGCGCGTCGTCGGCAGCGTGACGACGGCGATCGCGCGCGTCCACAGCGACACGCGCAGCGTCGCGCCGGGCGATCTCTTCGTCGCCTTGCGCGGCGAGCGCTTCGACGCGCATGCCTACCTCGCCGATGCCAAGGCCGCCGGCGCGGTCGCCGCGCTCGCCGAGCGCGGCCTGGAGGAGGCGTTGCTGCCGGGACTGGTCGTCGCCGACAGCCGGCGCGCCCTCGGCGAGCTCGCGGCGGCCTGGCGGCGCCGCTTCGCGATGCCGCTCGTCGCCGTCACCGGAAGCAACGGCAAGACGACGGTGACGCAGATGATCGCGGCGATCTTCCGGGCCTGGCTGAGCGACGCCGCGTTCGCGACCGAGGGCAACTTCAACAACGACGTCGGCCTGCCGCTGACCTTGCTGCGCCTGCGCGAGGGCTGCCGGGCGGCCGTCGTCGAGCTGGGAATGAACCACGCCGGCGAGATCGCGCGCCTGG
>Ga0308174_10001353_pt1 | contig 11331 bp, 8 predicted proteins | sample PhyPR2_FD_203894 | JGI IMG/M metagenome (GOLD analysis project Ga0308174, IMG submission 203894) | Soil microbial communities from UC Gill Tract Community Farm, Albany, California, United States - DLSLS.P.R2 | ecosystem: Environmental > Terrestrial > Soil > Agricultural land | place: USA... | reverse complement strand
ACGGGGCGCCGGCCCGCACCGGCCGCGGCCTGTTCGCGTCCGCGCTCGTCGAGGCGCTTCCCTATCTTCCCGTGGAAGAAGAAGGGCGCCTCTCCGACCCGCGGCTGCGTGACAACTTCGTCGAGCGCGTGTTCGCGTACTGGCGGTTGCGGCAGCTGTTCACCGGGCGCTGGACCATCGGTGAGCTGGTGGGCTTTCACACCGCGCACAAGCTGCTGCTCCTGGCGCACGAACCGGAGGCCTATCGACGCATTGGGCGGCTGGTGGCGAGTGCTCGACGGCTGCCGAAGCACGATCTCGAGCAGCGTTACACCGACGGATTCATGCGTGCGCTCACGAAGATGGCGACCGCTGGGCGCCACACCAACGTGCTGCAGCACATGGCCGGCTACTTCACCGATCGGCTCGACACGGGGTCCAGGCAGGAATTGACGGACGTGATTGCCGATTACCGGCGCGGCCTGGTCCCGCTGATCGTGCCCCTCACGCTCGTCCGCCATTACGTCCGCACGTTCGACATCGCGTATCTCGCCGGACAGATGTACCTGCAGCCGCACCCGAAGGAGTTGATGCTGCGCAATCACGTCTGAGCCACACGGTGTCTCGGCACCGTACCCGGGTCAGTCCCTCAGAGGCTTCGTCACCGCCGTCATCGTGCGGGCTTGCTCAAGCCGTCGCAGATAGCGGAAGAGGCCGAGGTTCAACGCCAGAGCGCCCGCACTGACCGCCACACCGGGCCAGACGATTGACTCGTCTCCGCCGAGCCACGCGTTCATCGTGGCCGTCAACAGCCACAGCTGCAGGATGACCACGATGAGCACGAACACCAGCATGCCGGTGATGATGATCGTGCGCTGATCGCGGCTGAACGGACGCGGCGCGGCGTCCTTCATATCGTCCGCTCCTCGACCCCGACCGCGTAGATCTGGTCGCCGCGCCTCTCCAGGACGATGCGCGTGAGCGGCCGTCGCGGCGGACCGGCGGTCGGCGCGCCTGTCCTGAGGTCGAAGCGGCCCTCGTGACAGGGACAGAAGAAGCTTCCCTCCTCGGGACGCGGAATGACAGCGCAGGACAGGTGCGTACACTTCTGATTGAAGGCGACGAACTCGGTGGCCGTGAGCCGGACCATCAGGCAGCGCTCGTGCTCATCGGGATAGGTGAACGCGATGGTTGCGCCGACCGGCACGTCCTTGAGGGCCGCAACCCGCAGCATCGGCGGTTGACCGCTCCGGCGCCGACGCCAGTTCTGGGCGGCGATCCACAGCTGGCCCGCCGTAAACGCGGCGCTGGTGAGCATCAGGAACTTCAGGAAGTCGCGACGCTCGACGTACAAGTCCTGCGGCCAGTCGATCGGAAAGTCCTGCCGCCAGGCTGGCTGCGCCTCGGCCGGCGCGAAGTCCGGCGCGATGGTGATTTGGTCGCGCTCGAACGACGACACATAGAGGCTCGCGGGCGCGGTTCCCGTCAGCCCTTCGCGCCCTGGCGAATCGATCGCCGGATCGATCGCGGCGCGCGGATCCCGCGGGTGATCGGACATCACTAGACCTCCACCTCCGCGAACGGATCGCTCTCCTCCGGCTGCGTGATGTCACTCGGTGGACCGCTCATGACCCGCAGCGATACCGCGCGGCTGCGCGGCTGTTCCGCCATCGCTGCAACCACGTCCACGTGAGGAGCGCGACTCGCAAGAGCGCGGGGGACCATCACCTGTACCTGCGTGGTAATCGTCTGATCACCAAACTGGAACGTGTTGACCGCCGCCGACAGTGGCCGAAGCTGCTCGATCTCCTCCTGAGTGCCGAAGAACAGCGCCTGGCTCGGGCACACCGTCGCACACATCGGCTTCTTGCCGACGCTCGTCCGGTCATAGCACATGTCGCACTTCATCATGATCTTGCGGTCTTCGAAGAGCTCTGGCACACCGAACGGGCACGCGACGACACAGTTGCCGCAGGCGATGCAGCGGGGCTTCCGTGCCGACTGCACGACGCCGTCGGCCGTCCGCTTGATCGCATCGGCTGGGCAGACCTCCGCGCACGTTGGCTGCTCGCAATGCATACACACGACCGGCACGGTCTGCACGCTTTCGGAGCGGCTGACGTACTCGAGGTGAATCATCGACTCGCCCCGGTGCGTGTCGCATTCCGAACACGCCTGCAGGCATGCCTGACAGCCGATGCAGCGATTCGGGTCGATGAAGAAGTGCAGGTAGTCCGGCTTCGCCATGTATACCTCGGGCCGTTATTGCTGCGGCTCCAGCAGGGCGGCGTACTCCGGTGGTCCATCGGCTCGCCGGAGCCGGCACCCGCACACCTTGTACTGGGGGATCTTGCTGATCGGATCCTGCGCCGCCACTGTCAGCTGGTTGGCGCTCTTGCGGCCTGCCCAGTGGTACGGAATGAAGATTGTGTCAGGGCGAATCGTCGCCACCACCTGCGCACGCAGCGTGATGGCGCCGCGCGGCGTTTCGGCGGTCGCCCAGTCGTTGTCGGCGATGCCGAGCGTTGCGGCCAGCCGCGGATGCATCTCGATGCGCGGCTCCGCGTACTGCCGGACCAGCGGCCCGATGCGCCGCGTCTGGGTACCCGACAGGAACTGGCTGACCACCCGACCGGTGGTCAGGTAAAGCGGAAACTCCTCGGTGGCATCGTCCACCGGCGGCCGGTAGTCCGCGACGTTGAAGCGGGCGCGGCCGTCAGGAAAGTAGAACGGCCCGGTCCCTTTCGCGACCGGGTTGTAGCTGCCGCGCTCGAACAATCGCGGCGTGCCAAGGTGATCCTCAATCGGCGCGCCAGTCTGCGGATCATGGCTGTAGCACGGCCAGAACACCCCGAACTGCTGCGTGATCTTTTCGTACGTCACGCCTGAGTAGTCGGCGACACCACCCTTGCTGGCGATCCGCAGCTCTTCGAAAATCTCGCGCGGACTCGCGAAGGTGAAGCCCTTCGGCCGCCCGAGCGCGTGAGCGATGTCCTGGATGATCCGCCAGTCCTCGCGCGCGTCGCCCGGACACGCCACCGCCTTGTTGATCTTGATGATCCGGCCCTCGACCTGCGTGACGGTGCCCTCGTCTTCTTCCTGCAGGCTGCCGGGCAGCACGACGTCGGCATGCCACGCCGTCTCGTTCAGGAAGAAATCGATGGCGGCATAGAACTCGAGCTTCTCCAGGCAGCGGGTAACGAAGCTGTTGTCGGGGAGCGAGACCTTCGGGTTGAAGCAGATCGACAGGAGCGCCTTGATCTCGCCGCGGTCGATCTTGCGAAAGAGTTCATAAGCGTCGACGCCGGGGCCTGGCAATTCCGGCTCGTCGATGTCCCACACCGCGGCGATATAGCGACGATGCTCAGGATTGCTGATGTCCCGCCAGCCCGGGAGCTGATCGCATTTCTGGCCGTGCTCCCGTCCGCCTTGCCCATTGGCCTGCCCAACGATCGTGCCGTAGCCGCTCTTCGGCCGACCGATGCGCCCGGACGCCAGCACAAGATTGATCGTGGCCAGCGCGTTCTGCACGCCGTTCGAGTGGTGCTCGATGCCGCGTGCATGAAACAGGAAGCTCGTCTGCGCCGTTCCCCACCATTCCGCCGCCTGCATCAGCGCCCGCTGCGGCACGCCGGTGACCTCCGCAGTCCGCGGCAGCGTCCACTGGTGGCAGTACTCGGCAACCTGCGCGAAACCAACGGTGTGCTCGCGGATGAATGCGTGATCGAGCCAGTCGCGTTCGATCATGACCTGGAGCACACCGGCAAACAGCGCCGCATCACGTCCAGGCTTTACCGGCAGGTACAGATCGCACGTGCGCGCCAACGGCGTGATCCGTGGATCCTGGACAATGATTTTCGCGCCCTGCTCGCGGGCCTGCCAGATGTAGTTCGTCGTGATGGGCGAGCACTCCGCCACATTCGAGCCGGCCACCCAGATCACCTCGGTACCGACCATGTCAGACCATGGATTCGTCGTGCGATCGATACCGAACGCCTTCTTGTTCGCCGCGCCGGCGCTGACCATGCACAGCCGGCCGTTGTAGTCGATGAACGGCGTCTTGAGGCACACGCGCGCGAACTTCCCGAGGAGATAGGTCTTCTCAGTCGTCAGGCTGGCGCCACCCAGGACGCCGACCGCGCCGGCGCCGTACACCTGCTGTATCCGTCCGATCTCTGAGGCAACGCGGTGGATCGCCTGATCGTACGGCATCGGACTGAACCCGCCCTCTGCGGAGGCGTCTCGACGGAACGCCGTCGTCAGACGATCAATGTGCGAGCCTTGCAGGTAGCGCTTCACGCCCTTCGGGCACAACATCCCGCGATTGAACGGAAACTCCTCCCACGGTTCGAAGCCAATCACCTCGTTGTCGCGCACCTTGAGCTGGATGCCGCACTGCTGGCCGCAGAAGCAACAGTGGGTCTTGACGAGACGCTCGGGGTCGACGCTCGTGGACAGCCGCACACCGGTCATCGACGACAGGTGCGGCCCAAAACGGTTGATGATCCCCAGGGGATCGGCCGGGATCTCCGCCACGCGTCGCTACCCTCCCACTCCCGTGTTCCGGTCATTCAGGTACACGCGCCACAAGCCGCCCTGCGCCAACCCGAAGAGCGCGCGGCGACACCTGGGACAGACCTCCTGATAGTGGCCGCCGTCTGGCAATTCGTAGCGGAAGCCGAGCTCGCGCTCGACGGTGGTCAGGTCCTGCACCATCTGCACGGAGGCGAACGGCTGGGCACAGCGCCGGCACGCTGCCTGTTCGGCGCCGCGACCGGCATCCTTGTAGAACCCGACGCCGAGCTGTGCCGGCCGTTGAAACACGTGGAACAACTTGCCGAACGGCAACCACAGGAGGGTGATGATCACCGTGGCGGCGTGGAGGATGCCAAGGAACTCGTAGGCGTAGCCGCGCATCCAGGTGTAGCTGGCGGTCAGCATCAGGCCGGTGACGCTGATCGCGAACAGCAGCAGCAGCGGCAGGATGTCCTGACCGAACTGCTGCACCGCGACTGCGCCGTGGTCCACCATGCGCCGCCGGAACGCCAGCATCACGCCGGCGATCACCAGAAACGCCGACCAGACGAGACCATGAAAGACGACGAATGCGACCATCGAGTCCACCGGAAAATCCTGGACGGGCAGGCCGAAGACGAAGGTGCGGTACATGTGCAGATCACCGGGCACGGTCTCGAAATGAATCCAGCCCCACACCAGCGGAAAGGTGATCGCCGCCGCGATAACGCAGCCCCACATGATCAGCCAATGGGCCAATCCCCGGAGTCGTCCCCGCCGGAAGATGTAGGCGTTGGCGGCGAACTCGACAAGCGTTCGGCGCACGAAGCTGACCGTATTCGCCCCGAGCGATTGCTTCGTGAACAATGCTTGCCACCCGCGGCGCCAGTACATGCGCGTCGGCGGCCGATTGAGCCACATGGCATACCGATAGCTGATGCCGAACGTCGCGAACAGCGTGGCAAACGTGTAGCCGACGAGCGCCGCGTCGAAGTGCTGCAGGTTCCGCGAACCGACGACGATGAACGCCGCGAGCGCGGCTGTCACGAGGGTTGCCCACGCACCTGCACGCGCACGCTCCAGGGCCTGGAGCGCGGCGATCGGCAGCGAGCGGGCCCACTCGATGTCGGACGGACGGAACACGCGCTCGTTCGCGATGCGCAGTGTCAGCGCCGTCAGCGACAGAATCAGGAAGCCGGGCCAGATGGCGCCCAGCTGATCGCGGAAGACACCGAGGAGGAGTGGTGGGAAGAATCCACCGAGCCCCCCCAGGGCGCCGACAAGGCCCGTGACCGTCCCCGTGTCTTTGGGAAAGTGTTCGGGCACGAGCTTGAACACGGCGCCATTGCCCAGTCCCAGCAGCATCGCCGAGGCGAGCGCCCCGACCGTGAACGGCACCATCGCTGGCCACACCAGCAGCAAGGCAGAGAGCGACACCCCACCGAATACCCACGACAGCACCTGCGCTCCGCCAATCCGATCCGCCAGCCATCCACCCAGCGGGCGCATCAGCGTCGCGAGTACCACGAATCCAGCGGCGCGGAAGCCGGCATCGGCAGGCGCGAGCCCGAACTGCGCCCGTAACAGCGTCGGCAGGTAGATTGAAAACGCGACGAAGCCGCCGAACGTCAGGAAATAAAAAGCGCCGAGGAGCCACGCAATCGGCGAGCGACGAAGCACCGCCACCATCGCCGCAGCACTTGCCGGTCGCGCGGCCCCGACTGGATTGCGTGCGAGCGCCAGGTACATCGCTGCCCAGACGAGGAGTACTGCGCTCGTCCCGTAGAAGACCGTCGGCCAGCCCCAGCGGGACGCGACCAGCGGACCGACGAAGACGGCCAGGGACTGGCCCATCGTGCCGAGTCCGTAGACACCGAGGGCTGTTCCCTGCCGTGCGGCTGGCGTCCACCGTGACACGAATGCCGCGCCGACGGCGAACGATGAACCCGCCATGCCGATCATGAAAGCCGCGATCAGCAGCGCCGGATAGCTCGAGGTCAGGGGAACGACGGATGCGGCGAGTGCTGAGAAGGTGAGAAGGGCGGCGAACACCGGGCGTCCGCCAAACCGGTCGGTGAGCATGCCCATCGGCAGCCGCGCGAGCGAGCCGAGCAGCACCGGGATCGCCACGAGCAGTGCGGTCTGCGATGCCGTCAGCGAATAGAGCGTCGTGAAGACCGACGCGAGCCCACCGACCAGGCCCCACGCGGCAAAGGACAATGCAAACGAGATCGTCGCCAGGACGAGCGGTCGATTCGACAACACCGCCGAGCTGGGTTCGACGGCCGCGGCCGGCCCGGCTGTTTCTCGACGATCACTCATGATGCTGGTCCTAATACTCTCACGCGGCTGATGCTGTCGATCGCGGCCCGGCGGATCGCCGCGCGACGGTCCCCGTGTGTCGGCCGCTACCGTACCAGCGCGGCGATCGTGTTGATGGCATCGACCATGATGTCGGTCTCCGGTCCCATTCGGTCGGCCGCCGACACAGGTAACGCCAGTTGCGCGCGCCGCAACTCGGGCATGTCCCGCGGCCGCGTCCCGGCGCGAACGGCGGATGCCAATCCGGAGAGGCGCTGGTCGAACAGTTCTCGCAACCGCGCGACAGCAGGCTGCTCGCCGTCAACACCACGCTCGACTTCGGCGTGCAGCGCCAGGGCGGCGAGGGCGTTCCTGCGCAACGCGGCGAGAACATCGAGGGCGACCTGCGCGTCGAACGTTGCCGCGCGCGCCGGTTCATGAGCCATGCGCTCGATCGTCGCCTCTGCGTTCGAGCGCGCGAGTCGGGCGGCAGAGCGCAGCTGACCGAGGCCCTCGTCGGCGGCTGCGTGCCCGCTTTCGAACGCGCGTAAAAGCGCGTCAACGTATGCACGATGCGCGTCCAACACTTCCGCCAGGGCGCTGCGCAGCGAGTCTCCTGCCCACGATGGCCATGCCACGTACACGAGTAGCGATAACGCCCCGCCGGCGATCGTGTACTCCGCCCGCAGGCTCGCCGCAGTCATCTCGCCGACACCACTCAGCATGAGCAGGAACACCAGGTACCCGGTGAGACACACGGTAAACAGTGCGTAGTTCACGCGGAACACCGCGTAGCACGCCCATACCAGGCTCAGGACAAGGACGATGAGCACCGGCGGCGGCGGCGACCAGAGGTGGACGATTCCTGTGGCGATCGCCGCACCGAGCAAGGTGCCCGCCACGCGCGCGAAACCCCTGGTCAACGTGTCCGCGAAGTCCGGCTTCAGTACCAGAGCCGCCGTCATCGGCATCCAGTACCCACGCGGCAGCGATGCGAGCCGATACCCCGCCTCGGCGAGACCCACCGCGACGGCGAGTCGCACCGCATGGCGGAACGCTGCTGACGCAGGCGAGACATTGGCGGCGATGGTCGTCAGCAGGTCGCGGCCCCGTGGGAGCGGTACGGGGCGCACGCCAGCGGGAATCGTCCTGGCGGCGCGGCTCGTCAGTGTGCCGGCAGTCCGCCACGCAGCGCGCAACTGGCCGAACAGCGCGTCGAGCACTTCGGCTGGCGGCAAATCGCGTGAGCATGCCGCGAGCGCCTCCCAGTTCCGCTCAACGTCCTCGGGTGCACGGCGTTCCTGCACGGCGGTAGCAATTTCACCGAGGATCGCCGACAGCGCGCGTGTCAGATCGCTGACGCACTGACGGTGGGATCGCGACAACCCCTCGTAGCGCGTCGCCAGCAGCGCCAGCGACGCTCGCAGTCGTTCGGCCTCGTGGACGAGCGCGCGAAAGACCAGGACATCGCCGGTCGCCGCGAACGTGTGCGGCTCGGGCGCAATCGGGTCAGGAGCAGGAATCCCGGCCGCATAGATCGCGAGGCTCCGATACGCGGCGGTCACGGCGCGTCGCTCGTTGGAAAACAGACGCGCCGGCCACACCATGACGGCGAGACACGTTTGTGTCAACCCACCGGCAACAACGAGCGCGCCAACCAACAGCGCGGTGCGCAGGTCCGAAGGCAATCCGCTGGAGATGAGCACCGCAATGACGAACTGAAGCCCGATGAAAGAGGCCGCGACGCCGAACACGACAAGGAACCCGCCGCTGAATGCGGCCGTGATGGCCACGACAATCGCCGCGACGGTAGAGTTGGCGGCAAGCGCGCCGGCGCTCGTCGCCGCACCCATGGCGACCGCAGCGGCAACCATGACCATCGCGCTGCCGCGTTCGGTACCCAGGAATGAACCGAAGCCTACGGAGATCGCGCCGACCGCGCCGAACGCCGCGACGTACGGCAGTCCAAGCACCGTGCCCACGATCAGGGGAACGGCGACACCGGCGGCGCAGCGGACGGCCGCGCCCGGCTCGAGCTGGGACCAGTTTGGCCGTAGCGCCGCGCGGAAGTCCGAAGCGAGCTTCAAATGACGAGCGTCTCACTCGGAGAAGCGGTCGTCGCTCCGATCGTCTTCAGGCGCGTACCGGCCGCTGCGCCGCGGCGAGATCCCGACGAAGTTCTTCAGCGGTGCGGCGCGGTCCGTATCCTGGTGTGTCGCGCTGGATCCGCCAACTCTCGCTCAGCGGACCAATCTCGACCACGTCGAATCCAAACTGGTCGATCAGCTGGGCGACGATGCGATTCGCCTCAGCGTCGTTTCCGGCAATCGCCAGCGTGCGACGCTGCGGCGTGCCCGCAGGCTGGCCGTCAGTGGTCAACTCCGCGGCGTAGATGTGATTGAAGGCCTTGACCACCTTCGACGCCGGCAGCTGCCGCTGCAGCAGCTCCGACGTCGTCGTCCGCTCGTCATCGAGTTCGGCGATGTGTCCGTCGCGCTGTGGGTAGTAATTGTTCGTATCGATGACGACCTTCCCGGCGAGCGGCGTCGCCGGCACATCGCCGATGTTCTTCAATGGAATCGTGACCACGACGACATCGCCCGTTGCCGCGGCTTGCTGTGGCGTGGCGGCGCGCGCCCTCGGGCCGAGCTCGCTGACCAGGTCCTTCAAGGTGTCGGGGCCACGTGAATTACTCACGACGACATCGTAGCCATGCCGCACCGCCAGTCGCGCCAGCTGGCTGCCGATGTGGCCCGCCCCAATCAATCCGATCGTCTTCACCGTCATGTCGGCCTCCTTCGACGGCCTGCCCGTTCCGCGCCTGCACAGCCGGTACCGACCGCCACAACGTGCAGGCCAAATTAGCCAACCGCCGTCCCGAACACGCGTCCCACACCGGCCGTGAGCGCCATCGCCAGCGCACCCCAGAACGCGACGCGAATGGCGCCGACAATGGCGGGGGCACCGCCCGCGCGTGCAGCAATCGCCCCCAACGCCACCAGGCAGACCAGCGACAGTCCCGACACCACGAGCACGCTGGGCGGAACGACAAGGATCGCGACCATCGGTACGGCCGCGCCGGCAGCGAATGTGGCCGCTGATGCCATCGCAGCCTGCAGTGGTCGAGCCGTCTGTGCTTCCGTCAGCCCCAGTTCATCGCGCGCGTGCGCGCCCAACGCGTCCTTCGCCATCAGTTGCTGTGCGACACGTCTGGCCAGGTCCCGCTCGAGGCCGCGACGCACGTAGATCCCGGTCAGCTCGTCTTCTTCGGCCGCGGGCTGTGTTGCGAGTTCGCGGCGCTCGCGGTCCATGTCGGCACGCTCCGTGTCCGCCTGGGAGCTGACCGACACGTATTCACCGGCCGCCATGGACAAGGCGCCGGCCACGAGACCGGCAAGGCCCGCGACGAGCACCTCCTGCCGGCTTGACGCCGCCGACACCACTCCGACCACCAGGCTGGCGGTCGACACAATGCCGTCATTCGCGCCAAGAACGGCGGCGCGCAGCCACCCGATCCGGCTGCTGCGGTGTTGCTCACGATGTCTCATTCACCCTCGCTTCGAACGCTTCGCCCACGCTTGAATCATTTCACAGGGATCAGGGGCAGCGTTGAGCGCGCACCGTGGTGCGCCAGCTCCGTCCGAAGCAGACGCTCTTCTCCTTCGTGAGCACGTCAGGAGAGCGACACGCCAGTCACAAGGCTCGCCAGTTCAGCTTGGATGGACCTCAAACCACAGCTATACTCGTCCTCTCCTCCAGATCGCGATCCAGCAGTCGTCCAGGCTCACGTACTTAAATGATCATCACTGACTTCGGTGACCTCATCGCCGGGCGCATGCGCAGCGAGCACCGCCTGATTGCGTCGCGCTGGTTCGAGCGGTTGCTCGACCTGCTGCCAGTGGATGCGCGCGACATCTTCCCGACGGAAAGTTTGTTGGATCATGTGCCGGCACTCATATTCGAGATCGGCGGCTACCTCCACCAGCCGGCGGGCGAAGCCATCGTCTCGAATACGGCGATCCTGGAAAAGGCGAGCGAGCTTGGCGCGCTTCGCCACTCGCAGCGTGCGTCGCTCCACCAGGTGCTGCGCGAATACCAGGTGCTGCGCGGAGTGCTGGTGGCATTCGTACTGGAGGAACTGGAGCGAGCCGGTGCGGTGCCGCCGGCCGGGGAAGCGGTCGAATTGGTAAACCGTCTGCACCAGGCGGTCGACGTATTGTCGCAGGCGACGGTGGAAGAGTTCGTCGGCCTCTATACACAAACGATCGCCGAGCAGGCGGAGCGTCTCGACCAGTTCACCCGCATGGCCGCGCACGAGTGGCGGCAGCCGCTCAGCGCGCTGCAGTTTGGCGTTCGACTGCTTCGTGAAGCGAACGTCGACCCGGCGCGGGTTGAGCGGACGCTCGCCACCGTCGAGCGCAACGTTCAGCATCTCGCTGACCTGACGCGGACCATGGAGGCGATCGCTCGCGTCCGCAGCAACGGTGATAACGCCGTCACGCAGACCATATCCGTGGCGGCAGTCGCGCAGGAAGC
>Ga0308174_10001352_pt1 | contig 11341 bp, 6 predicted proteins | sample PhyPR2_FD_203894 | JGI IMG/M metagenome (GOLD analysis project Ga0308174, IMG submission 203894) | Soil microbial communities from UC Gill Tract Community Farm, Albany, California, United States - DLSLS.P.R2 | ecosystem: Environmental > Terrestrial > Soil > Agricultural land | place: USA... | reverse complement strand
CATGAAGACGACGAGCAGCAGCGCGATCCACAGCGTGAAGGCCCACGAGAGCAGCAGCACCATGACGCCGGCGCCGACGATGGCCAGGCCGAAGATCCGCTCGCGGGCCAGGTCACGGGCGATGCTCGGGCCCAGGGCGATGCCGAGGCCCAGGCCGATGAAGACCGCGCCGAACAGCAGGGCGTAGGCGGCGTCTCCACCACCGAGAGCGGCGGCGAAGGCCTGGCCGGTCGCGATGATCGCGCCCGCCGCCACGAAGGCCCCGGTGATCCCGACGATCAGCCCGCGGACGAGAGGCGTGTGGCCGGCGAAGGAGAAGCCGTGCTTCAGCGAACTGAAGAAGGTCTCCTGCGGGCCCACCGGTCCGGCTGCCCGGCGACCGCTGATCGACGGCAGGTTCCAGATGACGAAGGCGGCGACGAGGAAGGTCAGCGCGTTGAGATAGAGCGCGAGGTCGACCTGGTCGACGCCCGGGATCACCGCCGACAGGTGCCCACCGACCGTGGTGAGCAGGGCGAACACGATCGAGGCGAGCACCGGGGTGAGCCCGTACGTGGTCACCAGCGAGAGCTGGTTGGCCGGCTCCAGCTGGTCCTTGCGGAGCATGTTCGGGACGGCGGCTTCCTTGGCCGGGATCCAGAACAGCGTGAAGGACTCGATCAGGAACTGTGCGACGAACAGCCAGATCAGGTTGTTGACCAGCGGGATCGAGGCGAACAGCCCGAAGCGGATGAGGTCGACGACCACCATCGTCTTGCGCCGGTCGAACCGGTCGGCGAAGGCGCCGGCGAGCGGTCCCAGGACGATCGCCGGCAGAAGACGGAAGAGCAGGACGCCGCCCAGCGCGAAGTTGGCCGCCGTGAACCCGCTGACCAGCGAGGTGGCGGTGGCCGTGATGGCCAGTAGACCCAGCCAGTCGCCGAAGCTCGACAGCGCCATCGACATCCACAGCCGCCGGAAGTCCCGCACCCGCAGGACCGCGCGCAGCTTCGCGACCAGTCCCAGCGCGCCGAGCGCGTCGGCGGACGCGCCGGGCCCGTCGGGCGGCGGCGGCGCCGGTGGCGTCGTGTCGGAACGGATCGGAACTCCCGGGGGTCGGAGGAGAGGCAGTGCGTCCCTCGGCCGACTCACGGTACCGGTCACCTCCGACGACTCCGGGAGGTTTCACTCGGGCGAGGACCGGATGGCCCGGCCGCGCGGCCGACTAGGTTCGGGAACGTGAGCGCTCCAGATCAGTCCCGACCGCCGGGCTGGGATCCCGCCGTCTACCTCCGGTATGCGGGGGAACGGGCGCGGCCGTTCATCGATCTGCTGAGCCGCGTCCATGCCGAGGACCCGGCCACCGTGGTCGACCTCGGCTGCGGCGAGGGCACGATGACCGCGACCCTGGCCGAGCGCTGGCCAGGGGCGCAGGTCCTCGGGGTCGACTCCTCCCCGGAGATGCTCGCCGCGGCCGCGACGTCGGCGATCCCGGGACGCGTCGAGTTCACCGCCGGCGACGTCCGTGACTGGACGCCGGAAGGCCCGGTCGACGTCGTCGTGAGCAACGCCGTCCTGCACTGGGTGCCCGGCCACGAGTCCCTCATGACCCGCTGGGCCGGATGGCTACGACCGGGCGGCTGGCTCGCCGTCCAGGTGCCGGGCAACTTCCGCGCGCCGACGCACGCCCTGCTCGCCGACCTGTGCCACTCCCCCCGCTGGGCCTCCCGGCTTGCCGATGCCGCACCCCGGCCGGACACCGTGCCGGACCCCGGGGGCTACGTCGACGTGCTCACCGCTGCCGGGCTCTCCCCCGACGTCTGGGAGACGACGTACCTGCATGTCCTCACCGGCACCGATCCGGTGCTCACCTGGGTGCGCAGCACCGTCCTGCGACCGGTGCTCGCGCTGCTGAGCGACGACGACGCGGCCGCGGAGTTCACCGCCGAGTACGCGGCGGCGCTCCGCGGCGCCTATCCGCCCCGACCGGACGGCACGACGCTGCTGCCGTTCCGCCGGGTCTTCGCCGTCGCCACCCGCTCGTCCTGACACCGCCAGTCCTGACACGAGGAGTTCATCCGTTGCTCACCGGTCTGCACCACGTCCAGGTCGCCTGCCCCGCCGGGAGCGAGGACGCGCTCCGTGCGTTCTACGGTGGCGTGCTCGGCATGACCGAGGTCGAGAAGCCGCCCGTGCTGGCGGCCCGTGGCGGCGCCTGGTTCCGGTCCGGGGGCGCGGAGATCCACTGCGGCGTGGAGGCGGACTTCCGGCCGGCCCGCAAGGCGCACCCGGGCCTGCTGACCGCGGACCTCGACGGGCTGGCCGCCGCGTGCGAGTCGGCCGGCCACCCCGTGGAGTGGGACCCCGACTTCCCGGGGCACCGCCGGCTCTACGTCAGCGACCCGGTGGGCAACCGGCTGGAGCTGCTGGAGCCGCTCAGCCCGTCGTGACCGGCGCGGCGGTCTTCTTGGCCGCGGCCTTCTTGGCCGGCGCCTTCTTCGCAGCCGTCTTCTTGGCGGTCGTCTTCTTGGCCGCCTTCTTCTTGGTTGCAGGTCCTCGGGCGCGGCGGTCGGCCAGCAGCTCGGCCGCGCGCTCGATGGTGATCGACTCGACGTCGTCGCCCTTGCGCAGGCTGGCGTTGGTCTCGCCGTCGGTCACGTAGGGACCGAAGCGCCCCTCGCGCACGGTCACGACACCCTGGGTCACCGGGTCGGGGCCGAGCTCCTTCAGCGGGGCGGCCGCTGCCCGGCGTCCGCGCTGCTTGGGCTGGGCGAAGATCGCCAGCGCCTCCTCCAGCGTGGTCGTGAACAGCTTGTCCTCGCTGTCGAGCGAGCGGGAGTCGGTGCCCTTCTTGAGGTAGGGCCCGTAGCGGCCGTTGAGCGCCTGGATCTCCTCGCCGTCCGGCGCGGCACCGACGGTGCGCGGCAGGGTGAGCAGCGTGAGCGCCTCGTCGAAGGTGACGGTCTCCGGTGACATCGAGGAGAACAGGCTCGCCGTCCGCGGGGCGTCCTTGCTCCCCTCGGGGACGACGGTCGTCACGTACGGGCCGTAGCGGCCGGCCTTGACCACGACCGGGTGCCCGGACTCCGGGTCGACGCCGAGTTCGCGGTCGCTGGACGGCGCGGCGAGCAGCTCCTGCACCTTCGCGCTGGTCAGCTCGTCGGGCGCCAGATCCTCGGGAATGCTCACCCGGGCGCCGTCCTCGCCGTCGACCTGCAGGTACGGGCCGTACCGCCCGACCCGCGCCACGACCGGCTTGCCGTCGGTCGTGGTGGCCTGCAGCGGGACCGAGTTGACGCCGCGGGCGTCGATCTCCTCCAGGCGCTGCCCCACGATCTGCTTGAGGCCGCCCGATTCCGCGATCCCGCCGGTGTGCCGGCCCTCGCCGCCGAAGTAGAACTCGGTCAGCCAGTCGACGCGCTGCAGGTTGCCGTCGGCGATCTCGTCGAGCTCCTCCTCCAGCGAGGCGGTGAAGTCGTAGTCGACGAGCTGGGCGAAGTGCTGCTCCAGCAGGTTCACCACCGCGAAGGCGATGAACGAGGGCACCAGCGAGTTGCCCTTCTTCCAGACGTACCCGCGGTCCTGGATGGTCTGCATGATCGACGCGTAGGTGGACGGGCGGCCGATGCCCAGCTCCTCCAGCCGCGCGACCAGGCTCGGCTCGGTGTAGCGCGCCGGCGGCGTGGTGGTGTGCCCCTTCGCGTCCAGCTCGCGGGTGTCGAGCTGCTGCCCGCGCTCGAGACGCGGCAGCCGGCGCTCGGCGTCGTCGCTGCCCTCGTCGTCGCCGGAGGTCGTGTTCTCCTCGCGGGACTCCACGTAGGCCTTCAGGAAGCCGGGGAACGTGATCGTGCGGCCACTCGCGGTGAACTCGACGGCCTCGTCGGTGGCGCTGCGCCCGGCCAGCCGGATGCTGACGGTCTGCCCGACGGCATCGGCCATCTGCGACGCGACCGTGCGCTGCCAGATCAGCTCGTAGAGCCGGAACTCGTCGCGGGCGAGCTGCGGTGCGAGCTGGCCCGGCGTCCGGAAGTTGTCACCGGCGGGGCGGATCGCCTCGTGCGCCTCCTGCGCGCCCTTGGCCTTGCTCTTGTAGCGGCGGGCCTCCGCGGGCACGTAGGCGTCGCCGTACAGCTCGCGGGCCTGCTGGCGGGCGGCGTTGATGGCCTCCTGCGACAGGTTCGTCGAGTCGGTGCGCATGTAGGTGATGTGGCCGTTCTCGTACAGCCGCTGCGCGACCCGCATGGTCTGAGCCGAGGACCAGCCGAGCTTGCGGCCGGCGTCCATCTGCAGCGTCGACGTCGTGAACGGGGCGTACGGACGACGCCGGTAGGGCTTCTCGTCGACCCGGGTCACGCTCACCTGGCGTCCCTCGAGCCGGGCCGCGAGACCGCGGGCACCCGCCTCGTCCAGATGCACGACGTCCCCGGTGACGCGCCCGGTGGCCGGGTCGAAGTCGCGGCCGGTGGCGACCCGGCTGCCGTCGACGCTGACCAGCTTGGCGCGGACCGACGTCGGCTCGCCCGCGTCGGTTGCGGCGGCGGGCTTCGGGACGGCGAAGGTGCCCTCGAGCGACCAGTAATCGGCGGCGTGGAAGGCCATCCGCTCGCGCTCGCGCTCGACCACGATCCGGGTGGCGACCGACTGCACGCGGCCGGCCGACAGCTTCGGCAGGACCTTCTTCCAGAGGACCGGGCTGACCTCGTAGCCGTACAGGCGGTCGAGGATGCGGCGCGTCTCCTGGGCGTCGACCAGGGCGGTGTCGAGCTCGCGCGGGTTGGCGACGGCCCGGGCGATCGCCTCGGGGGTGATCTCGTGGAACACCATGCGGTGGATGGGCACGCGTGGCTTCAGGGTGTCGACCAGGTGCCACGCGATGGCCTCGCCCTCACGGTCCTCGTCTGTCGCCAGGTAGACCTCGCTGGCGCTCTTCACCAGCTGCTTGAGCCGGCTGACCTGCTGCTTGCGGTCGGGGCTGACGACGTACAGCGGCTCGAAGGAGTTGTCGACGTCGACGCCGAGCCGGGCCCAGGCGGCGCCCTTGTGCTCGGCGGGGACGTCGGCGGCGTTGCGCGGCAGGTCGCGGATGTGCCCGACGCTGGCCTCGACGACGTAGCCCGAACCCAGGTATCCCGCGATCTTGTTCGCCTTGGTCGGCGACTCCACGATGACCAGCGGCTTGCCGTTGGCCGCGGCGCTGCCCCGGCGGGCGGGCACCTTGGTGCCGCCGTCGGTCGCTGCCGCGGTCTCGCTTCCGGTCTGGCTGGTCTTCGTGGGCACGGTGCTCCTGTCGGTGGTGCGGGGTGGTGCGGTGTTCGTGCGGTCGTGGGTCCGGTCGGCCGCAGCGAGTGACGAGCGCCTCCGATTCGGCCCCCCGGCGGGCCACGGTAAGCCACTGACCCGACAAGGCGCCCAGCGCGACCCTCCGTGGGCGCGCCGTCACCGGGACCAACGCCGGACGCCGTGCCGTGTTCCCGACGGTTCCCGCAGCTCAGCAGTGACCCGGTTCGGCGACCCGCACGCCGGCGACCACCTCCCCCACCGCGGCAAGGGTCGGGAACTCCGGCTCCAGGTAGTCCGAGTGGCCCATGCCGGAGGTGACGGGAAGTGCGGTGGCCCCGTAGGAGCCACCCGTCCACCGGTCGCCATCCCACGGGAACCACGTCACCGGATCACCCGGGGAGGCCGCGTCGAAGACCTCCGGCGCCTCGAGACTGTTCGCGTAGTCCTCCATCCCGGGACTGCCCAGGAGCACGACCGCGTCGGCGGCGAGCCACCCGGGCACGTCTGCGGCCTCGTCGACCACCACCGTGCCGTAGCTGTGGGCCACGACCGTGGTGCGGGGATCGCCCGTCGCGGTGGCGGTACGTGCCGCGGCCAGGCCGTCCAGGCTGTGGGCCAGCGCCGGGCCCCCGTCCTCCGCGGCGAAGCGCATGGTGCCGGTCAGCACGGTGTCCGGTGTGCGGTACCCCAGCCAGACAACCGTCGCGAGGGACGTCCCGTGCGACGCCTCCCGGGAGGCTGCGGCGATGTCCCGGGCGTTGCCGGCCAGCCGGCCGAGATCGTCCTCCGGGGTGTTCCCGACCCCCGGCACGAGCACGGCGACCTCGTCGGCGGTGTCCAGGTCGCCGAGAGAGAGGGCCACCCGGTCGCCGGCAAGATCGAGCAACTGCACCTGCACGGTCTGTCCGGCCGCCTCCTCGCGCGCGACGCGATCGGCGACGACGCGTGCGGTGACCGCCTCGTCGGCCGGCGTCCGCGGATCGTGCAGGGCGCGGTCCAGGACCAGCCGGTTGGCGCGGTCCCGGGCCCATGCCGGCACCCCGTCGAGCGCCCCCACCGGACCGGGCGACATGGAGATGACGGAGCGCTGCTGAGCCTCCGACAACCCGGCCCACCAGTCGGCCACCTCGGCCGGCACCCGCGTGTGCGGCACCGGCGGCGGCTGGATCGGGCCCATCAGCGGGACGTGCACGAGCAGCTGTCCGAAGTCGGCGGGAGCGAATGCGTCCACGACCCCCAGCCCGGCCAGTGCGTGCCCGGCGTCGTCGGCCGCCGCATCGGCCAGGGCGGCGTGCCACAGGGCCGTTTCGGCAGCAGCGGGCCGGCCGGCCGCGGTGTCCGGGAACGTGGCCGCATGGGCGAGGGCCTGTTCGGCCAGTTCCTGCGCGTGTCCGGCCTCCGCGACCATCCGCCGGTAGCAGGACAGCGAGGCGTCGAGGGCGGCAGCCAGCGACCACGCGACCGCCGACACCTGGGCCAGGGCGGCGACCGCGTTCCGTGAGGCCGTCCCCGACCAGCAGTCACCCGACTCGACGGCGCGCTCCACCCCCTCCAGTCGCGCCCGCCAGGTGGACAGACCTCCGGTGGCATCGTCGAGCAGGGTGACGGCGCGGCCGGCCCCCGGCACGTCCCAGTCGGCGAGGGTGCACAGCCGCGCGTCGTCGGCGAGCGGCGCCGTCATCGCGGATGCCGACCGGGAGCGAAGGAACCGGCGAGCGCGGCGTCCTCCGCCTGGTAGGCCGCGACCGCGGAGGTCAAGACTCCGGACAGGGCGCTCGTGCGGCTCGACAACAGGTCGCAGAGACGGGCCCACGATGTCGCCGTCGCCGCGGCGGCCCAGCCTTCGTCGCCGGAGAGCGCGTCGGGGAAGGAGGCCGCGGCGGCCCGGATCCGCTCGACGTCCCCGGCCAGTTCAGCTGCGAGGGCGGCGAGCTCGTCGGCGAGCGCTGTGACGCCGTCGGGCACGAGAAGGAAGGACCCGTCGGGAAGGGGATGCGACATGGCAGCCTCCGTCGTCGTCGCGGTCCAGGGCGGACCGGAGGAGACGGACGCTAGGGCGGTCGGCCGGATCGACGGGGTCGTCGTCCACAACAGGCGTCGCTGTCCACAGACGATGCCGGGATCCTCCGGCCGGCGTGTGCCGGCCGGAGGATCCCGGGCATGCGGACCTCAGGAAGCGCTGGTGGTGACTGCGTCGGGGGTGTCGCTCGGCGCACCACCGACGACCACCGACCGCCGCTTCGACACGACCACCGAGATCACGATGATCAGCACCGCGGCCAGCGCGATGAGCACCCGCGCCGTCGTGTTCGCGCCGTCGCCGATACGGAGGCTGACGACGGCCGGGGCGATGAGCAGTGCGACCAGGTTCATCACCTTGATCAGCGGGTTGATGGCCGGACCCGCGGTGTCCTTGAACGGGTCGCCCACCGTGTCGCCGATGACGGTCGCCGCGTGCGCCTCGCTGCCCTTTCCGCCGTACGCGCCGTCCTCCACCATCTTCTTCGCGTTGTCCCAGGCGCCGCCGGAGTTCGCGAGGAAGACGGCCATCAGGGTGCCGGCCGCGATCGCGCCGACCAGGTACGCCGCGAGCGGCCCGAACCCGAGCCCGAAGCCGACGGCGACGGGGGCCAGCACGGCGAGGAGGCCGGGAGTGGCCAGCTCGCGCAGCGAGTCCTTCGTGCAGATGTCGACGACGGCGCTGTAGTCCGGTCGCTCGGTGAAGTCCATGATCCCGGGGCGCGTCCGGAACTGCTCGCGGACCTCGAAGACCACTCGCCCGGCCGCGCGGGAGACGGCGCTGATCGCCAGGCCGGAGAAGAAGAACACGACGGCGGCACCGATCACGGCGCCGACCACGTTGTTCGGGTTCACGAGGCTGAACGCCTGGGCGAGGGTGTCGCCGGCGTTGTCGCCGGCCTCCTTGAGCGCCACCTCGAGCTGGGCGTTGTAGGAGCCGAACAGGGCCGTGGCGGCCAGCACTGCGGTCGCGATCGCGATGCCCTTGGTGATCGCCTTGGTCGTGTTGCCGACCGCGTCGAGGTCGGTGAGGACCCGGCTGCCCTCCTCGTCGATGTCCCCGCTCATCTCGGCGATGCCCTGGGCGTTGTCGCTGACCGGCCCGAAGGTGTCCATGGACACGATGACGCCGGCCGTGGTGAGCAGACCGCAGCCCGCGAGCGCGATCGCGTACAGGGCGGCACCGCCGCCGATGAGGAAGGCGCCGTAGACGGCCGCGCCGATGAGCAGCGCGGCGTAGACCGCGGACTCGAGGCCGAGCGAGATCCCGGAGAGGACGACGGTGGCCGGCCCCGTGAGGGAGCTGCGGCCGATGTCCTGCACCGGCTTGCGGCTGGTCTCGGTGAAGTAGCCGGTGAGCTGCTGGATGGCCGCCGCGAGCACCACTCCGATGAGCACGGAGAGGAAGCCGAGCACCTGCGGGCTGACGGAGAGCTTCGTGCCGTCACCGATGCTGGGCAGGTAGATGAACGCGGCCGCGGCGACGAGCACCAGCGAGACGGCCGCAGAGGTGAAGAAGCCACGGTTGATCGGCGCGAGACCGCTCGAGTCGGACTTGCCAGGGTTGCTCGCGAGGATGCCGACCACCGAGGCGATGACACCGATGCCTGCCACGAGCAGCGGGAAGACCATGCCCGGCGCGTGGAAGAAGTGCTGGCCCAGGATGAGGGCCGCGACCAGGGTGACGGCGTAGGACTCGAAGAGGTCGGCGGCCATGCCGGCGCAGTCGCCCACGTTGTCCCCGACGTTGTCGGCGATGGTGGCGGCGTTGCGCGGGTCGTCCTCGGGGATGCCGGCCTCGACCTTGCCGACCAGGTCGGCGCCGACGTCGGCGGCCTTGGTGAAGATGCCGCCGCCGACGCGCATGAACATGGCGAGGAGCGCCCCACCGAAGCCGAAGCCCTCCAGCACGATCGGGGCGGTGTTGCGGAAGAGCAGCAGCGCCAGCGCGGCGCCGAACAGACCCAGACCGACGGTGATCATCCCGCACACGCCGCCGGTGCGGTACGCGATGCGGAAGGCGGGACGGTAGCCGCCTGCGCGGGCGGCGGCGGCGACCCGCACGTTGCCGCGGGTGGCCAGCGTCATGCCGATGAAGCCGACCGATGCGGAGAAGCCGGCGCCGATCAGGAAGAACACCGCGCGACCCACGCGCGTGCCCCATCCGCCGTCGGCGACGGGCAGGACGAGCAGGAGAAGGAAGACGATCACGGCGAAGACACCGAGCGTCCGGAACTGCCGCCTCAGATAGGCCGCCGCACCTTCCTGTACCGCCTGCGCGATTTCCCGCATCTTCACCGTGCCCTGGTCGGCGGCGAGTACCGCCTTGACCAGGTAGGCGGCGAAGCCGAGCGCGGCCAGGGAGACGACGAGGACGACGGCGACCAGCGCCATGTCCCCGCCGGACAGCGAACTGTCGGGCATGTGGTTCCTCCAAGCGGTCGACGGCCGCCGGTAGGCGTGCGCGCGGCGCGAGTGTAAGGGAGGTCACAGGGAGTACAAACGTCCATGACGCTCTGTTGCCTGCATCACACCCATGGCATTCGTCGCCGCCGTCTGTCTCAGGAAGGTGTGACAGTGGAGCTGTGACGACGCTCCACCCGGTCCGGCCGGCTCCCCCCGGCCGCGCAGATGCCGCCCTGCCCGGCGGCGACCTGCTCGCCTCCGTGCTCGCGGGCACGGACGAGGACGAGCGCCCGATCACCCACGTCCACCACGTGCCGGTCCGGGAGAGCAGCACGCTGGCCTGGCCCGACTGGGTCGATGTGTCCCTGCGGTCGAAGCTCGAGGAGCGCGGCGTCCTCGCGCCCTGGCGCCATCAGGTCGACGCCGCCCAGCTGGCCCGCGAGGGCCGCCACGTCGTGGTCGCCACCGGCACGGCGTCGGGGAAGTCGCTGGCGTACCAGCTGCCCGCCCTGACCCGGCTGGCCGAGGACCCCCGCGCCTGCGTCCTCTACCTGGCGCCGACGAAGGCCCTGGCCCGCGACCAGCTGGCGTCCGTGGCGGCCCTGGCCGACCCGTCCGTGCGCCCGGCGGCCTACGACGGGGACACCCCTGCTGAGGAGCGCGACTGGGTCCGCCGGCACTCCCGCTGGATCGTGACCAACCCCGACATGCTGCACCGCGGGATTTTGCCGGCCCACCAGAAGTGGTCGAGCACGCTGCGCCGGGTGGCCTACGTGGTCATCGACGAGTGCCACGCCTACCGCGGGGTCTTCGGCTCCCACGTCGGCCACGTACTCCGGCGGCTGCGCCGGATCTGCCGCCGGTACGGGGCCGAGCCGGTGTTCGTGCTGGCCTCGGCCACCGTCGCCGAGCCCGCCGCGGCCGCGTCGCGGCTCGTGGGCGCGCCGGTCGCCGCGGTCACCCACGACGGCTCTCCCCGCCCGGGCGCAACGTTCGCACTCTGGGAGCCTCCGCTGACCGAGCGCACCGGTGAGCACGGTGCGCCTCTGCGGCGCTCGGCCGCCTCCGACGCTGCGGGGCTGCTGGCCGACCTCGTCGAGCGGGGGGCGCGGACGCTGGCCTTCGTCCGCTCGCGGCGGAGCGCCGAGTCCGTCGCCGAGCAGGCCCGGCGGCTGCTGCAGGACCGCGGCCGGCCCGACCTGGTCGGCCGGGTCGACTCCTACCGCGGCGGCTACCTGCCGGAGGAGCGGCGGGAACTGGAGCGCGCACTGTCGGCGGGCGACCTCCTGGGAGTCGCGACGACCAACGCCCTGGAGCTCGGCATCGACATCGCCGGCCTCGATGCCGTCGTGCTGGCCGGCTACCCGGGCACGCTCGCCTCGCTGTGGCAGCAGGCCGGCCGTGCGGGCCGGGCGCAGCGCGAGTCCCTGGTCGTCTTCGTCGCCCGGGACGACCCGCTCGACCACTACCTCGCCCACCACCCGGCGGCGGTGTTCGGTCGGCCCATCGAGGCCACCGTCACCGACCCGACCAACCCCTACGTGCTCGGGCCGCAGTTGTGCTGCGCCGCAGCCGAGCTCCCGCTGCGTCCGGAAGACCTGCCCGAGTTCGGTGGTGCGGCTGCCGAGGCGCGGCTGGCCGAGCTCGTCGCCGAAGG
>Ga0308174_10001351_pt1 | contig 11342 bp, 10 predicted proteins | sample PhyPR2_FD_203894 | JGI IMG/M metagenome (GOLD analysis project Ga0308174, IMG submission 203894) | Soil microbial communities from UC Gill Tract Community Farm, Albany, California, United States - DLSLS.P.R2 | ecosystem: Environmental > Terrestrial > Soil > Agricultural land | place: USA... | reverse complement strand
CGCGGATAAATCCCCAGTTCCTGCCCAGCCTCGCGGCGCGCCCGGAGTTCGCAAAGGCCTACGATCCGCGCTAAATGCCCTTGTCGACTCGAAGCGTCGTCCCAATCTGGGCTAGCTAGAGCATTCTTGAGAAGGCGCGGGTCCCCTGGCGAGACTGTGGAAGAAATCGGCAGGCCCAAGCCGCGCCCGCGCCAAGGCGGGCCTCAAGGCGGCCGGGGCCAAGCCTCAGCGGGATCGAAGGGCCGCGCTCTTCGTTGCCTCTTCGACGGGGTCGGCCGCCCCGCGGTTCGAGGACGGAAGGGTTGAAGGCGTGTTCAACGTGCCGGGGATGACGCCCGACGCCAGTGCCGGCGAGGGCGGGAACGCCGGCGATCAGGGCGGCGCCGCGCGCAGCTTCCACCTGATCGACACCACCATGATGTATGCGCCGCGCTCCGGCGGGGTGAAGCGCTACCTCACGGCCAAGCGCACCTGGCTGGAGAAGCGCCGGCCGGATATCCGCCACACGCTGGTGGTGCCGGGCGCCTTCACCGGCGGCGAGGGCCCGGGGCTCTACACGGTCTCGGCGGCGAAGCTGCCTTTCGGCGACGGCTACCGGATGCCCGCCAGCCCCAACAAGTGGGCGGCGGTGCTGAACCGGCTCGACCCCGACATCATCGAGGCCGGCGACGTGTTCGTGCCCGGCCATGCGGCCATGGACGCCGGCCAGGCGCTCGGCGTGCCGGTGGTCGGGGTCTGCCACACCGACGCCCCGACGTTGGCTGCCCTGCACCTGGGCGACTGGGCCGAGCAGCCGACCTTCAACTTCTGGGCCCAGGCCTACCAGCGCTTCGACCACGTGGTCGCCCCCAGCCGCCACACCGCCTCGCGCCTCGCCGAGGCCGGCGTCGAGCGGGTCAGCGTGCATCCCCTGGGCGTCGACCTGGAGCTGTTCCATCCCGCGCGAGGCGACCGCGCGGCGCTGCTCAAGCGGCTCGACTTCCCCGCCGACGCCCGCCTGCTGGTCTTCGCCGGCCGCCCGGCGCGGGAGAAGAACATCGATTCCATGGTGGCGGCGGTGGAGATGCTGGGCGACCCCTACCGTCTGGTGCTGATCGGGGCCGGCAAGGACGCCAAGTACACCTCGCGGGTCGCCTGCATCGATTTCGAGCGCGAACCGCAGAAGCTGGCCGGCGTGATCGCCGGCTGCGACGCCTTCCTGCACGCCAACGAGAACGAGATCTTCGGCCTGGTGGTGCTGGAAGCCATGGCCGCCGGCCTGCCGGTGATCGGGCCCAACAAGGGCGGCGTCGGCGAACTGCTGGACGAGACAGTGGGCCAGCTCACCGCCGCGGTGGACCCGGCCAGCCTCGCCGAGGCCGTTGACGCGCTGTTCGCCCGCGATCTGCCCGAACTGAAGCTCGCCGCGCGCCGCCGGGCCGAGACGCGCCACAGCTGGGACCACACCTTCGAGGGCCTGACCCGACTCTACACCCAGCTCCTCGCCCGCAGCCCCCGTCGCACGCCCCTACGCCTCAGCGCCTAGGTCTCGCCGTCGGCACGCGGGCGGCCTCGCGATCCAGGAATCCCAGGAAGTGCGCCACCGAGAGCGTCCGCACGCGCGCGGCGGCCTGCTCGGCGCGGGTCTCTTCGCGCAGCGCCCGCATGCGGGTCCAGTGAACCTTCGGCCGGTGGTGGTGCTCGGCGTGATAGCCGTTGTTGAGGAAGGTCCAGTTGTAGATCGGCTCGTAGGTCGAGACCCCGGTGGCGATCGGCTGCTCGGGATCGGCCCCGGCGTGTTCGTACCAGGCGATCAGGAACGAGAGGCAGTGGCCGAAATAATAGAACGGGGCCATCAGCAGGATGAACTTCCAGTCGACCGCCAGGAGCACGCCGTAGACCACCATGATCGCCCAGAATTCCTGCAGCGCCTGGCGGGCCTGTTTCGGGCGCTTGGCGCGGATCGCGCGAGCCACGGTGAACGGGCCGTCGTCGCGCCAGAACTGCTTCAGCACATAGGACCACGCAGGCTCGACCTTGCCCTCGGCTCCATACTGGTAGAGCGAGATCGGGTCGACCGTCGCCCCGTCGGCCCCGATCCGGTCGGAGTTGCCCGCGTGGTGGCGCATGTGAACGTAGTTGTACATCGTCTGAGGCGTGCCGAGCGCAAGGGTCAGCGCCATGCTGGTCAGCCGGTTCAAGGGCTCCCAGGCGAAGAACGGGTTGTGGATGAAATTGTGCGAGACCGAATCCAGGCTCCAGCCGATAGCCAGGCCGTAAAGCAGGGCGCCGCCCAGGCGCTGTGGCCAGGAGAGCTGCGGGAAGGCCAGGAAGAAGGCCAGCAGCAGGCCCAGGTGCAGAAGGACCAGCGCGGCCGGGATGGCGTCCCAGGCTGAGTAGCGGAAGAGGCCAAGATGCGCCTGCGGCTTGGCGCGAGGCCTCGCGGGCGCGGCCACGGTCACGGCCGGGCCTCCGGCCGCATCGCGCCCATGGGCCGCCGCGCCGTCGGCACCTGCCAGGTGGCGGGATCGAGGAAACCCAGGAAATGGGCGCGCGCGATCACCCTCACGCCCTCGCGCTCTTGCTGCTCGGCGATCTGCCGGTGGAAGGCGACCATCTTCGTCCAGTGGACCTTGGGCCGATAGTGATGCTCGGCGTGGTAGCCATTGTAGAGGAACACCCAGTTGTAGAGGCGCCCATAGGTCGAGACGCCCCAGGCGATCGGCCTGTCGGGGTCGCCGCCCAGGTGTTCGTAATAGCCGTTGAGGTTCGAGAGGCACTGGCCGAGGTAGCTGCCGACGACGATCAGCGGGACGAAGGCCCAGCGGTCCGTGACGGCGCCGAACGCCAGCGCCGCGCCATAGACGGCCATCACCGCCCAGAACTCGAACATCGCCTGGCGCGCCTCCCTGGGCCGCTTCTCCCCGATCCGCCGGGCCAGTTGCAAGGGGCTGTCGCCGCGGAAGAACTCCAGGAAGACGTAGCTCAGCATGCCCTCGGGCAGGCCGTCGCGGCCGTGCTGGTAGATCGACAGCGGGTCGACGGTGGCCCCGGTGGCGTCGGGCCGGTCGGCGTTGCCGGCGTGATGCTTCAGGTGGACGTAGCGGTACATGGTCTGGGGCGACAGGAGCGCCAGGCTGATGACCAGGCTCATCGCGCGGTTCAGCCGCTCGGACCGGAAGAATGGGTTATGGATGAAATTGTGGGCGATGGAATTGAGGTTCCAGCCGACGCTGAAGGCGTAGAGGGCCATCGAGCCGAATCGCGCTGGCCAGGAGAGCTCGGGCCATGCGCCATAGAGCAGGCCCACCAGCGCGAGCTGCACCACCGCCAGGGCCGCCGGCAGGGCGTCCCAGGCGCTGACCTTGAACAGGCTGTTCGACGTGGGGCTCACGCGTGTCCTCGATAACCCAGGCTTCCTATACCGCAAACCGCGCGCGGCCGACCTGCCTCAATCATGCGGCTCGGCAGGCGCATCGGAGGCCAGCATCACGACGCCCAGGGCGATCACCGCCACCCCTGCGATCCGCAGGCCGTTGAGGTGTTCGTGGAACAGCAGCACGGCGCTCGCCAGCGTCGAAACATAGATGATCGCGGTCATCGGGAAGGCGCGGCCCAGATCGAGGTCCTTCAGGATCGTCAGCCAGATCAGAAAGCCGCAGAAATAAAGGGCGAAGCCCAGCAGCACGACCGGCGTCTCAAGGCCATGCAGGACGAGCCTGGCCAGGCCATGGCGGTCGTCCAACGTCGCGCCGGCATATTTGAACGCGATCTGGGTCGCGGTTTCCACGCAGATGAACAGCAGCCATCCCGCCACGGCCTTTCCCGGCAAGCGGGATGGCCCGGAGACCCGCGGGGCCTCAGCCAAGGCTTGCTCCCACCAGCCCGGCCCCGAGCGTCACCAGCCCCGCGGCCAGCCAGCGCCGCGCCCGCGGCCGCTCGCCCAGGAACAGCCGCCCGGCGAACACCGCGCCCACATAGGAGAGCGCCGCCATGGGCCCCACGATGGACAGCGGCGCGTGGCCCAGGACGTACATCCACGAGACCGCCTCGACGCAATAGCCCAGGAAGCCCGCCAGCACCCAGGGGCTCGCCGCCACCCCTCGCCAGAAGCGCGCGTCTTCGGCGATCCGGTCGAGCCCGAGCTTGAAAGCGGTCTGGCCGAAGACGTCCAGCAGGACGGTCAGGCCGAAGAGGAACCAGCTCAGCCCGCTCACCTGCCAGAACTCCGCGGCCCCACGTCCTAGCGACCCGTCGGCATATCCTTGAACGGCACGTCTTTGTCGACCCGGATGTCGCCCGGCAGGCCCAGGACCCGCTCGGCGATGATGTTCTTCAGGATCTCGTCCGTGCCACCGGCGATGCGCAGACCGGGCGCGAACATCACCGAGGTGTGGAAGGCCGCGTGCAGGGGCGCCAGCTCCGGATCGTCGATGACGCCGTACTGGTCCAGCATCTCGACGGCGCTGTTGCCGAGGTCCTGCATCATCATGGCCGAGACGATCTTGCCGATCGAGCTTTCCGGCCCCGGCGTCTCGCCCCGCGAAAGGGCCGTCATCGTCCGGTTGCGGGTGTGCTTCAGCCCCTCTGCCGCCACGTACCAGTCGGCCAGCTTCTCGCGCAGCGCCTGATCCTTCAGCGCGGGGGCGCCGTCGAGGCCCGGCACGCTGCGCGCGGCCTCCATGAACTCCTTCCAGCCGGCGCCCGACGCGCCGCCCACCGCCAGCCGCTCGTTCATCAGGGTGACGAGGCTCACCTTCCAGCCATCGTCCACGGCGCCGAGCCGCTGGCTATCCTTCACCCGCACGTCGGTGAAGAAGACCTCGTTGAACCCCGAGCCGCCGGACATCTGGTGGATCGGCTTCACCTCGATCCCGGGATCGTGCATGTCGACCCAGAACATGGTCAGGCCCTTGTGCTTGGGCGCATCCGGATTGGTGCGGCAGACCACGATGCCGAAGTCGGAAAACTGGGCGCCGGTGGTCCACACCTTCTGGCCCGAGATGATCCAGTCGCCGGAGCCGTCGCTCGCACGCACCGCCTTGGTCCGGGCCGCGGCCACGTCGGAGCCGCCGGAGGGTTCGGAGAACAGCTGGCACCAGATCTCCTCGCCGCGCAGGGCCGGCCCCACGAAGCGCTGCTTCGTCGCGTCATCGGCGAACGTCGCCACCGTCGGCACGCACATCCCGAGGCCGATCTGGAAGGGGTTTCCCGGCACCGGGAACCTCGCCTCCTCCTGGTTGAAGATGACCTGCTGGATCGGCGTGCCGCCCTGGCCGCCCCACTCCTTGGGCCAGGTGATCTGGGCGTAGCCAGCCGCGGCCTTCCTGGCCTGCCAGGCCTTGGACGCGGCCATCGCGCCGCCGCCTTCGCCATCGTCGTCGCCGCCGGCCTGGCGCTTTGGGGCATTCGCCTCCAGCCAGGTCCGGACCTGCGCGCGGTAGGCGGCTTCGTCCGGCGTGTCGTTGAAGTCCATCGCTGTCGCTCCGTTAAGCCGCGTTGCGCCGTTCGAGATGGCTGACCAGCCGCTCCTTCCACACTCGGGGCGCGCCGGCCACGAGGCTCAACTGGCGCGAGCGACGGTAGTAGAGGTGGCAATCCATCTCCCAGGTGAAGCCGATGCCGCCGTGGGTCTGGATGTTCTCCTTCGACGCGAACCAGAATGCCTCCGAGGCGGCGATCCGCGCGGCGCTGGCCGCGAGCGGCATCTCCGGCGCATCGGTGTTCAGGGCCCAGGCGCCGTAGTAGGCGTTGGAGCGGGCAAGCTCGTTCTTGACGTACATGTCGGCGAGCTTGTGCTTGATGGCCTGGTAGGAGGCGATCACCCGCCCGAACGCATAGCGCTCCAGCGCATAGGCCTTGGCCATCTCGAGGCACCGGTCGGCGCCGCCGCATTGCTCGAAGGCCAGCAGGATCGCGGCGCGGTCGTTGATCTGCTCCAGGAGCGCGAAGCCCTCGCCGGCGCCGCCCAGCCGCCGCACCGGGGCGTCCTTGAAGGTGAGCTTGGCCGCATCCCGCGTCGGATCCAGGGTCTTCAGCGCCTCGCGGGTGACGCCTTCGCCGTCCAGATCCACGACGAACAGGCCCGGCTGGCCACCCTCCTTGGCGAGCACCAGGGCGACATTGGCGATATCACCGTCGGTGACCGGCAGCTTCACCCCGCTGAGGCGGCCATCGGTGACCGCGGCTTTCAGCGTCGCAGCGCTGAGCGCGCCCGGCCCTTCCGAGGTCGCCATCGCGCCGATCACTTCGCCCGTGGCGATCTTCGGCAGCAGCGCAGCCTGCTGATCGCCGTCGCCGGCCAGCATCACCGCCTCGGCCAGGAAGTAGACCGTGGAGGCGAATGGTATCGGCGCCACCGCCCAGCCCAGCGCCTCGGCGATCACGCACAGCTCCAGGTGACCCAGGCCCAGCCCGCCGTGCGCCTCCGGGATCGCTGCGCCCAGCCAGCCCTGTCCGGCCACAGCCTTCCACAGGTCGGCGTCGTAGGCCTTGGCCGGATCGTCGAGCACGCCGCGCACACGGGCCGGCGGGCAGTTGGCCTCGAGGAACTTGCGGGCCTCGGCCTTGAGGAATTTCTGGTCGTCGGAAAAGTCGAAGTTCATGCGCGCCGGGTCCCTGCCGGTTCACCCGGCCTGCGAGGTTTCCTCACGCGTCAACATACGCCCGGCGTCGGGGGTGAAAAGCATGACCTCGCGTCAGCCGAAGCCTTCCTGCCTAGGGGTCGCGAGGGGTGAACCCGCCGCGCTCGCCCACGCGGCCCACCAGCCGGCCGCCTTCCCAAAGCTCAGCCACCCGGCCCTTGCCGCCGTAGGCCTCGGCGCGGGCGGCCGCGTGGGCGTCGTCGACAGCCTCGAAGGCCTCCCCCAGCTGCAGCCGGCGATCGGGCCCGACGATGTAGATACGATAGGACTTCACGTTCGCGCCCCCCGGCGTGAATCCGTTGTATCCACTCCGCGGCGAGCGTCTGTCGGCTACCGGACGCGAGGGCGAAATTCCTTCCGGAACAAGCGCGCCGGGTTGCAGGTTCGGCGGGCCATGAATCTCGACAAACCGACAGCCCTGCAGATCCTGGTGGCTTGGCGCGACAACAAATGGGTCGTCCTGCGCAACGCCGTCGAGGTCGGGGCTTACGCCTATCGGGCGCACGCCATGGACATGGCCCGCACCTTGGCCTCCGAGGCGGAAGCGCAGGACGCAGACTGCTACATGCTGGTGCGTGAGCGGGACGGCAGTTGGGACGAGCACCCTTGCCCGAAGCCCGCGCGCGAAGATCGCCCGGAATGACCCCCCGCCTTGGCGCCGAGGTGCGCAAGGGACTAGATGCCGCCATGCGAACAGACACGCCCCAGCCAATCCGGCTCGCCGACTATCGCCCTCCCGCCTTCCTGGTGGACGAGGTGCGCCTGACCTTCGACCTGAAGCCCAACGCCACCCGGGTCCGGGCGAGGCTGCAGGTGCGCCGCAATGGCCAGCACACCGATCCGCTGAGCTTCAACGGCGAGCGGCTGAAGCCGATCTCCGTCGCGATCGACGGCCGCATCCTGGCCGACGGCGAGCGCATCATCGACGGCGAATCCCTGACCATCCCCAACGCGCCGGACGCTTTCACCCTGGATACCGAGGTGGAGATCGACCCGCAGGCCAACAAGGCCCTGGACGGGCTCTACATGTCGGCCGGCCGTTTCTGCACCCAGTGCGAGGCCGAGGGGTTCCGCAAGATCACCTTCTGGCCGGACCGGCCAGACGTGCTGTCGCGCTTCACCGTGCGGATCGAGGCGGACACGGCCTATCCGCGACTGCTCTCCAACGGCAACCTGATGGAGACCGGACCGCTGCCGGACGGGCGCCACTACGCCGTCTGGAACGACCCCTTCCCCAAGCCCTGCTACCTCTTCGCCCTGGTTGCCGGCGAACTGGACGTGCTGGAAGACAGGCTCGTGACCATGAGCGGCCGCACCGTGGACCTGCGGATCTACGTCGATCCCGGCATGGCGCCGCGCGCGGCCTACGCCATGGACGCGCTGAAGCGCGCGATGAAGTGGGACGAAGCCACGTTCGGCCGCGAGTACGACCTCGACCTGTTCATGATCGTGGCGGTGCGTGACTTCAACTTCGGGGCGATGGAGAACAAGGGGCTGAACATCTTCAACTCCTCGCTGCTGCTGGCCGACCCCGCCACCGCCACCGACCTGGACTTCGAGCGCATCGAAAGCGTCGTGGCGCACGAATACTTCCACAACTGGACCGGCGATCGGATCACCTGCCGCGACTGGTTCCAGCTGTGCCTGAAGGAAGGCCTGACGGTCTTCCGCGACCAGAGCTTCTCCGCCGATCAGCGCGGCCACGCGGTGCAGCGGATCAAGGAGGTCAAGGCCTTGCGTGCGCGGCAGTTCGCCGAAGACCAGGGTCCCCTCGCCCACCCGGTGCGACCTTCCACCTACCTGAAGATCGACAATTTCTACACCGCGACGATCTACGAGAAGGGCGCGGAGGTGATCCGCATGTTGAAGACCCTGATCGGGGCCGAGGCGTTCCGAGCCGGCATGGACCTCTATTTCGAACGCTGGGATGGCCACGCCACCACCGTCGAGGAGTTCATCCGCTGCTTCGCCGACACCTCGGGTCAGGACCTTGGCGCCTTCTTCGCCTGGTATGAGCAGGCGGGCACGCCGAAGGTGACCCTGAAGAGCACCTACGACGAAGGCCGGCGCGAACTGCGGCTGGAGCTTTCCCAGGAAACCGCCCCGACGCCCGGGCAGCCGGTGAAGGGCGCCTTGCCGATCCCCGTGACCGTGGGCCTGCTCGACGGCGACGGGCGCACCCAGGCCTTCGTGCGCGACGGTCAGGCGGCGGACGAGACAGTGATCGTGCTCGACGGTGCGCGCACCATGGTGACCCTGACCGGCGTCGACGAGCCGCCGGTGGTCTCGGCCCTGCGCGGTTTCTCGGCGCCGGTGAAGCTGAGCTCGGATGCCGAAGCGCGCGACCGCTACGTCCTGCTGGCCGGCGATTCCGACCTCTTCAACCGCTGGGAGGCCGGCCAGGAGCTGGCCCGCGCCCTGATCCTGGCGCGCGCCGGCGGCGTCGCCGACGAGGTGGGCGAGGAACGCTATGCCGAAGCCGTCGGCCGCGCGCTCGCCGACCAGGCGGCGGACCCCGCGTTCAAGGCCCTGCTGCTGGTGCTGCCGTCGGAGCCTGACCTGGCGCTGGCCATGACGCCTGCGGACCCCGCGGCGATCCATGCGGCGCGCGAGGCGCTGCGCGTGCGGCTGGCCCTGCACCTCGACCACGAGCTCAAGCGCCTGCACTCGGGCCTGCAGGACACCGGCGAGTTCTCGCCCGACGCCGCGGGCGCCGGCCGGCGCGCCCTGCGCAACGCCGCCCTCGACCTGATGGCGGCCAATCCGCGCTCGGAGGTGGGCGAACTCGCCTGGGGCCACTATGAGGCCGCCGCCAACATGACCGACGCCATCGGGGGGTTGGGCGCGCTGACGATGATCGGGGGCGAGCTCTATGAGCGCGCGCTCGGCGACTTCTACGAGCGCTGGAAGACCGAGCCGCTGGTGATCGACAAGTGGTTCGCCATGCAGGCCCGCGACCCGAGCGAAGGCGCGCTCGGCCGGGTGATGGGGCTGACCGCCCGCCCGGCGTTCGAGGCCAAGAACCCCAACCGGCTGCGGGCCCTGGTGCAGACCTTCGCGGCCTTCAACCCGGTGCGCTTCCACGATCCCAGCGGCGCCGGCTACCGCTTCCTGGCCGACCAGATCCTGGCCACCGACGGCTTCAACCCGATGACCGCGGCGAGGCTCGTGGAGCCGCTGGGCGGCTGGCGCCGCTACAAGCCGGAACTGGCCGGGCTGATGAAGGCGGAGCTGGAGCGGATCCTGGCCGCGCCGGGGCTTTCGAAGAACGTCTTCGAACTGGTCAGCCGCGCGCTCGCCGAAGACGCGCCGTCTTAACCCGCCAGCGAGGCAATTGACCGCTTTATGGCGGTGACGCTGTTCACGCTTCGCGCGTAGACTCGCGCGCGATTGGGGTGATTTGCCTTGTGGGGGAGTTGGCGAGCCTTGGCGGCACGCGGCGCTGAAAGCCCGGCCGGATCGCCGGCGCAGGATCGGTCCGCCGACCTCGCGCCCGCGAAGCCGCCGACCCAGAGATTTGCACGGGCGGCGATCGTGGCCGCCCTGGCGATCCTGGCCGCCTATGCGCTCGCCGCCCTGCTGCGGCTTAGACACGGCGCGCCGGGGCCGGCCGAGCAGGTGGCCGCTGTGGTGGTCCCGCTGATCGTCGCCTTCGCCCTGGGCGGTTGGCTGTGGCTGGAATCCCGCCGCGTCGAGCGCGCGCACGCGGCCTACAGCGACAGCGAGCGGCGATTCCGCCTGGCGGTCGATGCCGCGCGCTGCGGCATCTGGGAATGGGACCTCACCGAGGACCGGATCTTCATGTCCGACGTCACCGCCGCCCTGTTCGGCTGGCGCGGTGGCGTCGTGGACGGCCAGCAGGTGCTGGACCGGGTCTCCGAGGGCCACCGCGACGGCCTGCGCGAGGCGCTGGCCACGGCGGCGGTCTACGGCGGCTTCGACGTCTCCTTCCGGGTGCCCAGCCTGGCCGGCGGCCGGCCGGTCTGGATCGACGCGCGTGGCCGCGGCTTCGGCAAGAGCCCCGAGGGCGGCTTTTCGCGGATTATCGGCGTCGCCCTCGACGTGACCGAGGAGCGGCTGGCCCAGGCCCGCGCCCAGGCCGCCGAGACCCGCCTGCGCGACGCCATCGAGAGCGTCTCGGAAGCCTTCGTGTTGTGGGACCGGCAGGGCCGGCTGCTGATGTGCAACCGCAACTTCCGCAGCTTCTTCCGCCTGGAGCCGCACGTGCTGAAGCCCGGCGTCGCCCGCGAGGACCTCGAGGCGCAGGCCAGGCTCGCCATCCGCCAGGACTATCCCGCGCTGGGCGGCCGCAAGGGCGTGCGCGAGGCCCAGCTGGTCGACGGCCGCTGGGTGCAGATCTCCGAGCGCACCACCGCCGAGGGCGGCCTGGTGGTCACCGCCGCCGACATCACCGCGCTGAAGGCGCAGGAGGAGGCTCGCCGGGTCAACGAGGACGAGCTGCGCCGCGTGGTCGTGAACCTGGAGCGCAGCCAGGAGCAGCTCTCCGAACTCGCCCGCAAGTACGAGAACGAGAAGGTCCGCGCCGAGGGCGCCAACCAGGCCAAGAGCGAGTTCCTGGCCAATATGAGCCATGAGCTGCGCACGCCGCTGAATGCGATCAACGGCTTCTCCGAGATCATGGTCGGCGAGATGTACGGGCCGCTGGGCGACAGCCGCTACAAGGACTACGCGCGCGATATCCTGCTCTCCGGCCAGCAC
>Ga0308174_10001350_pt1 | contig 11345 bp, 7 predicted proteins | sample PhyPR2_FD_203894 | JGI IMG/M metagenome (GOLD analysis project Ga0308174, IMG submission 203894) | Soil microbial communities from UC Gill Tract Community Farm, Albany, California, United States - DLSLS.P.R2 | ecosystem: Environmental > Terrestrial > Soil > Agricultural land | place: USA... | reverse complement strand
CATTGACGATGGCAGCTCCCATCTCTCCGCCCCAATTTAGTTGTCAGTTCGACGGTTGTGTAGTCCTGGAAGGAGAGAGGCTGCGTGCTTTAGATCATCCAACTCGTTGTCGCAATCTTCCTTGTGGCATGGATTTTCCGGCAGGTTCGCAGGCCCAGTGGGATCCTTTGGCTATTTGCTGCCCTGATCGCTCAGCATGAGACGAGATTGCTGAAAGCTGGTGGCTGGCGAACTGGCGGCCAACTGAAGAGCACCTGAACCCACCTCATCATTCCCGCGCCGGGCGACGGAGGACATACTAAGGGCGTGCAGACTGCCGAACCGAACCAGCGATTCCTCAGCTCCTTCCTTGACTACCTCAAGATCGAAAAGGGACTGGCTGCGCTGAGCGTCAGCGCCTATCGCTCAGACATGGAGCAATATTCGGAGTTCCTGGGCAAGCGCAAGCGCACGCTACGGGAAGCGCGGCGGCAGGATGTGCGCGACTTCCTGAACCAGTTGTTTTCGAATGGAGTTGACGCGCGCAGCGTAGCCCGCAAGCTATCGGCGCTGCGACACTTCTACAAGTACCTGCTGCTGGACCGCTACATCGAAAAAGATCCAACCCTCAACATCGACACGCCGCGGCAGTGGAAGGTGTTACCGAAATCGCTGGCGACGTCGGAGGTCGAGCAGGTGCTGCAAGGCCCGCCGCGCGCCAAGGACGATCGGCCATCGCAAGCGCTCGGGATGCGCGATCGCGCGATGCTCGAGGTCTTCTACGCCGGGGCACTGCGGGTCTCGGAACTGGTCACGTTGAAGCTGGAAGACCTGAAGCTTGACTCGGGATACGTGCTGGTTCGCGGCAAAGGCGACAAGGAGCGCATTGTTCCAATGGGCGGCGCTGCCCAGGAGATTTTGCAGATCTATCTGCGCGACGCGCGCCCAGTGCTTGCCGGCGACAAGTCATCGCCCTGCATCTTTATCGCCCGGGGCGCCAGGCCCATCACGCGGCAGAGAGTGTGGCAGGTGGTAAATGCGTCATCCGACAACGTAGGACGTCATGCTTCGCCCCACATGCTGCGCCACAGTTGCGCAACTCATATGGTTGAGAACGGAGCCGACCTGCGCACCGTGCAGACCATCCTCGGCCATGCCGACATCTCGACCACGCAGGTGTACACCCATCTCGCGCTCGACCGCCTCAGTCGAGTGCATCGCCAGCATCATCCGCGGGCGAAGCGTACCCCCAAAGCAGGCGGTTCCGAATGACCAAGGCTGCGGCCACCACGGTCGAGAAAGCGGCCACGAAGTTTCTGCGCGCACTACAGGAGCGCAACGCCTCGCCGCATACAGTTAAGGCTTATACGAACGATCTCGCAGGCTTCGCCGAGTATGTCGGCCCGCAGGGCTGGGGAGAGATCGACCACGTCCTGATTCGCGGGTACCTGTCGTGCCTGTACGAGCGCGGGTTAAGCAAAACGTCGGTCGCGCGCTCACTGGCAGCGTTGCGATCTCTGTACAAATGGCTGGCGCAGGAAGGTGTGGTGGAGCATAACCCGGCCGCGCTGGTGGCCACGCCGAAGCTCCCCACGAAGTTGCCGCGTGTGCCCACGGTCGAGGAAGTCTGCAACGTGCTTGATGCGGGAATGCCGGAGGAGTCGGCATTTGCCGATCGCGATCAGGTCATCATGGAGCTGCTCTACGGCTGCGGCATCCGCAACTCGGAGCTGATCGGCATCAACCTCGACGATGTGCGCTGGGCCAACGAGATCATCCTGGTGCGCGGCAAGGGGAAAAAGGAACGCTACGTTCCATTTGGCGATTCAGCCGCCGCAGCCGTGCGCGCCTATTTGCCCGCCCGCAAGCAAGTGTTGGAAGAGACCAGGCACTCGGCCGAGAGAGCGCTGCTCATCAATCTGCGTGGGTCGCGGCTGACCACGCGCAGCGTTGGACGCATCGTGAAGCGTATTGCGGTAAGCCGCGGACTATCGCCCGAGGTGCATCCGCACACGTTGCGACACGCCTTCGGTGCTCACATGCTGGAGGAAGGCGCTGACCTGCGCGCGATCCAGGAGATGCTGGGGCACGAGCGGCTCTCCACTACGCAGCGCTATACGCAGCTTACGGCGAAGCATGTGATGGACGTGTACGACCGCACCCATCCCCACGCAAAAGGGAAACGATGAGATTGGTTTTGAAGGGGCACGGCTTCAGCGTGACGGGAAGATTTGAAGGGGCACGCGCCTTCAGGCGTGCCATACAGGATGCAACAATTTTGCGGCTTTAGCCGCTGGGGTTCCGCGGCGTCACCGGCTAAAGCCGGGTGTTGGGATGAGAGCAACAGCTTACGGCGCGACTGAAGCCGCGCCCCTTCGAAGCCCAGGTATGAAGAAGGTTGCTAGTCGCCGTACTGGGCGCGCATGTCGCGCCACGAACTGGCGCCGCGGCGCTCGGCTTCTTCGACGAAACCTTCGCCCAACTTCTGCAGGGTGCCGAAGATCTGCATGCCCTTCTGCAAATAGTCGGGAGCGTTCTCCCACACGGCCTCAAATTTCTCGGGATATTCGCTGGCAAGGATCGTGAGGCCGGCAGCGGCGAAGCCCATTCCCACGCCGCGACGTCCGGTGAGCATGAGCACGGCTCCTGCTCCAATGCTGGCGAAAACCAACGTCTTCTTCCAATTCTGCATGTGCACCTCACCTCAGATTACAGCCGACAGGCCGCAAGTGTGGTTAGAGACGAATTCCGTCTTCTGCTGTTGTATGCCATGTGCCGGTAGTTTGTAAATTGCCGGTGGGAGCGAGGCCGGAGGGCCTGCCGGTTGGCGAGTGCAAGCTGCGGAATTGCTCAGCAAATAGAAAAGGCTGCGACTTTGGTTATGCTCCAGCCGCCGACTCCTGCGAGGGAGTTGCCGGCGTGGACGCATGTACCGTCGCAGCCCTTGACACGATCACCGCTTTCGCAGTTCCAGACCTCGGCGGACATCTCGCAACGCCGTCGATTTTTTCGGGTCTGGCGGTTGCCGCAAGTCGCCTCACGCAACCGACCGATCAGCCTACTTCAGGTGGGCAACGGATTATTGAAGCCCGCTCTTTTCGGCCGTCGACTGTGAAACTTCAGCTTTGGTTATGCTCTAGCCGTGGACTCCTGCGAGAGAGTTGCCGGCGTGGACGCATGTACCGCTGTAGCTCTCGACGCGATCACCGCTTTCGCAGTTCCGGACCTCGACGGACATCTCGCAACGCCGTCGATTTTTTCGGGTCTGGTGGTTGTTGCAAGTCGCCTTGCGTCAACCGATCGCCCAGCTTACTTCAAGCCTGCTCCGTATTCGGTGCCGCTCTTTTCTGCCGTCGACAATGTGAATCCTAATACAGGATTTTCGAATGTCAACGCCCGAGGTGTGTGCACCGGTGAGATAATCGCCTGTGTTTTTGCGGGTGCAGCAAGCGATAGCAAGCAGAGAGGTTCTGCGACAGGCGGCCAATTTTTTCTATCACGATTCACACGTTTTTCACAGAATCGGCAATTGTCGCGAGGAATCAACTTCACGTCTTGACGAATCTCAGCGATTGAACGAGGGTAGAAGAGACCAATGCCTGCTCTAACCGCCTATGTCGACGGGGGGTCCCACGGTAATCCCGGACCGTCGGGAATCGGCGTGCTGATCCACAAGGCATGCGGCGAGACGGTGCGCATTGCGAAGTGGATTGGACACCAGGACAACAATGTGGCCGAGTACCTGGCGCTGCTTGAGGCCTTACAGCACGCCGTGGCGGCCAAGGCCGGGGCGCTGCACGTATTCTCCGATTCGGAAATCGTGGTGAAGCAAATGACCGGACAGTATGTGTGCCGTAGTCCGCGCTTGTACTCGCTCAACTGGACTTGCCGGAAGCTGGCTCGCTCGCTGGAGTTTTCCATCGCCCACATCAGCCGCGAAGATAACTATGAGGCCAACGAACTCGCGCGCCGCGCCGTAACCTCCGGGCTGCTGCGAACCGCGTAAGTCACGGGAGCTGTCTCGCGTATAATCTGAGAGGCACGCGCCCGTAGCTCAGCTGGATAGAGCGAACGCCTCCGGAGCGTTAGGTCGGGAGTTCGAATCTCTCCGGGCGCGCCAATGCTAATCTTCCGCTACTGAAATCTTCTAATTGACTGAAAGATAGTCTTTTCCCGAGTTCAAAATTCCTCTTTCAGGGTCGTACAGAAGTCCCTCTGGAAACAGTACATTTTGAACTCGCCGTTTCTGGTCGAGATCGGCTCGTTCCTACATTTTCGCAGACTGTACTCGTCGAGTCAGATTCTTGTTGCAGTGCGGCGGCGGACCATAAATGTTACGCCAGTTATCGGGTTGAGCCTCTGGCCTAAGCTTTACGGAGCACCTCCCCAGCGAGCTTATGCCAGCGCATGTCGCCAAGTTGCCCAACAGGACGACCGACCGCTTCGCCATCTCCGAGAACCCAAGGTGGACAAAGTAAGTAGGGCAATCGGCAGCCGATGAAGTCCACGACCCCACGGCCTTTACTGGTGAAGCGTCGCCCTGCGCCACTTCCGTGAAATAGCTGATATTCTGATCTCGCTCGACGCAGCTTTGCAGTGACATATTTTTCTCTACGTCAACTACACCACATTGCTTGCGAGGTAGAATTGACAGCCGAAGTAGCTGGGGGGCCCATTGCGTTGCCGGGAAGCGATTTCCATTGTCCTTATCTGCTGTGTCGCGGTTCTCTACGCAGGTTGCGGTGGTGGTGGCACATCACATCAGTCCGAACACCAGTCCGATCCTCCGCTGGTCGTGAATCTGTCGAGTCTTCCGCAAGGCGTCGTCAGCGCTGCTTACGCCGGCAGCGTCAGCGCGACTGGCGGAACACCGCCATATGTATGGCATGCGTCGTCCGGTAGCTTGCCGCCGGGAATAAGTTTGGATGGAGCGGGGGCACTGTCCGGCACGCCTACGGCGGCAGGCACCTATAATTTCGTCGCCACGGTCGTCGATTCATACCAGCCTTCGAGCAGCGCGACCGGAAACTTCTCCATCATCATCAGCCCGGGGCTGCAGATAACGACAAACTCGCTGCCTGACGGCAATGTTGGAGTGTCATACAGCGTCAACTTGGCCGCCAGCGGTGGAGTGTCACCTTACTCGTGGAAGATAGAGCAGGGGAGCTTACCTGCCGGCCTTGAGCTGAATGCTGCCAGCGGCGTTATCTCGGGCGTTGTGACGGAGTCCGGCACCTCGAACTTCACAGTACAAGTCGCGGATGCGGAAACTCCGCCTGCTAACGCGTCGGCTAACCTCACTATTACCGTCATTCCGTTCGCAACCAGCTACAGTTGCGCCGGTTCGGGCAACCGTGCCTGGCATACCGCCACCGACTGGAGCCCTCCCGGCATACCTGCCGCCGGGGACACGGTGACCATCACTGCGGGATGCATCATGCAGTGCGAGGCCAACAGTACATGTACGGCGGGCGAGTCGGGCAATCCTGGTTCGGTTGACATGACCATCGACGTTGGCGGGGACTTCGTCGTCCAGAGCGGAGCCAGCGTCGACATGCGTGGTGATGTGACCCTGTCGGGCGAGTTGGACATTTTCGGTGGAAGATTCGTGCTCGATCCATCGGGAGCCGGCAACTCGCTCTACTACATCGACGGCGGAAGCGATACTGGCGCGGATACATTGAAGATCTGCAGCGAGTCCACCTGCAGTTCGAATACCGGTCCCCTCGGAGTCTTGCAGTGCAACAAAGGCACCGCTGGTGCCTGCCAGCTCCGCCACACCTCGCACGCTGGTAACGGCATGAACGTGCTTGGCAGCCACGGCCAGATCAGCAATTTTGGCAACTCCAGCACGGCCGCCATCTCGCTCATCGACGGCGCCTACCCGCCGACTGGCGGATTCGTATTGAAGAACAACTTCAGCCTTCACAGCAACGGAGTGATTCAGCTTGACTACGAAAGTCCAACGTTGAACATTACGTTCGACGGAGTCTCGTTCGACACCCTGGTTGACGTCAACGGAAGCTACAACGGTTACACGTTTATCGACTTGACCAGCGCAGTGACTCCCACCTCGGGCGATCGTACATTCCGGGTGAGCTGTGCCAACCCAGGAACCCACGAGGCACTGCTTAACCTGACTGTCGCGCACGTCGAGGCAGGCGATGCTACTCACCCTGGTCTGGTCAGTTACAACTGCATTCTGTCCAACGCTTCGCACAACGGCACGTTTCAGAATGCGCTGAATATCGTTGACCGCAATGTCTCCAGCGGGTCATCGCTGTACACCTTCTACAACAGCAATTCGCTATTTCAAGATTGGGTAATGTACGACCACACTCCCAATCAGCACCACATCGTCGGCTACAACATCAGCGGTGGCGGATCCTCCAATACCTACAAGGGCCTGGTTTTCGACGGTGATGGTTTCGCAGGGTTTGATATCGGAGACGACTACCAGGACTTCGGAAACTACAGCGCCAGCTATGGTCTGCACATCAACAGCAGTGGAACGGCGTTTACGCTCGGTGCTTCCTCCAATCAGTCCGTATCTCTCGACCATGAGACGCTCTACAACACCTTCGGCGGCGCATTGTGTGAGAATCTCTGCACCGGCACCATGCTGAACCACTTCAGCAACTCGCTATTCGTATTGCCATCGCAAATTCTAGGGGCGGAACACCCTGGAAACGACGGCATGCACAATGATCCCAAATTCAATGTGCGGCAGACGTCGAACAGCGCCGCCACTGACTACAATTTCTTCTGGCAGATGCCGGGCTCCGGCGACCCCGGCGCCAATCCGGCCAAGGACGTCCATATCCAGTTGGACCTGAATGGGACTCCGAGTTGGGTGTCGATAACCGATCCGGGTGCGAACCTCGTGATGAATCAGCCGGCGAGCATAAACGGCACGAATGTCACATGCACCAACTGCTTCATCAATGCCCGAGCCAAGGACTACATCGTCGACACCACGCAGAAGCCGAACCAATATAGCGTGATTGCAAGCGTCACCGACCCCAGCCATGCCACGCTGTACTACAGCATCCCGGGCTGGAATAACAGCGACCGAGTCGACGTCCGCCCCGGCTACTTCGCCAGCAACGGATATTACGGAGTGGACTGGGGCACCCACGATCAGCACATCAATCCCGTGTTTCAGGACCCCACTCGCAATGTGTGTAGCTGGTGGAAACAGCAATCCGGCAGCACGGCAAATTGCGTTTGGCCTAATGGCAACAACTACACTGCGACAGCGGGAACTAACAGCACGACGATCGTGGACACGGGGGTGGACTTCGATACGCTTGGCGTGCAGGATGGGGTCGATGTGGTCCTGGTTTATAACACCGGATGGGCTCCGCTGGGCTCGGCTACGATTGTGTCGCATACCGCGACCAGCCTGACTGTTCCGTCCATCCCCGGCGCTGCGTCGGGAGATTTCTTCACCTTCATCACCGCTCCGCAGAATCTGGGATTGGCCGCCGTTCAGATCTACGGCTTCGACGTTAACGGCAATCAGGTCACGCCACCCGGATGGGTGAACCAGAACATGGTGCCGACGATCCAGTCGTATGTGCAGGAGGGCTTCGCGCCTACTAACCCCGCCCTGTTTGGCGCCGCAAGTGACGGACAGACCGTGGGCGCCGTTCAGGTTCGAGGGTCGAACGCTGAAACTTCGGCACCTCAACGGTGACGTTGAAGGGCATGAACAGTCGAGTTGGCGGAGGTCCTACGGCCTGCGCTTGCTGAAATAATTGAGCGGCACTCCTCGTATAGCGGTTTCGGTTGGCGGAGGAGATCAGCTAGTGAGTTCAAACTAGTTACACTTGGGCGCGCCATAGATACAGATTATAGAAAAGGCCTACCCGCAGGCGCACTCCCGATCCCTCGGCAGCGGTTGAGTATGCGCTATGAAAATCAAAGCCCGTTTCCCTACCAGCACGTTGTGCGGATTCAGAGCTGTATGCCTTTGCGTGATGGCGGTTTCTCTCTGGCTGGCTGCGCTGGCTACGCCAATGGGCGCACAGGAGAAGTACCTGGTCAGCACAGACGACGGACTTCTGAGCCTTTACGATTTCGCGACCAACTCGTTGATCGAAACGGTCAAGGGAAGTCTCGGATTCACTTCGGCGAACTCAACGATTAGCTCCCGGGGTGTGCCGCTTCCGGGGCTCAACACTCGCGTGGCTTACGACGTGAGCGGAGCTTACGTCTCGGTGATTGATCTCACCATCAACCGCGAGACCAATCGCCTGCCGCGGGATGCTTTCTATTTGAGTTCAACGACCAAGGTGGCCGCCACAACTCCCGATGGGAGATATCTGCTGGTAGCATTCCTCGGTCCGCTGACGCAACACTCTGACTCGTTTGTGCTCTATGTGATCGATGCCTCCACGCTCAAGGTGGTGCAAAAGGTCGATCTTATTTCGGCATTCCAGGCTTTTCCCGGGTCTGTGGTTGCGCTGAACAATAAAGCCTACGTTTTCCCCCGAACTCCTTCGCCCGCGCAGAAGGTTGCGGTGGTTGACCTGACTACTTTTGCCGTGTCTTCAATTCCTATGCCGGCAGGTAACGTGGGATATCGTCCCGCTGTCGTTATGCCGGACGGAAGCGCAGTGTTGGCGTTTGAGGATGAAAATTCCGATAACAAGTCTCATCTGCTGTTCATCAGCACGACTACGGACACGCTGGTCAATGACATCGCTCAAACCCAGCGCTACAGTACGAATGCATTCGCCATCAGCGCACCCGGCACGGACTCATCCAAAGTTTTCGCCTACATCGCATATCAAAACCAATCGGCGCTAGCTATTGATTTGCGAGCCAATTCTCGAACCTATGGGAACGTTTTGCCGGATTCAGCCGTTGCTTTGGATGTAAACTTCGTCCCGCCCTCGGGGCTGGCGGTTAACTCAGACAGTAGCCGGCTGGTTATAGTTGGGGAGTCGCAAGCACCTTCGCCGAATCTCGACATAGTTGACACGGCCAAGATGCTGAGCGATCCGCAAAACGCGATCGTGGCGCGGGTCACGGTTGACAACGGAGTAGGCGGGGCCGGCGTTTGTACGGGGAATTTCTCTACGATTCCACCTAATACGGCGCCGACGGTTAGCGCCGTGAGCGGAGACATCACCAATGACATTCCCCGTCAGATTCAGATTACGGGTGGGAACTTCAAAGCAGGAGCATTGGTAAGCATCGGGGGCATGGATCCGCTAACAGCCGACTTGGTGAACAGCAGCACATTGAATGTCGCTGTGCCCGCAAACTTTCCGGCCGGCAAGGGGCAGGACATCATTGTTACGAATCCGCAAAGCAACGATTCGCAGGATCAGAGAAACCAAAGTGGATTACTAGCGGCGCAATTCAACATCCTGCCGAATCCGAAATTCCAGCCCGTAGACCAGATCGCAACGGTTAATCTCGACAACTCGATTTCCATTTACGGACCCAGCCAGCAGACGATGGCGAATATAGCTATGCCGGGAGGTTCCGTCGCCCCAGCTTTTAACATCGACGGTAAGGAACTATACGTATCTGGCGGTGTAGGTTTCTATGTCGACATTTTTCCCGTCAACGTAGTAACCAACCAGCTATCGCCCGCAATACAAATCTGCTCGACGAACGATTGCATGCCTTTGGGCTTGGTCGCCGGCAGCCGTGATCCGGCAACCGGCAGCCCAGTCATAGACTTCGTTTGGTTGGACTATGGCTACCAAATGCACGTAAGCGTAGTTGACAGCAATCCCGGATCACCCAGCTTCCACACCGTTATCAGAATCTTCGCGTTCGCAGGGAATGTGGCGGACGTCTCTGCGATGGCTGTTAGTCCGGACGGAAAGTATGCCTATGTATGGGACAGTGCCGCAGGCGCGCTTAACATCATTAACCTCTCGAATGGGCAGCTCACGACCGTTAGCTCGAACGCGCTGGTTGTCAATTACTACCAATATCAGATTGGTTTGTCGCCCGACGGGAAATTGATGGTGTTGGCCGCGTCTCGAAGACCTGGAACCACCATCAAGGTTTTCGATTTATCCAATCCCATTCAACCCAAACGCCTCGCTGAACTTAAGCCGGTTCCGATACCGGGGCATGGTTTCCCCTATGTGGTTCATTATCAAATTGTCGGCGAGAAGCTCTACGCGACCGATCTCGCCGGAACCGTCGTGGTATTCAACTTCAATCGGCAGAAGAGCGACTTCCGGCAGGCAGGGTACTTTGTGAGCCAGAGCAAAGACGTATGGGGTGCATTTGCACTCTCTCCCGATGGAAGTTATTTCTATGCTACCGATACCATCAATGATCAGGTGCTGGTGTTCGATGCAAGCCGATTGTCCTATGGTAGAGACGCGTTAGTAACCGCAGTACGCGCGCCCTACTATCCCTACGCTATCGACGTGAGTTCAACTGCGCCCCCACAGCGAGCGACGCTTCAACTTCGACCGGCTCCATAGTAGTTACAGCGAACGGGGATATGTTTCGGCGGGCTCGGTCGGGGACTATTCCGGTTTCGGCTTCTCGGCTGATGGCGCCTATCTGTACATGACGGACAACTATTCCGACTTAGTCCTGGTAGCCGACAGCAGCAAACTGGAGAAGCGAGGCGACCCGACACTGACCAACATCCGCTCGCCTTACGCGCCCTATCTGCTGGCAGTAAGTCCAGTGCCTCCGCCGATGAAGGCGGCCAGTGCCAAAAGCCCTGGCGGCCAGCACCGGTTCCTGCAGCCGCTACAGACAAAGCAGGAAGAGCCGCAGATAAACAGGATTCCATAGAAATCAGTTGTCAAAGTCGCGGTCGTTGCTTAAGTTAAGAGTCAAAGCACGAATTCGTCCCTTCCGATATAGAGGTCAATCGATGAAAAAAACGCTCCTGCTTGTAGCCTGCTGTTTAACCACCTCTCTGGCCTTTTCGCAGATACAGCAGGGCCAAAGCGAACAAGTTCGGCCGAAAGCCAAAGTGATCCACGGCGCGCCGACGACGTGTCCCAATGATCCGGTATTGCCCGCGGACGGAACCGTTGCCGACTATGACCAGATCTTCCCTGGCACCACTGTGTTCTACACGCTTAATGCAAAGGGCGGGCACTCCTACAGCATCGAGATGTGGGACACCTTCGATCCGACCGCAAATCTTGCACCCACGATTATGGTGGGCACTGCGTGTAATTCGAACAACATCGGTCCTACTGATGTGACCCACCTGGATCCCGACCTCGGCGGAGGGTTTTCCCACCGTGTGAGCTGGGTGCAGGCGTCGGACCAGACGTTGCAGATTTCAGTCGGCAATCCGGACCAGAACAACAGCTACGTGTATTACCTGCGGGTCACGGACACGACCCTCTACAACATTCACT
>Ga0308174_10001349_pt1 | contig 11353 bp, 10 predicted proteins | sample PhyPR2_FD_203894 | JGI IMG/M metagenome (GOLD analysis project Ga0308174, IMG submission 203894) | Soil microbial communities from UC Gill Tract Community Farm, Albany, California, United States - DLSLS.P.R2 | ecosystem: Environmental > Terrestrial > Soil > Agricultural land | place: USA... | reverse complement strand
CCCGCCGAATCGGCGCTGCCGGTGGCTCGTCGTCAAAGGCGGCTACGCCCCCTTCGACATTTCACCACCGGCCATCATAGTTGTCGCAAAAGCGGACGTTCCAATTGTCGCGCACCACCGACGAGTTGCTGCGCTAGGTCGTCACATATGGCCCATCGCACATAGCGCTCGTCGTCCGTCAGGCCGACAACGAGCTTGCCTTCAATCAGACGCCCCGCTCGCTCGGGCTGAGCGCCAGATAGCGACGCCAGTGCCACGTCTCAAGTAGAGTCGTCAGGTACTCGTGGGCTCATCTAAGGTGGGCGATGACTCGCTTAGCTATGTGAACAGATTCGTTTGGCTGAAGGTAGGGAAGGTCTGTGACTTGAGCGTCGCGCCCGGAGCAGCAACGACGCGGGTGCGGATATTTTCGCCGACGTCTGCAACCTGAATCTCAAGTTTACGCCGTCACGCGTCTCAGCCGTGCCAATGAGCACGCGTTCAATAAAACCTATCGAACCGTTAGTAACAAGTAGATTTAGCGGAACAGAACAGTCAGGTCCGAGGCGCACCAGTAACGAAACGCTGTTGCCCGACCATAGTTGACCTGGTATCCGACCGCGACAACCGCCCGGTGACTCAATAGGCATATGCAGCGGTGGGACCACCTGACGTCTTCCGCAGGCTCGATGTCGCCGGTCATGCCTGCTTGCCGAAGTAACTTCGCTGCCCGTTCGAGACTCATGCCAAACAGATGGGCGACCTGATGGATTTCGAACCAGGCTGTGCTCTCGTCGAGCCTTCCATCGATTTTCCTGCTGCTCGACGTGCAAACATTCTGTACGGACTTCACCGTGTGCGCTCCTCTGAGTCGTCGTCGGATAGCAGCTTGTCGAGGCGCACCGTGGTGCCGCAATCATCAGGCCAACCGTGTTAGCACTGGACGGACCAACATCTATCCTGAAGAAATCGAATACGCTGACGTTCATCGCACCGCGCCTTAGATGATTGAATATCTGGAAACATCATTCCATCGAAGTCGGCAAAATACAGCTAGAAGGATTACGACATATGACTGGGATGCATTTGCGCGTTTCTCGCTGGCGCGAAAACACGCGGCCGGTCAATGACACCGATGGTGGCGCCCCTGATTGAGTGACTTCGAGCAAAGAAGCTCATCATTTAGGCGAAGGATTCGCCGAAAAAAAGTGCCGGCGAAAACCGGCACTAAGCCTTCCTTGGAGAAGATTCAGTCCAATCCAAACAGCTCGCCGCTCTTAGCTTCTGTGCGTCGAGTGTGGCACTCAATCGCAAGCAAAGCGCAGTGCACTGGTGGAAACTCGCTATCGATTAGGCGGCTGCCTTCAGACTACCATGCGGGTCCATGACAAATTTTTTCGGAACACCCGAATCAAACTCCGCGTAACCGGCCGGTGCTTCATCAAGTTTGATGACGGTGACGTTTACGGCGTCCGCGATATTGAGCCGGTCCCACAGGATTGCTTGCATCAAATTCTTGTTGTATTTCATAACTGGCGTCTGTCCCGTGAAGAACGAATGCGACTTCGCCCAGCCAAGGCCCAGGCGAACGGAGAGATTACCTCTTTGTGCGGCCGCGTCGACGGCACCTGGGTCATCCGTCACGTACAAGCCTGGGATACCAATGCTTCCCGCAGCTCGGGTGACTTCCATGAGCGAGTTAAGGACCGTCGCGGGCGCCTCGGCTTGCGAACCTGTATGCCCATGACCTCTAGCCTCGAACCCTACGCAATCGATAGCGCAATCGACCTCCGGCTCACCAAGAAGTCCTGCTATCTGGTCAGCCAACGAAGCGTCCCTCGAAAGGTCGACGGTTTCAAACCCGACCCGTTGCGCATGTTCCAATCGGTTCGGGTTAACATCCCCGATTATGGTTACCGCCGCGCCCAGCAGACGCGCCGAAGCAGCAGCCGCCAAGCCCACCGGACCCGCGCCAGCAACGTAGACAGTAGCCCCTGGTTTCACTCCGGCCGTTACTGCTCCGTGGTATCCCGTCGGGAGGATGTCCGAGAGGCAAGTGAGGTCGCGGATTTTCGCCATCGCCCGGTCGCGGTCAGGGAACTTCAATAGGTTGAAGTCAGCGTAAGGGACCATCACAAACTCTGCTTGACCACCAATCCAGCCGCCCATATCGACATATCCGTACGCACCGCCAGCCCGCGCGGGATTTACATTGAGGCAGACACCAGTGTTTTGTGCCTTGCACATCGGACAGCGACCGCATGCCACGTTGAATGGAACGGATACAAGGTCACCCTTCTGGAGGGTTATGACATCTGAGCCTATCTCGATTACCTCACCCGTAATCTCGTGGCCGAGTACAAGGCCGGCGGGAGCAGTGGTGCGGCCTCGCACCATATGCTGGTCCGAACCACAGATATTTGTCGCTACGACTCGCAGAATGACCCCGTGATTAGCCTTGCGGCCCGCCGGGTCTACAAGCTCGGGAAATGCGATGTTCTGAACCTCAACTTTGCCCGGGCCGACATAAACAACTCCACGATTTCCTGACATAGTGTCTCCTGGTTATGCTTTGTCAATGCTGTTCGCGCTCACAAACCAAGTTGCTCACAACCACTCGGTCTCGAAACCACACGACGTCAGCGGTACGCAGCCGCGGTCCGTCAGAACCACCTGTTGCTCGAGTTTCACCCCTTGAGTTCCCCCTTCTGCACCGATGTAACTCTCGACGCAAAGTGTCATACCAGATTCAAACCGCCCGTCGTATCCACCACTCTCCCAATCTACGTGGTGCGCGATATTCGGGTACTCATCAACCATGCCGATGCCATGAGCCACGCAGCTATATCGGTTTTGAACGTAGATTTCCGGAATCTTCCAGGCCTTTTCGGAAAACTCATGGAAGGTCATGCCTGGACGAAGCAAATCCATATTGAAATGAATCTGTGAATAAGCTGTTTCATAGAGACGACGTTGGTCATCAGACGGACGCGTGTGACCTACGGTCCACGTCCTTGAGATATCAGAACAGTAACCATTCGGGCCCACCATGTCCGTATCGAAAGCTAGCAGCTCTCCACGCTGCAGGACACGCGATGAGCACTCGTGCATCCACGGATTGGTCCGGTCACCCGATGCTAGCAATCGAGTCTCAATCCACTCTCCGCCGTGACGAATATTCTCGTAGTGCAGATGCGCCCACAGGTCCTGTTCAGTCATTCCCGGACGAAGCTCACGATGCATGCGTGCGATTCCGCTTTCGCAAGCACGAATTGACTCGGTCATAAGGACCAGCTCGCCTGGCGACTTGATTGCACGCGCCATTTCCATCATGGCTTGCCCGTCCAGAAGAGTCACTCCGCTTTCTACCAGGAACGCAGCACCCATTGGGTCCAGCCTGTCCACTGCCAATCGCGCTTCGTTTGGCGCGCGCGCCTGCAAGACGTTCATGATTTCTTCACGCCAGAGCTCCGCACGCTTTTCGGCGTTGCCACCAGCACTGAAGAATGACCAACCCACTGCGCTGCGCAATTCCAGGTCCAAACTCAAGCCGTCCCACACATGTCCACAACTATGAAACTCCCATCCGATTACACGGCCGTCAGCGAATACCATTACGTATCGAGAGGGGTTTCGCCCCGTCCAGATTTGCATATTCGATGTGTCAGTTGCATAGCGAATGTTAACTGGGTCGTACAGCAGGATAGCCGGACAGTTATTCTTCTTCAGTTCCCCTTGCACGCGTGACAGTCGATAGGCGCGCACATCTAAAAGTGTTTGCTCCGTCCGTATGCAAGGGACGACATCAGTCGTATCAATCACATCACTGCCAAGCATGAACTCCCTCCAGAGGACAAGTTCGTTCGAGCTCTAATAATGCACAGGAGACCTTATTGTGGTGGAACGTGCCAGAGACACGTGTTACCGCGTGACGAGCCTAGGAGGCGGTTTCAGAGTTCAAGGACTAGGTCCGATGTGGGTCGGCTGCAGCAAAGCAGACGGAAACCCTTCTGGACTTCACGTTCACGAATGCCGCCGTTGTGTTTCATGTCAACCGAACCTTCAAGGACCTTCGTCTTGCAGGTGCCGCACATACCCTGGCTGCATGACGATGGGATTGAGACACCGTTCTTTCTGGCCGCGACCAGCACGGTCTCTGACGCGTTCATCGTGAAGGACTTGGTAGAACGCGAAAGCTTGACGGTAAAAGTCTCCTGTGCTGCTTCGCTCCGAGCCTCGGCAGGTTCTGGAACAACACCGGCGGAGATGTCGAAACTCTCCTGGTGATATCGAGCCGGGTCGTGACCGCCTTCACGCAGCAGTTCTCTGACTGCGCTCATGTAGGGGGCCGGGCCGCAGGTGAACACCTCGCGTTCTGCATAATCCGGAAGCCATTTAGAGAGCAACTCGAGGCTTAGACGCCCGGTGGCGCCCGCCCAATCTGGCTCTTCACCGACACCTTCGCAGACGAAGAAAAGGCGCAGACGCGGCGACAGCTTCGCGAGGCGTTCCAATTCCTCAAGGAAGACGATGTCGGCGGGCGTCCTTGCACTGTGCACAAACGCGACATCCCGGTCAAGCCCCAGGTCGATGCCCGCTCGTGTCATCGACATCAAGGGCGTCACGCCTGAGCCCGCCGACAGGTAAAGCGACTTCACTGCTGGCGCGGCCGTCGGCGTGAACGTGCCCGAGGGGCCGTACGCTGCAAGCTGGCTTCCCGGCCGCATGTTTTCGTGCAGCCAGTTCGACATCGTCCCGCCGGGAACCCGTTTGACGGTGATGGAGAGTAGATAGGGCCGCGTGGGAGCCGAGGATATCGTGTAGCAGCGCTCAACCGATTGCCCTTGCACATTCGCCGATACGGTCATGAACTGGCCAGGTTCGAAACGCACAGGCAATCCGTCGCTTGTGCGAAACTCAAAGCTCTTGACGTCGTGCGTCTCGTCGACAACACGACAACACGTCAGCGTCTGCTTGACGCTGCTCGGCCAAAGCCTGCCACCACTCTCCCACGTATCGGCGTTACACAGCCTGTCGGTGGTCTCGGGTACAGGCTCAAAAATTCTTTCGACAGAGTTCATGACTGTGGTTCCGCTTAGATGCCGTGCGCGCTCAATCGCGCTGCGTACCAGCGCGAGAACTGGTCAACGTAGGTTTCCGTGAACGGCGAGAACATGCCCGGCGAGTACGCGGGGTCCTGCGTGCCCTCGTGCGTGATTTCTACGAGGTGCTTGTCCTGGTTGTTTGTGGCAACCCACACCTCTGTCAAATCTGAAATGTTGTAGTCAACGCCTTCAACTGCATCGGCATGAACAAGCCACTTCGACCGCACCAGCGTCTTATCGGGAGCGAGAGGAATAATGTAGCTAATCACCGCATGGTCGCTCATGACGTGTGTCCATGAGTTGTGCGTCCACAGGTGCGTATCACCCAGGTCGCGCCGCTGAAGATTTCCGAACAGCCTGGTGCTGGCGACCTTGGTACTGATGGTCTGCGATTCACCGTTACCGGCGATGACAAGCTGCTGCGTCCTAAACTGGGTGACCGCATCTTCGTCCAACCACTCGACATTGGCGCTGACAAATCCGTCTTGCTCCCAGCTTGCCTGACATGCTGCGTTGCGCACCTTGTAATCTTCCAGCGCGCGAAGCGATTCTTCGCCAAGATTCTCAGGACAGAAGCCGAAGTCTTCTGGCAGAAACGATGCCGTCAGTTCCGGATGAGTGGCTTGGCAGTGGTAGCACTCACGATTGTTTTCCATCACCAGCTTCCAGTTGCCGTTTTCGATGATTTCCTGCTCGAAGGCAATCTTGGTGTTCTTCAGGTCGTACGGCGCAAAACGCGGAGCCATCGTTTCTTCCAGCTTGGCGATGTCCTTCGGCGGGTTCTCACCGAGGCATACGAAAATGTGCGTTCCGACAATCCTCGTATGCACTGGAATCAGGCTACGGCAGGTCGGGTCGAAGTCCTTCCCCATGTGGGTTGCGTGGCGCAGGCTTCCGTCGAGGTCGTACGTCCACTGATGATAAGGACATACCAGCATGCCGACCGTCGACTTCCCAGCCTCTTTCAGACGTGCGCCACGATGGCGACAGACGTTCCGGTAGGTCCGAATGTTCTCGTCGTCGTCGCGCACGATGATGATTGACGCCTTGCCGATATCAACGGTCGAAACATCGCCCGGTTCTGGCACATCGGCCGTGACCCCGACGAGAATCCAGTGCTTGTGAAAAAAGACATCGACATCAGTTTCGAAAACGTCCTGGCGACCAAAGAGCTCGCCGGTCATGCCATGACCGGGCTGGCGGCTGCGGATTAACTCACCATGGGTCTTGAATTGCGCTTCAGACATCGTCCTCTCCAATGTTCAGGTATGTCGGGACTTCGATTTCCCGCTATGACCTGAGTATTGGATTGACGAAAAAAGAGCGTCAATGCGCTTTATTTTCTGGCTGGCATTACTTTAAATTATGCGTGAGCGAGACCCGCTTCCGGCGGGCCTCGGCAGGCTTCGAAGGTGTTTCAAGCCTCAATAGAATCCTGCCGAAGCCAGTCGATAAGACCGTCAATCACAGGGGTAATCGTGCGCCCGTGCGGCACAACGACGTAATACGAATCGCTCACCTTTAACGAGGCCACCGGCAGTCTGACGAGTTCGCCAGCCTCGATGAGGTCGTGGACCAATCTTCCCCAACCAAGCGCGATGCCCTGGCCGAAGCGTGCAGCCTCGATAGCGTCAGTATACAGGCTGCAGCGCAGGGCAAAGTTCAATCGCACCGGCCTGAGGTCCAAAGCGTGAAACCACTCTTCCCATCCCATCCAGCCTTCCGACGTGGAATCCGACTCGATGAGCGCCGCGTTAGCGATATCCTGCAGCGATTCTGGGGTGCCTCGCAACGCCACCCACTTCGGCGAGCAGACAGGAAAGACCTCCTCGTCAAAAAGCAGGGTTGCGGTGCCATCTCCCCATCGTCCGTTTCCGAATCGCACGGCGATATCAATCTCCTTCGGGCGGAGGTCTGCGGTGAACATCTGCGTGGAGAGACGAAGCTGCAGATTCGGTTGGACATCCCTGAGGGAAGCCAGCCGAGGCAGCAGGCGAAAATGTGAAAATGCAGACGTTGCTGCAAGCACCAGTTCCTGCTGGACTGGGCCGCTGGCTAACCGGTCGAACACGCCGGCAATTTTCTGCATCGACTCGGCCACGACGAGATACAGGGCTTCACCTTCCTCAGTGAGTTCGATTGAGCGATGCAGGCGGTTGAAAAGCCGGGTCCCGAGCGTTTCCTCAAGAAATTTCACCTGCCGACTTACCGCGGCCTGCGTTACGCCTAGCTCATCGGCTGCCAGAGTGAAGCTTGCGTGCCGGGCGACCGCCTCGAACTCGACGAGAGCTGTCACCGAAGGGATGAGCCGCCGGTATCCCTTGTTGCGTGCAGTTGCCGGCTTCATTTTGCTCCTCCAGTCAAACCAGGTCAGCGCTGAGCTCAGGCACCCGTGCCTCGTGATTGAGAAACTATCTTCGACCCGGTGCGAGCAACGACCAGTACCGTGCAGCCTTCTTCCGAGGAGGTTCTATGCTTCGAGCCAGCTGGGTAGCACACCGTCTGTCCCGGAAGGAAATTAGTACCATCGTCATCGGTGAACACACCATCCAGAATCAGAATCAGTTCGGTCGAGTCGTGCTGGTGCTCTAACGACCGCGCCCCTGGCTGCAGACGCATCCAGTAGCTGCTCCATGCCCCATTCTCATCATCGGCAACTGGAATCCAGAAGAATCCGGGAAGCACCGTTTCCCCAATTTTCATCGGCCGCCAGTCGCGCTCATCAATTGAATACCAACGACGACCGTCTTCCACCTTCAATCCAAAGAGAATCATTTCATCGCACATACGCGTGGTCACCATTTCCAGCCGTTTCGGCTGTCTGAGCAAAAAGATAAGCCCTATTTATCAATCGGCGCTCGCTGCTTTCGCCGTCGCAGCGCTGAGGCGAACTACGTAACTGCATGCTCGCTATGTATCAATGCTTGTCGGCCCTGTGGTCGCGCCACGCGATATGCGTTCGGCGATTCGCCAAACTCCTTCTTGAACTCACGGCCAAGATGAGAGGAGTCCGAGAATCCGCAGGACGAAGCAATATCAGCGACTGAGCGGTCGGAGCTCGTCAGCAGCCATGACGCCGTCCGTATCCTAATCTGTCGCCCGTACGCCAGCGGTGATTTCCCCGTCTCGGCAGTAAAAAGGCGCTCAAGCTGCCGGACAGACATCTCAAGACGTCTAGCTAGCTCGGCCAGGCTAAGCGGGCTCCCAATGTGCTGCTCCATCAAAAGGATTGCCCGCCTTACCTTTGGATGTGCCGCGGGTTCAAGTCCGGCCGGATGCGGCTGCGGGGCATTCCCTTTCTGGGCGTCATCCACAAGCATGATGCGCAGCGCTTTATGTACAACTGTCGCCTCGACATGTCGCAGCAGGATAGCGGCTGCCACATCGATTGAAGCGCGTCCGCCTGAACACGTAATGCGGCGCCGGTCAATGACGAATAGCCGGTCCGCAACGAGATTGCGTTCGTCGACACCAGGGAAGCGCTCGACGAAATCCCAGTAGTGGAACCAGCTTACGCACATGCGATACCCTTCCATCACTTCGGCCCGCATCAAAGCAAATACGCCCGTGCAAATCCCGACCAATGTGGCAGGCGTTTCCGCCGCGTCATGAATGAACTCGAGCGTCGCTTTACTTGCGGACGGCCCCGAATGCAGCAAGCCCCCGACGACCACCACGTAATCGAAGGACCGGGCTTCGTCAAAAGTTGTCCATGGCGTGACCTGGATTCCACAGCTCGCCCTGACAGGAACGAGAGATTCTCCGACGATAGTCCATGAACAGCGAACAGGTCTGCTCATGTCGCCTTCGTCGCTTGCCAACCTGAGAAGGTCGACAAAACCGGAAAACGCCGTCAACGTGAAGTTGGGTAATAGCACGATTCCAAAACGGAGCTGCCGGAACGTTCCTGCGTTGGAATGGATAGAGTCGGGAAACATGGAACCGCCTGCGTTAACGCTTTACCATTCGACCAGAACTGTCGTCGTTCGACGGACCTGCGCGCCCTTTCAACACTGACTCCAGCGGGAGTTACTTGATAGTTTCCGATTCGGCGCCTTTCCATTCGCGCATCATCGCGCCGACCTCCTCGCCAAGCCATTCGCGGAATCGTGGATACTCGGTTCGAAGCTTTGCCTTCTTGTGCGTTATCAGATAGTGGTGACGGTCGTGGAATTCGAGCGCATCCTGCACCGGTCGGACTAGGCGGCCTTGTTCGACCTGGCGATGGACAAGATGATGCCAGCCGAGCAGGGTGCCCTCACCGGCTTCGGCCTGCGACACGAGGAGTCGATAGTCGTTACTCTCCAGATGTTCGTTCTCGAACAGTCTGTCCGAGCCATCACTCTGCTGAAACCAGTTTTGCCACACGCGCCAGTCGACATGCTCGCAAACCTGGGCGCGTCCCAGCAGGGAGAGATTCAGCGTGGCATGCGATAGCAGGTCCAGCGGCTTCAATGACCGGCCGCGGAAACGACGCTCGTAAAACGATTGACTGCAGACGGGATACACAACGTCGTGGAAGAGCGGCTCAATTTCGTACTCCGCCTCGCGCGGCGGATTCTTGCTGATGATGACGTCAGGTTCCATGAGCTCATCGAGTTCCATGAAATGCTCCGTCACCATCACATGCAATCGGATATCGGGAAACCGTTTGCGGAACGACGGCAGCCTCGACGACAGCCACAGCGCCGAGAAGGTATGCGAGACGCAAATTGTCAGCGCATGTTTGTCGGTACGACGCACCGCCTGGGCCGCTTCGGCGATGTTCATGATTGACAGATAGGACGCGTTGTACAGAATCCGCCCCGCATCGGTAAGCGCAATGTGCCGCCCCGTCCGTTCAAACAGGGGGACCTCCAGCGAGTCTTCAAGCTCCTTGATTTGTCGGCTGATTGCCGCCTGGGTGACACACAGCACCTCCGCTGCCTGTGTGAAACTTTCGTATCGGGCAGCCGTGACGAAGCATTTCAGCGCCCGCAACGACGGCATCTGGGCGAGAAGTCGGTCGGCAACCAACTGTTTCTTTTGCATGGCTTCACCTGTGAAACGGACGCACCCGGATGGCCCGAGGACAACCCGTCACGCTATGCACTGCCCCGTGACAGTGCGACGACCGCGCGCCCGAGCTGATGCGCTCCTGCGCAAAAATAGTTTGCGAGTCTTCGAGGTAACTGGCAAGCGGAGGCAACCCGAGGCCGGAGGCTCGCCAAGACCCAAAAACAGGTTGTATCCGAGTGATACCTGGCCCTAAATATTATCCTTCGTGTGCATTCCCGGCTGTCGGGAATGGGCGTCCCTGGATTCGGCTCAGCACCCCAGCAAGCGCCTCTCTGTACAGCACGTATGCGCCTCGACGGGAGAGCTCGGCATGCACCTGCTCGTTGATACCGCCCGGTGTCATGCATTGCATAGCCATTGCTGAAAACGGTTGTCTAGTCTGGGCGGCGTCATTGGCAAGCCCAACACAATAGCCGGAGAGAAAGGCTCGCGCCGAAGGGTATTCAAGACCTTGCTGCACAAGCCATGCCGCCTGGGTTTCGAGAACGGCGTAGAAACTTGCCATCGTCGCCGTCACAGCAGACAGCGCGTCAAACTTGCGTTCGTCGTCCACCTCCACGGCTTCGCCTAGTGCCGAAAAGATGGCTTTCGCGACCTCATCGGCGGGACAGATTGCAGTGCTTCCCTTGCCCTCAGCGACCGCTGGTAACGGAACTGCGCGCGCGACCCTCTCCGCCGGCAAGACGAGCCGCCTCAGTTCATCAAGCGAGACACCTGCGATGAAACTGATGACGTGGTGACGAGAATCAAACTTGAGTTCGCTCAGGACGTTCACAGCAATTTGCGGAACGACCGCAAGGCACACGATGTCCGACGTCTCCAATACTTCCTGGTTGCTTGCACAGACGCGCACCCGTTCATCAAGCGCGGCAAGTTCGGCAGCGGTATTCGGATTACGAGGCGATAGCGATACCCGCTCGAATGGAACGCCAAACTTGAGCATGCCCGTCACAACCGCTTGCGTGATAGTCCCTGTTCCGATGAATCCAAGTCGCATGAAGCCTCGCGTGAGTTTCAAGTGCCGCGGCGTCGAAGGCTGCCACACCCGAACAGTCAGTAATCCAGGTTAGGACACCGATTGCGTCCAATAGTCGAACTGGCCTAGTCGAGCTTCAGCCAGGTGGTCTTCAGCTCACAATATTGGTCATGCGCGTAGACGGATTTGTCACGGCCACCAAAACCAGACTGCTTGAAGCCGCCGAACGGCGTCG
>Ga0308174_10001348_pt1 | contig 11356 bp, 7 predicted proteins | sample PhyPR2_FD_203894 | JGI IMG/M metagenome (GOLD analysis project Ga0308174, IMG submission 203894) | Soil microbial communities from UC Gill Tract Community Farm, Albany, California, United States - DLSLS.P.R2 | ecosystem: Environmental > Terrestrial > Soil > Agricultural land | place: USA... | reverse complement strand
GTGCCGGTGCTGCCGCCGCGCATCGCGGAGCTGGAAGGCGACGACGAGCTTTTCAACCGGACCAACGCGCTGATCCTGCGCAACCCGACCGCCTTCAATTTTCTCGATGCATGCGCGCTGTCGCTGCCGTGCCATCCGCGTGGCGGCGCGCCGGTCGGTCTGATGCTCGCCGGCGCGCCCAACAACGACGACACGTTGCTGTCGATCGGCCGCGCGGTCGAAGCCGTGCTGGAAACGACGCGCTGAACGCGCCGTCCCGTCTCACCCGCGCCCTCGGGCGATCGCGCTAGAATTCCTGCGCGAATCCCCGAGGCTTAGGGCACTTTTTTCTCGAATCGTTGCTTAATAATGAACAACCATCTCCATCACTTCACGATGCACGAGGATGACCGCGTCCTGCGACGCGAGCGCCGGCTTCTGACGCTGCTCGGCTTCGTGTGCCTCGGGCTCGTCGGCGGTGCGCTGTATCTGCAGTTCTTCCACGGCGAAGACCCCTGCCCGCTTTGCATCATCCAGCGGTACTTCTTCGTGCTCGTCGCGGTGTTCGCGTTTCTTGGAGCCGGCCTGAACGGCTGGCGCGGCATCGCGGTGCTCGAAACGCTGGTTGCGCTGTCGGCGCTCGGCGGCATCGCCACGGCGGTGCGGCACGTCTACGTACAGGCCCATCCGGGCTTCAGTTGTGGCTACGATGCACTGCAGCCCGTTGTCGACGGCCTGCCGCCCGCGCGCTGGCTGCCGCAAGTGTTCAAGGTCGCCGGGCTGTGCGAAACGCCTTATCCGCCCATCCTCGGACTGACGCTGCCGCAATGGTCGCTCGTCGCGTTCGCCGTCATCTTCGTGCTCGTGGCCGCGAGCCTGCTTTCCAAACGCAAGCTGCGCGCCGCCACGCGCTGATTCGCCCGCTTCCCACGCGGGCCATCCGGCGCCCGCGCACACCGCTTCCCCCGCTTCTCGCTTCCCCGCATCAGCGCTTCCGCATAACCTAGATACCGTGCCAGTAATATTTTTGGGATATTGCGGTGCTATGGTCGAGGCTGGATGGCGATCTACGTGCGCGCAGTCCGTTTGGCCGGTGCATGACCGGCAACGGAAACCGCGTAACGCGCGCCCGGTCCGCAATGTCCCTGCTCGCCCATGACAACGCAAACCATCCGCTTCTTCTGGCGCGGCGCCGTCCGCGAAATCGCCGACGCGCCGTCCACCCGCACGGTGCTTCAGCATCTGCGCGAAGCCGAGCTATGCACCGGCACCAAGGAAGGCTGCGCCGAAGGCGATTGCGGCGCGTGCACGGTCGTCGTCGGCGAACTGAGCGAGAGCGGCGAACTCGCGCTCAAGGCCGTCAACGCGTGCATCCAGTTCCTGCCGACGCTCGATTCCCGCGCGCTGTTCACCGTCGAGGACCTGCGCGGCGCGGATGGCGCGCTGCATCCGGTGCAGCAGGCGCTCGTCGATTGCCACGGCTCGCAGTGCGGCTTCTGCACGCCGGGCTTCGTGATGTCGCTGTGGGCGCTGTATCACGCGCATCCCGCCGATGCCGGCCCGCCTTCGCGCGATGAAATCGCCACCGCTATTTCGGGGAATCTGTGCCGCTGCACCGGCTATCGGCCGATCGTGGATGCCGCCGAGCGCATGTTCGACCCTCCGCGCCCGCCGTTCGATCGCGAGGCGGTCAGAACCGCGCTGGCCGACTTGCGCCGCACGCAAACCTTCGAATACCGGTCAGGCTCCGGCACGTATCGAGCGCCCGTCACGCGCGCCGACTTCGCGCGCTTGCGGGCGGAGAATCCGGACGCGCGGCTGCTCGCGGGCAGCACCGACATCGGCCTGTGGGTCACGAAGCAGTTCCGCGATCTGGGCGACATCCTGTTCATCGGCAATGTCGACGAACTGAAGCGCATCGAGCGCGACGCGCAGCATCTGACGATCGGCGCGGCGGCATCGCTCGAAGACGCGTACCGGGCGCTTGCCGTCGATTACCCCGAGCTCGCGGAATTGTGGACGCGCTTCGCATCGCGGCCGATCCGCAACGCCGGCACGCTCGGCGGAAACGTCGCCAACGGCTCCCCGATCGGCGATTCGATGCCCGCGCTCATCGCGCTGAACGCCGAAGTCGTCCTTCAACACGGCGACGCGACGCGCACGCTGCCGCTCGACGCGTTCTACCTCGCCTATCAGAAGACCGCGCTCGCGGCGGGCGAATTCGTCGCGGCGATCCGCGTGCCGCGCCCGGCCGCCAACTTGCGATTCCGCACCTACAAGGTTTCGAAGCGCTACGACCAGGACATTTCCGCCGTCTGCGCGGCGTTCGCAATCCGCCTCGATGACGCAGCGCGCGTGACGGACGCACGCATCGCGTTCGGCGGCATGGCGGCGACGCCGAAGCGAGCGGCGAGCACGGAAGCCGCGCTGATCGGCCAGGACTGGACCGAAGCCAGCGTGCGCGCCGCGATGCACGCGCTCGACAGCGATTTCCAGCCGCTTACCGACATGCGCGCATCGAGCGCGTATCGCGCGAAGGTGGCGCGCAACGTGCTGTTGCGCTTCTATCTGGAGACGCGTGCCGACGCGCCGCTGGCGCTCGCTGAAATCAACGCGTTCGCTTACGGCGCGCACGCATCGGCCGCCGAGGAGCAGCCATGAACAAGGTGAGCGAGCCCGTCGGACTGGACGCCGCCGCGCAACAGGCCGCTGGCGCGGCGCTGCCGCACGAATCGGCGGCGCTGCACGTGAGCGGCGAAGCCATCTATACCGACGACATCCCCGAGTTGCGCGGCACGCTGCACGCGGCGCTCGGGCTGTCGCGGCACGCACATGCGCGCATCGTTTCGCTCGATCTCGACGCCGTGCGCGCCGCGCCGGGCGTGATCGCGGTGCTGACGGCCGCCGACATTCCCGGCGAGAACAACTGCGGCCCGGTGCTCCACGACGACCCGATCTTCGCCGCCGGCGAAGTGCAGTATCTCGGCCAGCCGGTATTCGCGGTCATCGCCGAGACGCACGATCTGGCGCGCCGCGCCGCCGCGCTCGCCCGCAGCGAGGACGTCGTGCGTTACGAGCCGCTGGAGCCCGTGCTGACGCCGCGCGAAGCCCAGGCGCGCAAGCAGTTCGTGCTGCCGCCGCTGCATCTGAAGCGCGGCGATCCCGAAGCCCGCATCGCGGCGGCGAAGCATCGCATCGCCGGGGAATTCGAAGTCGGCGGACAGGAGCAGTTCTATCTCGAAGGACAAGTCGCCTACGCGGTGCCGAAGGAATCGCACGGCATGCTCGTCTACAGCTCGACGCAGCATCCGAGCGAGATGCAGCAAGTCGTCGCGCACATGCTCGACTGGCCGTCGCACGCGGTCGTGTGCGAGTGCCGGCGCATGGGCGGCGGCTTCGGCGGCAAGGAGTCGCAATCGGCGGTGTTCGCGTGCGTGGCGTCGCTGGCGGCGCATCTCTTGAAGCGCCCCGTCAAGCTGCGCGCCGATCGCGACGACGACTTCATGATCACGGGCAAGCGCCACGACGCGGTCTACGAATACGAAGCGGGCTTCGACGACGACGGGCGCATCACCGGCGCGCGCGTCGAAATCGCGCTGCGGGCGGGCTATTCGGCGGACCTGTCTGGCGCGGTCGCGACACGTGCGGTCTGTCACTTCGACAACGCGTACTACCTGAGCGATGTCGATATCCGCGCCTACTGCTGCAAGACGAACACGCAGTCGAACACGGCGTTTCGCGGCTTCGGCGGTCCGCAAGGCGCGCTCGTGATGGAAGTGATGCTCGACGAGATCGCGCATCGCCTGAAGAGCGATCCGCTCGACGTGCGGCGCGCGAATTTCTACGGCATCGGCGAGCGCGACGTCACGCCGTACGGCCAGCCCGTCGCCGATAACGTGCTCGCCCCGCTGACCGATGCGCTGGTCGCATCGAGCGATTACGCCGCGCGTCGCGCCGCGATTGCCGCGTTCAATGCGACGAGCGCCGTGCTCAAGCGGGGCATCGCGTTCACGCCGGTGAAGTTCGGCATCTCGTTCAACGTGCCGTTCCTGAACCAGGCGGGCGCGCTCGTGCACGTCTACAAGGACGGCTCCGTGCTCGTGAATCACGGCGGCACGGAAATGGGTCAGGGCTTGAACACGAAAGTGGCGCAGGTCGTCGCGAGCGTGTTCGGCATCGGGATTGCGCGGGTGCGCGTGACGGCCACCGATACGTCGAAGGTCGCTAATACATCCGCGACGGCGGCATCGACCGGCAGCGATCTCAACGGCAAGGCCGCCGAAGACGCCGCGCTCGCGATCCGCTCGCGGCTCGCCGAACTCGCCGCGAAGCATCTCGGCGGCGCGGCGGCGGACGTGCGCTTCGGCGGCGGCGTGGTCGAATCGAACGGCGGACAGATGCCGTTCGATCAGCTCGTCGCGGCCGCTTATCTCGCCCGCGTGCAATTGTGGTCGGACGGCTTCTACGCGACGCCGAAGGTTCACTGGGACGCGCAGACGCTCACGGGCCATCCGTTCTACTACTTCGCGTATGGCGCGGCGGTGTCGGAAGTCGTCGTCGATACGCTCACCGGCGAATGGAAGCTCCTGCGCGCCGACCTGCTGCACGACGCGGGCCGCTCGATCAATCCGGCCATCGACATCGGGCAAGTGGAAGGCGGCTTCATTCAGGGCATGGGCTGGCTCACGACCGAGGAACTGTGGTGGAACCGCGATGGCCGGCTGATGACGCACGCGCCGTCCACGTACAAGATTCCCGCCGTCAACGATACCCCCGCCGCGTTCAACGTCGCGCTGTACCGCAACGACAACGCCGAACCGACGATCTTCCGCTCGAAGGCGGTCGGCGAGCCGCCGCTGCTGCTCGCGTTCTCGGTGCTGCTCGCGATCCGCGCCGCGATTGCGTCCACGGCGCCTAACGCGCCAGACGCGCCGAAGCTGCGCGCGCCCGCGACGCCGGAAGCGATTCTGGACGCGCTCGATGCGCCCGGCTTCGAAGCGCAGGCGAGCGCCCGGTAAACTAGCGCCTGCGACGACGCAAACACGATCCTTTCCCGGAGCTCCATCGATGCAAGTTTGGCTGACCGACCTGCAACACCTGCTCGCGCACGGCGACGCCGCCGTGCTCGTGACGGTCGCGCGTGTCGAAGGCTCCGCGCCTCGCGAGCCGGGCACGAAGATGATCGTCACGCGCGAGGACGCCCGCTACACCATCGGCGGCGGCCATCTCGAATGGAAAGCGATCGAAACCGCGCGGCAAGTGCTGAAGGACGGCATGCACATGCAGCGCATGCGCCGGCTCGAGCGTTTCGCGCTCGGCCCGAGCCTCGGCCAGTGCTGCGGCGGCGCGGTCGTGCTCGCGTTCGAGCGGCTCGACGTATCGGACCTGAACTGGGTGACGTCGCTTGCGAAACGCACGGCGCAAGGTCTGTCGACCGTGCGTAGCGTTTCATTCGCGCCGATGCCCGACGCGGTGATGCTGTCCGATCCCGAGCCGGGCGCTGAAGACACGGACTGCCTGTTGTGGGACGGCGCGGGTTTCGATGAAAGCGGTGCATTGCTCACCGAAACCATCGCGCCGCGCGACTTCAAGGTGGTGCTGTTCGGTGCGGGCCACGTGGGCGCGGCGCTCGTGCGCGTGCTCGCGACGCTGCCGTGCCACGTCGTCTGGGTCGATGAACGCGACGCCGCTTTTCCGGCTGCGCCGTTCGTTCCCGCCAACGTGACGATCGAGCCGAACGACGCGCCCGACGAAGCCGTCGACAACGCGCCGCCCGGCACGTATTTCATCGTGATGACGCACAACCATGCGGTCGATCTCGTGCTCGCCGAGCGTATCCTCGCGCGCGGCGACTTCGCGTTCTTCGGCATGATCGGCTCGCACACGAAACGCAGGCAGTTCGAGCACCGGCTGGCGGCGCGCGGCATCGACCCCGCGCGCATCGGACGGATGGTGTGTCCGATCGGCATCGACGGCATTGTCGATAAAGCGCCCGAAGTGATCGCCGTTGCAGCGGCAGCCCAGCTGCTGCAGGCGGTCGAAGCCAATATGGCGCATGCGTCGTCGCAACAAACCGTTTAACTGCCCCAACCATAAAGCCCCCATGAATCCCACACTCGCCGACAAGATCGCGCACGCGCCGAAGGCGGAACTGCATATCCATATCGAGGGATCGCTCGAGCCCGAGTTGATCTTCGAACTGGCGAAGCGCAACAACGTGAAGCTCGCGTACGACTCCATCGAAGCCCTGCGCGCCGCCTACGCATTCACCGACCTGCAGTCGTTCCTCGATATCTACTACGCGGGCGCAAGCGTGCTGCTCACCGAGCAGGACTTCTACGACATGACGATGGCCTACGTCGAGCGCGCGCTCGAGGACCACGTCGCGCACACGGAAATCTTCTTCGATCCGCAGACGCACACCGAGCGCGGCGTGTCCATCGCAACGGCCGTCGCGGGCATCGAAGGCGCGCTCGCCGAAGCCGAAACGCGCGGCCTCAGTTCGCGCCTGATTCTGTGCTTTCTGCGCCATCTTTCCGAAGAAGACGCGCTCGCCACGTTCGACGAAGCGCTGCCGCTCTTCGACAAGTACGCGCACCGGCTGATCGGCGTCGGGCTGGATTCGTCGGAGCGCGGGCATCCGCCGTCTAAGTTCGAGCGCGTGTTCGCGAAGGCGCGCGAACGCGGCCTGAAGCTCGTCGCGCATGCGGGCGAGGAAGGCCCGCCGTCGTATGTCTACGAAGCGCTGGATCTGCTGAAGGTCGATCGCGTCGATCACGGCGTGCGCAGCATCGAGGATGCGCAGCTCGTCGCGCGTCTCGCCGACGAACGCATCGCGCTCACCGTTTGCCCGCTGTCGAACCTCAAGCTCTGCGTGTTCGACGACATGACGAAGCACACGCTGAAAGACCTGCTCGATCAGGGCGTTCGCGTGATGATCAACTCCGACGATCCGGCCTACTTCGGCGGCTACGTCAACGCGAACTACTTCGCCATCGTGGATGCGCTCAAGCTCTCGGATAAAGAGGTCTACACGCTTTTGCGCAACAGCCTGGAAGCATCGTTCGTCAGCGCCGAGGAACGCGACGGCATGATCGCGCGCCTCGACGCGCACTGGAAGCAATAACCGCATCAACCTGCACTACATAGAAACAAGATGGATACCACAGTTATTACACAACGCGACACCACCGCGCTTGAGCGCTTCTTCGGCATCCGCGCGGCGGGATCGCGCACGAAGACGGAAGTCGTCGCGGGCATCACGACCTTTCTGACGGCGATGTACATCATCGTCGTCAATCCCGGCATTCTTTCGCAGGCCGGCGTGCCGTTTCCCGCCGCACTGACGGCCACCGTCATCGTCAGTTTTCTCGGCAGTTGCGCGATGGGCCTCTATGCGCGCAATCCGGTGCTCGTCGCGCCCGGCATGGGCATGAACGCGCTCTTTGCATTCGTAATGGTCCACGGCGGCAAGATGCCGTGGCAGACCGCGCTCGGCTGCGTGTTCTGGGCCGGCGTGATCTTCGCGATCCTCGCGCTCTTCAACGCGCGCAAGCTCGTCGTCGATGCGATTCCCGCGAACCTGCGGCATGCGGTGTCCTGCGGCATCGGCCTCTTCATCAGCCTGATCGGGCTGGTGAACGCGAAGTTCGTCGTCGGCGATCCGGTCACCGTCGTGCATTCGGCATCGCTCAATCCGGTCGTCATCACGTTCCTGATCGGCCTCGCCGTCACGACGATTCTCGTCGCGCGCAAGGTCACCGGCGCGCTGATGCTCGGCATCGTGTTCACGACGATCATCGCGATTCCGATCGGCCGCGTCTGGGGCGACGGCACCGCGTACTGGCCCGCCGCGATCGCCACGAAAACGCTCGTCAACTGGAACGGCCTCTTCTCCGCGCCGGACTTCTCGGGCATCGGGCAACTGGACCTGTTCGGCGCGCTGAAGGTCGTCTACTGGCCTTTCATCTTCGTGATGCTGTTCACGTCTTTCTTCGATGCGCTCTCCACCTTCATGGCCATTTCGGAGGCGGGCAAGCTCTACGACGAGAACGGCAATCCGCGCAACATCCGTCAGTCGATGACGGTCGACGCCTTTTCCGCGCTCATCTCCGCGCCGCTCGGCACGAGTCCGGCGAACGCGTACATCGAATCGGCGGCGGGCATTTCCGCGGGCGGGCGAACGGGGCTCGTCGCGGTCGTTGCCGGCCTGTGCTTCCTGCCGTTCCTATTTCTCTCGCCGCTGCTGTCGCTGGTTCCGGCGATCGCGACCGCGCCCGCGCTGGTGCTCGTCGGCGTGTTCATGATGGAAGCGATCACGAAGATCGAATGGCATCGCTTCGATGAAGCCATTCCCGCTTTCCTCGCGATGATCCTGATCCCGCTCACGTACTCGATCACGGATGGCGTCGCCTACGGCTTCATCGCGTTCGTCGTGCTGAAGGCGGCCACGGGACGCGCGAGGGAAATCAAGCCGGCGATGTGGGTCATCGCGGCATTCTCGATTGTGCTGCTTTCGCAGTTGTAGACATCATTAGAAACCGGAGACGTTGCACCATGACTCAGACCGCCTACCGCGCCCAGTTGCTGACCTTTCGCGATGACCCCGCGCATGCCGCCGACGGCGCGGTGTACGAGGCCGACGGCCTTTTGATCGTCGAGGACGGAAAGGTAAGCGCGGCCGGCGCGTATGCTTCGCTGCGCGACACGCTCAGGCCGGACGCGACCGTCCACACGATGCGCGACAAGCTGATCGTGCCGGGCTTCATCGACTCGCACATCCACTATCCGCAGACGGACATGATCGCGTCGCCGGCATCGGGCTTGTTGCCGTGGCTCAACACGTACACGTTTCCGGTCGAACGCGGCTTCGAGAACGCGACGATCGCGCGGGAAACGGCGAGCTTTTTCCTCGATGAACTGCTCGCCTGCGGCACGACGACCGCGTTCGTCTACTGCACGGTGCACAAGCAATCCGCCGATGCGTTTTTCGCCGAAAGCGAATCACGCAATCTGCGCATGGTCGCGGGCAAGGTGCTGATGGATCGCAACTGCCCCGAATTTCTGCGCGACACGGCGCAATCCGGCTACGACGACAGCGCCGAACTGATCGCGCGCTGGCACGGACGCGGACGCCAGCACTACGCGCTGACGCCGCGCTTCGCGCCGACATCGACGGAGGCCCAGCTCGAAGCGTGCGGCGCGCTCGCGCAGAAGCACAACGACGTGTTCATCCAGAGCCACGTCGCCGAAAACACCGACGAGATCAAGTGGGTCGAGAGCCTCTTTCCGGGGCATCGCAGCTATCTCGACATCTACGACCATTACAACCTTCTGCGGCGGCGCGCGGTGTACGGCCATTGCATCCATCTCGACGACCGCGACCGCCAGCGCATGGCTGAAACCGGCGCGGTGGCGTCGCATTGCCCGACGTCCAACCTCTTTCTCGGCAGCGGCTTGTTCGACTTCGAGAAGGCGGGCGCGGCGAACATGCCGGTTGCGCTGGCGACGGACGTCGGCGGCGGCACGTCGTTCTCGATGCTGCAAACGATGAACGAAGCGCACAAGGTCGCGCGCCTGACGGGCCATCATCTGACCGCGACGCGCATGTTCTGGCTCGCGACGACGGGCGCGGCGCGCGTGCTCGATCTCGACGACAAGATCGGCACGCTCGCGGCGGGCAGCGAAGCGGATTTCGTCGTGCTGGACCCGAACGCGACGCCGCTGCTCGCGCGCCGCACGTCGCGCACGGAATCGCTGGAAGAGCTTCTGTTCGCGTTCGCGCTGCTCGGCGACGACCGTGCGGTGTTCGAAACCTACGCGGCCGGCAAGCGCGTGCATGCGCGCGATGCGCGCAAGACGGCGAAGCTGGAACTGGCGGCCTGAGCGGGCGGCGCAGCACGCCGGTCAAGGCAGGACGGCCCCGCCCGGCTCCTGGACGCGCATCGGTCCGAGCAAGCTGTTGAACAGCAGGTCGCCGTCAGGCAGGTACTGAATTTCAGCATAGAAGCCGTTGCCGACCGGCCCAGGGCCCAGAATGGTCTGGTGCACGGTCGCACCCGTACTCCAGTCAAGACCGTCGAGCGTCCATCCCTGATTGTTCGCTGGATAGAAACCGTTGACGAACACCAGGTTCGACGCCGCGCTGACGGACGGGATCATGTTGTCCGAGGAGACGTCCGCGCGAGCCCAGACCGATGACCACATGTGCGTCTGCGTATCCCACGCGAAACGCTGCACGCCTAGCGGCGCTGGCGGCGCACCCGGTGCGCCGCGCAGGAGATTGTCAACGAGCGGGCTCGTGCCCGTGTTCGACGTGGATACGTTGTTGACGACGAACGCGCCGTATCCGTTGGTCGCCACCGACTGATCGGACTGGATGGCGCCGGTATAGGTAGGCGGCAAGCCGCAGGTCACGGGTATCTGCCCGGCGATGCGGTTCGTGAAACCGGAGGGGATCGCGTCTCGCCAGAACGCGACGAGGTTCATCTGCTTCTTGCCGTCGGTAATGACGACGAGCTTGTCCGGATCGCTGCCGAAACCCATCAGCGCTGGCGTGCTGCCGGACCCGGAACCAAACAGCGTGTAGAACGTGTCGCCGGTCGGATACGCCGCGCTCCATGCTCCGTCCGCGGCACTCTGCGACAGCGTGCTGCCGGTCCAGACGACCCTGCGCATAAGCTTGTCCGATACGACGTAGACGCCATTGTTTTCATCTACGGCGGCGGAATTGCTGATGGTCTCGTCGCTACCGAACGTCACCCTCCCCTTTGGCGCGCCGAAGTTGCGGCCGACGATCGTCAGCGACCGGCTGCCGACGATGGCGAGATTGCCGTCGTAAGTCATCACGACTCCCGTGATGGACTCGCCGCTCCCCAAGATCGTGCTCATGTCGAGCGAACGCAGGATCTGGATGCTCGGTCCCAGCAGGCCGCCGGGCGAGTAACCCAGCGCCAGTATTTGCGCGCCCGCGTTGATGTAGAGCACGTTACTGTTGTCCACCACGCTATAGGCCGAGGGGAATCCTCCGCCCCCGCCCAGCGGCAACTGCGCGAGGAAAGTCTGCGCCAGCGCGACCGTGGCAATCGGATTAACGAGCGGCAGCAGCGGGTTATAGACGAGGCCGCCAAGCAGCGTTACCAGCGCCGACTGCACGCCGGGAAGCAGCAGCGTCGCCACGCGCCTGAACCCGTTGTTCCGCACGTCGATATATCCGACGCTCGTCGCCGATACGCCCCACATGTAGTCGCTCGAAGTCGTTGCGAGTGTCATCAGGTTGATGGGGCCGGCGGGCGCCTGCGGAAACGCCAAGGTCGGCGTCGACTGCGTTCCGCTGGGCACAGCATAAGGAAACGCGTTGGACTGAGCGGAATCGAAA
>Ga0308174_10001347_pt1 | contig 11368 bp, 9 predicted proteins | sample PhyPR2_FD_203894 | JGI IMG/M metagenome (GOLD analysis project Ga0308174, IMG submission 203894) | Soil microbial communities from UC Gill Tract Community Farm, Albany, California, United States - DLSLS.P.R2 | ecosystem: Environmental > Terrestrial > Soil > Agricultural land | place: USA... | reverse complement strand
AAACGCCACCTACGTCGCGGCGAAGAAGTTCGAGGACGGGCGAGGGCTGACGATGCTCAACCCGACGCCGTTCGCGGACACGGACACCTTTACGATGCTGACGTCGACGGCGCAGAAGGACGGTCTGAAGACGATGAGCGACCTGAAGAAGCTCAAGTCGTTCTCGTACGCGGGCTATCCGGAGTGCCAGACGCGGATCACGTGCATCCTCGGGATGAAGCAGATCTACGGGCTCAACAACATCAAGTTCGTCCCGATCGGGAGCATCAGCGTGTACACGCTGCTCGACCAGGGCAAGGCGACCGGGGGAGACGGCTTCTCGACGGACCCGGCGCAGCTCAACCACAAGAAGTACACCGCGCTGGTCGACGACAAGCACATCTTCGGTTTCCAGAACGTGGCGCCGGTCCTCAAGGCGAGTCTGTTGAAGGGGCCGAACGGAGCGCTTCTCGCGAGCACCGCGAACGCCGTCTCGGCCAAGCTGACGCTGCCGGCGATGCAGGCGATGAACAAGGCGTACTACGTCGACAAGGCGACGCCGAAGCAGATCGCTCACGGCTTCCTGGCCGCGAACGGGCTGCTCACCAAGTAGTGAAGGTCGTCGTCCTCGGCGGAGGGTCCACCGGCGAGCACTTCGTCGGCGCCCTCCGCCGGTTCGATGACGAGGCGCAGATCACCCTCGTCGAGAGCCGGCTCGTGGGCGGCGAGTGCTCGTACTTCGCCTGCATGCCGACGAAGACGATGCTGCGGACGACGGAGCTCGGGGCGTCGCTGGAGCGGGCGCCCGGGCTGCACGGCACGCGCCCGGAGCCGGACGGCGTCTGGTCGTGGCGCGACTGGATGACGAGCGACTGGGACGACGCCGGCCAGCTCCACTACCTCGAGGAGTGGAACTGCCGGCTCGTGCGCGGCGAGGGCCGCGTCACGCGGCCGGGCGTCGTGGAGGTGGACGGGCAGGAGCTGGCGTACGACCGGCTCGTGCTCGCCACCGGCTCGCGGCCCGCAATCCCGCCGATCGACGGGCTCGACTCCGTCGAGCACTGGACGAACCGCGAGGCGACGCGAACGCACCGCGTGCCGCAGAGCCTCGTCGTGATGGGGGGCGGCCCCGTCGGTGCGGAGCTCGCGCAGTTCTTCTCCCGCATGGGAGCGCAGGTCACGATCGTCGAGCGCGGCGACCACCTGCTCGGCCGCGTCCATCCCGACGCGGGCGAGCTGATGGCGGAGCTGTTCCGCGAGGAGGGGATCGACGTCCGGGTGGGCGTAGGAATCGAGCGCGCGGAGCCGGGCGTCGAGTTGCACCTTTCCGACGGCTCGACGCTCCGGACCGAGCGCCTGCTGGTCGCGACCGGGCGCAGGCCCAACGTCGAGCGCCTCGGCCTCGACGAGCTCGGAGTCAGGACGTCGCCGCGCGGGATCGAGGTCGACGAGCGGCTGCGGGCCGCCGACGACGTCTGGGCGATCGGGGACGTGACCGGAGTGGCGCAGTTCACGCACGTCGGCAAGTACCAGGCTCGGGTCGCCGCGGCGGACATCGCCGGTCGGCGGGCCAAGGCCGACTACCGAGCGATCCCGGCCGGCATCTTCACCGATCCCGAGGTCGCGACGGTCGGCCGCACCGACGGTGACGGGCTCGTCAGCGCCCGCGTCCCCCTCAGCTCCCTGCCGCGGCTCTCGACGTACGAGAGGCCGAAGCGCGAGGGCTTTGTGCGTGTCTTCGCCGATCCGAGGAAGCGCGTACTCGTCGGCGCCGTCTGCGTCGGGCCTCAGGCTGCTGAGTGGCTCGGCCAGTTCACGCTCGCGATCCGGGCCGAGGTCACGGTCGAGACGCTCCTCGACACGATCCAGCCGTACCCGACGTTCTCGGAGGGCGTCTTCTACGCCTTGCAGGAGTTGCAGGCCTCCCTCTCGTAGACTTCCGTCAGATGCTCGGCTCCGTCATCACCGCGATTGTGACGCCGTTTCGCGCCGACGGCGCCGTCGACTTCGAGCGGTTCCGCGAGCTCGCGACGTTCCTCGTCGAGAACGGCTCGGACGGCCTCGTCGTATGTGGGACGACCGGCGAGTCGCCGACGCTGACCGACGCCGAGAAGCTCGATCTCTTCCGGGTGGCAGTGGACGAAATCGGCGGCCGGGCAACGGTGATCGCAGGCACCGGTACGTATGACACACGGCACTCCGCGGCCCTCACCAAGGAGGCGACGACGCTCGGCGTCGACGCGATCCTCGTCGTGACGCCGTACTACAACAAGCCGCCGCAGCGGGCGATCGTCCGCCACTTCGAGGAGATCGCCGGCGCCACGCATCTACCGGTCGTCGCCTACAACATCCCGAGCCGTGTGGTGATCAACATCGAATCCGCCACGATCGCTCGGCTTGCAGAGATCGAGAACCTCGTCGCCGTGAAGCAGGCACACGACGACCCGGAGCAGGCGCGGTTCATCGCGGAGGAGACCCGGCTGGACCTCTACTCCGGCGACGACCCGAACACGTTCGCCTTCCTCGAGCTGGGCGGCGTCGGGGTCGTATCCGTGACCGCGCATCTCTGGGGGCCGCAGATCGCGGAGATGATCCGGCGCCACCGAGACGGCGACGTCGAGGGAGCGCGCGCGCTGCACGAGGAGCAGCAACCTTCCTACGAGCTCCTGCGGATCCAGACGAACCCGATCCCGATCAAGGCGGCGCTCAATCTCACCGGCCACGAGGTCGGCGGCCATCGGCTGCCGATGGTCGAGCCGGACGAGAGCGAGCTCGCGCAGATCCGCTCCTCCCTCGAGCGCTCGGGCTTGCTCGCCGCCGCCTCCGCGTAGCATCTGCCGGGCCCGGACCGCTGTCCCAGCAGGACCCGTCTAGGTGTCAGACACCTGACCACGGCCGATTTGGACATCAGGCGCACCGACAAGCGGTTCAGCGTTCGGAGCCATGTCTCCTCGGGAGATGTCCGGTGTCAGACACCGGCCGTGTTGGGGTTGGCCATGGCCTCACTAGACTCCCGCGCGATGGGCACGTGCCGGATCATTCCGCTCGGGGGCCTCGGCGAGGTCGGCAAGAACATGACCGTCTACGAGGCGGACGGCTCGATCGTCGTCGTCGATGCCGGTCTCGCGTTCCCGCGGGACGAGCACCTAGGCGTCGATCTCGTCCTGCCCGACTTCTCGTACCTGCGCGACCGGGAGGACATGGTGCGCGCGGTCGTGCTCACGCACGGGCACGAGGACCACGTCGGCTCGCTTCCCTATCTGATGCGCGAGGTGCGGGTGCCGCTCGTACTCGCGACGCGGCTGACGCTCGCCCTCGTCAAGTCGAAGCTCGACGAGCACGGGCTGCTCCGCTCCGCCGAGTTGCGCGAGCTGGCGCCCGGCGACGATCCCGTCGAGCTCGGCCCTTTCAGGGTCGAGTTCATCCGGATGGCTCACTCGATCCCCGACGCGGCCGCGGTCGTGCTCGAGACGCCCGGGGGCCGCTGCGTCCACACCGGCGACTACAAGCTCGACCACACGCCGGTGGACGGGCAGCGCACCGACGTGGGACGGCTGGCGGAGATCGGCAACCGCGGGGTGGACCTTCTGCTCGGCGACTCCACGAACGCCGAGCGACCCGGCATCACGAAGTCCGAGCGGGTGGTGGGGGAGGCGTTCCGCCAGATCTTCCCGGGCCGCGAGGGCCGGATACTCGTCTCCTCCTTTGCCTCGAACGTGCACCGGATGCAACAGGCGGCGGACGTCGCGCTCGACTGCGGGCGGAAGATCGCGTTCGTCGGCCGCTCGATGCGGAAGAACGGGAACATCGCGCGCAGCCTCGGCTACATGGACGTCCCCGAGGAGGCGATCCTGCGGCCGCACGAGCTCGCAGAGCTGCCACGCTCTCAGCAACTGATCCTCTGCACGGGCAGCCAGGGCGAGCCGATGTCGGCGATGACCCGCATCGCGTACAACGACCATCCCGCCGTGCAGGTCGAGCGCGGCGACACCGTGATCATCTCCGCCAAGCCGATCCCCGGGAACGAGCTCCGGGTCCACGACGCCATCAACCGGCTCGCGAAGATCGGAGCCGAGGTGCTGCACGAGGACAACGCGCCGGTGCACGTCTCGGGCCACGGCTGCGCCGAGGAGCTCCGCACCATCATCGGGCTCCTGCGTCCGAAGGCGGTGATGCCGATGCACGGCGAGTTCCGGATGCTCGCGGCGCACGCTCAGCTCGCCCGTGAGGGCGGCGTGCCGGAGGACCGCATCGTTCTCGCCGAGAACGGCAGCGTCGTGGAGTTGCGGGACGGCGTGCCGCGGATCGTGGACGAGGTCGAGGCCGGCATCACGTTCGTCGACGGCCTCGGAGTGGGCGACGTGCACGACGTCGCGCTGCGCGACCGCCGACGGCTGGCCGAGGACGGGATCCTCATCGTGGTGGCGACGCTGGCCGCACAGGACGGTGGTGACCTGACAGCTCCGCCGGAATTGATCGCGCGCGGCTTCGGCGATGGAGCGGAACCGCTCCTGGACGAGCTGCGTGAGGAGGCGAACAAGGTCCTGCGGGAGCTGCTCGCCGACGACGTGACCGAGATCAAGCTGCTGCAGGAGCACCTCCACGACGCCCTCGGCGGCATCGTCTACGACCGCACGCGGCGCCGTCCGATGGTGCTGCCGGTGATCGTCGAGGTCTAGGCGAGCTATTTCGGCGGCAACGACGCGGCGTAGCCGGCACCGCGCTCGACCCAGACGGCGAGGGCGGCGTCGTCGGCGAGGTCGGCCGCGTCGACGCGAAGCCAGCCCGCCATCGAGCGCCCGCGCATCTCCATCGGCTCGGCGGCAGTCGTCGCGACGAGCTCGGCCGACTCCTCGGGGTCGACGCGGACGAGGATCCCGCCCTGGCCGCTCGCGGCGACCCCCATGTTGCCGCTGATCAGGAAGGCGAGCCCGCCGAACATCTTCTGCTCGGTCAGGCAGGGACGATCGCCGAGCAGCGCGCGGATTCGTTCGGCCAGCTCCTCGTCGTAGGCCATCAGTCGTCCCTGCTCGGTCCTCGTCCCAGTTCGCGACGCCCGTGCGCCGCGGAGTGTGTCAGGACCTCGGGTCCAGCTCCCGCGACAGCTCGGCCGGCACGCCTTCGTCCTTCTTGACGACCGCGTAGCCGTCGGCCTGCTCGACCACGTGCTCGACGGCGGGAATCTCGTGGCCCTTCGCGATCACGTAGAGACGCGGGTCGCTGCGGACGCGCTCGTATTCGCGCGGCTCGACTTCGAGGCGGTCGGTGCAGTCGGAGTAGCCGCACTCGCAGATCACCGTCATCGTGCTGTCGCTCGTCCCGAAGTCCTGGTTCAGGTCGCGGATCTGCTCGTTCACCTGCCGGAAGATCGCCTCGTTCAGGCCGACCCGGCGGGCGCGCTCGTCGCTCACGGCGCCGTCCTTCCTCGGGTCGAGGGCGCGGGCCACCTGACCACCGTCGCCCTGCTTGCACACGACGAGGTAGCTCTCGTGCTCCTCGAGGACCTCTCCTGTGCTCGAGTGGCCGGGGACTATGAGGAAGGTCGCGCCGTCCCTCCGGACGCGCTCGTACTCGCCGGCAGTCAGCCGTATCGGCTCGTGGCAATGCACGTCGTCGCACTCGCAGAGGTACGGAACCCTGTCGATCGGGGGGTCGAGCTCTCGCTCGGCCGCCCGGATGTGCTCGTTGGCGTCGCGGAAGCTCGCCTCGTTCTCGGCGCGCGTCTCCTCGTCCCCGGTCGCCACGAGCCTGACGTCCCCCGACGGGCGGTCGCCTACACATCGGGATAGGCTCGCCCGCATGGCTGGGCCAAATCTCACGGTCGTGGGCTCGATCAACCTCGACCTCGTGGCGCAGGCGGAACGGTTGCCGCGGCCGGGAGAGACCGTGAGCGGGGCGAGCTTCTCGCGAGTGCCGGGGGGCAAGGGAGCGAACCAGGCCGTCGCTGCCGCCCGGCTCGGGGCCGAGGTCTCGCTCGTCGCCTGCGTGGGCCGCGACGAGCTCGCGGAGGAGGCGCTCGCCGGGTTGCGTGAGGCGGGCGTCGGGGCGCAATGGCTCGTGAAGGACGCTCCGACCGGGATCGCGCTGATCACGGTGGACGCGGCGGGGGAGACGACGATCGTGGTCGCCCCGGGCGGCAACGCGGAGCTGCGCCCCGAAGACCTCTCCCTCGACGGAGCCGACGCGGTTCTGTGCCAGCAGGAGATCCCGGCTGAGACGGTCGCGCGGGCGGCCGGGGTTGCGCCGCGGTTCTTCCTCAACGCCGCGCCTGCCCGGGACCGCGCTCCGGAGGCCGAGCTCACGATCGTGAACCGACTCGAGCTCGAGGCGCTCGGCAAGCGGCGTGGTCTGGTCTGCCTCACGCTCGGTGCCGAGGGGGCGGTGCTCCTCGAGGAGGGGCGCGAGGTGGCGCGGGCGGAGCCGCCGGCGGTCGAGGCAGTGGACGGCACGGGAGCGGGCGACGCGTTCACCGCCTGCCTCGTCGTATCCCTGCTCGAAGGCCGGCCGCGCCACGAGTCCCTGCGGCGGGCATGCGTCGCCGGAGCGCTGGCCGCCTCGCGTTTCGGCGCCCAGACCTCCCTTCCCACCGCCGAGGAGGTGGATGCCTTGCTGTGACGATCCCGATCGTCATCGACTGCGACCCGGGGCACGACGACGCCATCGCGATCCTGCTCGCGCTCGCCTCGCCGGAGGTCGAGCTGGTCGGCGTCACGACCGTCGCGGGCAACCAGACGCTCGACAAGACGACCCGCAACGCGCTCGTCACGCTCGAAATCGCAGGGCGGAGCGACATCCCCGTCGCCGCCGGCGCGGCGGCGCCGCTGCGGCGCGACCTCCGCACGGCCGCGCACGTGCACGGCGACACCGGCCTCGACGGCCCGGAGCTGCCCGAGCCGTCCGCGCGCGCGGTGCAGGCCCACGCAGCCGATTTTCTTGCCGGGCTGATCGAGACGGGAGTCGTCCTCGTCCCGACAGCCCCGCTCACGAACCTCGCGCTCATGCTCGAACGGCACCCGGACGTGCGCGACCGCCTCGAGCAGATCGTCTGGATGGGCGGGGCGATCGCGGAGGGGAACATCACCCCGGCTGCGGAGTTCAACGCCTTCGTCGATCCCGAGGCGGCCGCCGCGGTGTTCGCCGGCGGGATCCCGATCACGATGGTCGGACTCGACGTGACGCACAAGGCACTCTTCACGCGCGCCCACGCGGAGCTTCTGCGCGGCTCCGGCCGGGCGGGCCGCTTCGTTGCCGAGCTGTCGGACTTCTTCCAGGTCTTCCACGAGCGCTCGTACGGCTTCGACGGCGCGCCGATCCACGACGCGATGGCCGTCGCGCACGTCATCGACCCGACCCTGCTGGCCACGCGGCCCGCGAACGTCGCGGTCGAGACGCGTTCGGAGCTCTGCGACGGCCGTACCGTCGTCGACCTCAGGGGCGTCACGGGACGCGAGCCGAACGCGGAGGTGGGCGTCGACGTCGACGCGGACCGTTTCCTCGAGCTGCTCGTCTCCCGGCTAGCCTCGCTGCCGTGAGCCTCGTTTTCGCCTGCATCGCCCCGCACGGGGACATGGACCTCGACGTGAGCCTGCGGGCGGCGATGGAGGAGCTCGGACGCCGCTGCGCGGCCGCGACTCCAGACGTCGCCGTCGTCGTGTCGCCCCACTCCGTGCACCTCGAGGGTCACTTCGCCGTCGTCACGGCCGGGAAAGTGGGGGAGTGGGAGACCGACGGCGCGCTGGCCGCGCGGCTCCTGGAGGCTCCCTTGCCGATCCTCGGCGTCTCGTACGGCGGCAACGACGCGCGGGGCGCGGAGTTCCCGCTCGATTGGGGCACGGAAGTGCCGCTCGGGTTTCTGCGGCCGCCGCGCGTCGTCGTGGTCGCACCGGCGCGCGACCGGCCGCTCGAGGAGCACCTGCGCCTCGGCGAGGCGATCGCCGCGCTGCCGGGACGCGTCGCGCTCGTGGCGAGCGCCGACAACGGCCACGCGCACGACCCCGACGGCCCGTACGGCTTCGACCCGGCCGCGGCGGAGTACGACGCGCGGCTGCAGGAGATCCTCGCCTCGGACCGGCTCGACTTCCTGCCGCTGGCCGAGCTCGTCGAGCCCGCGAAGGCTGACTCGCTCTGGCAGCTTCTCGTCCTCCAAGGCGCGGTCGGCGAGTCAGCACGAGCCGACGGGCTCGCCTATGCGGCGCCCACCTATTACGGGATGCTCGTCGCCGAGGTTCAGACGGCGGAGTAGACCCGCCACTCGCCCGGCCCCGCGAGCGAGACGATCCGCGCGCCCGTGTGGAGAAGCCGTCGCCCGCCGTGTCCACCTCGCGGCCGCGGAAGCGTTCCAGCTCGCGCCGCACGGCCGCGTCGAGGGCGTTGACCAGCTCGCGCCAGCCGCGGTCTGCGAGCGCGACCGCCCACCCGGTCGAGCCGACGATGTCGGTGAAGAGGACCCTGGCTAACACGCGATCGGGCTCCGGCAGGGTCCGTGTCCGCGGTCACGACTCCTCGATCTCGTCCGCGATCTCGTGGGTGTCCCCGGCGGAGATCCAGTGGTCGGCGCCAGCGCAGCGGTCCATGGGGGACGAAGGATAGGCCCGGCCGTGGGCGAAGACCAAGCGCATGCCGCGCAAGCGGAAGAAGAAGCTGCGCCCGAGGCTCCCGAGTCGCGTCAAGAAGACGCGGACGAAGCGGAGCACCCGAGCGCGTAGCCAACACCCCGAGCTCTGGGGTCTCGGCGCGGTCGCGCTCGGCCTCTACCTCGGCGCGGTCCTCTACGTCGGCTGGAACGGCGGTTACGTCGGCGGCTGGCTGGGCGAAGGCCTCGACCGGCTCGTCGGGGACGCGAAATACGTGGTGCCGGTCGCGCTCGCCGTGCTCGGCGCGCTGGTGGTGACGCGCAGCGCGCTGGTGGACGTCCGGCCGTTCCGCACGGGGATGGCGGTGCTCGGCTGCGGGCTCATGATCGCGCTGGGCAAGGACCAGGGCGGCTACCTCGGCCAGCTCCTGGGCGGCGCCGTCGGCATTGCGATCGGGGCCACCGGCTCGCTCCTGCTCGGCATCCTCCTGATGCTCGTCGGCTCCCTGCTGCTGACAGGCGCCTCGCTCGGCGCGATGCTGCGCCGCTCGGGGCGCGGCCTCCACCACGCCGCGCGTAAGGCGCGGTCACGATCTCGTGACGGTGGCAGCCACCGTGACGAGACAGTGACGATGCCGCGGACCATGAAGCCGGCGCCGGCGCTCGCTCCGCCGGTCGACGCCGTCTCGGCGTTCCCCGACGTGGTGGGGGAGATCGTCGCGCCGCCCCACGCCGGCGGGCAGCCGGCACCGCTCCAGACCGAGCCTCCGGCGCTGCTCGAGGATCCGCCGACGCTCTTCGACGAGGTGACGTCGGAGCACGCCGAGTACCGGCTGCCCGACGCCGGCGTCCTCCGCGTCTCGCCCGAGCAGGGCGAGGACTCCGGCGAGACGGCGGCGCGCGTCGCCGAGCTTCTCGTGCAGACGCTTGCGCACTTCGGCGTCGAGGCGACCGTGATCGGCCAGATCTCCGGGCCGCGCGTGACGCGCTACGAGCTGCAGCTCGCCCCCGGGACGAAGGTCGCCAAGGTCGCGGCGCTCAAGGACGACCTCTCGTACGCGCTCGCCACGACCGAGATCCGGATCCTCGCGCCGATCCCCGGCAAGCAGGCCGTCGGCGTCGAGCTGCCGAATCTCTCGCCGAACCTCGTCACGCTCGGGGACATCTTCGAGCCGCTCCCCGCCACGGCGAGCCCGGTCTCGGTCTGGCTCGGGAAGGACATCTCCGGCGCCGCCGTCTGGACCGACCTTGCGCGGATGCCGCACCTGCTCATCGCGGGCACGACCGGATCGGGCAAGTCGGGCTGCCTCAACGCGCTCCTGACCTCCGTCCTCCTGCGCGCGACGCCCGACGACGTGCGCCTGATCCTGATCGACCCGAAGCGGATCGAGCTCAGCCACTTCGAGGCGGTCCCGCACCTGCTCACTCCGGTCGTCTCGAGCCCGAAGGAGGCGAGCGCCGTGCTCGCCAACTGCCTCGCCGAGATGGAGCGCCGCTACGAGCGACTCGCGACGGTGCGCGCCCGCAACCTCAGCGAGGCGAATCGCGCCTTCCGCCAGCGCGGCGAGCCGAGCCTGCCCTACGTGCTGGTGGTGATCGACGAGCTCGCCGACCTGATGATGGTGGCGCCCCAGGCCGTGGAGGACGCCGTTATCCGGCTCGCGCAGAAGTCGCGCGCTGTCGGGATCCACCTCGTGCTCGCGACGCAGCGCCCGTCCGTCGACGTGATCACCGGGATGATCAAGGCGAACGTCCCCTCGCGGATCGCGTTCGCCGTCTCCTCGCAGACGGACTCGCGCGTGATCCTCGACCAGGGTGGCGCCGAGTCGCTGCTCGGCCAGGGCGACATGCTGTTCAAGCCGCTTGGCACCTCACGGCTGCAGCGCGTGCAGGGCGCGTACGTGTCCGAGGAGGAGATCGCCCTCGTCGTCGAGCAGACGCGTCAGCGCGAGCAGGAGCTCGACGAGAGCTACCTCGAGCTCCCGGAGGTCTTCGCAGAGCCGGACGGCGCTACGGACGACGGCGAGTTCGACCCCGACGACGATCCGCTGCTCGACAAGGCGATCGAGATCGTCGTCCAGACCCAGACCGCATCGGTCTCGCTCCTGCAGCGGCGCCTGCGCGTCGGGTACACGCGGGCCGGCCGGCTGATCGACATGCTCGAGCGGCGCGGGATCGTCTCCGGCTACGAGGGATCGAAGCCGCGTCGCGTGCTGGTGGACGAGAGCCAGTACCACTCGTACGCCGCAACCGAGTAGTTGTTCGGGGAGCGCAGCCGCGCGCCGTTCTAATATCGCGCCGAGGCCATTACGATCGGGCCGGTCCACGCAGAACATGGGAAGACAGGAGGGCACATCTTGAGATCGAGGACACGGACGCTCGTGGTCCTGTTTGCGGCGGCAACGGCCGTCGCGCTCGTCGCGGCAGGCTGCGGCGGCGGAGGAGGAGGGGGCGGCAACAGCACGACGACGACGCAGAAGAGCAACTTCAAAGCCGCGCTCGTCACGGACATCGCCGGCCTCAACGACAACGGCTTCAACAAGAACCAGGGCGTCGGGCTCAACAAGGCGGCGAGTCAACTCGGGATCACCCCGATCACCAAGATCTCGCACTCGTCGAGCGACTACGACCCGAACTACAACGCCGCGATCCGGGCCGGTGCGAACATCGTGATCGCGGCCGGGTTCCTCCTCGGCGACACGATGAAGAAGTACGCGAAGCAGTTCCCGAAGGTCGACTTCGCGATCACCGACGACCCGGTGAGCGCCGTGGGCGGCTACAAGAACGAGATCGGCATCACGTACGCGACCCAGGAAG
>Ga0308174_10001346_pt1 | contig 11370 bp, 10 predicted proteins | sample PhyPR2_FD_203894 | JGI IMG/M metagenome (GOLD analysis project Ga0308174, IMG submission 203894) | Soil microbial communities from UC Gill Tract Community Farm, Albany, California, United States - DLSLS.P.R2 | ecosystem: Environmental > Terrestrial > Soil > Agricultural land | place: USA... | reverse complement strand
CGTTCCATCGGCCGCCGGAATTGCTAAGACGACGCCATGCCCTCGGTCACCCTCGCCGCCGGACCGGTCGCCCGCGCCCGCAACGGCGTGATCGGCAAGGGCGGCCATCTGCCCTGGCGACTGAAGTCCGACCTGGCGATCTTCCGCGAGGTGACCATGGGCAAGCCGGTGATCATGGGACGCAAGACCTTCGAGAGCCTGCCCGGAGGCGCCTTGAAGGGCCGCACCAACATCGTGCTCAGCCGCGGGCGCGGCTACGAGGCGAAGGGCGCCGTGGTCTGCGACGACTTCGCCGAGGCGGTGCAGATCGGCCGCGAGCAGGCCGCCGAGGACGGCGCGGGCGAGGTGTGCGTGATCGGCGGCGCCTCGCTCTTCGAGCTGGCGCTCGGCAGGGCGCAGCGCCTCTACCTCACCGAGGTCGAAGGCGAGCCCGACGGCGACGTGACCCTGCCGCCGATCGACGAGAGCCGCTGGCGCGAGGTGCGGCGCGAGCATCACCCGGCTTCGGAGGCCGACCAGTACGCCTTCACCTTCCGCGTGCTCGACCGGCGCTGAGCCCTTCCCTTCCCCGCGGGCGGCGTGGCTATAGTCGCCGCCGCTCAAGGATCAGCAAGGGAGACGCCTGTGGATATCGAGCTCGTCACCGAGGGCCTGGAATTCCCCGAGGGCCCGATCGCCATGGCCGACGGCTCCGTGATCCTGACCGAGATCAAGGGCCGGCGGCTGACGCGGGTGAAGCCGGACGGCTCGAAGGAGGTGGTGGCCGAGACCGGCGGCGGGCCGAACGGGGCGGCGATCGGGCCGGACGGGGCGATCTATGTCACCAACAACGGCGGCTCCTTCGAGTGGCTGGACGTCAACGGCCTGACCATCCCGGGTCCGACGCCCGCGAGCCACACCGGCGGCTCGATCCAGCGGGTCGACATCGCCTCGGGCAAGGTGGAGACCGTCTATGACAGCTGCGAGGGCAGGCGCCTGATCGGGCCGAACGACCTGGTGTTCGACAAGGCCGGCAACATCTGGTTCACCGACCATGGCTGCTCGACGCCGGAGGGGCGGAAATTCGGGGCGGTCTATTACGCCCGGCCGGACGGCGGCTCCATTTCCCGACAGCGCGATCACATCATCTCGCCGAACGGCATCGGCCTCTCGCCCGACGAGACGGTGGTCTACGTGGCCGACACCAACCTCGGGCGATTGTGGGCGTTCGACGTGGAGAGCCCCGGCGCGCTGGCGGCGGGGCCAGGCTTCGCGCCGGGCCGCGTCGTGCACAACCTGGCGGGCTACCAGCTGCTCGACAGCCTGGCGGTGGAGGCCGGCGGCAAGGTCTGCGTGGCCACCATCATCAACGGCGGGATCACCGCCTTCGACCCGGACGGCGCGATCGAGCACTATCCGTTCCCGGACCTGGTGTGCACCAACATCTGCTTCGGGGGCGCCGACCTGCGCGACGCCTGGATCACCGCCTCCTCCACCGGCAAGCTCTACAAGTGCCGCTGGCCGCGCCCGGGCCTGAAGCTCAACTTCAACGCCTGACCCATGTTCCTCCCCTCAGGGGGGCTACCGCATATGGCGCTCGCTTAGTCCGTTATCCCGGCCGCAAGCCCGCCTCGCGGGCTGCAGAGCCGGGACCCAGCTCCGGTGCGCGGCGCTCCTGGGTCCAGCTCGATGTGCGATCGCCCTGCCCTCAGGGGAGCATCCGGCTAGCCCAGCACCGCCTTGCGGCGGGCGAGGCTCTCCGCGGGCCAGACCTCGGCGGAGCTGTAGTAGGCCGCAAACACCTTCGCGCCCTCGGGCAGCCGGACCCACGGCTGCTTGGAGCGCGTGTAGATGTGCACGTCGGGCGGGAGGGCGGTGGGATCGTCCAGCGTGCCCACCCGCATGAAGCGCACCGCCGGGCCGGCGCCGTACTCCGACCACAGCGCCGTGCCGCATTGTGCGCAGCGGATGATGTCGTGCGCGGCGCCGCTGTCGGTGGGCATGCGCGAAACCGTCACCTCGCCCTCGACCTGCACGCGGTCCGCCTCGATCAGGGCGTTCAGCACGAAGGCCGAGCCGGTCTGCCGCTGGCAGTCCAGGCAATGGCAGCAGTGGGTGATCATCGGCGGCGAGGCCATCCGGTAGGTGACCGCCCCGCAGGCGCATCGGCCGGCAAGCTCCGTCATGGCTCGATCCTAGCGGTGGCTTGCCGCCAGCCTGGTGTCAGCAGGAAACCTGACGCCCGCGTCATCTTGTTCGCGGGCCGGCGATCGGCGATGATGCCGGCTCTGCAGGAGGACACCCCATGGACGACGCTTCGATCGACGTGAAGCGCGCCGCGCGCGAAGCCGCCTATTCGATGCCGCTCGAGGACATCAATCCGGTCGACCCGCAGATGTTCAGGGACGACACCTGGCACCCCTATTTCGAGCGGCTGCGCAAGGAGGACCCCGTCCATTGGGCCAAGTCGGAGGAAGAGGACGTCGGCGGCTACTGGTCCGTCACCCGCTACAACGACATCATGGCCATCGACACCAACCACCAGGTGTTCTCCTCGATCCCGACCATCGTGCTGCCCGACCCGGCGGAAGACTTCACGCTGCCGATGTTCATCGCCATGGACCCGCCCAAGCACGACCAGCAGCGCAAGACGGTCTCGCCCATCGTGGCGCCGCCCAACCTGGCGCTCATGGAGCCGGTGATCCGCGAGCGCGCGGCCAAGATCCTCGACGACCTGCCGATCGGCGAGGAGATCGACTGGGTCGACAAGGTCTCCATTGAGCTCACCACCATGACGCTGGCGACGCTGTTCGACTTCCCGTGGGAGGACCGGCGCAAGCTCACCCGCTGGTCGGACGTGGCCACCGCCGCGCCGGAGAGCGGCATCTTCGGCACCACCGATCCCGAGGAGGCCGAGCAGAAGCGGCGCGTCGAGCTCTTCGAGTGCGTCGACTACTTCATGAATCTCTGGAACGAGCGGGTGAACGCGCCGCCCAGGCCCGACCTGATCTCCATGCTGGCGCACGGCGAGTCCACCAAGGACATGGACCGCATGGAGTACCTGGGGAACCTGATCCTGCTGATCGTCGGCGGCAACGACACCACCCGCAACACCATCTCCGGCTCGATCTACGCGCTCTCCCAGAACCCCGACCAGGAGCGGATCCTGCGCGCCAACCCGGACATCATCCCCTCGATGGTCTCCGAGACCATCCGCTGGCAGACGCCGCTCGCCTACATGCGCCGCACCGCGCTCGAGGACTTCGAGATCGGCGGCAAGACCATCAAACAGGGCGAGAAGATCGCCATGTGGTACGTCTCGGGCAACCGCGACGAGACGGTGATCGACCGGCCGAACGACTACTGGATCGAGCGGCCGCGGGTGCGCCAGCACCTCTCCTTCGGGTTCGGCATCCACCGCTGCGTCGGCAACCGGCTGGCCGAGCTGCAGCTGAAGATCATCTGGGAGGAAATCCTCAAGCGCTTTCCGCGGATCGAGGTCGTGGGCCCGCCCAAGCGGGTCTATTCCTCCTTCGTGCACGGCTACGAACACCTGCCCGTGGTGATCCCGACGCGCAACTGAGGTTGACGGCGCCTGCGCCAGACCCTCTGATCTGCGCCCGGGTCGGGAAACCAGGGGAGGATCACATGACGATGCAATTCGCCGCCGTGCTTGCGGCGGTCTCGAGCTTGGCGCTGGCCGGCGCGGCGCAGGCGGCCACGACCCATCTGATGGCAAACATGTCCGGCGCCAAGGAGAAGCCGACCGCCGGCGACGCCAAGGCCACCGGCATGGCCCATCTGACCGTCGACACCGACAAGAACCAGGTCTGCTACGAGCTGACCACCCAGAACCTCGCGCAGCCGATCATGGCCCACATCCACAAGGGCGGCCCCGATGCGGCGGGTCCTGTCGCCGTGCCGCTCACCCCGCCCGACGCCAACGGCCACAGCCAGGGCTGCGCCAGCGCCGACGCCGCCGTGGTCAAGGACATCGCCGACAATCCCGGCAACTACTACGTCAACGTCCACTCCACGGCCTTCAAGGCCGGCGCGATCCGCGGCCAGCTCGGGAAATGATCTCCTTCTCCCGCAAGGGGGAGAAGGGTTGCGGCCCTCACAGCCCCAAGACCATCTTGGCCATGATGTTGTGCTGGATCTCGTTGGAGCCGGCGTAGATCGAGGTCTTGCGGTAGTTGAAGTACATGGGCGCGACGGGCGCCGCCCAGTCCGGGCCGGCGCGCGGCGCGTTGGTGCGTCCTTCGATCTCGGCCCAGGTGTCCTGCACGAAGGGGGCGGCGTAGACGCCGGCGGCCTCCAGGGCGAGCTCGGTCATCACCTGCTGCATCTGGCTGCCCTCCAGCTTCAGCATGGAGGAGACCGCGCCCATCGCCTCGCCGCTGGAGCGGCCGGCGAACACCCGAAGCTCGGTGGCGTTCAGCGCCTCGGTCTTGATCTCGGCCTCGACCAGCTTGCGGCGGAACACCGGATCGTCCAGCACCCGGCCGCCCAGGCCGCTGCGCTCGATGCCGGCGATTTCCTTCACCCGGTGCAGCATGTGGGCGAGCCCCGGCGCATAGGCGCTGCCGCGCTCGAACTGCAGCAGGTACTTGGCGTAGGTCCAGCCCTCGCCTTCCTTGCCGATCCGGTTCGCGACCGGCACGCGGACGTTGTCGAAGAAGACCTGGTTGATCTCCTGGTCGCCCGGCCGGGGGCCGTCCAGCGTCGGCAGCGGGACGATCGAGATGCCCGGCGTCGTCATGTCGAGCAGCAGGAAGGAGATGCCCTTCTGCTTGATCTCCGCCTGGCTGGTGCGCACCAGGCAGAACATCCAGTCGGCCCACTGGGCGTAGGTCGTCCAGATCTTCGAGCCGGAGAGCACGTAGTCATCGCCGTCGCGCGTCGCCTTGAGGGCCAGCGAGGCGAGATCCGATCCGGCGCCCGGCTCGGAGTAGCCCTGGCACCACCAGACGTCGGTCGCCAGGATCTTCGGCAGGTGCTCCCGCTTCTGCTCGTCGGAGCCGAACGCCATGATCACCGGCGCGCACATCTTGAGGCCCATGTTGCTGGTCGAGGGCGCGCCGGCGAGCGCCATCTCCATCTCGAAGATGTACTTCTCGGTCAGGCTCCAGCCCGTGCCGCCGTATTCCACCGGCCAGTCGGGGGCGATCCAGCCCTTCGCGTGGAGCCGCTTCAGCCAGCGGACCTGGCCGGCCTTGTCGAGGTGGGCGTTCTTCGACTGGGCGGCGTGGGCGCGCATGTCGGCGTCGAACGCCTCGGCGATGAAGGCGCGGACCTCGTCGCGGAACGCGAGGTCGTGCGGGCTGAAGTCGAGGTCCATGGGCCTACTCCACCGTATCCAGGCGCTCGATCTCGGCGCGGCCGGCCAGGCAGGGCCCGAGCTTCGGTCCGGCCGCGCGGAAGTAGTCGGTCTGGCCGTGATGGCTGAGCGCCTCGGCGTCCTTGTAGAGCTCGAGCACCTTGTAGGTGTTGGGGTCCGACTGGCTGCGGGTGAGCTGGTACATCAGGCAGCCCTGCTCGTTGGCGCGCACCTGCCGGGCGAGATCGGCGAACACCGCCTCGAAGTCCGCGTTCTTGCCGTCCTGCACCTTCAGCGTCGCGACGATCCCGATGCCCATGCCGTGCCTCCAACGATTGTTTGAACCCGGACGGTAGAGCCGGAGGAACCGGGGCTCAAGCCTGACGCGGCGTCCGCCGCCAGAGCGCCAGGCCGACGCCGCCCAGGGTCAGCGCCGAGGCGATCGCCAGCCGCGGCGTCAGCGGCTCGGCCAGCAGGGCGACGGCGCCCAGGGCGGCGATCGCCGGCACGGAGAGCTGCACCATGGCCGCCCGCGCCGAGCTCAGGCCGCGAAGCGCCGCGTACCAGATCGCGTAGCCGCAGCCGGAGGCGAGCGCGCCGGAGGCCGCCGCCAGCCCCGCGCCCTCGGGGCTCGCGTGCAGCCGGGCCAGCGAGACGACGGCGACGATCAGCACGATCGGCGCCGCGCAGATGAAGTTCGCCGTGGTCTGCGCCAGCGGATCGGAGGCCCCGCGGCCGACCAGCGAATAGACGCCCCAGGCGAGGCCGGCGAGCGCCATCAGCAGGCATCCCACGGGATCGGGAGCCGAGAGGCCCGGCGCCGCCAGGTAGCCGAGGCCGCCGAGCGCCGCGGCCAGGCCCAGCCAGGCGAGCGGCTGCGGGCGTTCGCCGGTGCGCAGCGCCCAGGCGAACATGGTGAGCTGCACCGCGCCGAACAGGATCAGCGCCCCGGCCCCCGCCTTCAGCGTGAGGTAGGCGAAGCCGAAGCAGACCATGTAGGCCGTGAGCGCCGCGACCGAGCGCCAATCCGCCTTCAGCGACGGCGCCCGGCGGCGCTGGAGCGTCACGATGAGGCTGAGCGCGACCGCGCCCGAGACCACGCGGATGGCCGTGAAGCTCGCCGGGTCGATCCGGCCGCCCGCCATGGCCAGGCGGCAGAGCAGGGAATTGGCCGCAAAGGCGAGCATGGCGACCGACGTGAGCGCCGCGATGCGCAATCCCGTCGATGGACTGGAGATCGTCGCCTCGGCCATGCACGCCCCCCGTGGGCGGCGACCTTAGCGATCGAGAGGCGCCTGGCCTAGCTGCGTTCGTTCCAGCCGTAGGCGACCCAGTGGTGGCCGCCCAGGCGCCGGGCTTCGATGACGCCGTCGCTGCGCCGGGCCCGCGCGGTGCGGCGGGCCCGGAGGGCGAGGCCGGCCAGCGCCAGCAGCGCGCTCGACATCACCGCGATCACCGCCAGGGTGGCCGCGAAGATGACCGCCAGGACCGCGCCCACGATCACCGCCGCCGCCGCGGCCAAGGCGCCGCCGACCGCCGCCAGGCTGCGCAGCGCCGATCCGTGGTCGTTGGCGAATTCCTTCACCATGGTTTCCTCTTGGCCCGAGGGTGACAAAGTAAACGAAGTTTGTCGGCTTGACGGTTCCTTACGTCAACAAGAGATGAACCCAAGATGAGGCGCAATTAGGCCGCAGAGACGATTATGCCGCGCCGGCGAGCGCCATCGCGCGGCGCTCGCGCATGATGGCGTCGAAGGCGGCGTTGATCGCCGCCGCCTTGGCCTCGGCGACCTCGATGAACTCCGCCGGCAGGCCGCGGGCCCGGGCGCGATCGGGGTGGGACTCGGAGAGCTGCGCGCGCCAGGCCGCGCGGACCTCGGCGTCGGAGGCGTCGTGGCGCACCGCTAGCACGGCGTAGGGATCATCGCGCTCGCGGCCGAGATGGGTCGCCTTCAGCCGGCGGAACACCAGCGGGGAGAAGCCGAACAGCTCGGAGACCCGCTCCAGATAGCGCAGCTCCTCGGCGGTGACCGCCCCGTCGGCGGCGGCGATATGGAACAGCCCGTCGAGCACGTCCTCGAGAAGCTGCGGGCAGTGGCGGTAGCGCTTGGCGAGCCGCCGGGCATAGCTCTCGAAGCCGCGCGTGGTCTGCCGGGCGAGCTGGTAGAGCCGCCGCACGTTGCCTTCCGAGCCGGGCTCGGGCTGGAACACCTCCGAGAAGGCGTCGTACTCGCTGGCCTGGGCGCGGCCGTCGGCTTTGGCGAGCTTGGCGCCCAGGGCGGTCACCGCGGTCGAGAACGCGGGATCCTCGCCGGGCAGCCCTGGCGGACAGTCCGGGCATTCGGCCTCGTCGAGGTTTTTCACCGCGAGGCCTGCGATTTTGCGCCAGAAGCTCATGTTGACTATGCGGGAGCCTTAAGCCGTTCGCCCGGCGAACACAATTCTGCGGGACCTTAAGATTTGGACAGGCGCTGGAGTTTCTGGATCGATCGGGGCGGCACCTTCACAGACGTGATCGGGCGCGCCCCGGACGGGATCGAAACCTCGCTCAAGCTGCTCTCCGCCTCGGCGGCCTACGCCGACGCGGCGGTCGAGGGCATGCGCCGGATCCTGGGCGTCGCGCCCGGCGCGCCGTTCCCGGCGGGCGAGGTCGAGGCGATCAAGATGGGCACGACGGTCGCCACCAACGCCCTTTTGGAGCGCGCCGGGGCGAGGACGCTGTTCGTGACCACGCAAGGCTTCGGCGATGCGCTGATCATCGGCGACCAGGCGCGCCCGGAGCTGTTCGCGCTGAACATCCATCGGCCGCCTCCGCTCTACGCGGGCGTCATCGAGGCCCGCGAACGGTTGGACGCGGAAGGGCGCGTGCTTATTCCCCTGGACGGCGGCGATCTCGCCGCCAAGCTGGCCGACGCATCTCGCGAGGGCTACGCCGCCGTCGCCATCGCCTTCCTGCACGCCGACCTCAACCCCGAGCACGAGGAGGCCGCGGCCGCGCTGGCCCGCGCCGCCGGATTCCGGTCCGTCTCCCTGAGCTCGGAGGTCTCGCCCCTGCCGCGCTTCGTCCCGCGCGCAGAGACCACGGTGGCCGACGCCTATCTGACGCCGGTCCTGCAGGCCTATGTGCGCCAGGTGGCGAGCGCGGTCGCCGGGGCCCCGCTCTATTTCATGACCTCGGCCGGCGGCCTGGTCCGCGCCGAGGCGTTCCGCGGCAAGGACGCGGTGGTCTCCGGCCCCGCCGGCGGCGCGGTGGGCGTGGCGCGGACGGCGCGCTCGGCCGGCGCGACAGCCGCGCTCGGCTTCGACATGGGCGGCACCTCGACCGACGTCTGTCGCTACGCGGGCAGGCTGGAGCGGCGCGACCAGGCCCGCGTCGCCGGCGTCAAGCTGCGCAGCCCGATGCTCGACGTGGAGACCGTCGCGGCCGGCGGCGGCTCGATCCTCAGCTTCGACGGCGACCGCGCCCGCGCCGGCCCGGCCAGCGCCGGGGCCGATCCCGGTCCCGCCTGCTATGGCCGCGGCGGCCCGGCGACGGTCACGGATGCGAACCTGGTGCTGGGCCGGCTCGAGCCGCTCGCCTTTCCGCCGGTGTTCGGCCCCGACGGCGACGCGCCGCTCGATGCCGAAGCCGCGCGCGCCCGCCTGGCCGAGCTCGCCAGGGCGATGGGCGCCGAAAGTCCGGAAGCCGCCGCCGAGGGATTCCTCGCCGTCGCCGTGGAGCAGATGGCCCAGGCGGTGCGCCGCATCTCCACGGAGCGCGGCTTCGATCCGCGCCGGCACGCGCTGGTGGCGTTCGGCGGGGCGGCCGGCCAGGTCGCCTGCCAGACGGCCGAGGCGCTGGGCGTCTCCGAGGTGCTGTGCCCCCGCTACGCCAGCGTGCTCTCCGCCTGGGGCATCGGCCAGGCGGAGGTGACGGCGCTGCGCCAGGCCGGGCTCGAGGCGCCGCTGGACGCGGCCGGTCTCGCCCGCGCCGAGGCCTTGCTCGCCGACGTCGCGGCGACCGCCTGCGCCGCCCTGGCCGAACAGGGCGCCGAACCGCATGAGGTCCGCCGGACGCTGCGGCTGCGCTACGACGGCGCCGACGCCGAACTGCCGGTCCCGCTCTCGGGCGCCGCGGCGGCCCAGGCCGCCTTCGAAGACGCCCACCGCCGCCTGTTCGGCTTCGTAGAGCCACAGCGCCGGGTGCTGATCGCCGCGGTCGAGGCGGAGGCGGTCTCCGTTCCCTCTGCCCCTGCGGGAGAGGGTGGCCCGCGGAGCGGGTCGGGTGAGGGGTCGCGTCGGACTGGCGGAGAAACCCCTCATCCGGCGGCCTCCGGCCGCCACCTTCTCCCGCACGGGGAGAAGGGGGTCAGGATGTTCGCTCACGGCCGATGGCGTGACGCGCCGGTGATCGAGGCCGAGGCGCTGACCGGGGCCGACGGTCCCGCGCTGATCGTGCGGGCCGACACCCAGATCGCGCTGTTGCCCGGCTGGCGCGCCGCGGCGGACGGCGAAGGCCTGATCCGGCTGACGCGGGTCGCGGCCGCGGCGCGGGCCGCCCTCGGCCTCGACAAACCCGATCCGGTCACGCTGGAGCTGTTCAACCGCCGCTTCATGGGCGTGGCCGAGGCCATGGGGGCGGCGCTGGAGCGCACGGCCCATTCGGTGAACATCAAGGAGCGGCTCGACTTCTCCTGCGCGCTGTTCGACGCCGACGGCGGCCTGGTGGCCAACGCCCCGCACATGCCGGTGCACCTGGGCTCCATGGGCGCCTCCGTCCGCGCGGTGCGCCACCGCCATCCGGAGCTCGCGCCCGGCGAGGCCTTTGCGCTCAACAATCCCTACGCCGGCGGCACCCACCTGCCCGACATCACCGTCGTCATGCCGGTGTTCATGGACCAAGCCGATGCGGCGCCTGCGTTCTACGTGGCCGCGCGCGGGCACCACGCCGACGTCGGCGGCGTGCAGCCGGGCTCCATGCCGCCGTTCTCCAGGACGATCGGCGAGGAAGGCGTGTTGCTCGACGCGCTGCCGATCATGCGCGAGGGCCGCTTCCTGGAGCCGCAGACGCGGGCGGCGCTGACCGCCGGCCGCTGGCCGGCGCGCAATCCCGAGCAGAACCTCGCCGACCTGAAGGCGCAGATCGCCGCCTGCCAGGCCGGCGCGGCGGCGGTGGCCGAGATGATCCGCACGCACGGCGCGGACACCGTCGCCCGCTACATGAGCTTCGTCCAGGAGAACGCCGCCAGCGCGGTGCGCCGCGCGATCGGCAAGCTGTCGGACGGTGCGGCGCATGTGCCGATGGACGGCGGCGGCGAGATCGTCGTGCGCACCTCGGTGGACCGGGCGAGCGGCGAGGCGGTGCTGGATTTCACCGGCAGCGCCGACCAGCTCGGCTCGAACTTCAACGCCCCCTCGGCGATCGTCGACGCCGCGGCGCTCTATGTGTTCCGAACCCTGGTGGACGATGACATCCCGCTGAACTCGGGCTGCCTGAAGCCGCTGAAGATCGTGACCCGCGAAGGCTCCATGCTGGATCCCCGCCCGCCCGCCGCCGTCGTCGCCGGCAATGTCGAGACCAGCCAGCACGTGGTCGACGCGCTCTACGCCGCCCTGGGCGTGATGGCCGACAGCCAGGGCACGATGAACAACTTCACCTTCGGCGACGCCGAGCGGCAGTACTACGAGACCATCTGCGGCGGGGCCGGCGCGACCGCGCAGGGGCCGGGCGCGAGCGCGGTGCACACCCACATGACGAACTCCCGGCTGACCGATCCGGAGATCCTGGAGCGGCGCTTCCCGGTGCGGGTCGAGGCGTTCGGCGTGCGGCGCGGCTCCGGGGGCGCAGGCGCCCACCCGGGCGGCGACGGGGCGGTGCGGCGCATCCGCTTCCTCGCGCCCATGGAGGCGGCGCTGCTGTCGACCCGCCGCGAGCATCGGCCGCAAGGGCTCGCCGGCGGCGGCGCGGCGCAGGGCGGCGCTCAGCGTTTGATCCATGCCGACGGCGCGGTTACACCACTCGACGGCTGCTTCTCCGTGCAGGTCGCGGCCGGCGACGTCATCGAGATCGAGACCCCGGGGGGCGGCGGGTTC
>Ga0308174_10001345_pt1 | contig 11378 bp, 8 predicted proteins | sample PhyPR2_FD_203894 | JGI IMG/M metagenome (GOLD analysis project Ga0308174, IMG submission 203894) | Soil microbial communities from UC Gill Tract Community Farm, Albany, California, United States - DLSLS.P.R2 | ecosystem: Environmental > Terrestrial > Soil > Agricultural land | place: USA... | reverse complement strand
AGGATTCGCACGGCCTTCACAATTCAAGGGCGAATATGCATTCAGCGCAAGTGTGAGGTATGGCCCCCACCCCCGTCGCGCCACGCCCGGGTCGTCAACACCGTCGAGTCACGATCGGGGGCTGGCGTGCGGCGCCGCAATGACTCCGGCCCGGACGCGGTGGACGCGCCCCGCCCCGGGGCAGGCGGGGCAGCGGTCAGGAGGCGGACTGCGCGACGGACCGAGCGATCGCCCGGTCCACGCGGTCGGCGGTCAGCGCGTGCTGGATCACCATCGTGGCCGCACCGATGACGCCCGCCTGCATGCCGGTGGTCGCAGGGACGATCTGCAGCGCGCCGGTGGCCAAGGGCAGTGAGCGTCCGTAGACGACCTCGCGGACGCCGGCGATGAGGCTCTCGCCGGCCTGCGACAGCGTGCCGCCGATGACGATCACCGACGGGTTGAGCAGGCTGACGCAGGTGGCCAGCACCTCCCCGATGGTGCGGCCGGCCTGGCGCACGGCCAGGGCGGCCTGGATGTTGCCACTGCGCACGAGGTCGACGATGTCGGCGTTCGACTCGGCGCTCACCTGGATCTCCGCGAGGGCCTTGGAGATCGCGGGCCCGCTGGCGACGGCCTCGAGGCACCCGACGTTGCCGCACGAGCAGAGGACCTCGGCTGCGTGGGGTGCGGCGACGTGGCCGAGGTCACCGGCAGCGCCGACGGCGCCGCGGTGCAGACGACCCCCGCTGATGATGCCGGCTCCGATGCCGGTGGCCACCTTGACGAAGAGGAGGTGCTCGACGTCGGGGTGGGCCATGGCGTGCTCGCCCAAAGCCATGATGTTCACGTCGTTGTCGACGAGGACCGGCACGTCGAAGTCGCGCCGCACGTGGCCCGGGACGTCGTACCCGTCCCAGCCGGGCATGATCGGCGGTCGCATCGGGCGTCCGCTCGAGTGCTCGACCGGGCCCGGCACCCCGATGCCGATGCCGATCAGCTCGCTCGCGTCGCGGCCGGCGTGCTGGAGCAGACGCCTCGTCGTGGCGACCACCCAGTCGAGGACGACCTCCGGGCCGTCGGTGATGTCGAGGTTCTCGCCGATCTCGCTGAGCGGCCGACCGCTCAGGTCGGTCAGGGCGACCCGGCCGTGGGTTGCGCCGATGTCGGCCCCGACGACGACTCGGGCCTCGGGGTTGAAGGCGAAGCGCACCGGTGGCCGGCCCCCGGTGCTGGCGGCCTCACCGCTCGGTGCCAGCAGCCCGGAGGCGAGGAGTGCATCCACGCGGGCGCCGACCGTGGACCGTGCGAGGCCGGTGAGCTTGGCCAGCTCGGCCCGCGTGCGGGGTCTCTCGTCCCGGAGCAGCTGGAGCAGCTCGCCGGCGCCGCTGACAGCACTGGCGGCGGCATAGCTGGACGACGTCGGCTCTGGGCGCACGCTTCTAGTCAAGCACAGGCGGCTTATGGGTGCCACGGGGCGAACTTGTGCCCACTGATAATCGAACTTTTGCTTGACGTGCCGACAAAAGGGGTACACGGTGTGACGCATGGAATCTCGACGGCGAGATGAAGCAGGCGCCCCTCTCCTGCGAATGACCAACGTGGTCAAGCGGTTTCCGGGAGTCGTGGCCCTCGGAGGCGTCGACCTCGAGGTGAGGCCCGGTGAGGTGCACTGCCTGCTCGGCCAGAACGGTGCCGGCAAGAGCACCCTCATCAAGGTGCTCGCCGGCGTCCACGAGCCCAACGAGGGCACGATCGAGTGGGCGGGCGAGCCGGTCTCCCTGCACCACCCGCAAGCCGCCATGGACCTCGGCGTCGCGACCATGTACCAGGAGCTCGACCTCGTCGAAGGCCTGACGGTCGCCGAGAACATCTTCCTCGGCCACGAGCCCACCCGCCTCGGATTCTCGCAGCGCACCAGCGCCCGCCGCGCGGCGGCAGCACTGCTCGCGCGTCTGGGGCACCCGGAGATCTCACCGTCAGCCGAGGTCGGCACCTTGTCGGCGGCTGCGTGCCAGATCGTCAGCATGGCCAGGGCGCTCTCCCGTGATGCCCGGCTCATCATCATGGACGAGCCCTCGGCGGTGCTCGACGCCGGCGAGGTGGACCAGCTCTTCCGCGTGATCCGCGAGGTCACCGCCCAGGACGTGGCCGTCGTCTACATCTCCCACCGGCTCGAGGAGATCCGCGAGGTCGGCGACCGGGTCACCGTGCTCAAGGACGGCAGGACCGTCGCCACGGGTCTGGACGCCAAGACGACGCCGACCCAGGAGCTCATCCGGCTCATGACCGGCCGCTCCATCGAGTACGTCTTTCCGCCCAAGGCGGAGATCGCCGACGCAGAGCCAGTGCTCCAGGTCGAGCACCTCTCGCGCACCGACGAGTTCAGCTCGGTGAGCTTCGAGGTCCGCCCGGGTGAGGTCGTCGGTCTCGCCGGCCTTGTCGGCTCCGGGCGGTCCGAGATCGTCGAGACCATCTTCGGCGCCCGCAAGGCCACGAGCGGCACGGTCCGCGTCGGTGGCCGGGCGGTGCGTGGGGGGTCGGTCGCCGCGGCGGTCGCTGCAGGCATCGGCCTGTGCCCCGAGGAGCGCAAGAGCCAGGCGCTCGTGCTCGACCACTCGCTCGCCGCCAACATCACGCTGGCCACCCTGCCTCGCTTCTCGCGTGGGGGGCTCCTGGACGGGAGGGCCGAGGTGGAGTCGGCGGAGGAGCTGCTCGAGTCGCTCGACGTGCGGCCGCGTGGGGTCCACCGCGAGTCGCGCACCCTGTCCGGCGGCAACCAGCAGAAGGTCGTCCTGGCCCGGTGGCTCCTGCGTGGCTGCAAGGTGCTGCTGCTCGACGAGCCGACGCGCGGGGTCGATGTGGGGGCTCGCTCCGAGATCTACGCGCTGATCCGACGCCTCACCGACGAGGGCGTCGCCGTCGTCGTCGTCTCCAGTGAGATTCCCGAGGTCCTGGGGTTGTCCAATCGCGTGCTGGTCCTCGCCGACCGCACCGTCCGTCACGAGGGGCCGGCCGACGAGCTCGACGAGCATGCCGTCCTCGACATCATCCTGAAGGGAGACGCGGCATGAGCGCCGACGTCACCAAGGTCGACCAGACAGGGGAACCAGCCGCTGCAGCGGGCACGGCCAGCGGGCCACCGGTTGGTGGAGCTGCCCCCCGCGCCGGGGGACTGGCCGGCTTCCTGAGCGGCCCTGCCGGACGTAGTGCCGGCCTCGTGCTGGCCCTGGTGCTCCTCATCGCCGTCGGTGTCATCACGGCCGGGGACCGATTCGCCAGCCCGGAGAACGCCCTGACCATCCTGCGCCTCGGCTCGGTCATCGGCGTCGTCAGCGTCGGCATGACCTTCGTCATCTCGGGCGGCGGCATCGACCTGTCGGTCGGCGCCATCGTGGCTCTCTCATCGGTGTGGGCCACCACCGTCGCCACGCAGACCATGGCCGCCAACTACCACTGGATCGTCATGGTGTTCGCAGCGATCCTCGTGGGCGCCGTGTGCGGTCTCGTCAACGGGGTGCTCATCGCCTACGGCCGGATCGCCCCCTTCATCGCCACCCTGGCCATGCTCGCGGCAGCGCGGGGTCTGGCCGAGATCATCGCCAAGCGTCGCACCCAGATCATCCGCGAGCGCGGCTTCATCGACTTCTTCGGTGGCAGCGTGCTCGGCATTCCCGTGCTCGTCATCATGTTCGCGATCATCGCGGCACTCGGCTGGGTGCTGCTCAACCGCACCACGTTCGGCCGTCGCACCCTGGCCATCGGCGGCAACCCCGAGGCGGCGAGGCTCGCCGGCATCCGTGTCCAGCGGCAGACGATGTACCTCTACGTCCTGCTCGGGGTCGCCTGCGGCATCGCGGCCGTGATGATCATGGCCCGCACGACGACCGGAACCTCCACGCACGGGACCCTCTACGAGCTGGACGCGATCGCCGCCGTCGTCATCGGCGGCACCCTCCTCAGCGGTGGACGCGGGACGGTCGTCGGCACCGTGCTCGGCGTGCTCATCTTCACCACGCTCACCAACGTCTTCACCTTGAACAACCTCGACACGTCCACGCAGGCGGTGGCCAAGGGAGCGATCATCGTCGCCGCCGTCCTGCTCCAGCAACGGGTCTCCCGCACGCGGTCGACCTAGCCGGCCACCTCGCCACCCGCTGCCCTCGCCGGCTGGGGGGATCGCAACACCGCGGGGCAGTCAGCACCAACCCCGGATCACCGGGTCGCACGGCAACTCACCGCACCAACACCGCTCACATAGGAGTCAGCGTGTCCGCATCACTCTCCCGTTCGACCAAGCGCGTCGCCGTCCTGGCGATCACCCTGAGCGCGACCCTTGTCGCCGCGGGATGCACGAGCAACGACCCGGTGACGACGCCGGCGGCGTCGACCCAGTCGGCAGCAGGCAACGCCGCGAGCGACAACGACGCCCCCGGCAAGAAGGTCGTCATCGGCTTCTCGGGCCCCGCTGCCGACCATGGCTGGCTCGGCGCCATCAACAGCGCAGCCCAGGCCGAGGCGAAGAAGCACCCGGACGTCGAGCTCAAGGTCGCCGAGGGCACCAACGACGCCAGCCTGCAGATCAGCCAGATCGAGACCTTCATCAACGACAAGGTCGACGCCATCGTCCTGCTCCCGACCGACGGCGCCGCCCTCACCGAGGTCGCGACCAAGGCCATGAACGCCGGCATCCCGGTCATCAACGTCGACCGCGAGTTCTCGAGTCCCTTCGCCGCCCGCGCCACGGTGCTCGGTGACAACTACGGGATGGGCATCTCGGCCGGGACCTACGCGTGCAAGCTGGTCAAGGACAAGAACCTCAGCAACCCGGTCATCACCGAGATCGCCGGCATCGACTCGCTGCCGCTGACGCAGGACCGCAGCAAGGGCTTCGCCGACGCGCTCAAGGCGTGCGGCCAGACCGTCGACAACCGCGTCGCGGCCGAGTTCACCGTCGAGTCCGGTGAGAAGCAGGCCTCCAACCTGCTCCAGGCCGCCCCGAAGATCGACATCCTCTGGAACCACGACGACGACCAGGGCGTGGGCGTCATGGCCGCGCTCGACCAGGCGAACCGCCACGAGATGGCCTTCATCGGCGGAGCCGGTTCGGCCAACGCCATGCGCCTGATCAAGGAGGGCAAGATGGAGGCGACCGTCCTCTACCCGCCCACGCAGGCGGCCGACGGCATCAAGCTCGCGCGCCTCATCGCGCAGGGCAAGGGCATCAGCGACCTGGTCCAGGTCGAGGTCCCGCGACGCATCGTCCTCAACGCGCCGGTCGTGACCAAGGACAACGTCGACCAGTACCTGCCCCTGGGCTTCGAGTCCTGACAGGTCGGCGCCCGCGCCGCAGCACGCCCTGCGGCGCGGGCGCGAGACCTGCACGGACGCGTACGCGTCGTGCGACCCGTACGCCCGGAGCTCCCGGTACGCCGGAGCTCCCGGCACGCCCGGAACGCCCGGACCCGGGCAGCACACCCACGTCGGATCTGAGGACGTCATGAGCACATCCAGCAAGCCCACCCTCGGGGTGGGGATGATCGGCTACGCCTTCATGGGGCGCGCCCACTCGCAGGCCTGGCGCAACGCGCGCTCGTACTTCGACGTGCCGGTCGAGCCGCGGCTGGTCGCGGTGGCCGGACGCAACGCGTCCGCCGCCCGCAACACCGCGGACCGCTTCGGCTGGGCCGACGTGGAGACCGACTGGCGGCGGCTGCTCGAGCGCGACGACGTCGACGTCATCGACATCTGCACGCCGGGCGACACGCACGCGGAGATCGCCCTCGCCGCCCTCGAGGCCGGCAAGCACGTCCTGTGCGAGAAGCCGCTGGCCAACAGCGTGGGCGAGGCCGAGGCGATGGCCTCGGCCGCCGAGGCGGCCCGGGACCGGGGAGTCCGGTCCATGGTCGGCTTCACGTACCGGCGCGTACCCGCCGTCGCGTACGCGCGACAGCTCGTCGCCGAGGGACGCCTCGGGAGGGTGCTGCACGTGCGCGGGGCGTACCTGCAGGACTGGCTCACCGACCCGGAGGCGCCGCTGACGTGGCGGCTGCAGAAGGAGCGCGCCGGGTCGGGAGCGCTGGGTGACATCGGGGCGCACATCGTGGACCTCGCCCAGCACGTCACGGGACAGACCCTGACGGGGGTGTCGGCGCTGACCGAGACCTTCGTGCGGGAGCGGCCCGTGTCCGACCCGTCGGTGCTGAGCACGAGCGGCATCACGGGGACGGCCGCCTCGAACGGCAGCACCATGCGCGGCCAGGTGACCGTCGACGACGCGGCCGTCTTCGTCTCACGCCTGAGCGGGGGAGCGCTCGCGACGTTCGAGGCGACACGGTTCGCGACGGGGCGCAAGAACGCGATCCGCCTCGAGGTCAACGGGACCCGCGGGTCCCTCGCGTTCGACTTCGAGGACATGAACGTGCTCCACGTCTTCGACAACGAGGTCCCGTCGCGTGACGCGGGCTTCACCCGGGTGCTCGTCACCGAGGCCGACCACCCGTGGGTGGCGGCGTGGTGGCCGCCCGGGCACGTGCTCGGCTACGAGCACGGCTTCACCCACCAGGCGGTCGACTTCCTCACCGCCGTCGCCGCGGGCGCCGACCCGCGGCCCTCCTTCACCGACGGGCTCCAGGTGCAACGGATCCTGTCGGCCGTCGAGACCAGTGCGGAGCGGGAGGGGTCCTGGACCCCGATCGACGGGCCTCGCACGACGTCTCCCGTCCCCTCCTGACGCGGGAGCCCCATCCCGCCTCGTCTGCCGAAAGGAGAGCCGGTTCCACCCCCGCACCACCGTCTCTGTCACACGTCGAAGGAGCAACCTCACATGCACGACAACGACGTCAAGCCGCTGAAGCTCGCCAAGGGCCTCGGCCTCAACCGCCGCCAGTTCATGGCCGCCTCCACGGGAATGGCTGCCGCCGCCGCCATCGCCGGGGTCAGCGCGACGAGCGCCTCGGCCGCCCCGGGCACCGGCAACGGTGTGCTCGTGCCGCCGGGCAAGCGCGGCATCATCCTCTACACCGTCCGTGACGCCATCTCGCGTGACCCCGGCACGTCGCCGTATGCCTCCGGCTTCAAGGCCGTCTTCGAGGAGCTCGGCCGGATCGGCTACAAGCAGGTCGAGTTCGCCGGCTACGGCCAGCACGCCAACGCGCCGGGCGGCAACGTCAACAACGCCGCCGGGGCCCAGCTGCTCCGAACCTGGCTCGACGACAACGGGCTCGAGGCCGAGGGCAACCACGGCACCGTCCCGTCGACGATCACCGACGCGACGCTCGCGGCCTTCGACGCCGCCTGCGAGGTCGCCAACATCCTCGGCATGCAGCACATCGGCACCGGCAGCGACCCGACGAGCTCGGCCTACAAGGCCGACTGGGACGCAGCCGCCGCGCGCTGGGACATCCTCGGCGAGCGTGCCCGGGTCAAGCACGGCCTCAAGCTGTACACGCACAACCACGACGTCGCGTACAGCTTCCTGCTCGACAGCGGGCCGCTGGACGCGCAGGGTCGGCCGACCCGCTCGTCCGGGGTGCGTCGCCTCGAGTACTTCCTCGCGAACACCAACCCGGACAACGTCTACCTCGAGATGGACATCTACTGGGCGCACGTCGCGCAGTACAAGCACAATGCCTACACGGCGGCGGACGGCTCGACGGTGTCGGCCGCCTTCAACCCGCTCGGGGTCGTCCAGGCGCAGCCGATCCGCTTCCCGCTGTTCCACGCCAAGGACGGTGCCTCGCGTCCTGACCTGCCCAACGGCTACGACTTCGTGCCGTTCGGCACCGGGGTCATCGACTACAAGGCCTTCCTGAGCCAGACGGGTGCCAAGGGCTACCACAACCCGATGTACGAGCAGGACAACGCTCCCGGCGGAACGGCCAACCCGAACCAGTCGCTGGAGTATGCCGCCATCAGCTACGCCAACCTCGCCAAGCTGCGCGGCTGACGCCACGCCGCACCGCGTCGCCGACGCGTCGCCGCGCCACCCGGTGCGGCGACGCCCCGGCGGCTGACCCACCGAGGCGAGACTGGCCTCTGACCGCACCACCCGACGTCCGACCAGATCACGCAGAACCGCACCGCGGCAAGGAGACCCACATGGCCCGACCCATCACCCTCTTCACCGGCCAGTGGGCCGACCTCCCGTTCGAGGAGGTGTGCCGCCTCGCGGGGGAGTGGGGCTACGACGGCCTCGAGATCGCCTGTTGGGGCGACCATTTCGAGGTCGACCGGGCCCTGACCGAGGACGGCTACGTCGAGTCGCGTCACGAGATCCTCGAGCGCCACGGCCTGAAGGTGTGGGCCATCTCGAACCACCTGGTGGGGCAGGCGGTGTGCGACGACCCCATCGACCAGCGACACCAGGACATCCTGCCCGCGGCGGTGTGGGGCGACGGCGACCCCGAGGGCGTGCGCAAGCGCGCGGCGGAGCGAATGGCCGACACGGCGCGTGCGGCCGCGAAGCTCGGTGTCGACACCGTCATCGGCTTCACCGGGTCGGCCATCTGGAAGTACGTCGCGATGTTCCCGCCCGTGGGCGACGACGTCATCCAGGCGGGGTATGCCGACTTCGCCGACCGCTGGAACCCGATCCTCGACGTCTTCGACGAGGTGGGGGTCCGGTTCGCCCACGAGGTGCACCCGAGCGAGATCGCGTACGACTACTGGAGCACCGTCGCGACGCTCGACGCGATCGGGCACCGCGAGGCGTTCGGCCTCAACTGGGACCCCAGCCACATGGTGTGGCAGGACCTCGACCCGGCCGGCTTCATCTGGGACTTCAAGGACCGGATCTACCACGTCGACTGCAAGGACGCCCGCAAGCGGATCGGCAACGGCCGCAACGGCCGTCTGTCGTCGCACCTGCCGTGGGGCGACCCGCGCCGCGGGTGGGACTTCGTCTCGACCGGCCACGGCGACGTACCGTGGGAGGACTGCTTCCGCACCCTCAACGCCATCGGCTACGACGGGCCGATCTCCATCGAGTGGGAGGACGCCGGCATGGACCGCCTCCTCGGCGCCCCGGGTGCGCTCGACTTCGTCCGTTCCCTCAACTTCGACAAGCCGGAGGCGGCGTTCGACGCGGCCTTCAGCACCAACAAGGACTGACGCGGCGGCAGCACGCGCGCCGCCGGGCATGACCAAGAGCGCGTCAGGCGGCCTGGGTCCTCTCCTACGCGGCCGAGCCGCCGGCGTGGCAGTTGGGTGAGATCGCAACCGACGACGCCGAGCCCGTCCCTGCAGTGCTCGAGCGGTATCGCGAGGCGGCCCGGCAGGTCTCCGCGGCCCAACCGCATGAGGCACCACGCCCGGCGCCGCGACGTCCGGGACCTTGGACCCTAGGCGGCCCTCGTCGCGCCCAGAACGCTGGAGGCAGCCGAGTCAGGGGGTCTGCAATGGAGCTGCGAACCGTCGCGCCGGCCAGGGCACCGCTTCCGCGCCGGGAGGCCTGGGCGGCAGTGGGCCGCTGCATCGCGACCAGCGCGGGGATGCTGGTGCGCGGAGAGGTCGCCTTCCCCGTGACGGAGGTCGGTCGGCGCATCACGTTCGCCGACCACAGCAGGAGCCGCGTCTATCGCGACACCACGGTCGCTCGTCCGGCCACGGAGCCCTGCTTCCTCGCCGTGACCTTCCGGCTCCGCCGGGTCCGGGGACGGGCCCACGCGTGGTTCCGGGCCGAGAGCCTGCTCAACACGCCGCTCTTCGTCGGCTTCCCCGGCTTCACGTCGAAGCTGTGGCTCGCCCATGACGAGCACGGCCGCTACCGGGGCCTCTACGAGTGGGACGGCCCCGACCGTGCCGAGCAGTATGCCCGCTCGTTGTGGCACGTGCTGGCCCTGGTGAGCGAGCCGCGCTCCATCGACCACCGCGTCGTGCCGGGGGTGTGTCGCGCCGACATCCTCGCCGATCCTGGCGTGCTCGGCCCGTGGTTCCCCGGCGAGGAAGCGGCCTGGTGGCGCGTCATCGCGGTGACCTGACGGTGGACGCGATCGACCCGGTGGACACGGCGGACACGGCGGACACGGCGGATACGGCGGACCCGGTGGACCCGGTGGACGGCGCCGGCGACGCCCCGGACGTCCTCGTCGTGGGCGCCGGTCCCACCGGCCTGGCCACTGCCCTTCAGGCGCAGGCCCACGGCGCGCGGGTGCGGGTCATCGAGCGGCGGCCCGAGGCCTTCCGTCCGTCACGGGCGATGATCGTGCAGTCCCGGACTCTCGAGGTGCTGCGCCCGCTGGGGGTCGCCGAGGACCTGCTCGCCCGTGCGGACCGGTCGCCGCGCGCACAGCTGCACCTCGGGGACCGCACGGTCGCCGCCGAGCTGGGCGACGTGGCGCTGCGCGACACGGCATACCCGCACCTCACGCTCGTGCGGCAGGCGGACGTGGAGGACGTCCTCGCGAACGCGCTGGCCGCTCGTGGGGTGGGTGTCGAGCGCGGTGTCGAGCTCGTCGGTGCCTCGTGGGACGCCGACGGCGTGGAGGCGCTCGTTCGCCTCGACGGGCTGGCCACGGAGGTCCCCTCCCGGTTCCTCGTGGGCTGCGACGGACCGGACAGCCTGGTGCGCCGCCTGGCCGGGATCGGCTGGAGGGGCGCGCGCTACGCCCAGGAGGTGGTGCTGGCCGACGTGGAGCTCGACGGCGCGCTGTCACCGGGCGTGCTCCACGTCGTCGCCGGGCCGCGTGGGCTGGTGTTCCTCTTCGCCCTCGGCGAGGGGGCAACCTGGCGGCTGCTCGGTACGCGTGCCGCCCCTCACGAGGAGCGCGGAGCGTTCGGGCAGCCCGGTGGCGAGGTGCCGGTGGCCGAGGTCCAGCGGCTGCTCGACGAGGCGGGACTCGCGGCGCGGGTCGTCCAGCAGGTCTGGTCGGCCCGCGTGCCGCTGCAGCACCGGCTGGCGACCTCGTTCCGGAGCGGACCGGTCTTCCTGGCGGGCGACGCGGCGCACGCCGCCTCACCGGCGGGCGCGCAGGGCATGAACACCGGCATCCTCGACGCGGTCAACCTCGGGTGGAAGCTGGCGTTCGCAGCCCGCGGCGGTCGGACCCCCGCGCTGCTCGACTCCTACGACCTCGAGCGGCGGCCGGCCGCCGCGCAGGTGCTGGCACTGACCCACCAGATCTTCTTCGCCGAGGCCTCCACACACCGCCTACCCGCCTTCGTGCGGGGGACGGTGCTGCCGATCGCCGCCCCGGCCGTGCCCGTGCTGCTCCGGCAGCGGCAGCTCATGGCGGCGGTCGTCGCCCTGCTCTCGCAGCGGTGGGTGCGCTACTGGACCAGCCCGCTCTCCGTCGTCGGCACCGCCACGAGCCGGGGGGCTCGCCCGGGCGACCGGTTGCCGGACCAGGCGGTCACCTGCGAGGACCGCTCGCGGCACCTGCACGAGCTGACCGCCCATC
>Ga0308174_10001344_pt1 | contig 11384 bp, 11 predicted proteins | sample PhyPR2_FD_203894 | JGI IMG/M metagenome (GOLD analysis project Ga0308174, IMG submission 203894) | Soil microbial communities from UC Gill Tract Community Farm, Albany, California, United States - DLSLS.P.R2 | ecosystem: Environmental > Terrestrial > Soil > Agricultural land | place: USA... | reverse complement strand
GAGCTGCTCCGCCTACGCCATTGAAGCGCTCGAACGACACGGTGCGCTGCGTGGAAGTTGGCTCGCACTCCGCCGAATCGGGCGGTGTCACCCATTCCGTCCCGGCGGCTACGATCCGGTACCCTAGAGGCCATTCGCCTCGCGGGTCTCAATCTATGGACAAGCGCTTCTTCCTCGCGTTACTGCTGACCGCCATCGTCATCGTCGCACCTCCGCTATTCCTCAATCGCGGCGCACGACGACCAGCAGCCATCGCCGATTCCACGAGCCGAACACCGCCTCGTGTCGACAGCACCACGACGGCGTCATCCACCACCGCTGGCGCAACGACAGCATCTGTCGGCGCTCCCACGGCACAGGTTGGAGCAACCACTCCGACCACACCGGCTGAGACGACGACCGTTCGATCGCCCCGATCGCGCTACGGCTTCAGCTCACAGGGAGCTGCTCCCGTGTCGGTCGTCCTGGACAGCTATCCGTCGCGACGACCGACGATTGGCAATCCGAAGGGGCTCACTCGCGAGAGCCGTGAACCATCCGAGCTGCTCCCACCGCACGTCTCGCTCGCACGATATCGGCTCGCCCTCGGGCGGGACACGATCGCGCTGGACACGGTGCCATTCCGTGCGGCGGTCAAGGACGGTCCAACCGGCACGATCGTGTCGTACACCGGGGCCATCGGCGACCGGCCAGTAGCCATCGACTACGCCGTCGTGCCGGACAGCTTTGTCCTGCACGTCAGCGCCAACGTGACCGGAGCACCCGCGGGTAGCGCGCTGTTGATCGGCCTCCCGCGCACGCTACGATCGAACGAGCCCGACACGCTCGACGACATCAGACATCTCGCCGTCAGCTACCGGCTCGGCTCGGGCGACATCGAGAGCGTCGCCTTCTCGAAACTCGACTCGACGGAAGTGCGAGCCGAGACTCGGCCGACGCAATGGGTCGCGACGCGCAACAAGTATTTCCTCGTAGCGTACCGCGCACCGGCCAAGACGCCATTCAGCACGGTACAGCTCCGCGGGGGTCACCGGAGCGACAAGATCGTCAACGACGTCATTGCCGGGGCGGTCCTGCCGCTCGGCGCGGACGGACGAGCCACGTTCGATATCTACGCCGGTCCGCAAGACTTCGAGCGTCTGCAGAAGCTTGGCAGCGATCTCGATCAGGTGAACCCGTACGGCGGCTTCTTGCGTGGCCTCGTACAGCCGTTCGCCGTCATCGTGATGCGCGTGCTGCTGTGGATCAAGCGCACCACGCAGTTGAATTACGGCTGGGTGCTGGTGCTGTTCGGCGTGATCATCCGTGTTGCGCTCTGGCCGCTTCAGCAGAGTGCCATGCGAACCAGCCTCAAGATGCAGCGCTTGCAGCCGGAGCTACAGGCATTGCAGAAGCGGTACAGCGACGATCCGCGCAAGCAGCAGGAAGCGATCATGAAGGTCTACAAGGACCACGGCATGAGTCCCCTCAGCCCGCTGATGGGCTGTCTGCCGATGCTCCTGCCAATGCCAATTCTGTTCGCGCTGTACTTCGTCTTCCAGAACACGATCGAGTTTCGAGGCGTGCCGTTCCTCTGGTTGCCCGACATCTCGCTCAAGGACCCGTTCTACATCACGCCGGTGCTGATGGGTCTCTCGATGTTCGCCACAACGTGGATCGGCTCGCGCAACATGCCGCCGAATCCCCAGGCGAAGATGATGATGTACATGATGCCAGTCATGCTCACCGTCTTCTTCGTGAATCTCGCCTCGGGGCTGAATCTCTACTACGCGGTACAAAACATCGCGTCGATTCCCCAGCAATGGCTGCTAGCCCGCGAGCGCGCCAAGGAGCCGGCGCCCGCGCCGGTGGTTCGGGGGATGCCGGCGCCCGCGCAGAAGCGTCGCACCTAACGCGCGCGAGCGGGGCGACGCCGTGAAGATCACCTACATCGGGCACGCGACCCTGCTGTTGGAGATCGCTGGCGTACGCGTCATCACCGATCCGAACTTCGATCCACACCTCGGTCGCTTCCTGCCGCGAGTGAGCGCGCCAGGGATTGCGCTGGACGCCCTCCCGGGGCTCAACGCGATCCTGCTCACCCACGCGCACGCCGATCACCTGTCATTCGACTCCCTCGATCGGCTGCCGCGAGACATTCCCTTGTATGCGCCTCCGGCGGTCGCGCGCTGGCTGCGAGGGAAGGGGTACTCACACGTCGAGCCGCTCGCTCCCGGTGATCAGACGATGATCCCAGGGGGAGCGGTGCGCCTCCATGCCGAACGCGCGACGCATCAAGGCAATCGGTATGGAATCGACCGCTGGCGCAGCGCGGCCAACATGTACCTCGCAGAAACCGACGAGGAGAGCCTGTTCTTCGCCGGCGATACGGCGCTCATGCCCGATACGCATGCGCTGGTGGAGCGCGTGCTCTGGAACGCCAACCGGGCACTCGACGTCGCTCTGCTACCCATCGGGTATGCGCCTCCGTGGAAGCCGGGGTTCCGGAAAGGTCATCTCACCCACGACGACGCGCTGACCCTGTTCGAGACGCTCGGCGCCCGCGCCCTCGTCCCCTATCACTGGGGAACGTTCCGACACGTGACCGCAACGGCGTACGACGCGATCAATCGCCTACGCGCCGCGCTGACGAGCCACGGCTCGCGGGAGCGAGTGCACATCCTCGAACCGGGCGAATCAATCCTGGTCCCGCCGGTGTCCCCGGCCGCGTGACGGACACCCGCCCGGCACCGGCACTCGACGCGAGTGCGCTGGGCGACGGTCGAACCATCGTCGCGATCGCGACGGCGCCGGGCCGTGGCGCGCTCGCCATCGTGCGACTCTCGGGTCCCGACGTCGCGCCGATCGCCGAACGACTCCTTCGGCCGGTGCCGCAGGTAGTACGGCAGCCCATGCGAGCGCGCGTGGTCGATCCCAACGACGGCTCTCCACTCGACGACGTGCTGGTCACGCGCTTCGCCGCGCCAGCTTCGTTCACGGGTGAGGATCTCCTCGAAATCACCACGCACGGCGGGCATCGTGCCCCGGCGTCCGTACTCGCCGCGGCGATCCGTGCGGGCGCTCGCCAAGCGGACCCCGGGGAGTTCACCCGGCGGGCGGTGTTGAACGGGAAGCTCGATCTGCTGCAAGCCGAGGCGATCGGTGATCTCGTCGATGCACGTTCGGGCGCAGCGCAGCGCCTCGCGCTGCACCAACTCGATGGCGCTCTGTCCGAACGAGTCCTCATGCTGCGTGGCCTCGTCCTCAATCTCGAGGCCCTGCTCGCCTACGACATCGACTTTCCGGAGGAGGACGACGGCCCGATCCCTCGGGCGCGCATCACGGCAGCGACGCGGTCCGCGCTCGACGAGGTGCGGAAGCTGCTCGCCACAGCCGACCTCGGAGCGATGATCCGCGATGGAGCGCTCGTGGTGCTCGCGGGTGCACCGAACGTGGGAAAATCCTCTCTCTTCAACGCCCTCCTCGGTGAAGCGCGAGCCATCGTGACCGAAATCCCCGGCACGACGCGTGACGCCATCGAGGCGGTGTTCGATCGACCGCGCTGGCCGCTGCGGCTCGTCGATACCGCCGGTCTCCGCGACACGACGGATACGCTGGAGCGACTGGGGATCGAGGTGTCGGCTCGCTATCTGGCGCGCGCGACGCTGGTGCTGGCGTGTGGAGAGTCGGAACGTCGCGTCGAAGCGGTGATCCGGCAGATCCGGACGCGCACCGACGCCCCAGTCCTCGGGGTGCTCACCAAAGCCGATTTAGTAGCAGAACGTCCTCAAATAGACTCCGCCATCGCCGTGAGTGCGCGTACGGGCGAAGGGCTCGGCACGCTGCTCGACGCGATCGACGCACGACTGACCGTCGAGCATGGGGCGTCGCCGACCGACGATGCACCCGGCCTGACCCGGGCCAGACACCGGGCGGCAGCCGCGACCGCGGTTCGCGAGCTCGAGGCATTCGAGGAAGCACTCGTGGCGGATGCGCTGCCGATGAGCATCGCCGCGATTCATGTCCGCCACGCGGCTGCCGCACTCGGCGAACTGATCGGCGTCGTACACACCGACGACATCCTCGATGTCGTCTTCCGTCAGTTCTGCGTCGGAAAGTGAGTACTCGTTCGACTCAGGCGGTGGCCGCGGCACCGCGCGCGAGCTCGCCGAGCTCGGAGGCCGAAGCGCGGACGGCCCACGCCAACCCGCGCTCGGCGACCGCCGCCTCGACCATCCGAGCGCCCAGGTAGTAGCCGCTGCGCTCGGGCAGCACGTACCGATCGACGGTGCGGGCCTCGTCGCTCATGCCGCCCGAGAGATAGCGCAAGCGAAGGCCCAGACCTGCGCGATCGAGGTCCTCGAGCACGGCGCGGCCGATGACAGATTCGAGCTCGCGAACCCGGGCATACTGACGGCGACCAAAGCCGAAGTACTCCCATGCAGCATGGCCCGGACTGATCGCCTGCGACACCTGAACGGCCAGCCCTTCATTCACGAGATGCTCACGCAACGGGGCAAGTCGTCCCGTCTCCCAGTAGGAGTAATAGCCGCCAGCCTCCTCGATCAGCGCACGAAGCTCGCTGCGACTGGTGGGCGAGGTATAGCGAATGGCGTGAGCGAACTCATGGGCCAACCAGAGCGGCAGCAGCTCCGGATCGAGACCGAGTCCCTGGGTGTCAGGGTTGGAGACGGAGGTGAAGTGCTCCAGACACGCGAAGGCGATCCCGGTGCCGTCGACCACCAGCTCGCCAGCGTTCGCGGCCCCAACGCCGACCATGAGCACGACGTGCACGTCAGTGTCCTGCTCGAGCAGGCGCCCACACCGCTGTTCGGTCGAGCGGGCAAGGGCAACGACATCAGTCCGCTCGAGCATATCACGCAGGTCGGTGCGATCGGCCAATGCGGTCGCACGAATGACGTCACCGAAATGCGGGCCGTCGGGATCGACGACGTAGTTGTGCCAGTACGGCTCGAGGATTTTGCGGTGGGCTTCGAAGTAACGCTGGTAGGCGGCGACGCGATCCGTGCTATCGAGTACAGCGAAAAAATCCGGCAGCAGGTTGATCAGCATTCGACCGGGAAGCGACCTGCGGGAAACCAGCGCAGAGCCCATCAGCGACGGGGGCGCCGAATTGCGGGCGCAACGGACGCGGTATGATAGCGGCGACCGATGACCCGAACAAGAGATGTTTCCACGGCCGCGCGCGACATGAGCGCGGAAGACTGGCGATGCCCGTCGCGCAGGGAACGCGGAGCTGGCACGAATTTTTCCTTTGTCATCGGCGGAAGGGACGTCCAGGGGAGTGGCTGGGAGACACTGGGTCATGACGACGCTTCAGCAGATTGAACTGCGCTGCCCGATCTGTGACACGCGATTCAAGTCGCAGCAGGTCATCTCGACGAATTCGTTCGGCGGGAAGCGCACGGACTTTCACGAACGCGCTGCGGGGACGCAGCCGTTGCCGTTCCTGATCCACATGTGCAATCGCTGTGGATACTCAGGGGCAGAGCGCGACTTCACGGAGGAGGCCGACGTGAGCGCGGGTCTCCGCGAGCACGTATGGAACGAGCTGGCCCCGCAGATCTCGACGGGTGCGGTGCTGGGCTCGGAGAAATACGAAGCTGCGGCGAAGGTGGCCGAGTGGCAGGCGCTGGATGCTCGTCACATCGCCGACCTGCTGCTGCGCGCCGCGTGGTGCTGCGTCGACGAGTCCGACACCGAGGCCGAGCGCTACTTCCGTCGCAAGGCGGCGTGGAAGTTCGAAGAAGCGTTATCGAGCTTCGACGGGGTGGCGCGCGACGAGCGCGCGGTGCTCACCTACCTGGTGGGCGAGCTCTGGCGGCGTGTCGGGGACGGGAAACAGGCGACGGCGTGGTTCAATCGCGTTCCCTCCGAGGTCACCGATCTCAGCACGCAACAGTGGGTGCTGGATGCCGCCCGCCAGCAACGCGACTGTCCGCGAGAGTGGTTCGGATAAGGGTCGCACGGCCCGCGCCGCCGTCACCCGGCACTACTGAAGAAGGGTGCGTCCGCCAAGTGCGGGCGCACCCTTCGTGCATGCACGCGCCAGCGCGCTAGCGGGTGCCGAAGAGCCGGTCGCCCGCGTCGCCCAACCCAGGAAGGATGTACCCCTGTGCGTTCAGCTCACGATCGAGTGCCGCACAATAGACGACCACGTCGGGATGAACCTCGGCCAGGCGGCGTACCCCTTCGGGCGCGGCGACGAGGCACAGGAATCGAATCCGAGTCGCCCCGGCGCGCTTGAGTGAGGTGACGGCCGCCGCTGCGCTACCGCCGGTGGCAAGCATTGGATCGAGCAGGAAGAAGTCTCGTTCCGCCGCGTCCCCGGGCACCTTGAAGTAGTAGTCGACCGGTTCGAGGGTATCGTGATCGCGATACAGGCCGATGTGACCCACGCGCGCGGACGGGACTAGGCGCGCGACACCCTCCACCATCCCGAGTCCGGCGCGCAAGATCGGCACGAGCGTGAGCTTCTTTCCACTGACCCGCATCCCGGTGGTGCGCTCGAGCGGTGTCTCGACGGGCGCCGGCTCGAGGGCGAGCTCGCTCGTCGCCTCGTAGGCGATGAGTGTCGCGATCTCGTCGACGAGCTCCTTGAAGATCTTGGTCGGCGTCGTCCGCGCGCGGAGCAGCGACACCTTGTGCTGCACGAGCGGATGCGAAACGATGCGCAGCGTCGGGAACGCAGGGGTGGTGTCCATGGGGCAGAAGCTACTAACTTCGCGCCCATGAAAGAATACCAAGCGGTGATGCTTCGACTGACGCGCCATGCGCGCGACGACGAAGATGCGCTCACCGATCTGTTGAACGAGCGAAGCCGCAGCGGATGGCGGCCCGCGATGATGTCGCAGGACGAACATCGCGTGACGCTGGTCTTCGAGCGTCCGGGAGACGGCGAGAGCTGATTCACCTGCCCCCACGCCACCATGGAAATCGAGTTCGCCGGCGCCGCGCGTGAAGTAACGGGCTCCTGCCACATCGTGCGGCTCAACGGCAAGACCGTGCTGCTCGACTGCGGCATGTTCCAGGGGCGGCGGAGCGAGACGCGGGCGAAAAACGCGGTGATGCCGCTCGACGTGCGCGAGATCGACGCCGTGGTGCTCTCGCACGCGCACATCGACCACGCTGGCCGGCTGCCGCTCCTGACCGCGCACGGCTACGCGAACCCCATCTACTGCACGGCGGCGACGCGTGACCTCTCGGCGGTGATGCTCGCCGACTCGGCGCACATCCAGGAGAAGGACGCGGAGTTCCTCGCGAAGCGTCAACGCGACGCCGTCCCGCCGCTGTACGGAATGCGTGACGCGACCACGGCCGTGGATCGCATGGTCGGATTGCCGTACGACACGTGGTTCGACGTCGTGCCCGGAATGCGCGCAACGTTCACCGATGCGGGGCACATTCTGGGTTCGGCCTCCGTCACCCTGGAGTGCACGGAGGGCGGCAGCCGGAAACGGATCGTGTTCTCAGGCGATGTGGGACGACGCGGACTCCCGATCATTCGCGACCCGAAACCACCCACCGGTGGCGCCGACGTTGTGCTGCTCGAGTCCACCTACGGCAATCGAGACCACCCGCCCGTCGCCGGGGCGCGCGATCAACTCGCGCGCGTGGTGAGCGAGACGGCCGCACGCGGTGGCCGCGTCCTGGTGCCGGCGTTCTCAGTGGGCCGCACCCAGGAGCTTGTCTACGACCTGCACATTCTGGCACGTGAAGGGAAGATCCCCGAGATTCCGATCTACATCGACAGTCCGCTGGCGATCGACGCGACCACGGTCTTCGCGATGCACCCCGAGATCTTCGATCGCACCGAGGACCTCGTCCAGAAGGTCCAGGATCTCTTCAAGTTCCCGCTGGTGCGCTACACGCGTGAAGCGACCGAATCGAAAGCGCTCAACTCGCAGCACGGGCCGATGGTCGTGATCGCAGCGTCAGGCATGGCCGAGGCAGGGCGCATCCTGCACCATCTTGCGCACGGAGCATCCGATCCGCGGAACACGATCCTGATCGTCGGCTTCCAGGCCGAGCACACGCTCGGACGACGCATCGTCGACCGCGCGCCCATGCTGCGCGTCTTTGGAGACGAGATTCCGCTTCGTGCGCGCGTCGAGGTGCTGGCCGGCTACAGCGCGCACGGCGACCGCCACGAGCTCCAGCAGTGGCTCGACGCCGTGCGCGACGGCGCCCCACATGGTGGCGGGGGCGACAAGGGATCCTCGCCCGACATCTATCTCGTCCATGGCGAGCCCGATGCGCAGGACGCGTTCGCGGAGCAGCTTCGCGCGGCGGGGTATCCTTCGGTGGACGCGCCGGTCCCCCACCGGAAGGTCGCGCTGTGATCGAGCGGGCCACGACCGCCGCGGTGGACGCGCGGGTGCGCATCGTGGACGCGGGCGTCCGGTGCATCGCCCGTGAAGGACTGGTCGGCGCGAGCATGGCGGCGATCGCGCTCGAGGCAGGGGTGAGCAAGGCACTGCTCCACTACCATTATCACGATCGATCCACACTGCTGGCGGAGATCGTGGAACGGATCGGGATGCGGACGATCGAGCGCGAACGTGTCGCCATCGACGAGAGTAACGGGATGGGCGGGCTCGATGCCCTCTGGCGGTGGCTCGACGACGAGCTTCGCCGGGGTGAGCTCGCGGCACTGTCGGAGCTGGCGCTCGTCCGCGAGGCGCCCGTGCGGCGCACGACCCGGTCGGTTGCGATCGATCGACGCCGGAGCGCCGCTCGCACGATCGAGCGACTGTTCGCCGAGCTCGATCTGACCCCGAGAGTGCCCGGACCGTTGATGGCCGACGCGGCCGTAGCCTTCATCGACGGACTCGCCCTCGACGCGGCCAGCGGCTCGGCGCGTGAGCCGCGTGTCAGCTACGACATCTTCTGGTTGGCGCTCCTCGGCCTCGGCGAATGAGCAAGATCTTACCTACCGCCAGCGCGCGAGCCAGAGCTAGCTTGCAGTAAATGCGTTCAACGCGCCCACCCCTCGTGCGCCTCGCGCTCGCGGGGCTGGCACTGCTGCTCGCCGTCTGGGTGGCTTCGTTCGGCGCCGTGCTCGCGTGGGAGCGACACGACCAATCGCGGCCCGTCGGGGCGATCGTAGTGCTGGGTGCAGCACAGTACGTCGGACGTCCGTCGCCCGTGCTCCGGGCGCGGCTGGACCATGCGGTGGCGCTGTGGCGCCGCGGACTGGCACCGATCATGATCGTCACAGGCGGAACGGGAACGGGCGACACGACGAGCGAAGCCGCGGTGAGCCAGCGCTACGTCGCGCAACGCGGCGTGCCCGTGCACGCGATCCTCCTGGAGACGGAGGGGCGCACGACGAGCGAGTCGATGGCCGGTGTCTCCGCGCTCATGGCGAGCCAGGGTCGGCGCGACGTCTTGCTGGTAAGTGACCCATTCCACATGCTCCGTCTCACGATCCTCGCGCGACGTCATGGGCTCGAGCCGTACGCATCTCCGACGCCGACGAGCCCGATCGCGGCGAGCCCCACCGAGCGATGGAAGTACGCATTGAGCGAATCAGTGAAAGCGCCGTTGGCCTTCATTCTTGAGAGGAACGATCGGTGATCCCACGTCATTTAGTATCGGTATGTACATTAATAGCCGCAGCCGTGGCGATCCCAGCGTCTGCGCAGGGCGTGCCCAAGCTTCAGTTCGAGAAGCTCACGCTGCCGAACGGGCTGCAGGTGATCCTGCACGAGGACCACTCTACGCCGATCGTCGTGGCGAACACGTGGTACCATGTGGGCTCGGGTGATGAGCGACCGGGGCGCACGGGCTTCGCCCACCTGTTCGAGCACCTCATGTTCATGGGGTCGCAGAACGTGCCCCAGGGGCAGTTCGACAAACTGTTGGAGTCCGTCGGCGCCGACAACAACGGCAGCACGGACTTCGACCGGACGAACTACTACGAGCAGCTGCCATCCAACGCGCTTCCGCTCGCGCTGTGGCTCGATGCGGATCGCATGGGGAACCTGCTTCCCGTGATGGACCAGGCCAAGCTCGACCTCCAGCGCGACGTGGTGAAGAACGAGCGCCGGCAGCGCTACGACAACGTGCCCTACGGACGGGCGAACGAGACGATCTGGGCGGTGCTCTTCCCTGCGGGACACCCGTACCACTGGCCGCCGATCGGCTCGATGGTGGACCTGTCGGCCGCGTCGTTGGAAGACGTCAAGCAGTTCTTCCGGACCTATTACGCGCCCAACAACGCCACGCTCGTCATCGCCGGCGACTTTCAGCGCGATTCCGCGGTGGCGTGGGTGAATCGTTACTTCAGCGGGATCCCGCGCGGGCCCGCCGTGCCACCACCGCCGGCCGTTCCGGCTGTCACCGTCGCGCGCGACACCTTCGTCGTGCTCGAGGACAAGGTGACGCTGCCGCGGCTGTACGAAGCGTGGCACTCGGTGAAGATCTACCATCCGGACGACGCCGTGCTCGACGTGCTCGCCGACGTGCTCGCCGGCGACAAGAACTCGCGGCTGTACAAGCGTCTCGTGTTCGACATGCAGGTGGCGCAGGACGTCAACGCGTACCAGGCCAGTCTCCGCCGAGATGGGTACTTCGAGATCATCGTGACGCCCAAGCCGGGGCAGACACCGAGTCGCATGGCAGCGCTCGTGGCGGAGGAGATCGGCAAGATCGCGCGCGACGGTGTCACACCCCGCGAGCTTGCGCGATCGCTGAACAGCCGGCGGGCCTCGTTTCTCGACCAGATCGCATCCGTGCTCGGCAAAGCAGACCGCCTCGCATCGTACGACTACAACGCCGGCACGCCGGACTACGTGCAGCAAGACCTCGCGCGCTACGAGCGCGTGACCGCAGCCGACGTGCAGCGCGCCGCGACCACCTACCTCAATCAGCCGAAGGTGGTGCTGACCGTCGTGCCTGAAGGGAAGCGTCAGCTCATGGTCTCCAGAGGTGCCCAGTGAACCATATCCATCGCCTGCGGGCGCCGCGTGGCGCCGCCACGCTCGCGAGCATCGCCGTCCTGGCAGCGGCATGCTCGGGACCGCGAGTCGTCACGACGCCTCCCCCCATCCCGGCCCCCGCCGCCGCGCCAGCCCCGGTAGCGACCGTCGACCTCACGAAGCCGCCTACCCTCGGCGCACCGCCGCCGTTGCGTCCGCCCCAGATCACGACGCGCGAACTGTCGAACGGGCTGAAGATCGTCGTCCTCGAACAGCACGAGCTGCCACTCGTCGACGTCATCGTCCAGGTTCGCTCGGGCGGCGAAAGCGATCCCGCGGGCAAGATGGGCACGGCCGCGCTCGTCGCCGCGATGCTCACCGAGGGCACGACGAATCGCACGGCGCTGCAGATCGCCGACCAGGCCGCCTACCTCGGCGTTCAGATCAGCGCCACCAGCGGAT
>Ga0308174_10001343_pt1 | contig 11387 bp, 5 predicted proteins | sample PhyPR2_FD_203894 | JGI IMG/M metagenome (GOLD analysis project Ga0308174, IMG submission 203894) | Soil microbial communities from UC Gill Tract Community Farm, Albany, California, United States - DLSLS.P.R2 | ecosystem: Environmental > Terrestrial > Soil > Agricultural land | place: USA... | reverse complement strand
CGGCATGAGAGAACGGCTGGCGCGCCTTCGCCGCACGTCTGGGGCGCTGTTTCCGGAACGCCACCTCTACGTCCGCTCCGGCGGCCGGATGCAGGCCTATGTGCTGACGCCCCGCCGACAGATGCTCGCGACGGCGGCCGTCGCGGCCGCGGCGCTGTGGACCGGGGTGGCGAGCGCCTCGATGCTGGTCAACGCCATCTCGGCCACCGCTGCCGTATCCCAGGCCCGGCCCAGCTCGAAGTCTGAACCGAACGCGAAGGCTGAAATCTCCGGTCAGCTCGCCGCGATGATCGAGAGGCGGCATGCGGCGCTGGCCATGTTGCTCACGGAGCTGAAGAACGCCCCGGGCGCGGCGGAGACGCTCATCCCCATCGTCGACCAGGGCCTGGCGGGCGTCGACGCCAGCCCGGCCGAACGGCTGCAGAAGATCGAGCTCAGCCAGGAGCAGCTGATCGATAAGACCGACTCCTACGCCAGGAGCCGGGCCGACCGGCTGCGCTACGCCTTGCGGCTGGCCGGGCTCACGCCCGCCTCGCCGCCGCCGAACGCAGGCGGCGTCGGGGGCCCGCTGATCGAGTTGAAGGACGCCGGCGCGCTCGCGGCCGTCACCGACGGGGACGCCGATTTCGCCCAGCGCCTCCGGCATGCGGCGCGCGACCTGTCGGACGCCCGCCGGCTCGCCCAGACCGCCGAGACCCTGCCGCTCGCCGCGCCGACCACGGAGATCGCGCGTTCATCCGGCTTCGGCGTGCGGATCGATCCGTTCACCCATCGCGCGGCCTTCCACACCGGCCTCGACTTTCCCGGCGGGCGGATGACGCCGATCTATGCGACGGGGCCGGGCGTCGTGGCCTACACAGGGCTGCGCAGCGGCTACGGCAAGGTGGTGGAGATCGATCACGGCCGGGGCCTCAAGACCCGCTACGCCCATCTGCAGGCCATCGCGGTGCATGCCGGCGAGCCGGTGGCGCTCGGCGAAAAGGTCGGCGGCATGGGCTCGACGGGCCGGTCCACCGGCAATCACCTGCATTACGAGGTGTGGCTGAACGGCCGGCCGGTGAACCCCGAGCGCTTCCTGAAGGCCGGCGCCTACGTGAACGCCGCGGGGTAGGTCGGAGCGCAGCCACGGCAGGGTGGGGATTAGCCGGGCATCGTTTCCGAGGCCGCAGTTCGATTCTCGCTACCCCACCCTGCCCGCCTCGCGGCCTGTCCCTCCCCATTAAGGGAGGGACTTAGGCCTCCACGGTCGAGCCGCGCGTCGCGCCGACCCGCTGGGCCAGGGCCGCGCCCATGAACTCGTCGAGGTCGCCGTCCAGAACCCCTTGCGTGTCAGAGGTTTCGACGTCGGTCCTCAGGTCCTTGACCATCTGGTAGGGCTGCAGCACGTAAGAGCGGATCTGGTGCCCCCAGCCGATGTCGGTCTTCTGCTCCTCGATCGCCGCCTGGGCGGCTTCGCGCTTCTCCAGCTCCAGCTCGTAGAGCCGCGCCTTCAGCATCTTCCAGGCCTGCTCGCGGTTCTGGTGCTGTGAGCGCTGGTTCTGGCAGGCGACCGCGATCCCGGTCGGGATGTGGGTCAGGCGCACGGCGGAATCGGTCTTGTTGATGTGCTGGCCGCCGGCCCCGGAGGCGCGGTAGGTGTCGGTGCGCACGTCGGCGGGATTGATCTCGATCTCGATGGTGTCGTCGACCACCGGGAACACCCAGACCGAGGCGAAGGAGGTGTGCCGCCGCGCGTTGGAATCGAACGGCGAGATGCGCACCAGGCGGTGCACGCCGGCCTCGGTCTTCAGCCAGCCGTAGGCGTTCTCGCCCTTCACCTGGACGGTCGCCGACTTGATGCCGGCGGTCTCGCCGCCGGTCTCCTCGATGACCTCGACGCTCATCCCGTGCGCCTGCGCCCAGCGGGTGTACATGCGCAGCAGCATCAGGGCCCAGTCGTTGGACTCGGTGCCCCCGGCGCCGGAGTTGATCTCCACGTAGGCGTCGTTGGCGTCCGCCTCGCCGGAGAGCAGCGCCTCGAGCTCGGCCCGGGCGGCGCGATCCTTCAGCGCCTTGAGCTGGGCGCGCGCCTCGTCGAGCGAGGCCTCGTCGCCTTCCTCGTCCGCCAGTTCGGCATAGCCCACCGCGTCGGCGAGCTCGCGTTCGAGTCCCTGCACCGCCCCGACCTGGGCGGCGAGGCGGTTGCGCTCGCGCATGATGGATTGCGCCCGGCCCGCGTCGTCCCACAGCGTCGGGTCCTCGACCCGGGCGTTCAGCTCGTCCAGCTTGCGGAGCGCAGGCTCCCAGTCAAAGACGCCTCCTGAGCAGGTCGATCGCCTGCTCGATGTCGGCCTTGGCGGCCTCGACATCCGCTCTCATCGAAAGCTCCAATTCGTTCGTGGGCGGGCGAGATAGCCCTTCGGCCCGGTCAGTACAATCCGGTGACGTCGTCCGGCTTCTTGGGCTTGGCCGCCGGCGGGTTCGGCGCGATCACCGCCGGCGGGCTGATCGGCAGCTGATTGTAGGGGATCGGCCCGAGCGGCCGGCCGTTGGCGATGGGGGTCTCGGCGACGCGCGGCTCGGTGCCGGGCCGGAACGCCTCGCGGATGCCGCGGACCATGGCGAACTTGGCGTTCTTGGGCGCCGGGAAGTCGTCCGGCGGCTCGCTCTGGAGCGCGTTCTTCATGAAGTCGATGAAGATCGGCACCGCATCGACGGCGCCGGTCTCGTTGTCGCCGAGGCTGCGGTTGTCGTCGAAGCCCACGAAGATCCCCACCACCAGCTTGGGCGAGAAGCCCATGAACCAGGCGGAGCGGTACTCGTTCGTGGTGCCGGTCTTGCCGCCGAGCGGGCGGCCGAGCGAGGAGGCCTGGGCGGCCGTGCCGCGCTGCACCACGCCCTCCAGCATCGAGGTGATCTGATAGGCGGTGATCGGGTCCATGAGCTGGGCGCCGGCGGGGGGGATGTGCGGGCTCTCCTCGCCCGAGAAGCCGGCGTTGCAGCGATCGCACTCGCGGCGGTCCGCCTTCAGGATGGTCTTGCCCTCACGATCCTGCACCAGCTCGATCAGGTGCGGCTCGATCTTGCGCCCGCCGTTGACGAAGGAGGCGTAGGCGCCGGCCAGCTTGAACACCGTCGTCTCGCCGGCCCCGAGCGCCATGGCCAGGACGTGGTCCATGTGGTCGGTGACGCCCATGCGCTGGGCGAGGTCGGCGATCTTCGGCATGCCCACGCCCTGGGCGATGCGCACGGTCATGGTGTTGCGGGAGAGCTCGAGGCCGCGCCGGAACACCAGCGGCCCGTAGTATTTCCCCTCGTAGTTCTCCGGCGTCCAGACCGTGCCGTTGCCGCCCGGCAGGCTGATCGGGGCGTCCATGACCACGCTGGCGGGCGTATAGGCGCCGCTCTCCAGGGCCGCGGCGTAGACGATGGGCTTGATCGCCGAGCCCGGCTGGCGAAGCGCCTGGGTCGCGCGGTTGAAGGACGACAGCGAGAACGAGTAGCCGCCGACCATGGCGAGCACCCGGCCCGACTGCGGCTCCAGGGCCACCAGCGCGCCGTTGACGAGGGGGATCTGCTTGAGGCGCAGCGCCGCCCCGCCCTTCTCGTCGGGCGCGACCCAGACGAGGTCGCCCGTGCCGATGCCCTTGCCGGCGCGCGCCCAGGCGACGTCCTCGGCCGCCAGCGTCCCGACCTGGCCGTCGATGGTGCGCAGGCGGACCACGCCGCCGCCGAGGTCGGTGACCACCGCCGCCTTCCAGGTGCGCCGCTCGGCGGGGCGCACGGAATGCCTGGCGACGTCTTCCCACCCGGCCAGGGTGGTGACGCGCCCCCAGGCGCCGCGCCAGCCGTGGCGGTGGTCGTAGCGCTCCAGCCCATCCATCAGCGCTGTCCTGGCCGCGCTCTGCAGGCTGGGATCGAGGGTGGTCTTCACGTAGTAGCCGCCTTCGTTCAGCCGCTCGCCGAGGGTGGCGAGGCCGCGGCGGCGCACCTCCTCGACGAAGTAGTCGGCGTCGCGGTACTTGGCGCGCGTCGGCTCCGGCTGGACTTTCAGGTCCTCGGCCTTGGCGGCGGCGGCCTGCTCCGGCGTCACCCAGCCCAGGTCGGCCATCTGGTCGATCACCCAGTTGCGGCGGGCGATGGCGGCGGCCTTGTGGCGGATCGGATGGTAGTTGTCCGGCCCCTTCGGCAACGACGCCAGGTAGGCGCATTCGGCGAGATCGAGATCGGTGACCGACTTGCCGAAATAGTTGTACGCGGCCGCGCCCACGCCATAGCTGCGGTAGCCGAGCCAGATCTCGTTCAGATAGAGCTCGAGGATGCGCTCCTTCGACAGCGTCTGCTCGATGCGGTGGGCGAGCATGGCCTCCTTGAGCTTGCGCCCGATGGTCGGCTCGTTGGACAGCAGGATGTTCTTGGCTACCTGCTGGGTGATGGTCGAGCCGCCCTCGAAGCGCTTGCCTTCGACGAAATTCACCGCGTCCTTGGCCATCGCGCGGCCGATGCCCTGCACGTCGAGGCCGCCGTGCTGGAAGAAGCTGTGGTCCTCGGCGGCCAGAAAGGCCTGGGCCAGCTTCGGCGGGATGGCGTCATAGGGGACGAAGATCCGCCGCTCGCGGGAGAACTCGCCGATCAGGGTGCCGTCCCAGGCGTAGGCGCGGGTGGCGGTCGGCGGATGGTAGTCGGCGAGGTCGCCGGCGTCGGGCATGTCGTGGAACAGCCAGGCGGCCCAGAACGCCGTCGCGATCCCCGCCAGGGCGACGAGGCTCAGCATCGCCACGCCGGCGATCGCGACCCATCTCGGGGGAGGATTCAACTTGTCCACGACCTCCAGGGGCGCCCCGTCCCCGCCGGCCTCGGGTCTAGCCTGCGTCGCGCCGGGCGCCAACGGGCGCGCAGCGTAGGGCGTCAGCGCGCCGCAATCGCATCGCCCGGGCGGCTCACACGCACCGATCCTCGAATTGGCAGGCAGCGCCGAGGACAATCCACAGCAGGAGGAAGAGGACCAGCAGGCCGGCGAGAACGAGAAGGCCTCCGGCTACAGCCGGCGAGTCTCTCGAATACCGGCGACCCACGACGAAGATGCCGACGATCGCGAGCACAACTGTCGCCGGAAGCACGGCCCCTACCGAGACGCCATGCGGGCGTTCTGGTCGAAGTAGTCGTCGATGGACTGGGCCACGCCGTCCATAAGCTGCTCGCGCCTGGCCGGATCACGCAGCATGGCCTCGTCCTCGGGATTGGAGAGGAAGCCCATTTCCAGCAGCACGGCAGGCACCTCCGGCGCCAGCAGCACCATGAAGCCGGCGTCGCGGTGGGTGCGGCGGAGCAGGCCGGTGCGGCTCTCGATGTGGCTGACCAGGGTCTCGGCGAAGGCCGCCGAGCGGTTCTTGGTGGCGCGCTGGGTGAGGTCGAGCAGGATGTCGCTGACGCCGGGATCGCCGGTCAGGCTGGCCTTCATGAACCAGTCGTCCTGCTTCACGAACCGCGCCGCCCGCACCGAGGCCTTGTCGGACAGGGTGTAGACGCTTGCGCCATGCAGCTGCGGGTTGGGGCCGGAATCGGAGTGCAGCGAGATGAACAGGTCGGCCCCGGCCTGCTGGGCGATGCGCACCCGGTCGGCGAGCGGGATGTAGACGTCGGCCTCGCGGGTCATCACCACCTGGTAGCGGCCGGACCTTTCCAGCCGCGCCTTCAGGGCCTGGGCCGCGGCGAGGTTGACGTCCTTCTCGTAGCCGAAGAGCCCGTGGGCGCCCGGATCGTGGCCGCCGTGGCCGGCGTCGATGACGATCACCTTCTTCAAGGCCAGCGCCGGCGGGCTCGGCTGCAGGAAGCCGGTGCGCAGCGCGAGCTTGGCCGGCGCACGCGCCCTGGCCAGCCCGGCCTCGCCCGGCGGCGGCGCGGCGACGTCGATCACATAGCGGTAATGGTCGACCCCGTCGGCCGGCGGCAGGAGGAAGCGGCGCTTCACCTTGGCCGCCCCGGCAAGCTCCATCTGCAGTCGCGCGGCGCCGCCGTCCTGGTCGATGACCCAGCGTTTCACAAGCCCCTGGGACCCGCCCTGCTGGCCGCCGGCCGCCGAGACGCCCGCCAGCAGCAGGAGCACGCGCCCGTCGGCGCCGTCGTCGACGAGCTTGCCGCTGGCCGAGTGGTCGAGGTCGATGACGATGCGGGTCTGGGCGGCGTCGCCCCCGAGCCTGACCTCGAGGATGTCCGCCGAGGCCACCGCCGCGTGGGAGGCCGCGACCGCGATCAGGCCGCAGGCGGCCGCGACGCAGGCCAGCAGGACGCCGCCGCGCATGCCAGCCATCGCCTTCGCCGCCCGCCTCAGCACCCGTCCAGCCCCCGCCCTGCCGGGACTTCCATGTCGTCCGATGGGAAGGGATATACGCGCTCGGCAGGTACACAAACGGTTAACAGGGCGTTTCCGCCGCTACCTGGGGCCGCACGGCTTTCCTTTTGCCGCCGCCTGTTGCAAAGTCCGCCCGCGCATCATCGCCGCCTCTGCGTCGCAGGGCTCCGATGCGCGAACGTCAAACCCGCGCCCGATCTGACCGAGTCTCCTCGGCGGCGGCGCATCATCCGATCCGCGCCCTGGTCGGGCGCCGTAGGAAAACACCCGATGGGCAGCGCTGCTCACGCCCCTTTCCGGCCTCAGGCCGCTCAAGACGCCCTATCCGGCGTCCAGGGCTGCGCGCGCGCCCATCCCATTAGCTGGCTGCGCCCGGGTCAAAGGCCCGCCGCGCGCCGCGGAGATTCACTTGATGACGAAAACCATGTTGATCGACGCCGCCCACGCCGAAGAGACGCGCGTGGTGGTGCTCGACGGGACCCGCGTTGAAGAATTCGATTTCGAGAGCCAGAACCGGAAGCAGCTTCGAGGCAATATCTACCTCGCCAAGGTCACCCGCGTAGAGCCGTCGCTGCAGGCGGCCTTCGTCGAGTACGGCGGCAACCGCCACGGCTTCCTGGCGTTCAACGAAATCCACCCCGACTACTACCAGATCCCGGTCGCCGACCGCGAAGCCCTGCTGCGCGAGGAAGCCGAGGCAGACGCGGAGGACGAGCGCCACGAGCCGAGGAGCCGCGCCGCGAGCAGCGGCGACGAGGACGACGAGGACGCCGCCCAGGCCGCTGAGGACGAAGACGACGTCATGGAGGAGGAGCTTGCGCGCCGCCGCCGCCGGCTGATGCGCAAGTACAAGATCCAGGAGGTGATCCGCCGCCGGCAGATCATGCTGGTGCAGGTCGTCAAGGAGGAGCGCGGCAACAAGGGCGCGGCGCTGACCACCTACCTGTCGCTCGCCGGCCGCTATGGTGTCCTGATGCCCAACACCGCGCGCGGCGGCGGCATCAGCCGCAAGATCACCGCCATCGCCGACCGCAAGCGCCTGAAAGGCATCGTGCAGAGCCTGGACGTGCCGCACGGCATGGGCCTGATCGTTCGCACCGCCGGCGCCAAGCGGACGAAGGCCGAGATCAAGCGGGACTACGAGTACCTGCTCAGGCTCTGGGAAAACATCCGCGAGACCACCCTGCACTCGATCGCCCCGGCCCTGATCTACGAGGAAGAGGACCTGGTGAAGCGGGCGATCCGCGACCTCTACGACAAGGACATCGACGGCGTCTTCGTCGAGGGCGAGTCCGGCTTCAAGGAAGCGCGCGACTTCATGCGCATGCTGATGCCGGGGCAGGCGAAGAAGGTGCAGCTCTATCGCGAGCCGACGCCGCTCTACGTGAAGTACAAGGTCGAGGACCACCTGAGCCAGATCTACTCGCCGGTCGTGCCCCTGCGCTCGGGCGGCTATCTGGTCATCAACCAGACCGAGGCGCTGGTCGCCGTGGACGTGAACTCCGGCCGCTCGACCCGGGAGCGGAACATCGAGGCCACGGCGCTCAAGACCAACATGGAAGCCGCAGAGGAGGCCGCGCGTCAGCTGCGCCTGCGCGATCTCGCGGGCCTGATCGTCATCGACTTCATCGACATGGACGAGTCGAAGAACAATCGCGCCGTCGAGAAGAAGCTGAAAGATTGCCTGAAGGACGACCGCGCGCGCGTCCAGATGGGCAAGATCAGCCCCTTCGGCCTGATGGAGATCTCGCGCCAGCGCCGCCGCACCGGCGTGCTGGAGGGCACCACCCACGTCTGCGAGCACTGCGGCGGCACCGGCCGCGTCCGCTCGGTCGAATCGAGCGCGCTCGCGACGCTGAGGGCGCTGGAGATCGAAGCGCTCAAAGGCGGCGGCGAAGCGACGCTCACCGCGCCTCGCGCCGTGGCGCTCTACATCCTGAACGAGAAGCGCGCCCATCTGGCGCGGCTGCACCAGCAGCTCGGGCTGTTCGTGACGGTGGTTGTCGACGACGCCATGGCCCATGTCGATCACCAGATCGAGCGGACCTCCATGGAGACCCGCGCCGAACACGCGGCCCCCGCCCTGCCGCCGACGGAGGCCTACGCGCCTGCGCCGGAGCCGGAAGCGCTCGAGGACTATGAAGACGAGGAAGAGGAAGAGGACGAAGACGAGGAGGAAGTCGCGGCCATCGAGGCCCAGCCGCGCGGTCGCCCCGAGGATGAGGCGCACCACGACGAGGGGGAAGGCCGCGGACGCAGGCGCCGCCGCCGCCGCGGCCGGCGCGGCGACGAGCTCCGCGAGGGGCGCGACGCGCGCGAGCCTGGCCACGCCGGCGAGCCCCTCCGCGAGCAGGCGCCTCGCCCCACCGAGGCTCAGCGTGAGGACGAGGACGGGGGCCACGGCCGCAGACGCCGGCGCGGCCGGCGCGGCGGGCGGCGGATGCGCGACGACGGCCGTCCGCCCGAAACCTTCGCCTGGACGCGTCCCTGGGTGCCGTATGGCGACGATCCCTTCGTCTGGTTCGACCCGGCCGAGGATCTGAAGAAGCCGCCGGTCCCGTCGGCCGCCAACGATCAGCGCCAGCCCTCCAGGCCGGCGGCCGCGGCGGAGACCGCGGCCCCCGCGCCCGCGCTCGCCCGGCCTGTTGCGCGCTCGGAGATGGACGACGTCTGGGTCGAGCTGCCCGCGCCAGAGGACAAGCCGAAGCGCGGCCGCCGTGGCCGCACCCGCGGCGCGGAGCCGCAGCCCCCGCCCGAGCCGCCGGCCGCGCAAGCCCCGGCGCCCAGCGAGTCCGCGCTCGAGGCGCCGGTCGAGGCCGCGCCGGCCAGGAAGCCCAGCCGGCGGCGGGCCGCCCCCGCCAAGGCGGCGGCTCCCGAACCCGAGCGCGTGGCCGAGCCCTTGCCGGAGCTCGCGACGGCCGCAGCCGTCCCGCCGGCGGCGCCGACTGCGCCGGCCGCGCCGGACCCTGCGGAGATCGCCGCCCCGCCGAGCGCCCCGCGCAGAGGCTGGTGGCGGCGCGGATGAGGGGCTAAGGTCGGTCCGGCGCGAGGGGGATGACAGAGGCGAATCCAGCATGGCGTCCCCTGCCCGGTCGGTCTCCCGCATCGTCTTCGGCCTGGCTCTGGCGGCGGGTCTTGTCCTCCAGTCGGGGATCGCCGCCGCGCAGCAGGGTCCCGACGAGACCCTGATCCGCGACACCGAGATCGAAGAAATCCTGCACCACGACGCCGACCCGATCCTGACCGCGGCCGGCATCGATCCCAAGGACGTGCAGATCATCATCATCGGCTCCAAGCCGGACGACATCAACGCCTTCGCCGCGCCGCGCCTGATGGGCGTGAACACCGCCCTGATCCTGAAGACCAAGAATCCGAACGAGCTGCAGGGCGTCATGGCCCACGAGGTGGGCCACCTCGCCGCCGGCCACAGCGCTCGCTCGGGCGAGATGCAGCACGCCGGCATGAGACCGTTCCTGCTCACCATGGGCCTGGGCGTGCTGGCGGCGGTGGCGGGGGCGGGCGATGCGGCCGCGGGGCTGATCAGCAGCGCTCCTTACTTCGGGACGCTGGGCGCCATCGGCTACAGCCGCGAGCAGGAAGCCCGCGCCGACCAGGCCGGCGCGACCCTGCTCGAGAAGGCCGGCCTCTCCGGCCGCGGCCTGGCCGAGTTCTTCGACAACTTCCGCTACCAGGAGGTGTTCAGCGAGGCGCGCCGCTACAAGTACTTCATCGACCACCCGCTCTCGTCGGACCGGATCGACGCCCTGCAATCGCGGGTGGCCAAGGCGCCGCACTATGGCGAGGTGGACAGCCCGGCGGCCATGGCCGAGCACGAGATCATGAAGGCCAAGCTGGAGGGATTCCTCGAGCCGCAGGTCGCGATCGTGAAGTACGCGGAGACCGACAAATCCTACCCCGCCCGCTATGCCCGGGCGATCGCCTACTACCAGCTGAAGGAGCCCGACAAGGCGCTGAAGCTGATCGACGCCCTGCTGCAGGAGCAGCCGGCCAATCCGTACCTCTGGGAGCTCAAGGGCCAGATCCTGTTCGAGTACGGGCGGGCGAAGGAGGCCGAGGCGCCGCAGCGCAAGTCGGTGGAGCTCAAGCCGGACGCGCCGCTGCTGCGCATCAACCTCGGCCAGACGCTGATCGCGCTCGACGACAAGGCCAAGGTCGAGGAAGGCGTCGCCGAGCTGAAGAAGGCGCTGACCCAGGAGAACGACAACGCCGAGGCCTGGCGGCTGCTGGCCCAGGCCTATGACAAGCAGGGCCAGGCCGGCATGGCGCGGCTGGCCACGGCCGAATACAACTTCGACATCGGCGACCAGAAGGACGCCCTGATCTTCGCCATGCGCGCCCGGGAGAAGCTGCCCAAGGACAGCCCCGAATGGCGCCGCGCGACGGACATCGTGCTGGTCTCCAAGCCCAGCCGCGACGACCTGAAGGAGCTGGCGAGCGAAGGCTCGATCAGTCGGGGCGAGGTTCACTAGGCTTCGCAAACCCGCCGCCGAGCATTATCTGAACCCGATGAGACCTGCCCTCGCCATGCTCGCGGCCGCCGCCGCGCTTTCCCTCGCCGGCTGCCAGAAGGCCGACGACGCCGTGTTCGGCCAGCGCGTGCGGGCCTACCTCCTGGCCCACCCGGAGGTGATCCGCGAAGCCGTCCAGAAGCTGCAGGACAACGAGCAGGCCGCCGCGGCCAAGGCGTCGACCGCCGCGCTCAAGACCTACCGCAGCCAGATCGAGCGCGATCCCCGCGACATCGTCATCCACCCGCAAGGCAAGGTGACGGTGACCGAGTTCTTCGATTACCGCTGCGGCTACTGCAAGCTGGCCGCCCCGGAGGTGGTGAAGCTGATCGACCAGAACCCGGACATCCGCTTCGTCTTCAAGCAGTTCCCGATCTTCGGCGCGGTCTCCGACACCGCCGCCAAGGTGGCGCTGACGCCGCAGGGCAAGGCCAAGGCCTTTGACCTCTACAAGAGCTGGATGGGCGAGAAGGCGCTGGACGATACCCTGCTCGACAAGGACCTGCAGTCGGCCGGGATCGATCCCG
>Ga0308174_10001340_pt1 | contig 11396 bp, 9 predicted proteins | sample PhyPR2_FD_203894 | JGI IMG/M metagenome (GOLD analysis project Ga0308174, IMG submission 203894) | Soil microbial communities from UC Gill Tract Community Farm, Albany, California, United States - DLSLS.P.R2 | ecosystem: Environmental > Terrestrial > Soil > Agricultural land | place: USA... | reverse complement strand
AAGGAGCGCGGGATCGAGAACGTCGGGGCGGTTCGTTGCAGCGATGATGATAATGCCTTCCTGCGTGTCGAAGCCGTCCATTTCGACGAGAAGGGCATTGAGCGTTTGTTCGCGTTCGTCGTTTCCACCGCCGAGCCCGTGACCGCGGCTGCGGCCGACGGCATCAATTTCATCGATAAAGATCAGGCAAGGAGTGTTCTTCCTGGCCTGCTCGAACATGTCGCGGACGCGGCTTGCGCCGACGCCGACGAACATTTCAACGAAGTCAGAACCGCTGATGCTGAAGAAAGCAGCGTCTGCTTCTCCGGCGATGGCTTTTGCAAGGAGCGTTTTGCCTGTGCCCGGAGGGCCGACCATCAGGATGCCTTTAGGGATGCGTCCACCGAGCCGTTGAAACTTCTTTGGGTCTTTGAGGAACTCGACCAACTCAGACACTTCTTCGATGGCTTCGTCGATACCGGCGACATCTTTGAAGGTGGTTTTGTTGCGTTCCTTAGCCAGGAGCCGGGCTTTGCTTTTGCCAAAGCTCAGGGCGCCTTTGCCGGCCATTTTGATTTGGCGGATGAAGAAGAACCAAACGAAACCGACGATTATCAGGATCGGCAAAATGCTCCAGGCCACATTCAGGAGCATGGTATTTGGCTCGCGGACTTCGAATTCGGGACGACGCAACAGCCGGTTCTCCATCATTTCGGTCAGGCGCGCTTTGGTGCGGAAAGCATACTGCCTGTCAAGATTAGGCTGATTCTGTTCTTTGATCCGGTCTCCTTCGGAATTGAGCCGGTAATACTTGCCAATGATTTCGGTCAGGAGCGGATTTTGCGGACTATAGTAGATAGTGGCGGAGGCGATTTGGTTCGAGTTGACCAGTTGCCAAAATTTATATTCGGTGAGGACGTCGCCCTGGGTTTCCCAGCGGTCTTTCATCAGCATCAGCATGATGATGCCGCCGAAAATCGCGATCCACACCAGCCAAGTGCGCGGTGGGACCCTGAAATCCCCCGGCTTCTTTTGGTTCTTATCTTCGTCGGTATGTTTGTTGTCGTCGGACATGATAAAAAAAATCGGCTGCGCCTAAGCTATCATGGGTGCCTGACAGCCGCAACGCAGGAATTAACCCCTTCGCCACTGCCAAATCAAGCTTACCCTGGTCGTTTTTTCCAGTTTGAATTTCTCGGAAATCCGCAAGCCTTCGACCCAAAAAATATCGCCCGAGCCAGTTGTGCCGATGATAAGTCGATGCCGCTGGGACTTCGGCACCTTTGCGTTCACGAATAAATCCTGCAACTTGACGGCAGTTGCCATGCCAATCGGCTGAAAGCGGTCCCCTGGGCGCCAATGACGCAAAATTGCCTTTGGACCCAGTTTTTCGGCATCGAACACCTCTTTTTCGGGCGTTTTCGTGTGTTTGGGCGGCAATTTTCCACGCCGGACCTGCCAGTGGAATCTTGCGCCTGCGAAAAACGCCTGGCCTCGCTCGAGAAAGAGGAGTTGCTTCCGCCCCTTACGTTCAAAGCCTATCTCGGACATTTCGGCAAGCGTAAGCTTGCCGGATGAATCGCAAAGGACCGACCGAGCATCGTTGGGGATGTTCACCGGGCAGTTCGGTTTGGACCGGAGTTGCTCCACAAGTTCGAAGGTTGGTGCGATTTCAAAACGAAGCAGTTGCAGTTGGATGCAACGACGTTGAAGGGCCAGCGGCAGCTTTAAAAAATCGATCTTCGGCGTCGCGGCGGATAACCAATCGCGCGCGGCGCTGGTCACGAACTCAGACTCAGCCCCGATAATCTCCATGAGCCGGGGAATCGTTCGCGCGAGTCCTGGTTCATAATGCTTGCGAAGCAACGGCAAGAGTTCATGGCGAATCCGGTTGCGTTTGAAGTCGAACAAAGCGTTCGTAGCATCTTCCCGAAACTTGATCTTGTTGGCGGCGGCGAATGCTTGCAGGGCGGCTTTCGGCTGGTCCAGCAGCGGGCGGCACAATTGTATCCGCGGATCAGCTGGAGAAGGATTGGTCCATTTCATTCCGCCGAGGCCCTCACCGCCGCTGCCGCGAAACAATCGTAAAAAAAACAACTCAAGCTGGTCGTCCGCATGGTGCGCGAGAGCGATAGTGCTCACCCTTAGCCGCCGCGCGGTTCTCGCCAGAAACGGGTGCCTTGCGTTGCGCGCCGCCATTTCGAGCGACAGCTTTTGCGCCTTTGCCACATGCCGAACATCCACTCGCTCGCTCACGAAACGCACGCCCAGCCTTTCCGCCGTTCGCCGAACCAATCGCTCGTCAGCATCGCTGCTTCGGCCTCGCAAGCAGTGATTCAGATGCGCCACACTCAGCCGCCATTTGTTCCGGCCGGCGAGAGAGGAAAGCAGGTGAAGCAAAACCATTGAGTCCAGGCCACCCGAGACACCGACAAGTATTCTCTCCCCGTTACGAAAGAGATTTCGTGACTTGATGGCCCTTTCGACCTGTTCGAGCAAATTGCTCACGTCGCAGGTTATACTGGCTTAATATTTCCCAGCAATCGTCGGGCGCGGCGCACCCAGAACTTGGCGCGTTTGCGCTCGAATGCAGGTGCGTGGGCATCGTCACTGATGACCTCACGCAATTGCGCGAGGGCGGGCTCGATTTGGTTTTTCGCGAGGTACAGTTCCGCCAATTGAACCTTCGCGCGGGCGTACGAATTAGTGGAGGTCACCTGTTCCCAGATTCGGATTGCGCTTTCGGTATCGCCAAGGGCGGTCATCGTCTCGGCGAGCGCCATCATCGAGTGGCCGTAATCGTGCCGCGGATTCTGTTTAACGACTCCTTCGAGCAGAGGCCGCGCTTCCTCGGGTCGTTTCAGGCGAAGCAAACACTGGCCGAAATGCGCGCGGGTATCGATGTCCTCCGGATCGCGCTCCATTGACCCACGGTAGGCGATTTCGGCTTTGTCGAGTTTGCCTTGCTGAAAATAAACATCACCCAATTGGGAATAATGGTGCGCTTTGTCGAGATGATGAATCTGCGCCTCCAATTCCTTGATGCGCTGCCGCTTCCCCGCGCCCGGCAACTCGAAACCACGAGTCGCCGAAGCGGATTCCCGGTAAACAAGGAAGAAATAACAAATGGCCGCAATGCCGGAGCCGATGATAATGAAAAACGCCCAAACCCACTCGCTGCGGCGGACGGCATCGATGAACATCCAAATCTGGAGCGCAAAGACGACGATGGCCCATGGGTAGGCGCCTATCAGAACGCGCGCGAGCAACAGGTAGGTTAACAATGAACCCAACATTGGATGGAGGAGATTAGGCGGAAGCCCCCCGCGATTCAATCTTAGATGCGAGTGGGAACTTGGACATCACTCCAGCGGACCCACGCGCTGGCGCTTCAGATATAACGTCCGATTCAGAAAATCCAACGTCACTAAATGCCGCGCCAGAAACTTAAGTCCGATGATATTTGCGTTCGTGCCCTGGCCGACAGTCAAATTCGTGTAGGTGTTTCCGTCCCAGAGGCACTCAGCCAGATGAATACGCCCTTTGTTCGTCCCGCCATCTACGCGTCCATCGACGTCAAACCCGGAATCGATCAAACAATTGGTGCTTGCACCACCGGTCAGGCTCACATGATTGATGAACGGCCGCGCGCCGTCCCGATAACTGATGCTATAGGCGGTGCCCAGTTCAGAAGGATTCACTTGCTCAGCGGACAGAAACCTCACCTTGCCAGCCTCAAAATCCATTTGAATGCAATAATTTTTAAGGCAATCGATGCTGAGCATCCCTTTGACTTGACGACCGGTTTGGGATGACAATCCTTTGAAGTCATAGCTCGTCACGTTCTTTCCCGTCTTCAGCAGAACCCCACCCATTCGAAGCTCCGGCGCCTTATATAGGGCATGTTTGGTATGCGTACCCCAGCTCTGCATGTTCATCGTTCCGACTTGGTTTCCCAGAAGCGGTTCCAACGATTCATCCACGAGCGTGCTGGAAGAGCCCGTATCCACCACGAAGGACACCTCCTCACCGGTTCCTACTTTTATTGGCAGGAAGAGCAGATTGCCTCGACCGGCGTCTTTGCTGAGCTTTTGTTCGGGCGGCAGTTCGAGGGACTCTTTGGTCGCGGTGGTTTTCTCCGTGGCCAGAAAGCGCGACAGCGTCGGCTCCAGCCACAACCCCCAATTCCCGCCGTTGCGATCAGCGGCCTGCTCGACGATTAGTTCAAGTTTCCTTACGCCGGAGACATCCAGGTCGTATTTTGCATGCGCCGCGTCGCGAATAGCCTTGGAACGAAACAATTCTTTACCGTCGCCTTTAATCGCGAAAACAACTCCATAAGCGCGAGATTGGTGAAACGAATGCAGCCCGGCTTCGCCCCGCAGCTTGTTCCACTTGCCGCCGAGGTCGAACACATACCTTGACGGCGCATGCGCATATAATCCCGTGGCAAAAAGATTGCCAGAGTCCAAGGCGGCTGACGGCACTTCCGCATTCGGCGGAATCCGATTCGCTGCCGGCTTGAGCCAGCCAACGTCGGCTGCTTCCGGCGCGGCATCGCCCAGCGCTAACTCCGTAATCTCAGCTGAGACAGTAGCGGGACTGGACTTTTTCTTTTCGTCCAGGGTCTGGACAAGCTTGCGCGCGAGCGACTTCGCCAACTCTGGCGCGTCGCTCGCTTCGACCTCTGCCACGGCTAACTGAGCCTGCTTGCGGTTGTTTCGACCCACCGCAAGTGCCACTTCCTGAATCGCTCGCCGCGTCTCCCACTGAGTCAAATCCACCGACCCATCCGGCGCTATCCTGAATCCGAGCTTCTGCTCGGTGACCGCTCCGTTCGCGTGACAAAATTCCACGCGCAATTCCCCCGCTTCGCACCTGGCCAAATCACTCACTTCGATTGCAAACCGACCCTGCTCATCCGGCACTGATGTGGCCGTCGGCGCAGCGTAACCGCCGTCGTGTTTGGAATCGAAGTACGCCACCACTGCGTAGATGGGCGGTTCGCCCTTCACTGAGCCCTCAACCCGAAGACCGCCGCGCCTCCCGGCAAGTTCCGGACGTGTGATATTTGTTGAAAGCAGCACTTCGCTTTGCGCCAGCTTACCCGGCTTGCTCTCGTCCTTATCGAAACCGCTGAACAGCGGCCGGCCAGCGAGTCGCATTGCGCTCGCCATTGTAAGAAACGAGCCGGGTCCTTCACCGCGCTCTTCTTCCCGATACGTGTGATTCCCGCCGCCCATCAGCGAAGTGCCAAGCGCTTTTTCATCCCAGCGTTCACCGCAATGCGGCAAAGCAAAAGCGTGACCGAGTTCGTGAGCGATGCCGCCAAGGAAAATCGTCATATGCTTGCCGAGCGACATGTCGCCGTATTCTCCATCATTTAATTTAGGCTCCTTCTTCGTGAGGTTGTCGAGGTCCTGCTGCGCCCAATCGGCCGCGAAGCAGAGCCCGCTTTGCTGCGACCAACTGCCGAAGTAAGGCGAATGATGCCGGAAAGTGCCGGCCTTTTCGTCATAGGTCGCGAGATGGCAGAAAATCAGCACGGTTTCGTGGTCCATGGAAATACCAGCGCGCTCAAGGATCGGCTGGCATTCGCGCTTCACCATTTCGCCGCCCTGGGGGTCGCCCGTGTTCCCGCCGTTTCGTTCTCGCCAGCGGGGGAATTCGGAGTCGGCTTCCTTGCCTTTGACCAAATGAATGATGAGCTTGCCATCTTTATCGCGAGGCAGGGTGAAGGTTTCCTGGCCGAATCCCGATCGGTTCATTTCGTGCCAATAAAAACCGCGAATGTCTTCCAGGATAGCACCCAGGCGTTTTTGATAATTAGCAGCGGGTTCACGATCTGATGGAGTGAAGTAAACGATGTGGAGTTGTTTTGGTCGAGTCGACGGGCTCGTTCCCTGGAACTGGGTGATGATCTTTAGGGCGCGCGCCGCTTGTTCAGATTCGGGAATGGGTGCGACCGCGGCCTTGCCGGGCGAGCAGAGGAACGTTGCCAAAAGAAAGGTCAGACAGTAAAAGCGCATGCGTTTCAGACTTGGAAAGGAAACTAGAGAGCGGGATAGTCCGGTCAAGCTTAGTCCCATGGAAAAAGAACTGTTTGAAGAATTGTTGGAGAGCGTTAAGCAAGCCGTCGCCATTAAACGCGGGGAGACGAAGCCTTCACGCTCTTTCACCGTGAACCGGAAGAACGAGGTTACAAAAGTGCGGCCCAAACTGAGCCTCTCCCAAAACAGGTTTGCAGCGCTTTTGGGGATTAGCTCCAGCACGTTGAAGAATTGGGAACAGGGTCGGCGTCGTGCCACCGGGGCCGTGAAGGTGCTCCTGAAGGTGGCCCACCGCCATCCAAAGATCGTTCTCCAAGCCGCAGCGTAAGCCGCCCAAGCCGTGTCCGGGTCTGAACCTTTCGTCCCATTCACGGAAAGCCGTTCGTGGTCTATCAATTGCCTCATGGACAACTTGATTACTGTCGTTACCCGGTTCGAACTGCCGGGTGGCCTTACCCCCGAGCAAATTCGCGCGGCCTTTGACGAGGCGGCGCCAAAATTCCGCAACGTGCCCGGTCTGGTGCGCAAACAATTCCTGCGTTCGAAGGACTGCCGGACCGCAGGCGCAGTCTATTTGTGGAACGATGAACAGGCGGCCCGCGCGTTCATGAACGAGCGCGTCGCACCGATGATTCGCGATAAGTTTCGTGTCGAGCCAGCGATCGAATTCTACGATTCGCCGGTGATTGTGGAGAATTGAACCAAAAGGCGGCAGGTCGAGAGACACGCGTAGTCCAACGCTGAACATCGAGCGGGAAAAGTTGCCGGTTCCGTTTACCCGTTGACCGGATTGGAGCTCGAGAGCATTCGTCAGATGCGGTCGTTTTCGCCACCCCCGCCGGCGTGAACAGGTCGAGTCGTCAAAGGCTTGGTCGTGCGGTTTGCGGATCCGGCCACATGGCTGAAGGAGGACGAGGAGGAAACGCGGGGTGAGCGCATCCAAGAGGGCTAACCCATCATTCTCCCTTTGCGGTCAATGACACAGCAAAAAAGGGTGAGAGATGGGCAAGGCGGGTGAAGCGGGAAATCAGCCAGAACTTAGATTGTCATGGCAGAAGATCAGTAAACGGATCGAATGAGATGAAAGTCTGAGAACTATGCGCCGCTTCATTAAAATGCCACCACAGGTCCTGCGGATCTTCCTGCTGGCTGTAGGGATCGTCGTTTGCTACTCGGTCGCCCGCTATTTTCTTACCCCCGAATCTTTCAAGCAATATGGGTGGTACCGCGGCGAGGCGCTGGCGGAGATGGCGAACCGATATGAGCCCAGTTTTGCGGGCAGAAAAGCGTGCGACGAGTGCCATTCGGACGTCGTACAAAAACTGGCCAAGCACGAGCACAAATCGTTGTCTTGCGAAGGTTGCCATGGGCCGGGCCAGGCGCATTCGGATAATCCCGATATCAAGATCGATATTGTGAATTTCAGCACTTGCGCGCGATGCCATGAAGCGAATCCGTCGCGGCCCAAGTGGCACAAACAAATCAACATCTCGAACCATTACGGCGGCGGCTCTAAATGCACTGAGTGCCACGTCCCGCACTCTCCTAACGACGTTCCCTAAATGAAAAACCATCTCTCTCGTCGCAACGTCCTCGGAAAACTCGGCGCGGTCTTCGCCGGCGTGATGGCGGCCCCGGTCGCGCGCACGGCCAAAGCCGCGGTGCAAAAGGTGTTCGTCTCGACCACCGCGCCGAAGGGCTATGATCCGACCAAACATAAATGGCGGATGGCGCTCGATATCAGCAAATGCATCGGGTGCGGGCTGTGCGCCGAGGCTTGCAAGAAGGAAAACCACGTGCCTGAAGGGTCCTTTTTCCGGACCTGGATTGAACGCTATATCATCACCAAACCCAAGCCCGGCTCCGGCGAAGCACGTGGCGAAACAATCGTTGATTGTCCGAATGGGGGGATGCACGGGTTTCCGGAGCCGACTGTGGCCAAGGAAGACATCCTGCATTCGTTCTTCGTGCCGAAACTTTGCAATCTATGCGAACACTCGCCTTGCGTTCAGGTTTGTCCGGTGGGAGCGACTTTCGACGCGCCGGATGGGGCGGTGTTGATCGACCCGAAGTATTGCATCGGTTGTGGTTTCTGCGTGCAAGCGTGTCCTTACGGCTGCCGGTTCTTGAATCCGGTGACCAAAACGGCTGAAAAATGCACGCTTTGTTATCATCGGATCACTCGCGGTTTGAAGCCGGCTTGTGTGGAGGTGTGTCCCACGGAATCACGTGTTTTCGGAGACCTCAAGAATCCGGTGGCGGATGATCCGTTGCAAAAATTTTACGAAAACAACCGGGTGCAATCGTTGAAGCCGCACCTGGGGACCGAGCCGCGCGTGTTTTACGCCGGTATGGATAAGGAGGTCAGGTGAGAAACTTCAAACTCCAAACTCCAAACTTCAGGGAAGCCTCAAATTCTAAGCTCCAAGCCTCGAACCACCTATGACGAACGTGATGGTAAATTTTATTACGAACGTAATACCGGAGGCGGCTCCGCACTTTGAGGGATACGTGTACCCGAATGAAGCTACGCAGCAGCCGCTGTGGAGTATTCTGATCGTGCTCTACCCGTACATCACCGGGTTGGTGGCGGGCGCGTTCATCATGGCGTCGCTGGTCCGGGTGTTTAAGGTCAAGGCACTGGAGCCGGTGTATCGGCTTTCGCTCCTCACGGCGTTTGCGTTTCTGCTTTGCGCTCCCTTGCCGTTGCTGTGTCACCTTGGGCATCCAGAGCGCTGTCTTGAGATCATGATGACCCCGCACTTGACGTCGCCGATGGCGATCTTCGGTTTCGTTTATGCCTGGTATCTGATGGCGGTGTTGCTGCTCGAACTTTGGTTCGATTATCGGGCTGATTTTGTCCGATGGTCGGAAATCACACCGGGATTTCAGGGCGTGCTCTACCGATTGTTCACGGTTGGAGTCACGGATGTCTCCGAGCCTGCTGTTAAACTCGACCACAAGCTGGGGCACATTCTTTCGATTGTCGGTATTCCGTCGGCGTTCCTGCTGCACGGTTACGTTGGATTCATCTTCGGCTCGGTCAAAGCGAACCCGTGGTGGGGCAACGTGCTGATGCCGATCATTTTCATCATGTCGGCGATGGTATCGGGGATCGCTCTCTGCGTCTTCAATTACATGGTGTTGAGCTGGGTGCGGCGCAAGCCGATCGATATGCGCTGCCTGGATACGATGACGATGTATCTGTTTTATGCGCTGGTGGTGGATGCCGCCATTGAAGGATTGGATTGGATTCATCGCGCTTATTCGGCCGAAGAGGGCTTTGCCGTCATTCAATATATGGCTCGCGAGAAACTGTTTTACACTTTGAGCCTGGGACAGGTAGCGATGGGGACATTGTGTCCGTTGCTCTTTTTGGGCTCGATGCAATTAATTCGCAAGCGTGTCCCCGATTTTTTGCGCCGCCGTCTCTACTTCACCAGCGCAGCTTTCATCCTCATCGGCGTCCTCGCTATGCGCTGGAATGTGGTGATCGGCGGCCAAACGTTTTCAAAAAGTCTGCGTGGCATCATGAGCTACAAAATGGAATTCGCAGGCTTGGAAGGCTGGTTTATGGGAGCCGTCTTGTTCTCCCTGCCATTCATCACTCTAACGATTCTGATCAAACTATTTCTTTCCGAGAAATTGCCGTCGTCGAATCTCGATGCGAACGGGTCTCCCAACAGCCCAGCCACGGCGGGAGGGACCAGGACAGGTTTGGTGGCCAGGGCAGAAGCCCCAGGAGCGCGCATGTAGAGAATTTCACGATTTCGGACCGGGCCACGGCGGCTGTTTTCTTGCCGTTCGCGGGCGTCCCGGCCCGGAAATTGAAGTCACTTGAACCATGAAACAGAAAGTAAGCATGAAAACACCAGTGCTGGTAACCATCGCTCTATTCGCCGCTTCGGCTATATCGTTGCGGGCAGCAGACGCCAAGGCGCTTTATGAGCAGCAATGCCAAAAATGCCATGGGGCAGACGGCAAAGGCGACACGAAGATGGGCAAGAAGCTCGCCGCGAAGGATTACACGGACCCCAAAGTTCAGGCTGAACTGAAAGATGACGCCGCTTTCAAAGCCATCAAAGATGGTTTTAAAGACAAGGAAGACAAGGTCCTGATGAAGCCGATTGAAGGCGCTTCTGACGATGAGGTGAAAGCTCTGGTCGCTTACATGCGTACATTCAAGAAGTAACCGGTTCGCAGTAACACAGCGCGAGCCTTGAAGGGCATTGCGCGCCCGGCCAAAAGTTCGTTCTGAGGCGCGACGCCCGGCGCTCTCGAACTGCCCAGGCAGGTCGCTTCCGCTAAAAGTTCGCGCAGCACTTATCCCCAATAACTTTATGAACGCCATTCCATCACCCGGCCAACCCGTCCGACGCACATCCATTTTCCGCAATTGGCTCAGCCTTACCGGGGTCGTCGTGATGGTCGGCAGTGTCTTTTCTTTCCTCCTCCTGCTGCTGCTGGACGCGATGGCGCACTTTGCTAATCCTTACATTGGGATTCTTACCTATCTGGTTGCTCCGTCATTCTTAGTCATCGGACTGCTCCTCGTAACGATCGGTGCGTTCCTCCGTCACCGGCAGATTGTCAAATATGCGGGACCCTTTCCGCCGTTGCGCATCGACCTCACACGCACACACGACCGTCGCCTGTTTGGGCTGTTCCTGACGGCGAGCGTTCTGTTTCTGCTTTTCGCCGCGGTGGGCTCGTACCAGACCTATCATTATACTGAATCCGTTCAATTCTGTGGCCAGGCTTGTCACGGGGTCATGAAACCTGAACTGGTCACTTACCTGCATTCTCCACACGCAAAAGTTGCTTGCGCCGAGTGCCATATTGGCAAAGGGGCCGCATGGTACGTTCGCTCGAAATTGTCTGGCACTTACCAGGTCTATGCGACGATCGCCAAAAAGTACCCGACGCCGATTCCTACGCCGGTCAAGAATCTGCGTCCGGCGCAGGAAACGTGTGAGGAATGTCATTGGCCCAAAAAGTTCGTCGGCAATTTGGAACGGACCTATAATTATTTCCTCGGAGATGAAACCAATACTCCATTCGCTGTGCGCCTGCTGATGAAAGTCGGGGGCGGCGATCCCACGCACGGACCCGTAGGTGGGATTCATTGGCATATGAATGTGGGGAATACGATCGAGTACTTCGCGGCAGATGAAGCGCGGCAAAAAATTCCATACGTCCGGATGACCGATTCCCAAGGCGTGGTGACCGAATTCCGCTCGCCCCGATTTACGAACACCGTCGCGGAAGCCTCTCTGCGGCGGATGGATTGCATGGATTGCCATAATCGTCCGGCGCACCGGTATCAAACGCCGAACAGCGCGGTGAATCTTGCCATGGCGCTTGGTA
>Ga0308174_10001339_pt1 | contig 11398 bp, 8 predicted proteins | sample PhyPR2_FD_203894 | JGI IMG/M metagenome (GOLD analysis project Ga0308174, IMG submission 203894) | Soil microbial communities from UC Gill Tract Community Farm, Albany, California, United States - DLSLS.P.R2 | ecosystem: Environmental > Terrestrial > Soil > Agricultural land | place: USA... | reverse complement strand
CCATGTGCGGTGCTCGCCGGCGCGCGCAGCGATGCAAGGCGCGGCGTATGCGCGGGCAGGAAGCCGGCCCAGGAAGGATAGCGCCGCAGCAGGTGAAACAGGACGAAGGTGCGCACCGGCCGCCATGCATCCGAATCCTTCAGGTCGCTGATGTCGATGCGGGTGCAGCTGTGCTGCATCAGATGTTCCAGGCTTGCGCTGAGCTGTGCATTGAAGGCCCGGTCATGGATCATGACGTTGGACTCCAGGTTCAGCGACAGGCTGAGCGGGTCGAGGTTGCTGGAGCCGACCGTGGCCCAGGTATCGTCCACCAGCGCAACCTTGCCATGCAGCGGACGCTTGCAGTACTCGTAGATTTCCACGCCCGAATCGAGCAGGTGGTGATACAGCATGGAAGCCGCGGTCTTGACGATGGCCATGTCCGGATTGCCCTGCAGGATCAGCGTGACCTTCACGCCGCGCCGCGCCGCCTTGCGCAGCTCGCGCAGGAAGCGATAGCCGGGGAAAAAATAGGCGTTGGCCACGATGATGCGTTCCCGCGCCAGCCGGAACGCCAGGCGGTACTGGCGCTCGATGTCATCCTTGTGCTGCTGGTTGTCACGCCACACGAACAATGCGCGGGCATCGCCGGCGGGCGGCAGGGAAGCAGGCAGCGGCCATGGCGGACTGCGATGAAACCAGCGCCGCTTCGGCGTCTCGCCGGCCACGGCGGCCAGCGCGAAGCTGTGGATATGGGCCACGATCGGACCTTCCACCTCGACCGCATAGTCCTGCTTGGCCTCGGGGCCGTAATCCGCCAGGTGGTCGGCGGAATAATTGATGCCGCCGACGAACGCGCGCCTGCCGTCCACCACCACCAGCTTGCGGTGCATGCGGCGGAACACGTGGAAGCGGCGAAACAGCTTGGGCGCCGGCTGGAAGACATGGAAGATCACGCCGGCATCGATCAGCGAGCCGATGAAGCCATCCGACAGGTCGGGAGAGCCCCAGTCGTCGATGGTGAGCTCGACGCGCACCCCGCGCCGCGCCGCTTCCAGCAGCGTTGCGTGCAACTCGCGCCCGACCTTGTCCTCGAACAGGATGAAGGTCTCGATCAGCACTTCGCGCTGCGCCGCCGCAATCACTTCAAACACGCGCGGAAAGAATGCCTCGCCGTTCTCCAGCAGCGTGAAGCGGTTTCCGCCTATCCAGTTTTCTTTCACGGTGCAATGCCTTCGTTGAGGTTGTCGTCGATGCAGCCTTGGCGACAGGCTGCGGGGATTGGAGTCGAATGTGCCTTAAAACTGCCGGTGGAGTCGTGCATCTGATCAACAAAGTGGCAGATGGGCGTTTTGGCTGCGCTGCTGTCTTGCACCGCGACCTGCGAAGCCTGCGAACCTGACGCCGCGCATGAAATAAATCATTTGCACGGCGCTGAAGGTTGAAGGCGCGGGGCTTAGGCAGTAGACTCTGGCCGGGACTTGCCGGACGCCGCATCGCGGCGCGCGGCAACATCTTCCTGCCTACCCATATCAATAAGGAGCAACACATGCAGACCCCCCGCCTCATCGCCGTTATCGCCGCCGCTTTGATCGCCACTGGATGCGCCGGAATGAAGAACACGGCTGACACCAGCAAGGCTTCCCAGCAGGGCACCGGCCAGGCGATGGACGACAGCGCCATCACCGCGCGCGCCAAGGGCGCCTTGCAGGCAGACCCTGAACTGAACGCATTCAAGATCGACGTCAGCACCAGTGACGGCGTGGTCAAGCTCAAGGGCGACATCAAGTCCCTGGCGCTGCGCCGCAAGGCCGAGGCGCTGGTCAAGGCGGTGCCGGGCGTGAAGTCGATCGACAACCAGATGATCATCACCGGCTGATCGACGCAGGGGCCGCCGCAAGCGGCCTTTTTTCCGTCACCGCATCACCATGTCATCCGCCGCCAGCGATATCCCGGGCCGGCTTGACCGGTTACCCTGGTCCGGCTGGCACTGGCGCGTGGTGATGGCGCTTGGCATTGCCTGGGTGCTGGATGGCCTGGAAGTCACGCTGATCGGGTCCATAGGCAGCGTGCTGGAACGGCCCGACACGCTGGGGCTGAGCGCTGCGCAAGTCGGCTGGACCGGATCCATCTATATCGCCGGCGCCGTGCTGGGCGCGCTGGTCTTCGGCCGGCTGACCGACAGGCTGGGCCGCAAGAAGCTGTTCATGATCACGCTCGCGGTCTACATGCTGGCCACCCTGGCCACCGCGTTTTCCACCAGCTTCCTGTTTCTTTCCATCTGCCGCTTCATCACCGGCCTGGGCATAGGCGGCGAGTATGCCGCCATCAATTCCGCGATCGACGAACTGATCCCGGCGCGGGTGCGCGGCCGGGTGGCGCTGTTCATCAACGGCAGCTTCTGGATCGGCGCCGCATTGGGCGCGGCGCTGAGCCTGGTGTTGCTGGACGCGCGGGTACTCGGACCGGCGCTGGGCTGGCGCGCCTGCTTCGTGCTTGGCGCGGTGCTGGCGGTGGCCATCGTGCTGGTGCGCCGCCATGTTCCCGAAAGCCCGCGCTGGCTGCTGATGCATGGCCGGGTGGAGGAAGCGCAGTGCATCGTCGACGACATTGAAGCGCAGGTCGAACGCCAGCATGGCGCGCTGGCGCCTGCCGTGGGCCTGCATGCCAGCGGCCGCGGCACGCCGCCATTGCGCGAAGTCTTTTCGCTGCTGCTGCTGGATTACCGCATGCGCAGCCTGGTGGTGCTGTCGATGATGGTGGCCCAAGCCTTTGTCTACAACGCGATCTTCTTCACCTATGCGCTGGTGTTGACCCGCTTCTTCCAGGTACCGGACAACCGGGTGGCGCTCTACATCTTTCCGTTCGCGCTGGGCAATGTGCTCGGCCCCTTCCTGCTTGGCCCCTTGTTCGACAGCCTGGGCCGGCGCCGCATGATATCGCTGACCTACATTGGCAGCGGCATTGGCCTGGCGCTGATAGGCTGGGCCTTTCTGTCGGACTGGCTGAGCGCGACCGGCCTGGCATTCTGCTGGAGCGCGGTGTTCTTCATCGCCTCGGCCGCCGCCAGTTCAGCCTATCTCACGGCCAGCGAGGTTTTTCCGCTGGAAATGCGGGCGATGGCGATATCGATCTTCTATGCGATCGGCACCGGCACCGGCGGCTTCATCGCTCCGGTGCTGTTTGGCTGGCTGATCGACAGCGGCGACCGCGCATCGGTGGCCGCGGGTTATGGGCTGGGAGCGGCGCTGGCTATCCTCGCGGGCCTGCTGGCGCGGCGGCATGCGGTGCATGCCGAGCGCAAGCCGCTGGAGGAGGTGGCGAGGCTGGGGTAACGCCTGGATGCTATCGGCCTGGAGCGGGAGTTGGCGCATTGCAGCTCCTGTTTTCAGCTGTGCCGGTATCGGCACGCGGCCATCGGCGCGAAGCTGCTTGAGTGGTGAAACCCTGCGATGAGCTGCAGCTTGCATTCAATGATGGAACGGCTTCCGCCCAAGATACGCCTGGTCTCTGAAGAATCGATCGTTAGAGTCATAAGACGGTGGATTTAACGTTCTTGAAGCTCTCCCTCATTGTCTTCAATGTGTCGCAAACTTCCTTCACTTCGGAAATGAACCAGTGGTAAGCCAGCTCAGATTCCATGCCTGGCGCCTCAAGAAGCGTCTGCCCTGGTTTCTCTAGGTGTATGGTCCCGGGATGAGGTGACGGGGGTCAGCCTTAAATATAGCTGGAGTTTTCTGCCAAGCTTCAACAATAGTTTGGTAGGGCGTTTTCCATCTTAGGCCCTTCAAATGCTTGGCAAAGTTAAAAGCGCAAACGAAAGCGAGCACATGCGCTCTCAAGCTTTCCAGGTCAGGGTAGTGAAACGCTTTGATGGTAGCGTCCTTGATGGTCCGGTTCATTCGTTCGGCCTGCCCGTTTGTCCACGGGTGGTAGGGCTTGGCCAGTTTATGGACAATGCCGTTTTCATTGCAAACCCGGCCAAAGATATGCATCCCTAAAAAGGCGTCAAGGCAGGTTGCACACCATGCGCGGCCAGGCGCCTGGCAATGACTGATCTTGCGACAGCCTGATGCGCGGGATTGCCCGGGCGAGGTGCTGGAAGTCACTTCGAAGCGGACAAAGCCGCATTCGAATAACGCGTTGATATACGCAATCCTGCTTTATGCGGGCACGAATAGCTGTTCCATCGGCAGGCCGTCGGGCGGCGATACTTCATTGGTCTCCATGCGCTCGCTCATGACACGATTCCCTTTGCTTTCAACGCGGCGATTTCCTCGGCTGACAGGCCGGCCTGGCCGAGTATGGCGTCGGTGTGCTCGCCCAGCATTGGCCCGCGCGCGGATGGCGCCCGGATTGCCCGACAGCTTGGGGATAGTGCCCGGCACGTCCACTTCCAGGCCATCGGAAGAGCGCACCTTCTCGACCCGATGCTCAAAGGATGACATTCAATGTGCCGCGCGCGGCGGCAAGGTCCATAGTCGTATTTCATTTACCCCGCTTTCGCCGATCACGAACGCCCGGCATGTACGTCGATGGCAAAACGATTATATGATCGCGCCTGCCGGACGCATCGCGCCTCACGATGCCATGGTGCGGGCAAGCTGGAAGCGGTGCCCGAACTTTTCCTGTGACCTCAGAATAATGGAGACAAAACATGTTACGCAAACTCGCATGCGCCGCGCTGCTGGCCGCGTCCGCCGCAGTCGCCTGCGCCCAGGACTTCCCTGCCAAGGCCATCACCATCGTCGTGCCCAATCCGCCCGGCGGCCTGGTTGATACCTCGGCCCGCCTGGTGGGCGATCCGCTGGCCAAGGTGATCAAGCAATCCGTCGTGATAGACAACCGTCCGGGCGGCAGCGGCAACATCGCCTACCAGGCGGTGGGCCGCGCCCGGCCGGACGGCTACACGCTGCTGGCTTCCTATTCCGCCTACCATACCGGCAACCCCTGGCTGATGAAGGACCTGCCCTGGGCGCCCAAGGACTTTGCGCCGGTGGCCCTGGTGGCGGTGGCAACCAACGTAATCACCGTGCATCCCTCGCTGCCGGTCAACAGCTTGAAGGAACTGATCGACTACCTGAAGAAGAACCCGGGCAAGGTCAACTATGCGTCGCAGGGCAACGGCTCGCTGTCGCACCTGGGCACCGAGCTGTTCAAGCAGCAGACCGGCACCGTCATCACGCATGTGCCGTACAAGGGCTCGGGCCAGGCGATCCAGGACGTGCTGGCCGGCCAGGTGCAGATGTTCATCACCACGCCGCCCTCGGTGATCCAGCATATCCAGTCGGGCAAGCTGAAGGCGCTGGCGGTGGCCGGCAAGTCGCGCCATCCCAACCTGCCCAACGTGCCCACCACCGCCGAGGCCGGCCTGCCCGGATTTGAACTGGAGGCCTGGGTGGGCCTGTTCGCGCCGGCCGGCACGCCGCAGCCCGTGATCAGCAAGCTGAGCCAGGACATCAAGCTGGCGCTGGACCAGCCCGAGACCCATGCACGTGCTGCGACCCAGGGCGTGGAAGTGCGCTACATGCAGCCGGAAGCATTGGGCAGCATGGTGAAGAAGGAGCTGGATTACTGGGGGGATGTGATCAAGAAGGCGAACATCACGCTGGATTGATCGTTTCTCTGCTAACCCAGTCTGCGGTGCAGCCGATATGGGTGCACGGACTGCAGGATGATGGCAGCCAGGTCTTGGTTACTGCTATCACCAACATCACTACTCTCCTGCGGTGGCTGCGCTCCATGAAACGCCATGGGACGCAGCGGCTCTCCAAGCTTCCGCGGCCCTACAGTTCCAGCACGATTTTCCCGCCCGCCGCGCGGCTGCAGCAGGCCATCATCTTGTTGTTGGCCTCGCGCTCCGATCGAGTCAGCACCACGTCCCTGTGGTCCACGGCGCCCGACAGCACCCGCACCTCGCACGAGCCACACAGGCCTTCACAGCAGTCGCTCTGCACATCGATGTTGGCCGCCTTGAGCGCTGCCAGCAGGGTCTGGTCCGGCGCGACGGTCAGGGTCATGCCGGAGTCCTTCAGCTCCACCTCGAATGCATGCTCCTTCGACGGATCGAGCGCGCCTGCGCTGGCATGGAAGTGCTCGATGCGCAGCGCATCCTCCGGCCACGCTGCGCAGGCCTGCTGCAGCGCTTCGAGCATGCGCACCGGGCCGCAGGCATACACCTGGGCATCGGCTTGCGGGACGGCCAGCAGCGCCGGCAGGTCGAGGCGCGCGCCTTCATCCTTGCAGTACAGATGCAGGCGCTCGCCATGCAGCGCGGCCAGTTCGTCCACGAAGGCCATGGTGGCGCGCGAGCGGCCGGTGTAGTGCAGCGCATAGTCCATGCCCAGCTCACGGGCGCGACGCGCCATCGCCAGGATCGGCGTGATGCCGATGCCGCCGGCGATGAAGATCACCTTGCCGGCGCTTTCGTCGAAGCGGAAATGGTTGCGCGGGCCGCGTATCTTCAGCAGGTCGCCGGGCTGCACCGTTGCATGCACCCAGCTTGAGCCGCCCCGGCTTTCCGGGTCGCGCAGCACCGCGATTTCCAGCGCATTGCCGTCGGCCGGATCGCCGCACAACGAATACTGGCGCGACAGTTCCGGACCGCCGCATTCGATGTCGATATGCGAGCCCGGCGTCCAGCGCGGCATCGGCCGGCCATCGGGCGCGACCAGGCGCAGCCTGACGATGTCCTGCGCCACGCGGGTCGCGCTTTCCACCCACACCGTGCGGCCCAGCACATGGTGCGAGGTCTCGCCGATGCGCACCGGCGACACCGCGTCCAGCAGCGCCGGGTCATGGCGTTCCGGGTTGGCCTGCGGGTCCCATTCCACCCACAGATGCTCGGGGCCGCGGAACGAGGTGTTGGGCACATAGGTGAACTGCTGCTCGCTCAAATGCATGTGCGGCAGGCGGCGCGTCAGTTCCTCCAGGAAGATCTGCAATTCCATGCGCGCCAGGTTCTTGCCCATGCACTGGTGCGCGCCATAGCCGAAGGTCAGGTGGTCGCTGGCATTGTCGCGGCGGATGTCGACCATGTCGGCGTCGGTGAAGTGGCGCTCATCATGGTTGGCGGATGACATCACGATCAGCAGCTTGGCGCCGGCCGGAATGTCGACGTCGCCGACGCGCGCTGCCCTGGTTGCCAGCCGGCGCCATGCGGCCACCGAGCCGTTGTAGCGCAGGCATTCCTCGACCGCGTTCGGGATCAGGCTGGGGTCCTGGCACAGCTCATGCCATGCGCCGGGATGCTGCAGCAGCAGCTTGACCGCGTTCGCCGTGGCATTCGCGGTGGTTTCATGGGCGGCCACGATGCCGGCCATCATCATCGAATGCAGGTAGGAATCGGTCACCACGTCGGGATAGTCGGCCTGCATGCGGATGCCGTATTTCATCCAGCCGGGACCGGACGGGTCGCGCCGCATCTTCTCCAGGATCTGGCCGGCCAGCTGCCAGAAGTTGCCCACCGCATGGGCCACCGCCACCTGTTCCTCGGGCTTGGGACGGCCCCAGGTGTTGACCGTATGCGCAATCGAATACTTGCGCAGCAGGTCCATGTCTTCCTCGGGCACGCCGAGGAAATGCAGCGCAATGGTCAGCGGCACTTCCCACAGCATCTGGTCGACCAGGTCGGCGCGGCCGTCGTCGATGAAGCGGTCCACGTACTCGCGCGCCAGCTTGCGCACCAGGGGCTCATGGTGCTTCAGGGCTTCGGGCGTGAACGGCTCCATCAGCACCCGCCGGCGCGGCATGTGGGCCGGCTCGTCTTCATTGACCAGGGTGCGGTTCATTGCATAGTTGTAGGAAGCCAGCACGGCGTTGGCTTCCTCGCCGGTGGGCGTGATCTTTTCCAGCGCGATCGACGGGCTGAAGGTGATGTTGTCGCGAAACACCGCCTTGATGTCGTCATAGCGGCTCACCACCCAGTAGCCCAGCTTGGGGCTGTAGAACACCGGCTCCTGCTCGCGCGACCAGCGCAGGTATTCGGGCGGGTCCTGCTGATAGGCATCGTCGAACGGGTCGAACTGCGCCGCCTGCTGGCTGACCGGGCAGCCGGTGGGGGAGCGGGCTGCGGCCAGCGCCTGGTGATCGATCGGGCAGCCGGCCGCGCCGGCGGGAGAGGAAGGGGTGTGCATGAGTCGCTCCGCATGATGCATGGCTGGAACCCGGCCTGGCTGGGCGCCGCTGCGGCGGCTGGCAGGCACCGGGCTACTGGTTCGAAAACGCTTCCGGTTTGCTGCTGGTCGGTGCGTTTTGCGTAATCATACTACGCTTTGCGTAATATGGCGCGAAGGTGGTGCAAAGCAGGGCGCGGCTTTTCAGGCACTCCCCGCCGCGTCGACGCCGGCAAAGCCCAGCGCGGCGCTGATGTTGGCCGCCTCGCGCATTACTTCGACGACGATGCCGCCGTCGAGTTCGACGTCGAAGCCGCCGGAGGCGCCCAGCGCGGTCAGCACCGCGCAGACATGGCCGTTATAGTCGAACACGGGCGCGGCCACTGCGCTGATGCCGGGCAGCAGCGTGTCGCAGATCGTGGCGCAGCCCTGGCTCCTGACCCGGCGGCGCAATGCCTCGACCGGATTTCTCCCCGGCAGCAGCGCGCGCTGCGCCTTGGCGGCGGCGGCCAGTTCCCGCTCGGCCTGGCTGGCCACTGCGGCATCGTCGAGATAGCTCAGGAAAACCTGCCCGGTGGCCGACCACAGCAGCGGCATCACCGAGCCGGCGCGCACGTTGATGGTGATGGGCAGGCCGGGTTCCTCGAAGCGCAGGATGGTCGGTCCCTGGTTGCCCATCACCGCCAGGAAACAGGTCACCTGCAGCTGCTCGCGCAGGCGCACCAGCGCCGGTTCGCCCAGGCGGATCGGGTCGCATTGCCTCAGTGCGGCCAGGCCGATCGCAATGGCCTGCTGCCCGAGGTAGTAATGCTGGGTGGCAGGGTTCTGCGCCACCATGCCTTCCTGGATCAGGCTGGCCATGTAGCGATGCACCTTGGCCGTGCTTTCCTGCACCTCGGCAGCCACTGCCGTCAGGCTGGCGGCGCCGCCCAGGCGGCACAGGGCTTTCAGTATGCCCATGCCGACTTCGGCGGACTGCACCCGGCGGCGGCGCTCTTCGGATTGCTGCGGCGGCTTCTTTGTCACTTGGCGGATCTTTCGGAAAGGTAAGGGAAGGGCGCTTGGGCGCCACACATGCATGGTTTCGCTATTTTACGCAAGGCGTAGTAGCATTACGCAAAATTAAAAATGTCAGTCAACCATCCCAGACAGGAGCACACCTTGAAAAAACTTTTGGCAAGCTGCCTCATTGCATTGCCGGCCCTGATGTCCGGCGTCGCCGCGCATGCGCAGTCCTATCCGTCCAAGCCGGTTCGCTGGCTGGTGCCGTATCCGCCGGGCGGCGGCTCCGACTTCCTGGCGCGCACGGTGGGCCAGGCCTGGTCCGAGCAGGTCAAGCAGCCGGTCATCATTGAAAACAAGGCGGGCGCCAATACGGCCATCGCCGCGTCCGAAACGGCGCGCGCGCCGGCTGACGGCTACACCATCCTCAATGCCGACAATGGCACCATGGTGTTCAACTCGGCGCTGTATTCCAAGCTCAGCTACAACCCTGAGAAGGACCTGACCCCGGTCACCCTGATCGGCCGCTTTCCGATGATCCTGGTGGTTGGCCCCGGCTCCGAGGCCAAGGACGCGAAGGACTTCATCGCCCGCGCCAAGGCCCGTCCCGGCAGCCTCAGCTATGGCTCCGCCGGCGCCGGCAGCCCGCATCATCTGGCCATGGAACTGCTGAAGGTGGCGGCCGGCGTGGACATGCAGCATGTGGCCTACCGCGGCGCGGCGCCCGCGCTGTCGGACCTGGCGGGCAACCAGATTCCCGCGATGATGGTGGACCTGGCGGCCGGCGGCGGCTTCATCAAGGCCGGCAAGATCCGGCCGCTGGCCGTGGCCAACGCTACCCGCCTGCCGCAGCTGCCCGATGTGCCGACCTTCGCCGAACTGGGCTACAAGAACATTGAAGCCGCCGCGCTGGTAGGCGTGGTCGCGCCCGCCGGCCTGCCGGCCGATGTGCTCAACACGCTGAATCGCCAACTGGTGAGCGCCGTGAACCAGCCGGCGGTGAAGCAGCGCCTGATCGACTTCGGCGTCGAGCCGGTGGCCAACAGCCCGCAGCAGTATGCCGACCTGCTCAAGAGCGAGACGGTGCGCTGGCACAAGCTGATCCGCGACCAGAAGATCACGCTGGATTAAGTCTTCAGGTTTTTAAACCTTTAAACCGTTAAACATTCATGCTGCGTCATCTGATGGCGCGGCATTTTCATTTGCCACCGCCGCAGCGCGCAGCAGCTCCACCGCGCGCTGCGCGATCGGCGACAGATAGCCAACACGGCGCAGCATGCCGATGCGCCGCTCCATGCCTGACAGCGCAAGCGGCCGCACCACGATGTTGTCCGGCAGGCTGCCGGCCTGCACGCTGCGGGTATTGATCATGCTGATCAGCCCGGTGCGCGCCACCACCAGGATCAGCGCATTGAGCGTATCGGCTTCCACCACGATGCGCGGCAGCACCAGGCCACGCCTGGCAAAGGCGCTTTTCACCTGCAGCCGGGTGAATTCATGCTGGCCGGTGGCGGCCCACGGATAACGGGTGATGTCTTCCAGACTGATCGCGTCCTTGCGCGCCAGCGGATGGCTTGCCTGCATCATCAGGCTGCACGGATCTTCATACAGCGTCTCGCATTCCAGCGCCGCATCCAGATGCTCCGGCACCGGGCAGACCGCCAGTTCAATATCGCGCCGGCTGACCTTTTCCATCACTGCATTGCTGAAGGCGGTGGTGAAGGAGACGCTGGCCGCAGGCCGTTCCACCGTCAGCGCGGGCAACAGCGCCTGCAAGGCAAAGTCGGTGGTGGCGGGCGTGACGCCCATGCGCAGCAGGCCGGCGTCGTTGCCGCCAAGATTGCGCGCTTCCTGCACCGCATCCTCCATGTCGCGGCTGGTGGCGCGCAGCCGGGCATGAAACGCCTTACCCGCCTCGGTGAGTTCAATACCGCGCGCCGTGCGCGTCACCAGCCTGGCGCCCACCCTGCGCTCCAGCCGCTGCATGGCCTTGCTCAGCGCCGGTTGCGAGATGCCCAGGTGCTCGGCTGTGCCGGTAATGGTGCCGGTGTCCGCCAGCGCCAGGAAATATTGAAGGTCGTCACCCAGCATGGCATTCCGCGAAGTTATGGATTCAAGCGTGGCGGTTATTTTACTTTATGGGTGCGGGGCCTGATAGTTGGCAGCTGCAAGTAGCGACGCGTAAACCTGCCGCGCTGCACCGCCACACGGTCCGCTATCGAAGGCGCGCAGACGCCGCCGGACCCACGCAATCGATCACCCGATGGAGACACCATGCCCAACCGTTTATCCCGCCGCCAGTT
>Ga0308174_10001338_pt1 | contig 11400 bp, 9 predicted proteins | sample PhyPR2_FD_203894 | JGI IMG/M metagenome (GOLD analysis project Ga0308174, IMG submission 203894) | Soil microbial communities from UC Gill Tract Community Farm, Albany, California, United States - DLSLS.P.R2 | ecosystem: Environmental > Terrestrial > Soil > Agricultural land | place: USA... | reverse complement strand
CGTCGCCAAGCAGTTCACGTTCTACGACAACCTCGCGACGTTCCGCACGGCCCATCTCACGATCGTCGTGGCGGCGACGCCCATCCTGCTGCCGGCGCCGACGATCGAAGACAACAATGGCAATTTCACCGTGTCCGCCCACCCGGACTTCGTGGCTCCCGCACGCTTCGTGGCGGCCAACGGCGGGACGATCGACTTCGCCGGCATCGACCAGGTCAACTATCCAGCGCTTCCCGCCGATGGCAGCACGGCGTGGTATCGCGATGGCACGGTGGCGAGCGGCACGTTGCCGGGCTCGTACGGCTGCGGGCTCGTGCCGTCGTCGAGATGCGTCGGCAAGATCAACCCCACGCCGACGCGCGTGACCGCGATCGAGTATTACAACGCCGCGCTCGATCACTATTTCATGACGGCATCGAGCGCGGAGATCGACGCGCTCGACGCGGGCCGCCTCGCCGGGTGGCGGCGCACGGGAGAATCGTTGCCAGTCGCCGAGGTGCCCAGGACCTGGTTCGGTCTCGAATATCCCTACGACGGCCATCCGGTTTGCCGGTTCTACCTGCCGCCCGGCGCGGGCGACTCGCACTTCTTCTCCGCATCGGCGGACGAATGCGCAGCGGTGCGCGCGCGCTTCCCTGCGTTCACGGAGGAAACGAGCGCAGCGTTCTACGCTGCAACGCTCGATCCTGCGACTCATCAGTGCCCGCCGTACTCCAGCATCGATTTCGACGGGGTGTACATCCCCGTCTTTCGGCTGTGGGACCAGCGCGCCGACGGCAATCATCGCTACACGACGAGCACTGCCATCCGCGACGCCATGATCACCCGGGGCTGGCTGCCCGAAGGCGATGGTCCGCTCGGTGTCGTCATGTGCGTATAGCGCCGCCATGAAAAACGCCACCGCATGGATCTGCAGATCGGCGTTGCTCGCGCTCGTCGTCGCGGCGAGCGCCGCCGCGCAGTCGACGTATCGCATCACCGAGCTCTTCTCGAACCAGGACGGCTCGATCCAGTTCATCCGCTTGAGCGAGACCGCCGGGCTGGACGGCCAGAACGCGTTCAAGGACCTCGCCATCACCGTGACGTATCGCGGCGGCACGCGGCAATGGGTCTTCCCCAACGCGCTGCCGACGCTGCAGACCGGTCACCGTGACGTCGTCGTCGGCATTGCGCCTTCGATCCCGTTTCTGGAGCTCGGTGACGTTCCGACGATCTTCCAGTACACGAGCTGTTGCGTGGTGGTCGCCCACCCGGACTACGTCATCCCGGCGAACTTCCTGCCGACCGACGGGGCAACCGTGGACTTCGCGGGCATCGACGCCATCACGTACGCGGCGCTGCCGACGGACGGTGAGAGCGCGCTGTTCCGCGATCAGAGCGTCGGGCCGGCGTCCCTTCCAACCGCGAGCTGTCCCGGTTCGCCACCGCGTGGTTGCCTGTCGCACGTCCATCCGACGCCCACGCTGATCAATGCCGTCGAGTACTACAACGCGGCGCAGGACCACTACTTCACGACCGCTTCGGCGCCTGACATCGACGCGCTGGACACGGGTCGTTTCGCGGGCTGGCAGCGCACCGGCGAGGCGTTCGCCGTGGGCGCGCACCCCGCCACCGTGCTCGGGCTCGAATACACGTATTACGGCAATCCGGTGTGCCGCTTCTACCTGCCGCCGCTCGAGGGCGATTCACACTTCTTCGCCAGCACAGCGGACGAATGCGCTGCCGTGCAGTCGCGCTTCCCCGATTTCGTGCTCGAAACGTCGTCGGCGTTCTACGCGGGCTCGCCGATTCCGACGACGGGGCAATGCCCCGTCATGCCCGGATTCATCGACGGCGACATTCCGCTGCGGCCGGTGTTCCGCCTGTGGAACGGGCGCGCGGATACGAATCACCGCTATACGACCCGACTCGACGTGCGGGCCGCGATGCTCGACCGTGGGTGGATCTCCGAAGGTTACGGTCCGCTCGGCGTTGTCTGGTGCGTGTACTGATCCGGAGGGGGCGTGACATGAGTGCGACCACCATTCGGCTGTCGTGGCCTGTCGGCGCGGCGCTCCTGCTCGGCGCGTGCTCGACGCTGCAATCGTGGGTCGATGCAAGCAACGCGGCGAATACGATCGCGGCGGGCAGCGGAATTTCCTATGCGACCACCGTCAACTCATGCAAGGGCTACCACGACAACCCGCGCGTGACGTATTCGAATGTCTTCGGCAAGCCGACGATGCTGTTCTATCCCCTGCCGCTCGGCGGCGCGGACTCCACCGTGACCGATTTCGGCATCAACCCGACGTCCCTCGACGAAAGCAAGCATCCGTACAACTGCGTGGAGGACGGCGCGTTCCAGGACGGCTGGTACCTGCAGGACATCCAGGGCATCGCGGTCAAGACTCCGTCGATGTGTCCCCTCGGCGGCAGTTGCGATGCGTTCATCACGCGCGTGTGCAAGGCCCCGGGTTTGCCGGCGCCGTGCACCAATGCAACGACGCCGATGACTGGCCCGATGGGCTGCGCCGTCTGCGGCCCCGTCCAGTTTTACCCTCACTGAAGGCAGCGGCCGCCCAACAACGGCGCCGCAGGACGTCGAGCTGCGGTGCCGGCGACTGCACCATCGGGATACGCCGGGTTCAGTGCATCAGCGGCTTGTACCGCGGCCGGTGGGGGCGCGCGCCTTCTTCGCCGAGACGCCGCTTCTTGTCTTCCTCGTACTGGTGGAAGTTGCCTTCGTAGAAGACCCATTTCGAGTCGTCTTCGGCCGCCAGGATGTGCGTGGCGATGCGGTCGAGGAACCAGCGGTCATGCGACACCACCAGCACGCTGCCCGCGAACTCCGTGAGCGCTTCTTCGAGCGCGCGCAGCGTCTCGACGTCGAGGTCGTTGGACGGCTCGTCGAGCAGCAGCACGTTGCCGCCCTTGAGCAGCGTGGCGGCAAGATGCAGCCGCCCGCGCTCGCCGCCGGACAGCGCACCCACCATCTTCTGCTGGTCCTGCCCCTTGAAGTTGAAGCGGCCGAGGTAGGCCCGCGAGGGCATCTCGAAGCGCCCGACCTGCAGGATGTCGAGCCCGCCTGAAATGGCTTGCCAGGCGGTCTTGTCGTTGGGGAGCGATTCGCGGGTCTGGTCGACCACCGCAAGCTGCGCCGTGTGGCCGATGATGATCTCGCCCTTGTCCGGCTTGTCGGCGCCCGTGATCATGCGGAACAGGGTCGACTTGCCCGCGCCGTTGGGGCCGATGATGCCGACGATGGCGCCGGGCGGGACGCGAAACGACAGGTCGTCGATGAGCACCCGATCACCGAAGCCCTTGGTGACGCTCCTGAATTCGAGCACCTCGTTGCCCAGGCGCTCCGCCACGGGGATGAAGATCTCCGCCGTCTCGTTGCGCTTCTGGTGCTCGTAGCTGGACAGCTCCTCGAAGCGCTGGATGCGCGCCTTGTTCTTGGCCTGGCGGCCCTTGGGGTTCTGGCGCACCCATTCGAGCTCCTTCTGCATCGCCTTCATGCGGCCGGCTTCCTGGCGCGCCTCGGTGCGCAGGCGCTGCTCCTTCTGGTCGAGCCACGCGCTGTAGTTGCCCTTGTACGGTATGCCCATCCCCCGGTCGAGCTCGAGGATCCACTCCGCCGCGTTGTCGAGGAAGTAGCGATCGTGGGTCACGGCGATGACCGTGCCGGGATAGCGCTGGAGGAACTGCTCGAGCCACTCGACGCTCTCGGCATCGAGATGGTTGGTGGGCTCGTCGAGCAGCAGCATGTCCGGCTTGGACAGCAGGAGCTGGCACAGCGCGACGCGGCGCTTCTCGCCCCCGGACAGCGTGCCGATCTTCGCGTCCCAGGGTGGCAGGCGCAGGGCATCCGCGGCGATCTCCATCTGCACGCTCGCATCGCTGCCCGAGGCCGCGATGATCGCTTCCAGACGGGCCTGCTCGGCTGCGAGCGCGTCGAAGTCGGCATCGGGCTCGGCATAGGCGGCGTACACCTCGTCGAGCCGCTTCTTGGCGTCGAGCACCTCGCCCATGCCCTGCTCCACCGCCTCGCGCACGGTTTGCTGCGGATCGAGGCGCGGCTCCTGGGGCAGGAAGCCGATGCGCAGGTCGGGCATCGGCGTCGCCTCGCCGTCGTATTCCTTGTCCTCGCCCGCCATGATCTTGAGCAGGCTCGACTTGCCCGACCCGTTGAGGCCGAGCACGCCGATCTTGGCGCCGGGGAAGAAGGACAGCGAGATGTCCTTGAGGATCACGCGCTTGGGCGGGACGAGCTTGCCCACGCGATTCATGGTGTAGACGTACTGTGCCATCGGAAGATACCGCGAGACGTTCGGAGAACCTGCAATTATCGCAGGTTGCGCCGGGGCTGGCCGGCACAAGGCCCGCCGCAAAAGAAAAGGGCGGTCTGACGCCGCCCTGTCGAAGCCTGTCCGGGATCCGCTAGCGTGCAGTGCTTGCCGCGGTGCTGCTGTCCTTGGTGGACTTCATCTGGTCCTTGCCTTCCTTCGCGTCGGCGATGGCGCGCAGCTCGCGCCAGCGCTGCTTGTCCGTTTCGTAGCGGGCCGTCACGGCGGCCGTTTCGCGCTTCTTCTCGCCGATGAAGGCATCCTGCTTGGCGAGCTCGCTGCCGATGTTCTCGAGCTCGTGCTCGATCGCAGGCGGCACCGGCTTGGCGCCGAACGACTTGCGCCGTTCTTCGAGCTCTTCGCGCCGCTTGGTCAGCTGCACGCTGTAAGCCTGCGCCGATTGCACCTGCGTGTCGATCGTGCCGAGCGCGCGGTGACGCGCGAGCTCGATCTCGTCTTCGCTCGTGTACGACTGCATGAGCGCGCGATCGCGGCGGTCTACCACCTCCTGCTCGCGGGCGACGACGCGCTGGCGCTCTTCCTCGGCCGCCCTGACCCGTCGCTGCTCCGCGGTAGGCGCAGGATCGTTGCGCTTGATCGGAATGCCCTGCTTGTTGAATTCGACGTTGCCCTTGTCGACGGCCTCGGGGGGCATCTTGTCCGTGTAGTGCACCACACCCTTGTCGTCGACCCATTTGTACATGGCGGCGAGCGCCGGCGCAGCGGCGATCGCGAGAGCGAAGGCTGCGATGGCGTTGGCGATGCGATGCGCTGCGGTCATGACGTGCCTTTACTGGCCCCGGATGCCGTATTCGTTGCGATAGGCCGCCACTGCTTCGCGCTGCGCTGCGAGCGCCGGCCGCTGCGCGAGGAACTCCATGACATCATCGAGCGTCGCGATCGCGACCACCGGGATGCCGTAGCGCTCACGCACCTCCTCGACCGCGGACGTGCTGCCGCTTCCGCGCTCCATGCGATCGAGCGCGATCAGCACGCCGGACGGCTGCGCCCCCGCCGCGCGGATCAGCTCGACCGACTCGCGCACCGACGTGCCTGCGGTGATCACGTCGTCCACGATGACGATGCGACCAGCCAGCGGCGCGCCGACGAGCGTGCCGCCCTCGCCGTGGTCCTTCGCTTCCTTGCGGTTGAAGCTGTACGGCAAATTGTGACCTTTTTGGGCAAGCGCGATCACCGTCGCCGACGCCAGGGTGATGCCCTTGTACGCCGGTCCGAAGAGGCCATCGCACGCGAGACCCGAAGCCAGCAGCGCGGTTGCGTAGAATTCGCCGAGCTGACGCAGGCTCTCGCCGTCGTTGAACAATCCCGCGTTGAAGAAGTAAGGGGTTTGGCGTCCCGCCTTGGTCGTGAACGTGCCGAACCGTAGCACTTCGCGTGCCATGGCGAAGGCCAGGAAGTCCTGACGGAAATTGGGCATCGCTCGGGCCGACGAACGGAACGCGGCCGATTATAGACCTCGCATGCGCATCATTACCTGCAACGTCAATGGCCTGCGCGCAGCGGAGCGCAAGGGCTTCGCGCGCTGGCTCGCGCGCATCGAGCCATGGGACGTCGTCTGCGTGCAGGAGATCAAATGCGCGGACTGCGACGTTCCGCGCAGCCTCAAGTCACCGCGCCGGTCGCACGCGAGCTTCCATCACGCGGAGCGGAAGGGCTACAGCGGGGTCGCGCTGTATGCGAAGCATCCGCATCGCGCCGCCGGCGGATTCGGACATGCCGAATTCGACGCCGAGGGCCGTTATCTGCAGGCCGATTTCGCCGAGGTCTCGGTGATCAGCGTGTATCTGCCGTCGGGATCGAGCGGCCCGCATCGGCAGGCATCGAAGTTTCGCTTCCTCGACGCGTTCCTGCCGCACCTGTGGAGCCTCGTGAAAAGTGGCCGCGAAGTGATCCTGTGCGGCGACTGGAACATCGCACACCAGCCGATCGACCTGCGCAACTGGCGCGCCAACCAGAAGAACTCCGGGTTCCTGCCCGAAGAGCGCGCGTGGCTCACGCGCGTGTTCGACGAGCTGGGCTTCGTCGACGTGTTCCGCCGGGTCGATCCGCGTCCCGACCAGTACACGTGGTGGTCGAATCGCGGCGCCGCGTGGGCGAAGAACGTCGGTTGGCGCATCGACTACCAGATCGCCACGCCTCGCATCGCCGCCACCGCGCATGCGGCGTCGATCTACACGAACCGTCGATTCTCCGATCACGCGCCGCTGGTGATCGACTACGACTACACGCTGAAGTAGCCGCATGATTCGCCTCACCGACGTCACGCTCGCACGCGCGGGGCGCCCGCTGCTCGAGCATGCCGACCTGACCGTTCACGCGGGTCATCGCGTCGGGCTCGTCGGGCCCAATGGCAGCGGCAAGTCCACGCTGTTCGCCGCGCTGCGCGGTGAGCTGCTGCCCGACGCCGGGGCAATCGACCTGCCACCACGGTGGACCATCGCGCACGTCGCGCAGGAGACGCCGCCGCTCGCCACGCCGGCGATCGAGTTCGTGCAGGACGGCGATCTCGAGCTGCGTGAGGTCGAGCGCGCGCTCGCCGCGGCGGGCGCCGCGCACAGCGCGCACACGGCCGCAGCCGAAGGCACGGCGCTGGCCGAGCTGCATCACCGGTTCGAGGCGATCGGCGGCTATGGCGCGCGAGCCCGCGCGGCGACGTTGCTGGCAGGACTGGGCTTCGCCGAGGCGCGTCAACGCGACGCGGTGGACAGCTTCTCGGGCGGATGGCGCATGCGCCTCAACCTTGCGCAAGCGTTGATGTGCCGCTCGGATCTCCTGCTCCTCGACGAGCCCACCAACCATCTCGACCTCGATGCGGTCCTGTGGCTGGAGGATTGGCTCGGCCGCTATCCGGGCACGCTGCTGCTCATCACGCACGACCGCGACTTCCTCGACGCCACCGTCGATACGATCGTGCACATCGAGAACCGCGCGCTGCGCAGCTACACCGGCAACTACGCGCAATTCGAACGCGAGCGCGCGGCGCAGTTCGCCCTGCAACAGGCCGCGCATGCCAAGCAGCAGCGGCAGATCGCCCACCTGCGCAGCTTCATCGACCGCTTCCGCGCCAAGGCCACCAAGGCGCGGCAGGCGCAAAGCCGCATGAAGGCGCTCGAGCGCATGGAGATCATCGCCGCAGCGCATGTCGACAGTCCGTTCGATTTCGCGTTCGCGCCCACGAGCATCGGGGCGCGCCAGCTCGTGCGGCTGGAGCACGCCGCACTCGGCTATCCCGAGCGGGCGCCCGTGCTCCCGGACGTCGAGTGGTCGATCCTCGCCGGCGCGCGCATCGGCCTGCTCGGTCCGAACGGCGCCGGCAAGTCGACCTTGATGAAGGCCGTTGCCGGCGTGCTGCCGCTGCGCGGCGGGGAGCGCTGGACCGCGCAGCAGCTGCGCATCGGCTACTTCGCGCAGCACCAGGTGGAGCAGCTGCGTGTCGACGAGACGCCGCTGCGCCATCTGCAGCGCCTGGAGCCGCAGACACGCGAGCAGGACCTGCGCACCTTTCTCGGCGGCTTCGATTTCGGCGGCGAGCGCGCGACCACGCCCGTTGCCAGCCTGTCGGGCGGCGAGAAGGCGCGGCTGACGCTCGCGTTGCTCGTGCGCCAGAAGCCGAACCTGCTGCTGCTCGATGAGCCGACCAATCATCTCGACATCGAGATGCGCGAGGCGCTCACCGAAGCGCTGCAGGACTACGACGGCGCGCTGGTCGTGGTCGCGCACGACCGCCATCTGCTGCGTGCCACCACCGACGAGCTGTGGCTCGTGCACGAAGGACGCGTGACGCCGTTCGACGGGGATCTCGACGACTATCGCGACTTCGTGCTCGCGCAGCGGCGCAACGTCCAAAAGGGCGAAGGCGAGGCCACTGCGCCGCGCACGATCGATCGCAAGGCGCGCAAGCGCGAGGAAGCCGTCGCCCGCCAGCAGCGTGCCGATGCGCGCAAGCCCTACGTCACGCGGCAGGCGGCCATCGAGGCCGACCTTGCGACGCTCACGACCGAGAAGCAGGCGCTCGACGCCTGGCTTGCGACCGGCGAGGCCTACAGCGAAGCGGAAAAGCCCCGTCTCGTCCAAGCGCTCGAGCGCACCGGCGCGCTCACCTGGACGCTCGCGCGCCTGGAGGCGGAATGGCTGGACATCGCGGAGGCGCTGGAGCGGCTCGATGCACAGGCGTGAGAGCGCCGCGCGTCAACCGACGTACGGGCCGGGCCGATAGAACAGATACACCGCGAACCCGAGCGTCTCGCGCCCCCAGCGCAGGTAGGCATCGCGCCAGCGGCGGCTGCGCTCGAGCATCGCCTTGGCATCCGGATCGTCCGGTTGCTCGCGCACGTAACGCTCGATGGAGCGGCTGTACTTCCATTCGTACTCGTCCCATTCGTCGAGGGACGCGGTAGTCGCGTGCATGGGCACCAGGCCGGCGTCGATGCCAGCCTGCACGTTGCCGCGATGATCGAGGAACTGCGAGTCGGGGCCGCCGAGCAGCGCCAGATATTCGGCATGCGGGCGCGCGCGCCAATAGCCTTCGCCGATCAGCACGTAGCCGCCGCCCTTGGTCCAGACCTTCAGCTGGCGGCACACGCCGGCCATGCCGCCCTGGATGCCGCCGGCGCCCAGCATCACGGACAGGTGAAACGTTTCCGGGTCGGCCTGGAAATCGCGGATGTCGATGTCGTCGAGATGCAGCTTGCCGAGCGCGCCGGTCCATTCGGCACGTTCGCGCGCGGCATCGAGCATGTACGACGAGTTGTCCACTGCTACCACCGTGGACCCGAAGCGCTCGATGATGCGGAGGCTCAACTCGGCGCGGCCACAGCCGAGATCGAGCACGCGCGAGCCGTCGTCGAGGGGAAGCAGGTCGAGCACGCGCTCGACTTTCGACGCCGAGATGGGATTGCAGTAGTCGTGGTCGCGATGCGCGATCGCGCTGAACTTACGGTGATCCATCCGTTCCCCTCCACGGCGCAACACGCAAGAGTAATGCCATTCCGGGCAACGCGAGCACTGTGCACAACAGGAAAAAGTCGAACCAGCCGATCCGCTCGACGATCCAGCCGGTCGTGGCATTGATCAGCACGCGCGGGACGACCGCCAGGCTGGTCATCAGCGCGAATTGGGTAGCCGTGTAGCGCGGGTCGGTGGCGCGGGCGATATAGGCGGTGAAGGCGACGGTTCCAAGGCCCACGCCGAGCGCCTCGAAACCGATCACCGTGCCGAGCAGCCAGAGGTTGGCCGCGTGGACGTAGGCCAGCCACGCGAAGCCGAGGATCGCCACGACCTGCACCGCGCCGAAGAGCCAGAGCGCGCGGTTGATGCCGATCCTGACCATCCACAGGCCGCCGACGATGCCGCCGACGAGGCTCGTCCACAAGCCGACATTCTTGGCCACGAGCCCGATCTCGGTCTTGCTGAAGCCCATGTCGAGATAGAACGGCGTGGCGAGCGCAGTCGCCATGGAATCGCCGAGCTTGAACAGGAAGATGAAGGTGAGCATCAGCAGGGCCGCGCGCACGCCGTTGCGTGCAAAGAACTCGCGGAACGGACCTGCAATCGATTCGGCCAGCGTACGCGGCTGGCCGTGCGCGCTCTTGGGCTCGGCGACCAGCAGCGTCATGGCGGCGCCGGGCAGCATGAACAGCGCCGTGATCGTGAAGACGGTCGGCCATGGCAGGTGATCGGCGAGGATGAGTGCGAGCGAGCCGGGCACGAGGCTTGCGATCCGATACGCGTTGACGTGGACCGACGTGCCCAGGCCGAGCTCCGCGTCGGGCAGGATCTCGCGGCGGAATGCATCGAGCGCGATGTCCTGCGTCGCCGACACGAACGCCAGCGCGACGCTGATGGCGACCAGCGTCCAGACGTCGCGTCGTGGGTCGACCCCGCCAAGCGCGATGATCAGCGCGACGAGGCCGATCTGGCTTGCGAGCATCCATCCGCGCCGCCGGCCGAGCATCGGCAGCGCGTAGCGGTCGACCAGCGGCGACCAGGCGAACTTCCACACGTACGGGACCTGGACGAGCGTGAGCAGGCCGATCGTGGCGAGGTCCACGCCTTCGGTGCGCAGCCACGCCGGCACGAGGTTGATCAGCAGCCACAGCGGCAGGCCGGACGAAAAGCCGGTGAAGACGCACACCAGCATGCGCCGGTTGAACAGCGCCTCGCGCCACGACTCGCGCGCTTGCGCCGGGCTGGGAGAAGAACCGTGCGGCGTGTCAGCCACGCCGGAAGCGATAGATCGCGAGCTCGCCGCGCGCGTTGGGCGCGAAGGTCACCCGGCGTCCTTGCGACAGCACGACGCGCTCGACGATGTCGTAGCCGCGCGCGGCGAGGAACGCGTCGAAGTCCGCGACGGTGCACAAATGGATGTTCGGCGTGTCGTACCACTGGTAGGGCAGCGCCTTCGACACCGGCATGCGGCCGCGCAGGATCTGCAGGCGATGCGTCCAGTGGCCGAAGTTCGGAAAGGTCACGATCGCTTCGCGCCCGACGCGCAGCATCTCGGCGACGATCTGCTCGATGCGATGCATCGCCTGCAGCGTTTGCGACAGGATCACCACGTCGAAGGAGCCGTCGTCGAAGCCGGCGAGGCCGCGCTCGAGGTCGCTTTGCAGCACGTCGACGCCGTTGCGCAGGCTGGCGAGCACGCCGGGGTCGGCGATCTCGAGACCGTAGCCCGTGGCCGCGCGCGTGCGGCGCAGATGGGCCAGCAGTGTTCCGTCGCCGCAGCCGAGGTCGAGCACCCGCGCCGCCTGGCCGATCCACCCCGCGATGACGGCGTAGTCCCCGCGCAGCGCGGCGTCCTCCGCGTGCCGGCCCGCGGGCAGCGGCTCGCCGGCGTCGGCCGTCGCGATGCGCGCCGCAAGTGCGCGGGTCGTGGGCGGCTCGGGCGGCGCCGCCGCGATGCGGTCGAAATAGCTCGCGACGACCGCATGGTATTGCGGGTTGTCGAGCAGGAAGGCGTCGTGGCCGTGCGGCGCGACGATCTCCGCATACGACACCTCGTGGCGACGGCGCACCAGCGCGCGCACGATCTCGCGCGAGCGCGCCACGGGGA
>Ga0308174_10001337_pt1 | contig 11402 bp, 9 predicted proteins | sample PhyPR2_FD_203894 | JGI IMG/M metagenome (GOLD analysis project Ga0308174, IMG submission 203894) | Soil microbial communities from UC Gill Tract Community Farm, Albany, California, United States - DLSLS.P.R2 | ecosystem: Environmental > Terrestrial > Soil > Agricultural land | place: USA... | reverse complement strand
GCGGTGATTCTCGGCGTGGTCGAGGTGCTGTCGCTGCTGGTGCTGATCCCGCTGCGCACGCGCTGGACGGCGCCGGCCCAGCTCCCCGAGGGCGCACCCGTGGTCGCGGGGGAGGTGCCCGCCCCTCGCGGGTCGGCCGCGGAGGAGGCGCGGGGCTCGGGGGCGAGGGTGCGGTGATCGCTTGCCCGGTCCCGGTTGAGCGCGCCGGGGCCCGGTGAGTGCTCGCGCGCCGGCTGAGGTCGCACCGCCACATCCCCGGCGAGTGGCAGACCGGGCCGTCCTGGGTGTCGTCTCCCTCGGCGGCGGGCCGGTCGCCGCGTGCGCGGGGCGAGTGTCTTCCGCGGGATCGACGGCTTCGGACGGGGCAGCGCCATCCATACGAACCGTCTCCTGGACCTCTCGGGCGATCTGCCGGTCGCGGTCGTGATCATCGACGCGGCCGACCGCATCCGGGCATTCCTGCGCGACGCAGCCGAGCTGTGGGGGACCGGGCTGGTCGTTCTCGACGAGGTCACGGTCGTCGCGCCGCCGGAGGGGGGCCGCTCCGGATGACGTTCGTCTGGGTGGCGCTGGGAGCGTCGGTCGGTGCGCCCCTGCGGTTCCTGGTCGACCGCACGATCCAGACCCGGCACGACACCGTCTTCCCGTGGGGAACCCTGACGGCGAACCTCACGGGTTGCCTGGTGCTGGGCTTCCTGGTGGCTGCCGCGACGCGGTTCCCCGTGGCGGTGGAGGCAGCCCTGGGCACCGGGTTCTGCGGGGCGCTGACCACCTACAGCACGTTCTCGTACGAGACGCTGCGCCTGCTGGAGGACGGCGCGCGCTTCTACGCGGTCGCGTACGTCCTGGGCAGCCTCGCCGCCGGCTTCGGGGCCGTCGGTCTCGGCTGGACGCTCGGCGCGTGGCTGGCCGGTTGACCCCGGTCGTCCTCGGTGGGGCTCGCCGTCACACGGGACGGCTCAGCAACTCCCGGAGCGTCTCGTCGATGAACTGGTTGTCCGGGGGGTGGAACCCCAGCCCGGCGAAGTGGCCGTAGATCGTGTCGATGACCCGGACCTCGCCGTGGGCGATGAATTGGGTGGCCCACTGCTCGTCCTCCGGTGGGAAGTACAGATCCGTCCTGGCCGGCATGGCCACGAGCGGACAGCGGATCGAGCGCAGCGCCGCCTCGGTGTCCCCGTCGAACCCCGGCGTCTTGCCCACGTCCCCCTGCTCCCAGGTCCAGAGCATGGCGAGCAGGTCGTTCGGGTCCCGGTCGTCGAGCCAATAGCCTTCCCAGAATCCGACGAGGAAGTCCTCGAGCGAGGAATAGCCCATCGCCTGGTACTCGCGCTGCCAGTAGAAGGCCTGGGACAGCCCCCAGCCGGCGTAGATGCGAGCGAAGGCCCGCAGGCCGACAGTGGGCGGGGCCTCGGGGGAGTAGCGACCAGCGTTGAAGAACGGGTCGGCTGAGAGAGCGGCCCGCAGGCTCTTGAGGAACACCTGGTTGTGCTCGCTGGTCCGGGAGGCGCCGACGATCGGGGCGGCCCGCTTGACCATTTCCGGATGGCTGACCGCCCATTGATAGGTCTGGCCGGCGCCCATCGACGACCCCAGGACCAGCTGCACGGACTCGATGCCCCACTCCCGCGTGAGCAGCCGGTGCTGAGCCTCGACCTGGTCGTAGAAGGTGATCGGCGGGAAGTACGGGCCGTTGAACGGAGGTGGCGTGTTGCTGGGGGAGGTCGACAGCCCGTTGTTGAGCTGATTCGGGACGACGATGAAGTACTCGTCCGGATCGCAGGCCAGACCCGCTCCGATCGTCCACTCGTTGGCGTCGTGCCAGGCGCTGAACCAGGTGGGGTGGACGATCACGTTGGACTTGTCGGCGTTGAGCGTGCCGTAGGTCTTGTAGGCCAAGCGGGCATTCCGCAACGTCGCGCCGTGCTGGAGCACCAGGTCGCCCAGGTCGAAGGTCTCGTAGTCAGTCGGTGCGGGCATCGGGCCTCCATCAGCGGACTGTGACCTCAGCGTCTCGGGCCCCGTGGTCCGGTGGCAAGACCCCTGCGCGCCCGCACGGGTGGTGAAGGGCGTGAATCTCGTCGACCTGCGCGACGCGGGCGACCCGGTGGAGATGGCCCGCGTCCGGGCAGTCAGGTCACGGTGACCTGGGCGGCGTCCTTCCGGCCGGACGCCCACAGCAGCAACTCGAGCGGCTCGCCCTCGACCGTCGTCCGGCCCTCGCCGTAGCGCTTCTCCACCCCCGGGACGTCGCCGCGGCGCAGCACCAGGCCGCCCTTCCGGCGGGCTGCTCGGCGCCCGAAGAGCACGACGGCGGTCCAGAGCTGGTCCTGCGCCTCGCGCGGCAGCGCACGCGGGGTCGCGCCGGGCTGAGCGCGGCGGACGTCCTCGTGGTGGATGACGAACTCGGCGGTGTTGAGCCCCCGGCCGCCCGGCAGGGCCATCGGCGACCACGGCGGCGGCCCCGCGCGGAAGCGCGCCACGACGTCGCCGAACGGGGTCGAGTGCCGCAGCCGGTCCTCGAGCCGGTGCGACCAGGCCACCAGCGGCGCCCCGAGGCCGACGGACTCCAGCCCCAGGCCCGGGAGCGCGTCGGGCCGACCCTCGCGGACGACGAGGTGCGCGGCCAAGTGGGCGGTGGTCCACCCCTCGCAGCAGGTCGGCGCGTCGGGGCCGAGCTCGTCGAACAGGTCCGCGAGCTCCGCACGCTCGCGGTCGGCCAGCGGCGGGGAAGAGACGCTCATCGCCCGAAGTTACCGGGAGCAGCCCGGCGCGACACCGGCGTGCCGGGCGCCGGCCATTGGCACTTAGCCGCCCTAACGATCACGTAGCATGCGAGCTTCCGCCGTACGACCCCCGAGGAGAACCGTGCCCCGCCGCCGAGACGCCGTGGTCCGGCGCGGACTGCGCCATGTGCGGCTCGCGATCGTCGAGCAGAAGGGCATGTTCACCCTCGCCTTCCTGGCCAGCAGCCTCTACGGCGGCATGACGGTCGCCAGCGCCTGGGTGCTCGGTGCGATCACCAACCGCGTGCTCCTGCCGGCCTTCGCCACCGGCGGCACCACGACGGCGGCGCTGACGCTCGCGGCCGTGGCCATCCTCGGCGTCGCCGTCCTCAAGATCGTCGGCATCCTCGGCCGGCGACTGTTCGCCGGGATCATGAGCTACCGGCTGCAGGCCGACTACCGCCGCCGGGTCACCGGCCAGTACCTGCGGCTGCCGCTGTCCTGGCACCAGCGCCACCCCACCGGTCAGCTGCTGTCCAACGCCAACTCCGACGTCGAGTCGTCGTGGTTCTTCGTCGCGCCCCTGCCGTTCGCCTGCGGCGCGCTGGTGATGATCGCGATCACGGTCGTCTCCCTGCTGGCCACCGACCCGCTGCTGGCGCTGGTCGGCCTCGTCGTCTTCCCGGCCGTCTTCGCCGTCAACGTCGTGTACTCGCAGGTCATGAGCCCGCGCATGCAGCGGGCCCAGCAGTTGCGGGCCGAGGTCAGCGAGATCGCGCACGAGAGCTTCGACGCCGCCCTGGTGGTGAAGACCCTCGGCCGCGAGCAGCAGGAGACCGACCGGTTCGATGTCCGCGCGAGGGAGTTGCGCGACGGCCTCGTCGCCGTCGGCCGGGTGCGCGGGCTGTTCGACCCGCTGATGGAGGCGCTGCCCAACCTCGGCACGCTCGCCGTTCTCCTGATCGGGGCCCACCGGGTCGCCGCCGGCGCCACCACGGCCGGTGACCTCGTGTCCATCGCCTACCTGTTCACCCTGCTGGCGCTGCCGATCCGCGCGATCGGGTGGGTTCTGGCCGATCTGCCCCGGGCGCTGGCCGGCTTCGACCGCGTCACGCCGGTCCTCGACGCGACGGGCGAGACTCCCTACGGGCCCGAGGCCGCGCCGGCCGGCGGCGGCGGGGCGCGCATCGGCGTGGCCGACGTCGACTTCGCGTTCGAGGACGCCTCCCGGAACACCCTCAGCGGAGCCACCTTCGACGTCCCGGCCGGCACCACCGTCGCCGTCGTCGGGCCCACCGGCTCCGGCAAGTCGACGCTCGCGGGCCTGCTGGTCCGGTTGGTCGACCCGGCCGACGGCGAGGTCCGGCTCGACGGGATCGACCTGCGCCGGCTGCGCGAGGGCGAGCTCAGCGACCAGGCGGCGTTCGTCGCCCAGGGCACCTTCCTCTTCGACGACACGGTGCGCGGCAACGTCACCCTCGGCGCCGACTACCCCGACGACGAGGTCTGGGCGGCGCTGCGCGTGGCGGCCGCCGACGACTTCGTCGTGGACCTGCCGGCCGGGCTCGACACCCGGGTCGGCGAGCGCGGCGCCTCGCTCTCGGGCGGCCAGCGGCAGCGGCTGGCGCTGGCCCGCGCCGTCGTCCGGCGCCCCCGGCTGCTCGTCCTGGACGACGCCACGAGCGCGGTCGACCCGGCCGTCGAGGCCCGCATCCTCGATGCTCTCCGCAGCAGCGAGCACCCCGCCACCGTCGTCGTGATCGCCTACCGGCAGGCGACGATCGCGCTGGCCGACGAGGTGGTCTGGCTCGAGCACGGCCGGACGGTCGCCCGCGGCAGCCACGAGGAGCTGCTCGCCGAGGTGCCCGGCTACGCCGCGCTCGTGCGGGCCTACTCGCAGGCGGAGGTGGCGGCATGACCGACCTCGAGCAGCAGGCCCGGCGCCGGTCCGAGAGCGCGCTGCAGACCCTGCGCCGCGGCCTGCGGATGATGCCGGAGTTCCGGCGCGGCCTGCCGGCCACGTTCGCCCTCGCGCTGGTGGCCACGGTCGGCCGCGTCGTCGTGCCGTTCGCCGTGCAGCAGGTGCTCGACCGGGGGCTGCGTGGCCCGGACGGCCCCGACCTGGGCCTGGTCACCGAGCTGGTGCTGCTCAGCGCGGTCGTCGTGGTGGTCACCGCCGTCGCCGTCTTCCGGATGAACGTGCGGCTGTTCCGGACGACGGAGACCGCGCTGGCCGGGCTGCGGGTGCGCGCCTTCCGGCACGTGCACGACCTCTCGGTGCTCCACCAGCAGGGCGAGCGGCGCGGCTCCCTGGTCTCCCGGGTCACCAGCGACGTCGACCAGCTGTCGGTGTTCATGCAGTGGGGCGGCGTCCTGGGGCTGGTGAGCGTCGGCCAGCTCGTCGTCGCCACCGTCGTGATGGCCATCTACTCCTGGCAGCTCACGGTGCTGGTGCTCGCCTGCTTCATCCCGCTCGGCATCGCGGTGCGCGTGTTCGCCCGCAAGCTCGCCGACGTCTACGGCCTGGTGCGGGAGCGGATCGGCGACGTGCTGGCCGCCGTCTCCGAGTCGGTCGTCGGCGCGCCGACCGTGCGCGCGTACGGCGTCCGCGCCCGGACGGCGGAGCGCATCGACGCGGCCATCGACCGGCACTACCGGGCCGCGGTCGACGCGCAGAAGGTGACCGCCGCGGTGTTCGTGAGCGGCGAGTTCGTCGCCGCGCTGGCCAACGCGGCCGTGGTCGTCGTCGGCGTGCTGCTGGGCCTGGCCGGGAACATCACCGCCGGCACCCTGGTCGCCTTCCTGTTCCTGGTCACCCTGTTCGTGGCACCGGTGCAGACCGCCAGCGAGGTGCTCAACGAGGCGCAGAACGCCGTCGCCGGGTTCCGCCGGGTGCTCGACGTGATCGACACCGAGCCCGACATTCGCGACCCGGCGCTCGACGACGACGGCCGCGTGCACGAGCTGCCCGCCGGGCCGCTCGGCGTCCGCTTCGAGCACGTCACCTTCCGCTACGCCCCCGGCACCCGGGCGGCGCTGCAGGACGTCGACCTGACCCTCGTCCCCCGGCGGCGCGTGGCGATCGTGGGGGAGACGGGCTCGGGCAAGACGACGTTCGCCAAGCTGGTCACCCGGCTGATGGACCCGGTGGGCGGCCGCGTGCTGCTCGGCTCCGACGCGGGCGGGTGGGTGCCCCTGGACCAGGTGGCGTTCGCCTCGCTGCGGTCGCGGGTGGTGATGGTGCCGCAGGACGGGTTCCTCTTCGACACGACGGTCGCCGACAACGTCCGGTACGGCCGGCCGGGGCTGACCGACGACGCGGTGACCGCGGCGTTCGGCGAGCTGGGCCTGGGCGACTGGCTCGCGGGGCTCCCCGACGGCGTGGCGACGCCGGTCGGGCAGCGCGGCGACTCGCTGTCGGCGGGGGAGCGGCAGCTGGTCGCGATCGCGCGGGCCTACGTCGCCGACCCCGATCTGCTGGTCCTCGACGAGGCGACCAGCGCCGTCGACCCGGCCACCGAGCGGCGCCTCACGCGCGCGCTCGACACGCTCACCGACGGCCGGACGACGCTCACCATCGCCCACCGCCTGTCGACCGCGGAACGGGCCGACGAGGTGCTGGTGGTCGACGCGGGCCGGGTCGTGCAGCGCGGCACGCATGCCGAGCTGGTCGGCGCCGAGGGGCGCTACGCCCGCCTGCACGCCTCCTGGCGGCGCTCCTCCACGGGTTCCCCCGTCGCCTGAGGCCCATCAGTCCCACCCTGCTCCCGTGCACCGGGCGCGCACCCCGGGACGCCGTCGGCGGGTTAGCGTCAACGGCCCGCACTCGTCCGACCTGGCCTCGGGCCCTCGCACCCGACCCCAGCCCTACGGGAGATCTCCTGCTCACGCTCCAGGACGCGCCGCCGCGGCAGCTCCAGCGGCCGCGGACCTTCCTTCCCGAGGTGCAGGCCCTGCGCGCCCTCGCCGTCCTGCTCGTGGTGCTGTACCACTTCTGGCCGAACCGGCTGACGGGCGGCTACGTCGGTGTCGACGTCTTCTTCGTGATCTCCGGCTTTCTCATCACCTCCCACCTGTACCGGGAGGTGGACCGCACCGGGCGGATCTCGCTCGCGACGTTCTACGCCCGGCGGGCCCGGCGGCTGCTGCCCGCGGCGATGCTGGTGCTGCTGGCCACCGCGGTCGCGAGCTTCCTGTTCCTGCCCGTCACCCGGTGGGCGGCCAACGCGGGGGACATCCTCGCCAGCACCTTCTACGTGCAGAACTGGCTGCTGGCGGTCCGGGCGGTCGACTACTCCGCGTCGGCGAACGCGGCCTCCGCCGTCCAGCACTTCTGGTCGCTGTCGGTGGAGGAGCAGTTCTACCTCGGCTGGCCCGCGCTGATCCTGCTGCTCCTCCTGGTGGGCCGGCGGCTGCGCGTCCGGCGGGAGACGCTGCTGCTCGGCGGGATCCTCGTGGTCACCGTCCTCTCCCTGGCCTGGTCGGTGGACGCGACGGCGACCGATCCGGCCGGCGCCTACTTCGTGACGCCGACCCGCATCTGGGAGCTGGGCGCGGGCGCGGTGCTGGCGCTGTGGCGCGCGCGACGTCCCGACGTCGCGAGCGACGGCCCGGTCGCCGCCTCCCGGCTCGCGCTGCGCTGGATCGGGCTGGCCGCGATCGCAGTGGCCGCCGTCTCGCTGTCGGCCGCCTCACCGTTCCCCGGATACCTCGCGTTGCTGCCGGTGCTCGGCACCGTCGCCGTGATCGCCGCCGCCGACACCGGCGCCCGCGATCCGCTGACCGCCGTCGTCGTCCTCCCGCCGGTCCAGTTCCTCGGCAACGTCTCCTACTCGCTCTACCTGTGGCACTGGCCGCTGCTCGTGATGGCCCCCTTCGCCCTCGGCCATCCGCTGCCCGCCGTGCAGAAGGTGGGGCTGCTCGCCGTCTGCATCGGGCTGGCCTGGCTGACGAAGGTGTGGGTGGAGGACACGACCCAGCGCCACCGGCTGCTCGGCCGGCCGGTGGTCACCGTCGCCTGCACCGTCGCGGCGATGCTCGTCGTGTCGAGCGTGGCCGTCCTGCAGCGGCACGAGGTCTCGGTCCAGGCCGACGCCGCCCGCGCGCACCTCGCCGCGGCGGAGGGGGACCCGTGCTTCGGCGCGGCCTCCCGCGCACCCGGCGCCCACTGCACCGACGTCTTCGGGCCGCCCGCGTCGCTGACCCTCTCCCCGGAGGACCCGCCGTGGTTCGTCGACCCGGCGTGCACGGTCGCCCCTGCTCCGATCGGCGTCGCGACGTGCCGGTTCAGCAGCGCACCTCCGACCCGCACGGTCGCGCTGGTCGGCGACTCGCACGCCCAGGCCTGGCGGGGTGCAGTGCACCGCATCGCCAGGGAGCTCAACTGGAAGGTCGTCGAGATCCTCAAGGGCGCGTGCCCGGTCACCACCGCCCGCGTGGTGCGGTTCAACGGGAAGGTCACCGACACCGAGGCCTGCCACACCTGGGGACAGCAGGTGTCGCAGGTGCTCGCGGCCGAGCACCCCGACTACGTGTTCACGTCGAGCTGGGCCGCCGCGATGACCTTCGACGGGGCCGGCGGTGACCCCCGCGGGGCCGGGATCCGCGGCTTCGCCGACACGTGGACGGCCTGGGCGCACGCCGGCAGCACCGTGTTCGTCCTGCGCGACGTGCCGTCGACCGGTGGCCGCGACATCCCGGAGTGCCTGGTGACCCATCCCGGCGATCCGGGTGCGTGTGCCAGCCCCCGCGACGTAGCGCTCGCCCCCGACGCCCTCACCGAGGCGGCCGCCCGGGTCGCCTCCCCGCGGATCCGGCTCATCGACCTCAGCGACTTCTTCTGCGACGCCGCCACCTGCCACCCCGCGGTCGGGGGAGCGATCGTCTACTGGGACCACGACCACATGTCGGCGCAGTTCAGCCGGTCGCTCGCGCCCTACCTCCTGGACCGCATCGGCAGCTGATCTCGACCCGCCGTGACGGCGCCGTCGCGGGGCGCTGTCAGGCCCTGGAATCCGCGCGAGATCGGGCGCGCGTGCGGCGCCGAAGCCGTTCCGTCGCGGGGTCCGAGCCCCTAGCCTGCGCACCGGCTCGGCGGACTGTGGGACAGCACCGGCGTGCAGTGGTGGCTCTACCCGCTGCTCCTGGCCCCGGCGGCGCAGCTGTGGGGCGCGGCCGCCCTCCTGAGCGGACGCAGCTGGCGGGTGCTCGCGCTGGCGTGCCTGCCGGGTTCTGCGTTCTTCGGCTATCTGGTCCAGCTCCTCGCCGTCGACGGCAGCGGGCGCGGGCTCGGCTGGTACTCCCTCGCCCTCGGGGCTCCGCTGCTCGCACTCCTGTTCACCCTCCTGCCGCCGGTCCGGCGGTGGGTGGCCGGGCGCCGGCGGCGGCCCGGCTCGCCCGCTGAGCCGCCCGTCCTACAGTCCGGTTCGTGCCGTCGACCCCCCGGTCGCACGGGAGACCCCCGGCCCGCGCCCAGCAGCGTCCCCTGGTCGTCCCGTTCGCCGCCGCGCTCGGGTTCCTGCTGGCCGCCGAGGTGCTGTTCCTCGGCTTCCTGCTGTGGGAGCCCGACCCGTCGATCGACGGCTTCCTGGTCGTCCCGCTGCTGCTGGCGGGGGTGGCGACGCTCGGCGCGGTGCTCGTCCTGCGGGGCCTGCGCGGGGGCTGGGCGGTCCTGGCGGGGGCGGCCGTCCTGCCGCTGCTCGCGCTCCTCGTCCTGGTCTGCGTGCTCGGGTCGTTCGGAGCCGGTGCGCAGACGTGGGGCGCCGTCGCCCTGGCCCTCGGTCCGCTGGTCACGCTTGTGCTGGCGCTGCAGCGGCCCGCGCGGGAGTGGTGTGGCAGCGGGCGGGCGAATCGCCCTCCGGGGGGACGGCGCGGCACCCGGTCGGCCCGCTAGCGTCGGCTCCGTGAGCACCGAGAGCACCGACGTCGTCGTGGTGGGGGCCGGCCTGGCCGGTCTCGTCGCCGCCGCAGAGCTCGCCGATGCGGGCCGGCGCGTGGTGCTGCTCGACCAGGAGCCCGAGGCCTCGTTCGGCGGCCAGGCCTGGTGGTCGTTCGGCGGGCTGTTCCTCGTCGACTCCCCGGAGCAGCGGCACCTCCGGGTGCACGACTCCCTCGAACTGGCCCGGCAGGACTGGTTCGGGACGGCGGGCTTCGACCGCACCGAGGACCACTGGCCGTGCCAGTGGGCCGAGGCGTACCTGCAGTTCGCGGCGGGCGAGAAGCGGTCGTGGCTCAAGGAGCAGGGTGTCCGGTTCTTCCCGGTGGTGGGCTGGGCCGAGCGCGGCGGGTACGGCGCCACCGGCCCCGGCAACTCCGTGCCGCGCTTCCACATCGTGTGGGGGACCGGCCCGGGAGTGGTCGCGCCCTTCGCCCGCCGGGTGCGTGCCGCCGCCGACACCGGGCGGCTGCAGCTGCGCTTCCGGCACCGCGTCTCCGAGCTGGTCGTCACCGACGGCACGGTCACCGGTGTCCGGGGCGCGGTCCTCGAGCCCAGCGGTGTCGCCCGCGGTGAGGCCAGCTCGCGCACCGAGGTGGGCGAGTTCGAGATCGCCGCGCAGGCCGTCGTCGTCACGGCTGGTGGCATCGGGGGCAACCACGAGCTCGTACGGCGCAACTGGCCGGCCCGGCTGGGCCCGGCGCCGCGACGGCTGCTCTCCGGCGTTCCGGCGCACGTCGACGGCGCGATGCTGGAGGCCACCGAGGCCGCGGGCGCCAGCGTGGTCAACCGCGACCGCATGTGGCACTACACCGAGGGCATCGCCAACCACTCGCCGGTGTGGGCGAACCACGGCATCCGGATCCTGCCCGGGCCGTCGTCCCTCTGGCTGGACGCCGTCGGCAACCGGCTGCCCGTGCCGCTGTTCCCCGGGTTCGACACCCTCGGCACCCTGGCCCACATCGGGCAGACCGGCCACGAGCACACCTGGTTCATCGCCACGCACAAGATCGTCGAGAAGGAGTTCGCGCTCTCCGGTTCCGAGCAGAACCCCGACCTCACCGGCAAGGACGTGAAGCTGCTGCTCGGCCGGGCCCGGGCCGGGGTGCCCGCCCCCGTGCAGGCCTTTCTCGACCGTGGGGAGGACTTCGTGGTCGCGACGGGCCTCGCCGAGCTCGTCGCCGGGATGAACCGGATCACCGGGGGGACGCCGGAGCTGCGCCTGGCCGACGTCGAGCGCGAGGTGATCGCCCGCGACCGCGAGATCGAGAACCCGTTCACCAAGGACTCGCAGATCACCGCCGTCCGCGGTGCGCGCAACTACCTCGGCGACAAGCTGATCCGGGTCGCCGCGCCGCACCGGCTGCTCGACCCCGACGCCGGCCCGCTGATCGCCGTCCGGCTGAACCTGATCACCCGCAAGACCCTCGGCGGTCTCGAGACCGATCTCTCCGGCCGGGTGCTGCGCCCGGGCGGCGAGGTCTTCCCCGGCCTCTACGCGGCGGGGGAGATCGCCGGGTTCGGCGGCGGCGGCATGCACGGCTACCGGTCGCTGGAGGGCACCTTCCTCGGCGGCTGCCTGTTCTCCGGCCGGGTGGCCGGCCGCGCGGCCGCGGCGGCGGTGTGAGCGAGCACCCCTACGGTGGGCCGCCGGCGACGCAGCCGAACCCGTACGGGCCGCCCCCGTACGGGCCGCCACCGTACGGGCCGCCCCCGTACGGCCACCCGGCTCCGTGGGGGGC
>Ga0308174_10001336_pt1 | contig 11402 bp, 14 predicted proteins | sample PhyPR2_FD_203894 | JGI IMG/M metagenome (GOLD analysis project Ga0308174, IMG submission 203894) | Soil microbial communities from UC Gill Tract Community Farm, Albany, California, United States - DLSLS.P.R2 | ecosystem: Environmental > Terrestrial > Soil > Agricultural land | place: USA... | reverse complement strand
CACGCGAGCCAGGGTCGGCTCGGGAATCGCCTCGTTGTTGAAATCCATGAGAGCCTCTCCGGTGCAAATGCGGACGGGGTGAGAGGATAGGGGCGACGAGGCCGGTTTCAACCGCTGGTACCTGGACCAATGCGCGGCGACCGGTCGGCTGTGGGGCTGCAGGCACCGCCCGGCTCGCTGCGTGTCCACCTCGGCGACGCCGAACGCGCGCGGAGGCCCCGGCAGGCCGCGCGCGCGTACCCACGCCTGGCTCAGTGACGCAGGCTCTCGGGGACCTTGCCGCCGTTCTCGGCGATCTTGGCCATCACGGCCTTCTGCAGCGCGATGTTCTGCTCCGCCGTGCCATCGGCGCCGGCATGCACGTTCAGCTCGCTCGCGAGCGTCTTGCGCGCCGTGAGGCTCGAATCGAGGTCGAGCAGCTTCAGCAGGTCCACGATCGACGTGCGCCAGTTGCCGCCGCCGCCTTTCGTCTAGGCCAGCTGCGAGAGCACCGCCTCCACGTCGACCGACTGCAGGCGCGGCTGGCCTTGCGTGCCCATGCTGCCCGGCGATTGCGCGTGTTGTCCGGTCGTCTGGGACTGCTGTGCGGGCGTCTGCGCCTGTTGCGCCGATGACGTGCCGCCGCCCGCCTGCGCGGTCTGGTTGCCTGCCGCGGTCGCCGTGCTGTGATGGAAGATGCGATCGACGATCGCTCCGAAAATGCTCATCTGGTTCTCCTTGGCGGATGATCCCCCGGGCGGGGGTCAGCGACGATAGCGTGCACCGGGCCCGCCCTCGAATCGGACGCCGCCGCGCGCCCGCGTGGGACTCGACCTACACGAGCGCGCGTGCCCGGAACGCGCTCGGTGAAACGTCACCTAAGCCGACGTGGGCACACGCGCCGATACGCTCAGGATCGCCACGTACAACGTCAACGGCGTCAACGGCCGCTTGCCCCGGCTCCTCGAGTGGCTCGAGGAGACGTCACCCGACATCGCCTGCCTGCAGGAGGTCAAGACCGACGACACGAAGTTCCCGGGCGGCAAGCTCGAAGCGGCGGGCTATCCGGCGATCTGGCACGGCCAGCGGGCGCATCACGGGGTGGCGATCCTCGCCCGCGGCAGCCGTCCGGTCGAACTGCGGCGCGGGCTGCCGGGCGACGACGCGGACGGGCAGGCGCGCTATCTCGAGGCGCGCGTCGATGGCCTCACCGTCGCCTCGATCTACCTGCCCAACGGCAACCCGCAACCGGGTCCCAAGTTCGACTACAAGCTGGCGTGGTTCGAGCGTCTCATCGCGCACGCCGCGACCTTGCTTGCCGGCCGCGCACCGGTCGTGCTCGCGGGCGACCTCAACGTCGTGCCGACGGATTTCGACATCTACAACGCCTGGGCCTGGCAGTGGGACGCCGTCATGCAGCCGCAAACGCGCGCCGCGTTCCAACGGCTGCTCGCGCAGGGATGGATCGACGCGACGCGCCATCTGCATCCGGAATCGCGGGTGTACACGTTCTGGGTCAACGAGCAGGCGTTCCGGCGCAATGCCGGATTTCGCATGGATTTCCTCCTGCTGAGCCCCGCGCTGCTGCCGCGCCTGCGGGAGGCGGGCGTCGACGCGCAGTATCGCGGCCGCGAAAAGCCGAGCGATCACGCGCCGACCTGGGTCACGCTCGCCCGCTGATCGGGCGCTACACCCCGCCTGTGCGTTGAGCTTGTCATCCGCGCGAAGGCGGGGACCAGCGTCGTCGAGACTCAACCCCGGCTCGTGCGAATGAACGCTTCGGCCGCCTTGGCGGAGCGCCAGCCCTCGAGCTTCACGTCCTTGCCGGTGAAGAACGTCGCGGTGGCAAAGAATTGCTCGATCTCCTCGCGCATGCGGGGCGGCAGGCGGGTGTGGTCCTGCACGTCGCCCAGGCGATCGTTGAAGGTCGGCAGGGCGATGATGCGGTTGTTGCGCTCGCGCGCGCGCCCACGACCGCGCTGCGTGAGCGCGACCATGCCGAGCGCCCGGCACGAGAGCACGACACCGGGATAGGTCGAAGCTTCATGGAGCACCAGGGCGTCGAGCGGGTCGCCGTCCTCGCCACGGGTGCCCGGAATGAAGCCCCAATCGTAGGGATACGCCACGCCGAGCGGCAGGGCGCGCGCAACCGCGAACACCGCATGTGCAGCGTCATAGTCGATCTTCACGGTCGCGCCGCGCGGCGTTTCAACGACCACGCGCAGGTTGCCCTCGTCGTCGAACGGCGCGAGGCGACCGAGCGCTTCGCTCATGACGCGTGGCGCCGCCTACGGCGCGCCCAGGGATAGACGAACCACAGCCCGGTGAAGACGACCAGGACGACGATGCCGACCGTCAGCGCGAGGATGCCCGAGCGCGTGATGAGCCAGGTGACGAGCGTGACGTCGAGCGTGATGCCCAATGCGAGCGGTGCCATGGCCCAGGCGATCAGGTGTGACGCGACATCGATGAAGTGCCGCGTGATGCGCCCACGCTCGGCGATGCGATGAAAGATCGCGGGCGTCATGATGAGCGCGATGCCGAGCGTGACCAGCAGCAGCGCGCACAGGTGCCCATTCTTCTCGAGCGCGCTGAGCTCCATGAATCCCTGGTTGAACACGGCGATGAGCTGGAAGCCGAACAACGCCTGGATGCCGGGCAGGACCATGCGCGCCTCGTCCAGCATCTTGCCCGCTTCGCCTTCCAGCGACTCGACTTTCGCGTCCTGCGGCTCGACGCGTGCCTTGGCGGTGACGTGATTGCGCGGCATGGCGGTCCGTTCAATCGTACCGGAAGTCACCGGCGGGTTGCAGGCGGCCGGCCGCCGCGCGCACCAAGCGCGCGATAACAGGTCACGCCGAACAGGGCACGGTGCAGGCGCGCGCGCAGCACCGGGCTGCGCGCGAGCAGCGCGGCCGCTGCATTCTTGGCCAGCGTGGATTGCAGTGCGCGGCGCAGGGCGTACGCGATGCGCAGATCGGGTGCAAGCTCGTGCGCACAGGCGGCCTGCCATCGTGCGGCCGCTTCGGCGCCATCGGCGCTCGCCACGATCGCTGCCGCCACCAGGCGGCCGCTGCGCAACGCGTTGCCGATGCCATCGCCGGTGAGTGGATCGGCGAGGTTGGCCGCGTCACCGATGCGCAGCACGCGACCGTCGGCGACGCGCGCGTGCCACAGGGCCAGCCCGACGTGATAGCCGACCGGGCGCGTGCGTTCGCGCACCCGGCGTTCTAAGTCGCGCAGCACGGGTTGCGTGGCGATGAAATGACGCAGGAAGTCGGTGACGTGATGACCGGGCGCGCTGTCGGCGGCAAGAAGGCCCACGCCGACATTGAACGTGACGTCGGGTCCGGCCGCGCTCACCGGAAACCACCACCCGTAGCCGCGTTTGAAGGCGCCGCTCGTCTGCAGCGTGACCGTGGTCCGCGCGTATGCGGGAAGGTCCGCGGCATCGACCGTCCAATATGCGCGCAGGCCGACGGCGTCAGGCGTACCGGCGTTCGCGCCGCGTGCGTCGACGATCACGTCCTGATCGCCCAGGGCCGGATCGCCTGCAGGGTCCTTGACTGCGCGCTGCTCGGCGTGCGCGCCGGCGGCGAGCGCGTGCGCCCGCAACGTGGCGTCCAGCACCCGCCGCACGATGCACGCGCCCGGCGTGTCGAGCACATGCATGCTCGCGCGTCCGTTCGGTGCGCCGAGGACGCCACGGCCAATCGTCGCGTGCGTGGGCGCGGCGGTCGCCAGCGTGGCCCTGTCGAGGCCCGTGCGTGCGAGCTCGTCGAGCGCGAGCGGGGTGAGCCAGTCGCCGCAGACCTTGTCGCGTGGAAAAGCGGCGCGATCGATGAGCGTCACCGGGCAGCCGGCCCGCGCAAGATGGCAGGCGGCAGCCGAGCCGGCGGGGCCGGCACCGACGATGGCGACACGCAGCATGGCATCGAAGAGAAGCGGCAGCGCCGCAACGCCGGCAGTGTGGCCGATCGCGCATGCACCGGCAAACGCCCGGCCCGCCGCCCGTCGAACATTGACGCTTGCGCCACGCGCACGCTAGCATCGGCGCGCCACCCTCGTGGTACGGCGTGCTCGAGCCAGCGGTGCCTCCTTCCCTTCAACTTTTGCGCAACGACGCCGACGCCCGGCGCTACCTCCGCCGCACGCTCGTGCTTACGCTCGGCATTCACGCGATGCTGGCCGCAAGCCTTGCAGGGCTCGTGTCGCCCTGGCTCTTTCCCGTGCTGCTGCCACTGGCTTACGTGCGCCTGTCACTGTCCCTGCACGAGCTCATGCACGTGCGGGCCGCGTCGCGCGTTTCATGGTTCCATCGGCTGGCGATGATCTTCGACACGCCGCTCGGCCTCGGCTATCGCGAGCACCGCGCCATCCACCTGGCGCACCATCGCTACGCGGCTAGCGCGCGCGATCCGGAGCTCTACCAGATTCGCGGCTCGCACCTGCATGCCTTCGCCTGGGCGCTCATGGCGCCCGAGCACGCTGCGCTCGACTGGGTGCGCCGCCATGGCGCTGCGCCGGCGCTGCGCCGTGGCGCGTTCGTGCGGGCTGCCTGCTTCGTCGCGTTGCTGGCGTGGAATCCGGCCGTGTTCGTCGCGTACTGGCTCACGTTGCGCGCCTGCATCGGCTGCTCGAGCTTCCTGTTCCATCACCTGTTGCACAGCCGCGACGGCGCGCTCGGCCATTTCGCGCTGCCCGCCGCGGTGCTGCGCTGCATGCCGCTCGCACGGGCGCTGTTCGGGGTCGAGCCGATCATCATCGTGCGCGATCATCGCGTGCATCACGCCTATCCTGGCGTGCGTGCGCTCGACCTGCCGGCGCTCGTCGACGAGGGCGCCGTCGCTCGTGCTGCCGCGCCCTCTTTGGTGCCTGCAGTGGTGCGATGAGTGACGCGTGCGCCGCGGCTATCCGGCGCAGACGACGGCGCTAGTGCAGCGCGCGATTCGCGAGCTCGCGCTCGAGCGCTTCGAGGTCGATGTGCAAGTCGCCCGCGACACGCCGGGCGCTCTGGCTGTCGCCGTCCGGATCGAGCCGCTCCACGGCCTGGTCGAGCAGCCGCGCAAGCTCGCGCGCGTGGCGCACGAGCTCCGTCACGGTGGACCGGCCGGCGCCGTTGCGAACGCGGCTGGTGATGTCGTCGAGCGTCGAGCGCAGGGCGGCTTCGATCTGCGCAATCGCCGATGCGCGCACCCGGTCCATGCGATCAGCCGAGCGAAGGGTGAGCGGACGGGCGACTGCTGCGTCAGCTGCGGTTGCCGCGGCCGCGCACGCGCTGCTCGACGGCGTCGGCCATGGGACCGACCTGCTCGACGGCCTTCTTGAGCTCGTCGGGCGTGATACCCAGCTTTTCCGACCAGTAGCGGACCTCGTGCTCCTGGCTCATGTTGATGCGTGAACGATCCTGCTGGCCACGAATGCCGGGATTGTCAGCCATGATGGCGCTCCTCTGAGGTGCCGGGGATGGCGCATGGTGAACCCGGTACCGCCGCGCCGCTATAGGACTTGCGTCGCCTTTGGTGTCAGCGGATTCCGACGACGCTCACACGGGCGTGGTGCAACCCGGACGTTGCAGCGACCGCAACAGCACGGCGGCGCCGTTCATGGCGCCGAAGCGCCGCTGCCTGGCGCAGTAGGTGACATAGCGACGCAGGAAGGTTGCTACCAATGCGAGCTCCAGATGGTCGTCGAGCGCCGGCTGCAGCTGCAGCGGCGGCTCGCTGATGCGCGCGAGCTCGCTGTGGGCGATCAGCTTGCGAAACGGATCGAACCCGCTGGAAGGTGATGCCGGCCGCACCAGCGGTCCAGTGATTTCCCACGTGGCATAGCGGGCCGCGATGTCCCGCACCGTGGCGCGGTAGCGCGCGCGCACCCACTTGCCCGTGACCGGATCGCGAAAGCGGAACGGGTACAGCTCGAGCGGCATCCCGCCATGGTGCGGATGCCGGGCGCGCCGGTCAATGGACGACGTGCCGGCGCGTCAGTGGACCGACGTGCCGGACGAATCGCGCTCCAGCACGACCAGGTGAGCGGCCAGATACGCCGCCATGCGCCGCACGCCCTCGGCGTCCTCGTCGTCGTCCAGCCGTCCGACGCTGCGCTCGAGCGCGTCGGCGAGGTCGCGGGCCTGCTGCACCAGCGCGTGGGTGCGCTCGCGGCCGGCACCAACCGCGACGCGCGTGCTGATGTCCTCGAGCGTCGCGCGAAGCTGATCCTCGATGCGGGCGATTTCCGTGGCAAGGGTCGGGTCCATGGCGGCAACTGTAGCGAAGGCCTGCGCGGCGACACCATCCGCATGCGGCGCAATCTGCCGTAGGAACGCGCCGACACGAACGCGGCGGCACCGCGGGCGCATCCGATGGTCCAAGCGGTTCGACGCTCGCACGAGGAGGATCCGGACATGCTGACGGCGCGCAACGCCGAGACCAGCCGCGCCGCGGCATCGCACGACGAAGACCATCCTGCGCCGCCGGCGACGGGATGGCTCGGCGCGTCGCCCGACGCACGCGGCACCTGGTTTCGCGTGTACGCGCCCGATGCCCCGGCGCTCGCCGTGGCCCTCGAAGGAGCGGAAACGCGGGAGCATCCGCTCACGCGCTCGGGCGATGGTTACTGGAGCGGGCACGTCCACGGCGTCCGCGCCGGCGCAGGTTACCGTTACGTGCTGCGCGGCCAGCGCTATCCCGACCCGTGCTCGCGTTTCCAGCCGGAGGGTCCGCATGGACCGTCCCTGGTCGTGGATGAGCGCGCATTCCGCTGGCACGATGCCGCGTGGTCCGGGCTCACGATGCGCGGCCAGGTGATCTACGAGCTGCACGTGGGCGCATTCACGCCGCAGGGCACGTTCGATGCGGCGATCGGGGAGCTGGCGCGGCTGCGCGCGCTCGGTGTCACGGCGATCGAGCTCATGCCCATCGCCGAGTTCGCCGGACGCTGGAACTGGGGTTACGACGGCGTCGCGCTGTTCGCGCCGTATCACGGCTACGGCGACCACGATGCGCTCAAGCGCTTCGTCGATGCCGCGCACGCCGAGGGCATCGGCGTGATCCTCGACGTCGTGTACAACCACCTCGGCCCCGACGGTAATTACCTGGGTGCGTACTGGCCGGGCTACTTCACCGACCGTTACCGCACCGACTGGGGCGATCCGCTCAACTTCGACGGGCCGGATGCGGCACCCGTGCGCGATTTCTTCGTGCGCAACGCCTGCTACTGGATTGCCGATTTCCATCTCGACGGACTGCGACTCGACGCCACGCAAAACGTGTACGACGCGTCACCGCGGCACATCCTGGGCGAGATCGTGACGGCTGCACGTGCGGCTGCGGCGCCGCGCTCGATCATCGTCGTGGGCGAGAACGAGCCGCAACGCATGGAGGCGCTCGATCCGCCCGAAGCGGGTGGCTGGGGCCTCGATGCGCTGTGGAACGACGACTTCCATCATTCGGCCCGCGTGGCGCTCACCGGCCGGCGCGACGGTTACCTGCACGATCACCGCGGGCATGCGCAGGAATTCGTGTCCGCGGCGCGTCACGGCTTCCTGTTCCAGGGCCAGTACTACACCTGGCAAAAGCAGGCGCGCGGCACGCCGACGGACGACGCGCCCGCGCCCGCGTTCATCCACTTCATCGAGAACCACGACCAGGTTGCCAACACGATCGACGGTGCGCGGCTCGCCAGCATCACGAGCCCCGGCCGATTGCGTGCCCTCACGGCACTCCTGCTGCTCGGGCCGCAGACGCCCATGCTGTTCATGGGACAGGAGTACGGATCGACCCGCCCGTTCACGTTCTTCGCCGACCACAAGCCGGAGCTCGCGCGCACGGTGCACGCGGGACGCCGCGCATTCCTGCATCAGTTCGAGGCCTATGCCACGCCCGAGGCGCAGGCACGCATCCCCGATCCGGCCGCGCGGGCGACCTTCGACGGCTGCAAGCTCGACGTCGCCGAGCGCGCCCGCCATGCGGCCATCGTCGCGCTGCACGAGGACCTGTTGCGCTTGCGTCGGGACGATCCGGTGCTTGCGCGGCAATCGCGTGCAGCGCTCGACGGCGCGGTGCTCGCGCGCCATGTCTTCGTCCTGCGGTGGCGCGACCCGGCGCATGGCGACCGCCTGCTCGTGGTGAACCTCGGAGAGGACCTGGATTTCCGACCGGCGCCCGAGCCGCTGCTCGCGCCGCCGCGCGGGCTGTGCTGGTCGTGCGTGTGGTCGAGCGATGCGCCGCGCTACGGCGGGCCGGGGGCCGTTTCGCCGTGCCGCGACGAGGGCTGGTGCATTGCCGGCGAGGGCGCGACGCTGCTCGTCGCGAAGGCCGGTGACTGAGATGCTGCCTCCGCCTCTGGTCTTCGACTGGGCACCCGACGGCGATCCCGCGTTCCTGCGCGATCGCGAGTGGCTGGTCACCAACGGGCTGGGCGGCTATGCGTCCGGCACGCTGCTCGGCATCGGCACGCGGCGCTACCACGGCCTCTTCGTCCCGAACCTGGCGGATCCGAAGGGCCGCCACATCATGATCTCGCGCTTCGATGAAGAGATCGACGTCGACGGACGCTGCGTGCGCCTGGGCGGCGCCGAGTTCCTCGACGGCCGCCTGGAGACGGACGTGCACCGCTGCCTGACGCGCTTCACGCTCGACGCGATGATGCCGACGTGGCGCTTCGAGCTCGGTGCGCGGGTGATCGAGAAGACGATCGTCATGCCGCAATACCAGAACACGGTGTGCGTCTCGTATCGGCTCGTGTCCGGCGCGCCGCTGGTCATGCGCTTGCGTCCGTTCGCCGCGTTCCGGCGCCAGGATGCCGTGCTCGCGCACGAAGAGGACTGGCCCTTCGTGTTCGCCTACAGCCACGGCCGCCACGAAATCCATCGCAGCGATGGGCACCTGTCCCTGCGCTTCGGCCTGCGCCCGGCGCAAGGGGTGTTCGTGTGCGACGCGAAGGTCGGCCGCAACGTGCTCTATCGCGTCGAGCAGCTGCGCGGCTACGATCACAGCGAGAACGTGTTCAGCCCCGGCTACTTCGAGGTGGAGCTGCATCCCGGCGCGCCACTGTCCTTCGTGGCGACGACGCAGGGATGGCAGGCACTCGAGATCGACGGCGCGGCGGCCGTCGCCGCCGAGCGCCAGCGGGTCGAGCGCTTGCTCGGCATCGCGGCACCGGGTGCGCGCATAGGCTTTGCCGCGCAGCTCACCGCGGCCGCTGACCAGTTCATCGTGATGCCGGGCAGCCGTCTGGAAGAGACCCTGCAGGCGGGTGCGGCGGGCGACGAGGTGCGCACCGTGATCGCCGGCTATCACTGGTTCGGCGACTGGGGTCGCGACACGATGATCAGCCTCGAAGGCCTCACGCTGTGCACCGGCCGCTGGCGCGAGGCGGGGGCCATCCTGCGCACGTTCTCCCATTACGTGCGTGACGGCCTGCTGCCCAATCTCTTCCCGGAAGGCGCGCGCGAGGCGCTCTATCACACGGTCGACGCGACGCTGTGGTACTTCCACGCGATCGACCGGTACACCCGCGTGACGCGCGACACCAAGCTCGTGCGCGAGCTGTATCCGGTGCTGCGGGACATCGTGGCCCACCACGTGCGCGGTACGCTGTTCAACATCGGGGTCGATCCCGCCGATGAGCTCGTGCACGCGGGCGCACCGGGCTATCAGCTCACGTGGATGGATGCCAAGGTCGGCGACTGGGTCGTGACACCGCGGCGCGGCAAGCCGGTGGAGATCCAGGCGCTCTGGTACAACGCGCTGTGCCTGATGGCCGAATGGGCGCGCGAGAGTGGCGACGACGCCGAGCGTTATGCCGCGCGCGCTGCGCGCGTGGCGCAGAGCTTCGAGCAGCGCTTCTGGAACCCGGCGGGCGGCTATCTCAACGATGTCGTCGACGGCGAGCAGGGCGACGATCCGAGCTGCCGCCCCAATCAGGTGTTCGCCATCTCCCTGCGCCATCCAGTGCTCGGCCGCGCCCACTGGGGACCCGTGCTCGACACGGTGCGCGCGAAGCTGCTGACCCCCTACGGCCTGCGCACGCTGAGCCCCGATCATCCCGATTACAAGGCCACGTATCACGGCGATCTTCGCGCGCGCGACGCTGCGTATCACCAGGGCACGGTATGGCCGTGGCTCATCGGCCACTTCGTCGATGCGCTGCAGAAGCACGAGCCCGGCCAGGCGAGCGCGCGCGGGTTGCTGAACGGCTTTGCCGATCACCTGCGGGACGCCGGTGTCGGCAGCATCAGCGAGATCTTCGACGCGCAGGCGCCGTACCTGCCGCGTGGCTGCATCGCGCAGGCGTGGAGCGTGGCCGAGGTGCTGCGTGCATGGCTCGCGACGCAGGTGCCAGCGAGCGCCGAAGCGTCGAACCGGGCACTCGCGACACCGGCCGATTGAGCGACCCGCGGTTGGATGCGTGTCCAACACCGTCCGACACTCGCCGACACGGCTTCCGCCGCTTGGCCGATAGGCAAGGGGGCTCGCGGCCTGTACCCTACGAAGCCATGAAGGCTCTTCTCGTACCGATCGTCCGACCGATTCCCGACGTCCGCGCGCCGCTGCGCCGCTCGCTGCCTGCGCCAAACCGCAGCGCGAACGTGCGCAAGTACGTGCCCGGCGTGCTGCTCGCGCTGGCAGGCGTGGCGCTGTTCGTGAACATCGAGTTCGGCCTCGCGTACCTGCTCTATTTCGCGTCGCGTCTCGGCTAACGAACGCGCGTGAGCTGGCGGTAGGCGCTCAGGTGCCGCAGGGCGGCGCGGGCGTTACCCGTGCGTTCGTAGAGCAGCCCGAGGTTGCAGTGCGCGTCGGCCATGTCCGGCTCGAGCGCCAGTGCCTGCAGGTAGCGTTGGGCTGCCTCGTCCAGCGCGCCGCGATCCTCGAGCAGCACGGCCAGGTTGAACAGCAGCGTCGCGTCCGCGTCGCACGCCCGCAGGCCAGCTTCGTAGAGCGCCTGCGCTTCGTCGAGCTTGCCTTGCGCGTGCAGGATGCGACCGAGGTTCGCATACGCGCCGCTGCACGCCGCATCCTGCGCGATCGCACGCCGGTAGGCGTCGGGTGCGGCGCGCGGATCGCGCTCCTCGAGGTCGAGCGCCTGCTCGAACCAGTTCGCCGTCGGCGCTGGAGCGGGGACGCGGTTGATGAAGCGCACCTCGCCCTGCGCGGCGGCCACCTCGAACGCCAGCAGGTACTGGCCGCTGTCGGCCACCCAGCGCTCGTCGCCTTCCCGCACGACGATGGTCTTGCCGACCGCCTCGACGCGCAGGCGGCCTGGCGGCACGTCGGGGAGCTGCTCGCGCAGCCGGGTCAGCGCGCGCGCGATGCGGCGCGCAGGCAGCGCCGCGGCGGCGAGGCCCTGCGCGGCGCGCAGGACGACCAGATCCTGGAAGTTGAGGCGCGGTTGCCCCCGGGGTCCCTCGCTGGGCACGACGA
>Ga0308174_10001335_pt1 | contig 11403 bp, 8 predicted proteins | sample PhyPR2_FD_203894 | JGI IMG/M metagenome (GOLD analysis project Ga0308174, IMG submission 203894) | Soil microbial communities from UC Gill Tract Community Farm, Albany, California, United States - DLSLS.P.R2 | ecosystem: Environmental > Terrestrial > Soil > Agricultural land | place: USA... | reverse complement strand
TATGTCTCCGCTGGACCGGACGTAGTGCGACGCGAGACGCTGTTTGGCGACGAGAGCACCCCGCGCAGCGGATGGCCCGGCATGTATTATCCCCAGGCTCCAGACCTGGCTTCGGCTGCGCCCATCCATCTCACGTCGGGGCAAAAGGTAGAGGCCAGCATGGTGATGAACCGCGTCCCGCTGCATGCCGTGTCGGGACAGGTGACCGGGTACTTTCCGGGAAAGGGAGTCACCATCCAGGTGCAGACTTCTTCCGGAGAATTTGTTGCGAGTGGTGTGCGCTTCCACGAGCCGACAGGGGAATTCGAAACTCGTCTGCCCGCAGGTAGCTATCGTTTGAGAGCGTTTTCGCAGGTTGGCGAGCAGCAGCTTCGTTGCGACGTTCGCGTCACCGTCGAGAAGGACCTAAACCAGCTTCAGCTGGCGTTACAGCCCGCGGTTTCGATTCCGATCCACGCTCGCATGGAAGACCGGGCGCAGGATGCAGCGCAATCGGCCCAATCCCGCGGCTTCATTCCGGCACGCGACGCAAGCGATTCGCCTCCGGTCGGGGTGCACCTGATTGCCAGCGATCCGGGCGGACACGACGCCTATTCCATAAACGCCGGCGTCCAAGGGAATCACACGCTGAGCTTACGTTCGATTGAGCCAGGGCGGTACCGAGCGGATTTTTCTCCCTACGGAGGCTGGTACGTCGCATCGGCGCAATGCGGGAATGCCAACCTGCTCACAGAGGACTTGGTGGTCACCGCCGGCAGCTCTTGCACGCTAGAGATTTCGCTGCGCAACGATGGCGGGAACCTGACCGCAACGGTTGAGGGGGGCAAGCCAGGAAGCCCGGGCCTGGCATTGCTGGCTCCGGCTCGGGGACGCGGCGCTCCGCGCACGCAGCCTTTCTATACTCCCGACCCGGCCCGGCCGGCACAAATCGGCTTGAACGGCGTGGCACCGGGAGACTACCTGTTGTTCGCCTTCGACAGCGCCGAAGGGGTGGAATATTCCAACCCCGAGGTTTTGCATTCTTATGCGTCGCAAGCTGCGCCCGTATCCATCAGCGCGGGGCAGTCTACGAAGGTCACGACGCAGGTGATCCAAACCGGGACTGCAGCGGAGAGATGATGCGCCGGCTGATTGCGTTCCTATCTCTGCTCGCCCTGTGGACGGCTTTTTCGGCAGGTGTCGCGGAGGCGCTGCAGGGTTATCCCGTGTCGGGCATCGTTCGGGACTCGGTGTCGAATCAGCCTCTGCCAGGAATCGCCGTGACCCTCACCTCCGACAAGGGCGGAGAAGGGCAGACGGTGCGCAGTGCCGCCAATGGCCAGTTTGTTTTCCCCGGGGTGATGGCGGGCAAATACATCCTCAGCGGCAGTGGACCTGGTTATCGCGCGCAAGGCCTTAACCAGCACGACAACTATTTCACGGGAGTGGCCGTGGGTCCCAAGGTGGATGCAACCAACCTGGTCTTCCGCCTGCAACCAGATGCGACCATTCGCGGGCAGGTGATCGATGAACAGAACGAGCCGGTGCGTAATGCGACAGCGCAACTGTTCCGAATGGATGAGGTCGACGGCATTCGGCGGGCGGTCTCGGTGAACAACGCGGGCACCGACGATCAGGGCTACTATCACTTTGCGCATCTCGGCCCGGGAACCTACTACGTGGCGATCGCGGCCCGGCCCTGGTATGCGCAATATGCGCCGCAGTTTGGGTCGCAGCCTCACCGGCAACAGGATCCTGATACCGCCGCTCACGCTGACCAGGAAGCGGCGCAGCTCGATGTGGCTTATCCTCTGACCTTCTATCCCAATGCGGATGATTCCGCGCAGGCGACGGCGATCAGCCTGCATCCTGGAGAGCGCTTCACCGCAGATGTCGTGATGCGTGCGGTGCAGGCGGCGCATTTGCGCATTCGCAGCGACGGCGTGCAAAGGCAGTCGCCCAACATCATGCAGCGGATTTTCGACGGTCTGCTGATTCCGGTTCTGGCCAGCCAGGGATACGGGTATGGCCGCGGATTATTCGAGTTCGGAGGGCTTGCCCCGGGCCATTACGCGCTCGAGATTGCTGGCGGCGGTGACAAATCCGGCGTAAAGAGCGGATGGTTTCGCGATGTTGATCTTTACGGCGACGTCGAAATTTCTGCCAGCGACTCGCCGCCCATGGCAACCGTGACCGGGCTCATAGCTTACGACAGCGCTCCGGCTCCAACCGAAACGGCGTACGTGGAGCTGCGCAACGAACAAAGCGAGGATAGGTGGACGGGCAAAGTGTCGGAGAAGGGCCTCTTCGGATTGCAGGACAACGAATTGCGACCGGGCACCTACCAGGCAACGCTTTACGGAGCGCCAGATTGGATTATCACGCGCATTACTGCCCAGGGTGCGAAAGTACAAGGGACAGAGATCACCCTGGTCGCGGGCGTGGCGGCCAAGCTGGTTTGTACGGCAACGCGAGTCTCGGCCGCTGTCAGTGGAGTGATCTTGCAAGGCGACAAGCCCGTACCGGGGGCCATGGTGTTGCTGGTGCCCGATGGCCCGCAAGACAAGCAGCGCTACCGTCGGGATGAAAGCGACAGTGACGGCACTTTCACGTTGCGACAGGTTGTGCCCGGCAACTACACCGCGGTCGCCATCCAGAACGGGTGGAACGTGGAGTGGGGAGATCCGGCGGTGCTAGCACCGTATCTGACGAAAGGTGAGAAGGTGACCATCGGGGCCGGGAAGAGCACGGATATCAAGTTGCAAGTGCAATAAGCGGCACCGGCGAAGCATCCATGATCTGCCGAGTGCCCATCGAAACAAGGGTCCAGGGACATGTCAGCCCACGGCAGAATTGCATGTTCCGGCATTCAGCGAGTGGTGGCGCGGGTTTTTACCGTTTCCTCCGCTTGAGCCCGGCCGAAGAAGAACGGTGACAGGCAGGGCTACATCACTCGCTTACACCCTCGATACCCGCCGATCTATCCGTGATGAAACCAGGAGTGGGTGATCATTTCGCCCGCGACTATCAGCAGGGTCAGGATAGCCAGCCAGAGCTGAAGCCAGCGTTGGCGCCTTTGCGTGGTGGTATAAGGCTGAATCCGCCAGGCAGCGGAGGGATTGCTGCGCAGCCGATGTTCATGCCAGAGCAGCAGCAGACTGAGTAATGCCCCGAAGGTTCCGATCGACAAAAGGGGAATGCGGATAACGTCGCGGTGCCATCCTGTGGCCGGACCGCTGGCTGCGATCAGTGAAGTGAGCCCGATTGCCACGCGGACCCCGCTGAGGCCTACCACTACGAGACAAGCGCTCTCGGCGGCGGCGAGAACAACCGAGCCCCACATGAGCGCGAGCTGGGTCAAGCCACGAGGACGTGAGGGGGCCTCCGTTCGCCGCTCTGACTGCGCAGTTTGCACCGTGAAATCATAGCAGGGGCCGAAGCTCCGTCAGCAGAACGGTTCATCGCCCCCACGCAAAAGAAACTCCCGCGACGAGCACGGGAGTTCTCTTTGAATCGCCTATCAGACCGGTCTAAGCGCCGATCACGGCAACCAGTTCCTTAACTGAGTCGGCACTCTTCTGAAGTGCTGCCTGCTCCTCTGGTGTCAGCTTGATCTGGATAATCTCCTCGATGCCGCCAGCGCCCAGCTTACATGGAACTCCGACATACAATCCGTTAATCCCGTATTCACCCTCGAGATAGGCAGCGCAAGGCATGATCTTCTTCTTGTCTTTGAGGATGGCCTCGACCATCTCGGCGGTTGCTGAGGACGGGGCATAGTAAGCGCTTCCGGTTTTAAGGTGCTTCACGATCTCGGCGCCCCCGTCACGCGTGCGCTGGACCAATTCTGCCAGCCGTTTCGGTTCGATGAGTTCGGTGATCGGAATGCCGGCAACGGTGGAATAGCGTGGCAGCGGAACCATGGTGTCGCCATGTCCACCGAGCACGAATGCGGTTACGTTCTCGACCGAGACTTTCAGCTCCATGGCAATAAAGGCGCGGAAGCGGGCGGAATCGAGCACGCCGGCCATGCCGATCACCCGATTACGCGAAAAGCCGCTGAGCTTGTAAGCCGCCTGCGCCATGGCGTCAAGCGGATTGGAGACGATGATGAGAATGCAGTTTGGCGAGTACTGAACCACTTTGCCGACCACGTCGCTCATGATTTTGTAATTGGTGTTGAGCAGGTCGTCGCGGCTCATGCCGGGCTTGCGCGGAATGCCGGCAGTAATTACCACGATGTCAGAGTTCGCGGTATCGGCATAGTCATTGGTGCCGATCACAAACGAGTCGCGCTTCTCGATCGGCATCGCCTGGAGCAGATCGAGGCCTTTACCCTGTGGGATACCTTCCACGATGTCAACCAGCACCACGTCGGCCAGTTCCTTTGCCGCCATCCAGTGCGCGGCGGTGGCGCCGACATTCCCTGAACCAACTACTGTCACTTTTTTACGCATGATGTCTTGCTCCGTTGCCGCATGAGCGGCGATGAATGTACAGCCCCGCCGCAAGGCGGGCAAAATGATTCCCGGGGAGCGACAGCCAGACCTTCGCTCGCCCGGGAGTGGCCAATTGGAAACGGTTAATCTGCCATTACAAGTGCCGGTTCCATATTGTGAATGATATGTGAGGCGAACTCGCTGGTCTTCACCTTGGTCGCGCCGTCGAGCATGCGCTCGAAGTCGTAGGTGACCGTCTTCTCCTGGATGGTGCGCTCCATGGATTCTTCGATCAGCCGCGCTGCCTCACTCCATCCCATGAAGTCAAACATCATGACGCCCGAGAGCATGACCGACCCGGGATTGATGACGTCCTTGTCGGCATACTTCGGCGCGGTGCCGTGGGTCGCCTCGAAGATGGCGTGCTCGTCGCCGATGTTCGCGCCGGGAGCGATTCCGAGTCCGCCGACCTGTGCGGCTGCGGCGTCGGAGATGTAATCGCCGTTGAGATTCGGCGTCGCCAGCACCGCGTACTCATCGGGGCGAGTGACGATCTGCTGGAAGATGCTGTCGGCAATGCGGTCGTTGATCATCAACTTCGACTTCCACTTGCCATTGCCGTGCGTGGCATAGATGCTGTCGAGCACTGCTTTTACTTCGCGGTTCAGCTGCTCGCGGAAGTCCGGCGGCGCAAATTCCAGGCCAGGCTCTACCATCCTGGCGTTTTCCTCGATCGACAACCCGGGATGATGATCGAGATTGCCGATAATCCAGCTCTCACGCTCGGTGATGATTTGGTCGCGGAACTCCTGAGTGGCCAGTTCGTAGCCCCACTCGCGGAAGGCGCCTTCGGTGAACTTCTGGATGTTGCCCTTGTGCACCAAGGTGACACTCTTGCGGTTGTTTTTCAGCGCGTACTCGATTGCCATGCGCACCAGGCGCTTGGTTCCGGTGATGGACATCGGCTTGATGCCGATGCCGGAATCTTCGCGCAGCCGCTTATTGGTGCCGGCCAGCATCTCGTTGTTGATGAAGTCGATGAGCTTCTTGGCCAGCGGTGTGCCTTCTTTCCACTCGATGCCGGCGTAAACGTCTTCGGTGTTCTCGCGAAACAGGACAAGGTCCATGCGCTCGGGATGCTTCACCGGCGAAGGAATGCCGCGGTAGTACTTGATCGGCCGAACACACGCGTACAGATCGAGGATCTGGCGCAGGGCGACGTTCAGCGAACGGATACCGCCGCCTACCGGGGTAGTGAGCGGTCCCTTGATGCCTACCCGCAACTCGCGGAACGCGGCAACCGTGTCGTCCGGCAACCAGGTCTTAAAGCGGTCCATGGCTTTCTCACCGGCGAACACTTCGTACCACGCCACTTTGCGTTTGCCGTCGTAAGCCTTCTGAACGGCAGCGTCAAAGACGCGTACCGAGGCTTTCCAAATGTCGCGACCGGTTCCGTCACCTTCGATAAAGGGAATGATCGGAGTGTCGGGAATGACGAGTTTCCCGTCCCGGTAAGTAATCTTGGTTCCGGTTGAGGGCAGGGGAATTCCATTAAAAGTTGAAGACACAGATACCTCCAAAGATGCGGCGCAAGGCAGCGTGAAGCTGTGCCAGCACCCGAAATTTCTACGCTATCACCGCAAAGCGCGGCCCATCAATGAATCATTCTGGGAATATGTCACCCAATTGTGTGATCCCTGACGTTGAGAGAACCCGCTTTCAGTGGTAAGCAGCATGAGCTTTGGCACACTTGCATTTTCCTTCGGCGGTTTTTGAACGAACCGCAAACTGCCCTAGCCACGCTGGGGAGAATGGCAACCTTTAGCCAGTGGGCTAGCTCACAACAGCTGGGCGCAAGCCTAGTCTTAGTTTAATCTTCCTGTCATTTGAAGGTTGAGGGTGAGATGCTGAAAGGACTACTCGAACGCTGGCCGGTGGTGCGTCAGCTCAAGACGGGTGCCAACGGTACGGGCGCCGAGTCAATGACCGAGCGCACCAGGAATCTGCTGCCTAAAAACCAGGACGCGGAATTCACGCGATCTATCTGCCCCTACTGCGGCGTGGGTTGCGGGCAGATGATCTATCACAAAGATGGCGAGCTTATCTCCATCGAGGGCGATCCAGGATCGCCAATCTCGCGCGGCCATCTTTGCCCCAAGGGCGCCGACACCTATGAGCTGCACACCCATCCCAACCGCCTGATGACTGTCAAGCACCGCCGCCCTTACGGCACCGAATGGGAGGAGATGGACCTGGAAACCGCGATGGATCGCGTTGCCGAGCTTGCCTGGGAGACGCGCGAGCGGACCTTCGTCGAGAAGCAAGACGGCCACACTGTGATGCAAACGACGGCTATGGCCCATCTAGGTGGCGCGACGCTCGACAATGAAGAGAATTACCTGATCAAGAAACTGTTTACCGGGGGCTTGGGCATGGTTTGCGTCAGCAACCAGGCCCGTATATGACACAGCTCCACGGTGCCCGGTCTGGGCACCTCTTTCGGCCGTGGCGGAGCTACGACAGCACAACAGGACCTGGCCAACGCTGACGCGATCCTCATCATGGGATCGACCATGGCTGAGAACCATCCGGTCGGTTTCCAGTGGGTCATGGAAGCACGCGAACGCGGGGCGACGATCATTCACGTTGATCCGCGATTTACCCGAACGTCCGCGATGGCCGACATCTGGGTACCGCTCCGCGCCGGAACCGACATTTTGTTCCTGGGCGGCTTGATCAACTACGTTCTGGAAAACGATAAGTGGTTCCACGAGTATGTCGAGCATTACACCAATGCTCCCATGCTCGTAAGCGAGGAGTACCGCGACACCGAAGATCTTGGCGGCCTCTTCTCCGGCTGGGATAAAGAGAAGCAGAAGTACTCCCCGGAATCATGGCTGTACCAGGGAGAGGAGGAGAAGAAATCCAGTCCGGAGGGCGAGGCTCGCACTGGACACGCAGAAGCGGGAGGCGGTCATGGCAAAGACCGCGGTGGGGAGGCGGGTAAGGTTTCCGAGTACAAATCTGATCCCACATTGCAAGATCCGCACTGCGTCTTCCAGATTCTGAAGAAGCACTTCGCCCGCTACACGCCCGAGCTGATTGAGCGTCACGCAGGTGTTCCGCAGAAGCTGTTCCTGAAAGTCGCCGAAGCATTCAGCAATGCATCCGGACCCGAAAAAACTGCGGCCATCTGCTACGCCGTGGGATGGACGCAGCATTCCAAGGGCGTGCAGATCATACGCTCAGCAGCGATTCTGCAGATGCTCCTGGGCAACATTGGCCGGCCGGGGGGCGGCATCATGGCGCTGCGCGGCCATGCGTCCATCCAGGGCTCAACCGATATCCCGACGTTGTATGACATTTTGCCGGGCTATCTGCCAATGCCGTTTCTTGAAGCCGACGCCAACGATCTGCACTCGTATCTGAAGAAGCACACTGCCGATGCGGGCTTGTGGAACAACTTCCCCAAGTACGCCATCAGCTTGCTCAAGGCCTATTACGGTGATAACGCGACGAAAGAGAACGACTGGGGATTTGACTATCTGCCTCGCGTCACCGGCGACCATTCGCACTTCGGTTACTGGCTCGACATGGCCGACGGCAAGGTGGACGGCTTGTTCATCATGGGGCAGAATCCCGCTGTGGGCGCCTCGAACGCCCGGCTGCAACGTTCGGCGATGTCGAAACTGAAGTGGCTGGTCGTTCGCGACATGGTCGAGGTTGAGAGCGCCTCGTGGTGGTACAACTCCCCCGAGGTGGAACGCGGCGAGCTGCGTCCGCAGGACATCGCCACCGAAGTCTTCCTGTTCCCAGCTGCCGGTGCAGCGGAGAAGGAAGGCTGCCAGACCAATACCCAGCGCCTGGTGCAGTACCGTTTGCAGGCGGTGAATCCCCCGGGAGACGCGCGCAGCGAGACTTGGTTCATGCATCATCTGGCGCGGCGACTGAAGGCGAAAGCCGCTGCCGATCCGAGCCCGCGCAATGCCGCACTGAACGCGCTGCAATGGAACTATGGCACGCATGGTATTCACGATGAGCCCAACGTCGGTGAGGTACTTAAGGAGATCAATGGACGTCAGGTCGCGATTGGCGAGCAGATTGAGAGCTACCAGGATTTGAAAGACGACGGCAGCACCGCCTGTGGCTGCTGGATTTACTGCGCCATCTATCCCGGTGAGCACGAGAACGTTGCCAACAAACGCGAGCCCGTCGATTATCTCGGACACGGCTGGGGCTTTTCCTGGCCTAACGATGTGCGCATCCTGTACAACCGCGCTTCGGCGCGTCCCGATGGGAAGCCCTGGAGCGAGCGCAAGAAGCTGGTGTGGTGGGACGAAGAGAAACAGGAGTGGACGGGATACGATCGCCCCGACTTCGACAAGAAGAAGCGGCCTGATTATCAGCCGCCGGAAGGGGCGAAAGGAATGGATGGCATCGCCGGGGACAAGCCATTTGTGCTGCATCCGGACGGTGTCGGCTGGCTCTACGTGACCAGCGGGCTGAAAGATGGTCCGCTGCCGACGCACTTTGAACCGCTGGAATCGCCGTTCGGCAATGCACTGTACCCCGAGCACGCGACCAATCCTCCGGCCGATCGCAAAATTCGTCCCGACAACAGCTACGCCTACGTTGGTGACGAGCGCTTCCCGTTCGTGCTCACAACCTACCGGCTTACCGAACACCATACCGCCGGAGGGATGTCGCGCCAGCTTTCGCACTTGGCTGAGCTGCAACCGGAGCTGTTCTGCGAAGTTTCGCCCGAGCTGGCAGCCGATCGCGAGCTGCAGCATGGCGATTGGGCGACCATCATGACGCCACGCGGACTGGTGCAGGCACGCGTCATGGTGACGCCGCGTATGCGACCGCTGTGGGTACAGGGGCGCACAGTTCACCAGGTCGGATTGCCGTATCACTGGGGCTATAACGGTTTGGTGAAAGGTGACGTTGCGAACGACCTGCTGGTGATTTCCGAGGAGCCCAACGTACGCATCATGGAGACCAAGGCGCTGGTCTGCGACATCGAGCCGGGACGACGCGCGCACGGGCCTGCGGCACTCGCACAGTGGAAAGAACATATGGAGCAGCCGGCATGAGCACGACAACTGCATTTTTTACGGACGCGACGCTCTGCATCGGCTGCAAGGCGTGCGAGGTCGCCTGCAAGGAATGGAACGGCATCTCCGCCGACGGCTTTAACTGGACGGGCAATTCTTACGACAACAGCGGCTCGCTCGGGCATTCGACGTGGCGGCACGTGAAGTTCGTCGAACACTCCCCTGAGCCGGGTTTGGGTGGCAATAATCCCGATCTCGCATCCTGGGTGTTCTCCTCGGATGTCTGCAAACATTGCGAAAAGGCCGGCTGTCTTGAGGCTTGCCCGACGGGCGCGATTGTGCGCACGGAATTCGGCGGAGTGTTCGTGCAGCCGGATATATGTAATGGGTGCTCCTACTGTGTGGTCGCCTGTCCCTTCGGCGTGGTGCAGCGCAATGAGGAAGACGGGCGCGCCTTCAAATGCACGTTCTGCTACGACCGGCAAAAGGTCGGGCTGCATCCTGCCTGCTCCACTGCATGTCCAACCGAGTCGATCAAATTCGGTCCCATTGACGCGATGAAGATGGTGGCGCAGGAGCGACTGGAGGAGTTGCAGGCCCGCGGCATGGACGACGCCTGCGTCTATGATCCCAGCAACACCAGCGTTGAAGGCATCCATGCGATGTTCCTGGTGCGCGGCGATCCGAGGCAATACAACCTGCCGCCCAATCCCGAGGTCCCGACCATTTACAACAAGGCCGGCTGGACCAGTTCGGCGGTCGCTGCCGGTCTGTTACTGGTCGGCAGCCTGTTTGCGTTTTTGGGGAGTGCCAAGCAATGAGTACGAATCCGCAAGAGCGTGCCACGCCTGAGCACTCGGCATGGTCGCGGGAAAACCGGCTGGTCGAGATTCGCCGCGAGGCTGAACGCAAAGGTTACGTTGATGGGTTGGGCGTCCGCCTGCCGGGTGCACCGTTTCCCATAGCGTCGCCTGAGACGGGATATTACGGGGTCCATTTGCTGAAAGAGCCGCAATGGAGCTGGGAGATTCCTCCGTATTTCTTTGTCGGTGGCGCAGCGGGATCGGCGGCTGTGATCGGTGCCATCGCTCACTGGACCGGGCGCGACAAGAAGCTGGCGCGCGATTGCCGTCTGATCGCCGCCGGCGGAGCGATTCTGTCCAGTGGTCTGCTGATTTCTGACCTGGGCCGCCCGGCGCGGTTCCTTGCCATGCTGCGCGTCTTCAAGCCGCAGAGTCCGATGTCAATGGGTGCCTGGACTCTGGCTGCGTTCGGCAGCTTTGCCGGGGCGGCAGCTTTCGCGCAGCTTGCCGCCGAGAACTTCGGACTGCCGGTCCAGATGCTGGGAAATATCGCCGAGGGGCTTTCAGCGGCGGCGGGCCTTCCATTCTCCAACTACACCGGGGTGCTCATCGGCGCGACCGCGATTCCGGTCTGGAATGAGCATATTGGCAGCCTGCCCATTCACTTTGGAATGTCGGGGCTGAACTCGGCAGTCGGCATCCTCGAGCTGATGGGCCACAAGAATCCGGCTTTGAATACGCTCGGCATCGGCGCCGCCGCGATCGAATCACTGGAAGGCGCAAATATCGAACTCTCCAAAAAAACGTCGGTTGAGCCGCTGAAACGCGGCATGAGCGGACTGATCACTCGCCTGGGAGGGGCGCTCAGCGGCCCGGTACCTTTGGCCTTGCGAATTGCGGCAGCTTTTTATGGTAGCCGGCGCGCCATGAAGCTGCGCAAAGCGGCTGCCATTTCCAGCGTGGCGGGGTCGATGCTGACTCGCATCGCGTGGGTGCATGCCGGACATGTGTCGGCACGCGACTGGCGTCTGCCCCTGGAGATCGCGGATCAGAACAAGGAGCTGCCGTCGATCGCCCGCGAAGGCTCGGCGGTGAACAAGATGGCGAAGCGGGCGTAGAAAAAGC
>Ga0308174_10001334_pt1 | contig 11404 bp, 13 predicted proteins | sample PhyPR2_FD_203894 | JGI IMG/M metagenome (GOLD analysis project Ga0308174, IMG submission 203894) | Soil microbial communities from UC Gill Tract Community Farm, Albany, California, United States - DLSLS.P.R2 | ecosystem: Environmental > Terrestrial > Soil > Agricultural land | place: USA... | reverse complement strand
CGATCGAGATTCACCACGTGATCCGCATCGGTGTGTGTGACGAGCACGTGCGTCAGCTCGATGCTCTTCTCGTCGACGATCTGTGCGAGCGGATCCTCGACGCCGTTCGAGTCGATGATGAAGCCGTGCGTCCCGTCGGAGACGAGGTACGCATTCGACGTCCACTGCGGATGCTCGACGCGCTCGACGATCAAAACTCGATCACGCTCCTGATCCCATTCTGCTCCTCCATCAGCTCGAAGCCCTTGTTGACGTCGTCGAGCGTGATGCGGTGCGAGATGAACGACTCGGCGTCGATATCGCCCGCGAGCCAGCGGTCGACGAGCTTCGGCACCCCGTCGCGGCCCTTCACTCCGCCGAACGACGAGCCGGCGATGCGGCGGCCCGTGATCAGGAAGCGCGGAACGACGTCGAGCGTCTCGCCCTTGCCGGCGACGCCCGCGACCGTGCACAGCCCCCAGCCCATCCGCGCCGATTCGACCGCCTGCCGCATCACGTTCACGTTGCCCGTCGCCTCGAAGGTGTAGTCGGCGCCGAAGCCGCCGGTCGACTCGACGATCCGCTCGACCACACCGTCGCCGCCGGTCATCGTCTCGGTCGCGCCGTGCTTCGTCGCGAGCTGGAGCCGCTCCTCGGAAAGGTCGACGCACACGATGCGCTCCGCGCCCTGCAGGCGGCAGCCGATCACCGCGCCGAGGCCCACCATGCCCGCGCCGAAGACGACGCACGTCGAGCGCGGCTCGACCTTCGCGGTGTTCATCGCGGCGCCGATTCCGGTCGAGAGCCCGCAGGCGAACAGGGCGGCGCCGTCGAGCGGCGCCTCCGGGTCGATCTTCGCGAGCGCGATCTCCGGCATCACCGTGTACTCCGCGAACGTCGAGGTACCCATGAAGTGGCGCACCGGCTCGCCGTCGAGCGACAGGCGCGCCGTTCCGTCCGGCAGGTAGCCCTTGTTCTGCTGCTCGCGGATCGCCAGGCAGAGGTTCGTGCGGTCGCTCCGGCAGTGGACGCACTCGCGGCACTGCGGCGAGAAGAGCGTCACGACGTGGTCGCCGGGGGTCACGGAGGTGACGCCGTCGCCGACGCGCTCGACGACGCCGGCGCCTTCGTGGCCGAGCACGGTCGGCGCATAGCCCGAGGGGTCGGCGCCCGACGCGGTGTAGAGATCGGTGTGACAGACGCCGCACGCGACGAGGCGCACGAGCACCTCGCCCGCCTTCGGCTCCGCGAGCTCGACCTCGCGGACGACGAGCGGCTGACCGAACTCCTCGAGGACGGCGGCGCGGATCTTCACGTCAGATAGGATATATGCGATGGACGCGGCCGAGATGCTCCGGTCGGTGCGCCGGAGACACGGATTGACGCAGGCTCAGCTGGCGGCGCGGGCGCGAACGAGCCAGGCCGCGATCTCGCGCATCGAGCGCGGGCTGGTCTCCCCGAGCGTCGCGACGCTGGCGAACCTTCTCGACCTGATGGGCGAGGAGCTGGTGCTCGATGCACGGCAGATCGACTACGGCCACGACCGCGAGCTGCTCCGACGCAACCTCGCGCTCTCGGTCGACGAACGGATCGATCGGGGAGTGGCGTTCGCGAACTTCGTGAGCCGCAATAGAGGAGTCGCGCACGCCTGACTACACGCCGAAGCCAATCCTCCGCCACCTGATCGATCACGAAGTCGACTTCGTGGTGATCGGAGGGCTCGCCGGCATGGCGAGGGGCTCGTCGTATCCGTCCTACGACGTCGACGTGGCGTACGCACGAGACGATGAGAATCTCGGCCGCCTTGCGGCCGCACTCCGTGCGCTCGAGGCGTCGCTGCGCGGTGCACCAGCCGGAGTGCCGTTCCAACTGGATGCGACGACGTTGCGGAACGGCACGAACTTCACGTTCGATACCCGCTATGGCCCACTGGACATCCTCGGCGAGCCGACAGGCGCTCCGCCCTATGGGCAGTTGCGGGACGGGGCCGGTAGCCCGGTCTCGATCGAGGGCGAGCAGGTTCGGGTCGCCTCGCTCGACCATCTGATCGCGATGAAGGAAGCAACCGGCCGGCCGAAGGACAAGTTGATGGCGACCGAGTATCGGGCGCTCTCAGACGAGCGACATGCAGCGAGAGGCGACTCCAGCTAGTCCGGAAATAGAAAAGCGCTTACCTAGTCGAGCGAGTCTTCCGAGCGCTTCTTCCAGAACGTCGCGACGCCGACGGCGCTCGCGAGGAGCAGTGCGATCGCGCTCTTGTTCGGCTTGCCGGTCTCGGTGTCGATCGTCGGCACCGCTTCCTTCGCCTTCTTCTTGATGACGCGCTTGCCGACCGCCCAGGCGACCCAGCCGACGGCGGCGTTGCGGCGGTTGAACACGCTCATGGACCGACTCTACCCCCGTCGCCGCCGGCGACAAACAAAAAGAGGGGCCCCACCCCCTGCGGCGCAGGGTGGGGCCCCTCGGGAGAGTGCCGGAAGCCTGCGGGCGGGCGAGACTTCCGGCGGGACGAGGGCACGTCCGCCCGTTGAGACGTCGCTCGGTGGAGAAACTTGCGCGAAATCGGCACGGATTACCTCCGCCTTACGTTCCGATTGATCGCATTCCGTACTACAGTCAGCAACGGTGGGTCTGGAGGAGGCAATGGCACCGCTCCGGGAGCGCCGGTTCCGCCTCTTGTGGCTGGGACGGGTCTCGTCGGGCATAGGCGACGCGATCGTCCCGGTCGCGCTGACCTTCGCCGTGCTCTCGATCCACCGTTCGGCGACCGCGCTCGGGGTCGTCCTCGCGGCGTTCATGGTCGCGCGAGTCGTCTTCACGCTCGCAGGCGGCGTCGTCGCAGACCGCTTCCCCCGGCGCCGGGTGATGCTCGGCTGCGACCTCGTCCGCGGCGGCGTCGAGGCGTTCACGGCGGCGATGCTGCTGACGCACCACATGACGCTGACGCTGTTCATCGTCACCGGTGCGCTATTCGGGATGGCGTCCGCGTTCTTCGGGCCGGCGTCCGACGGGCTCGTCCCCCAGACGATCAGCGGCGGGAACCTGCAACCCGCGAACGCGCTCCTCGGCATGAGCCGCAACGTGCTGAACGTCTTCGGCCCTGCGCTCTCCGGTGCGCTCGTCGCCGCGGCCGGGCCGGGCTACGTCTTCGCGATCGACGCTGCGTCATTCGTCGCGAGCGGCTTCTTCCTCGTGCAGCTCGACGTCGAGGCGCCGCTGCGCGGGCCGCGGACATCGTTCGCGGCCGAAGTGCGAGACGGCTTCCGCGAGGTCGCCGAGCGGCGATGGGTACGCGCGCCGCTCGTCGGCTTCGCGATCTCGAACGTCGCGTTCGCAGCGTTCATCGTTCTCGGCCCACTCGTCTTCCTGCACCATTTCTCCAACCCGAAGACGGACTGGGGCATCGTCTCCACGTGCGGCTCGTTCGGCGCGATCGTCGGCGCCCTCGCCTCCGTGAAGCTCGCACCGCGCCATCCACTCCACTCCGGCTTCGTCGCCTCGACGCTGATCGCCGTACCGATCGCCTCGCTCGCCGGGCCGCTCCCGTTCCCCGCGATCGCCGCCGCCTGGGGCTTCGGCATGGGCTCGGTCGCGCTCTCGAACACGTGGTGGGAGACGACGCTGCAACGTCTCATCCCCGAGCACGTGTACTCGCGCGTTCGCTCCTACGACATCCTCGTGTCGTTCGTCTTCATGCCGATCGGAATGGTCGCGTTCGGCCCGATCGCGGCCGTCGTCGGGAACGAGTGGACGCTGCTCGGCGCCGCCGCCGTCGCCGCGGTGACGAACATCGCAGTCGCGTTCGCGCCCGGCGTGCGTTCGGTCGAGACGCGGACGTTCGCGCCGGCGCCGGTCTAAGCGTTCGCCGCGGCCTTCTTCTTGTTCGGCACGTGGATCGCGCGGCCGAGCGCGACGAGGCCCGCCTCCTTGATCGCCTCGCTGAGCGTCGGGTGCGCGGCCATGCCGTCGGCCACCGTCTCGACCGTCGACTCCGCGTCGATCGCGACGGTGCCGGCCTCGATCAGGTCGGTGACGTGCGGCCCGACCATGACCATCCCGAGCAGCTCGCCGTAGCGCGTCTCGTGGATCGACTTCACCCAGCCGACCGTGTCGCCCTGCATCACCGCGCGCGCATTCGCAACCCATGGGAACTGGCCGACGGCGACGTCGTCGCCGTACTGCTCGCGCGCCTGCGCCTCGGTGAGCCCGACGCCCGCGATCTCGGGGTCGGTGTAGATCGGACGCGGCACCGCGCGGTTGTCGACGACCGCCTCATGGCCGCACGCGTTCTCGGCGGCGACCTCGCCCTCGCGGAACGCCGTGTGTGCGAGCTGCCAGTAGCCGGCGCAGTCGCCGACCGCGTAGATGTTCGGCACGGTCGTGCGCCGGTGGTCGTCGGCGGTGATTCCCTTGCGCCGGTCGAACTCGACCCCCGCCTCCTCGAGCCCGATCCCCTCGACGAGCGGTCCACGGCCGACCGAGACGAGCATCAGGTCGCAGTAGACCGACTCGCCCTCGCCGAAGGAGACCTTCAGCGAGTTGCCCTGCTGCTCGACGCCCGTGCACTGCTTCCCGAGCTGCAGCGTGATGCCGCGCTTCGCGAACTGTTTTGCGAGCTCCTTGGCCGCGTCCGCGTCCTCCTGCGGGATCAGCGTGTCGAGCATCTCGATGATCGTCACCTCGGAGCCGAAGCGATTGAAGATCGACGCGAACTCAGCGCCGATGATGCCGCCGCCGAGGATCACGAGCCGCTTCGGCACTTCGGTCTGGGCGAGCAGACCGGTGGAGTCGACACAGAGGTCGCTCTCGAGGCCGGGAATCGGCGGGCGCAGCGGGAACGAGCCCGTCGCGACGATCGCGCTCTTGAAATTGACGGTCTCGCCGTCGACGGCGATCGTGTTCGGCCCGGTGAACTTGCCGACGCCCTTCACCCACTCGACGCCGTTCGCCTTGAAGAGACCGGCGACGCCGCCCGTCATCTGCTTGACGACACCGGCCTTCCACTCGTTCGCCTTCGCGAAGTCGAGCTGCGGCTCCGACACGTTGACGCCGAGCTTCCCGAACGTCTCCTGCGCCTGGTGCAGGAAGTGCGCACTCTGCACCCAGGCCTTCGTCGGTATGCACCCGACGCGCAGGCACGTGCCACCGAGGTCGGGCTCCTTCTCGATGCATGCGACCGTTGCGCCCAGCTGGGCGGCGCGGATCGCTGCTGTGTAGCCGCCGGGGCCACCGCCCAAGACTGCGATGTCGACATCCATGAGCGCGATGCTAGCGGGGTTGCGCGGCCAGCCAGTCGCGCAACCGGACGCGCTCCTCCTCGGCTTTCGGGACGGTCGGTGTCAACTCGACGTCGTCGCCCGTCCACCGCCACGTGGCCGCCGCGAAGCCGTCGACGAGCACGCTCGCGTCGCCGACCGTGTAGCTGCCGAAGCGCGAGCGGTCGGCGTAGCCGATCAGCACGTTGTCCCAGCGCGGCAGGAAGCGGACGGGCGGCTCCGTGTCGGCGGACGGGCGCGGGGCGCCCGGCAGGTCGAAGAGGCCGTCCCCGAGCTCCTCGAGGTCGAGCTCCGCGAAGACCGGCCCGAGCCGAGCAAGGCCCGACCATGCCTGCGCGTCGCGCACGGTCGCCGGGCCGAACGCGGCGAGATAGCGCCGCACGAGCCCATGGCTGTCGGGCTCGCCGACCTCGGCGAGCTCCTGCAGGGCGCTGCCGGCGACGCGCCACGTGCCGGCGGGCGGTATACGCACGAGCGGCAGATTCGCCTGCAGCAGGTCGGCGAAGTGGCCGGGGTTCGTCCCGTCCGGCATCAGCGCGCGCAGCTCCGGCATGCGCGCGGGCAGGAGCTCACGCGCCGCGGCGAGGATCACGTCGACGTCGAGCTCGCGGATGCCTGGACGGCGGCGGGTCGACTCGAGGAGCGGCGCCAGCGTCGGCTGCAGCCAGCGGTGATCGTCGGCGGCGACCATGTGCATCGTCACGCGCTGGAGCGTCGCGACGAGGACCGCTCGAGCGTCGACGGCGGCCGTCAGCTCGGCCGCGTCGAAGTCGCGGACACGTGACCAGAGCGCGACGTACGGGCCGATCGACTCCTGCGCCTGCAGACCGACGAGCCGGCGGATCGCTTCGATCGGATCGAGATCGGCGCGCTCCAGCAGCAGCTGGCGCGCGAGCGTCGCGCGGTTGAGCTCGCGAAGGGTCAGGGACAGACGACGATCTTCCCGAACTTGCCGCCCGCACGGAACCGCTCGTAGGCCTCCTGCGTCCGCTCGAGCGGGAAGGTCTCCTCGACCGGTACGGTCAGCTCGTACTGGCGCAGCGCGCCCTCGAGGCGGCGGACGACGTCCTCCTTCTCCTCGCGGTTGCGCGCCCGGAGCACCGTCCCGAAGATCCGCGCGCGCTTGCGCATCAGCAGCCCGAACTCGATCTCGGCCGTCGAGCCCGCGCCGGTGCCGACGATCGCGACGCGGCCTTTCGGCGCGAGCCGCCGGAGATTGGCCGCGAGGTTGTCGCCGCCGACGAGCTCGAGGATCACGTCGTACTCGCCGTCGACATCGGTGTCCGCACCGAGCGCGCGCAGCTCGTCGTGGTGGTGGCGCGCAGACGCCGTCACGTGCGCACCGGCCTGCACGCCGAGCTGAACCGCCGCGACGCCGACGCCGCCCGCGGCGCCGTTCACGAGCAGCCTCTCCCCTTCGCGCAGCTGCGCCTGCGTGACGAGCGCGTCGTGCGCGGTCGCGAACACCTCCATGAAGCCGCCGGCCTGTTCCCAGGTCAGGTGATCCGGCACGCGCAAAGCGTGCGTGCGGTGCACCGTGACGAGCTCCGCCTGGCCCCCGCCGCCGAGCAGCGCCATCACGCGCTCGCCGCCCTCGGTTTCGCCTGCGCACTCGAGCCCCGGAATGTCCTGCGGCGCCCCGGCCGGGGCGGGATAGCGGCCGGCGCGCTGCGCGATGTCGGCGCCGTTGATTCCCGCCGCGCGCACGCGAATCAGGATCTCGCCGTCGCCCGGGAGGGGATCGGGCCGCTCCTCCACCTCGATCCGCCCGTCATGGATTACCGCCGCGCGCATTCTGGGATGCTAAGCGCGTGAAGCTCGAAGGCGTTCATCACGTGACGTGCATCACCGGGGATGCGCCCGCGAACGTCGAGTTCTACGCGGGCGAGCTCGGCCTCCGCATGGTGAAGAAGACGGTCAACCAGGACGATCCGACCGTCTACCACCTCTTCTACGCGGACGAGCGCGGCTCGTCTGGCGCCGACATCACGTTCTTCGAGTACCCCGGTGCGCCAAGAGGCCGCGCCGGCGACGGGATGGTGCACACCGTGTCGTTCCGCGTCGGCTCCGAGGAGTCGCTCGAGTTCTGGCAGGAGCGCGTCGGCGGCACGCTCGGCGAGCGGTCGCTCACGTTCGAGGATCCGGAGGGGCTGACCCTCGAGCTGCTCGTCGACGACTCCGGCGACGAACCGCTGACTGCGGATGCGCCCGACGTTCCCGAGGAGCACCGGATCCGCGGCTTCGCCGGCGTGCGCGCGTACGCGTCCGCGCCGGATCGATCGGCGCGACTTCTCGACGAGCTCGGCTTCGCGCCCGGCTGGGAAGCGCGCGGCGAGAAGCGCGGCGGCTTCTACGTCTACGACGCGCCGCCGGAGAAGCGCGGGCTGCAGGCGGGTGGGACGGTGCACCACGTCGCGTGGTCGTCGCCGCCAGAGGAGCACGAAGCGTGGCGCGACCGCGTGATCGCGGGCGGCGGCCAGCCGACACCGGTGATCGACCGCTTCTACTTCAAGTCGATCTACTTTCGCGAGCCGTCCGGCGTGCTGTTCGAGATCGCGACGATCGGGCCCGGGTTCACCGCGGACGAGCCGTTCGAGACGCTCGGCGAGTCGCTCTCGCTGCCGCCGAACTACGAGCAGTACCGGGAACAGGTGGAGCAGATCCTGACGCCGCTCCCGAACCCGCGCGCTGCGCGGCGAGCGTGACGAGCGCCCGCGCCGCGGCCGACTCGACACGACCCGACGCAAACGCGGCCGAGAGGGGCCGGCGCAGCTCGATGCCCTCGACGGAGCGCGCGACGAGCGTGCCCAGACGCAGCTCCTTGCGGATCGTCAGCGCCGAGACGATCGCGAGCCCGAGCCCCGCCTCGACCGCCGACTTGATCGCGTCGATGCCGGAGAGCTCCGCGACGACCCGCAGCCCGCGCGGCTCGAGACCGGCGCGGAGGAGCGCGTCTTCCGCGATCTGCCGCGTGCCCGAGCCGCGTTCTCGCTGCACGAAGGGCTCGGCAGCGAGATCGGCGAGACGGACTTCGTCAAGCGCTGCGAGGCGGTGAGCGGCCGGCGCGATCACAACGAGCTCGTCCTCGAAGAGCGGCTCGAGCCGAATGCCGTCCGCAGGCACGTCGCCTTCCACGAATCCGAGGTCTGCATCGCCGCGCAACAGGCCGTGAACGACTTCCTCCGTGTTCTCGACCCGCATCGAGACGCGGACATCCGGGTGCGCGGCGACGAGGGCCGCGACGGCCGGCGGCAGCACGTACGCCGCGGTCGTGAGACTCGCCGCCACGGAGAGCTCGCCCGCGATCGCGCCCTGCGCGGCAGCGACGGACCGGCGAGCGCGTTCGGCCTCGGCGAGGATCCGCTCCGCGTGCTCGTAGAACGCAGCGCCCGCCGCGGTGAGGTCGACCCGCCGTCGCGTGCGATCGAGCAGGCGCGCACCGAGCTCGCGTTCGAGCGCGACCACCTGCTGGCTGATCGCCGACTGGGAGACGTGGAGCCGCAGCGCAGCGCGGGTGAAGCTCCGCTCGCGTGCGACCGTCACGAACGCCTCGACGCGCCTCAGATCCATCTGGTTTCCTTATAACACCTTCCGGAGTTCGACAGCGCGGCGCAGCCTCGAAGCAGCACGATTGGGCGTATGGCGCTACCAGCCCTCGCTACCGGTGATCGCATTCCCTTCTCACCGCTGCTCCCGGGAGTCGCGGCGGCCGGCGCGGTGGCGGCGCTCGCCTGGCCGCTCGGCCGGCTGGAACCGGTCGCCGGAGCGCCGGTGATCGCGCTCGCGCTTGGAATCGCCGCGCGCACGTCGCTGGGGGAGCGGCCGGCGCTACGGCCCGGGCTCGCGTTCTGCGGGAAGTACGTGCTGCAGGCGGCGATCGTCATCCTCGGCACGACGCTCAGCCTCGGCGAAGTGGGCTCGGTCGGCCGCTCGACGCTCCCCGTCCTCCTCGGCACGCTCGCCGCCGCGTTCGTCGTGGCGGCGGTGGCGGGCCGGCTGCTCGGCGTGCCGTCGCGGCTGCGGACGCTCGTGGGAGTCGGCACCGGCATCTGCGGCGCGAGCGCGATCGCCGCGGTGTCGGGCATCGTTGCCGCGACGGAGGCCGAGATCGCCTACGCGGTCACCACCATCTTCGCGTTCAACCTCGTTGCGGTGCTCCTCTTCCCGCCACTCGGTCACCTGCTGGGGATGTCGCAGGCGAGCTTCGGCGTCTGGGCCGGCACGGCGGTCAACGACACGTCGTCGGTGGTCGCGGCGGCATATGCGTATGGGCCGGCAGCCGGCACACATGCGGTGCTCGTGAAGCTGACGCGAACGGTCGCGATCCTGCCGGTCGCCGGGGCGCTCGCGTTGCGTCACAGGCGCGGTGGCGAAGGCGTGCGCTGGACCCGGATCGTGCCGTGGTTCCTCGTCTGGTTCGCGCTCGCGGCGGCGCTCGACACGGCCGGTGTCGTCCCGGCGGGGATGCACGGGACGCTGCAGCAACTCGCGGTGGCGCTGATCACGCTCGCGCTCGCCGGCGTGGGATTGACCACGAACCTCTCGTCGCTGCGCCGCGCCGGCGCGCGGCCGCTCCTTCTCGGCACGCTCGTGTGGGCCGCGGTCGCCGTCACGAGCCTCGCGCTGCAGGCACTGGCGTAGCGACCAAGCGCGAACCTGGTTGCCGCCGCAGGCGGAACCAGGTTGCAAGTCTGTGACATTTCTTCCAGGACACTGGCGGCGGGCGACCGCGGCACGCATCGTGACTGCGTGCACCACGTCACGACTCGTTCGATCGCCGAAGAGCGCATCTTCAAGGACGGCGGCGACTTCACAACGGGGGTCACATTGCTCGGCGGGCTCGTGAAGGCCGGGCTCCTTCTGTGCCACGCGTTCTGCTTCATGCCGACGCACTACCACGTGCTCGGCACGTTCGACGACGTGACGAAGTTCGTCCACAAGCTGAACCGTCGCTACGCAGTTGCGTACAACCGTCGCTACAGGCGGCGAGGGCACGTCTTCGATTCGCCGCCGTCCGTGACGCCGGTCGAGTCGGATCGACATCTGCGGAACGCGCTGCGATACATCGCGTTGAACCCGTCGGGTCACGAAGACTGGGCGTATTCGAGTTATCCGGGGCTCGTCGGCGTGCGACAGCCGTTCTCGTTCGTCGATACACGGCCGATCGTCGAGATGGTCGGCAGCGGCGAAGCCATTCGGGAGTTCGTCGCGAAAGACTTGTAACTCGGTTCCGGCCTTCGGCCGGCAACCGAGTTCGCGGCGGGTTACCAACCCGGTTGCCGGGCGCAGCCCGGAACCGGGTTAGCTGTCTTTCGCAGCGAAGCTCGAAAGCGAAAGACTTGTAACTCGGTTCCGGCCTTCGGCCGGCAACCGAGTTCGCGGCGGGTTACCAACCCGGTTGCCGGGCGCAGCCCGGAACCGGGTTCGCTGTCTTTAAAGGCGAAAGACTTGTAACTCGGTTCCGGCCTTCGGCCGGCAACCGAGTTCGCGGCGGCCTTCGGCCGGCGACCGGGTTCGCCGGGCTAGATCTCCTGCGTCAGCTGGACCCGGTTGCCGTCCGGGTCGAAGACGTCGACGAGGCGCACCTGCCCGGCGAACTCGAGGACGGTGCCGACCTCGACGCCCTCCTCCCGAAGCCGTTCCGCCTGCGCCTTCACATCCTCGACGTCGACCGCCGCGACGCCTCCGCTCAGCGTCGGCTCGCCCTCTGCGAGAGCGATCCGCATCTGGCCCTTCTCCAGCTTCGACCACTTGTCGTCCCAGTCGACGTACGTCTCGTCGAAGCCGAGCATCCGCTTGTAGAAGTCGCGACCGCGGTCGAAGTCGCGTACCAGGTACCAGACGCGGGTTTCCGGTCTGGTCACAGTGCGAGGGCGGGATCTTCCAGGAACGTCTTCACGGTCCGTAGGAAGTCTGCACCCTCGGCGCCGTCGACGGCGCGGTGGTCGACCGTCAGCGTCAGCGTCATGACCGGCCTGACCTCGACCGCCCCGCCGCGGGCGACCGGCGTGTCGACCGTCGCACCGACCGCGAGGATCGCGGCCTGCGGCGGGTTGATCACCGCGACGAACTGCTCGACCCCGAACATGCCGAGGTTCGAGATCGTGAACGTTCCGTCCTCGAGGTCCTGCGTCGTCAGCTTGTTCTCG
>Ga0308174_10001333_pt1 | contig 11404 bp, 13 predicted proteins | sample PhyPR2_FD_203894 | JGI IMG/M metagenome (GOLD analysis project Ga0308174, IMG submission 203894) | Soil microbial communities from UC Gill Tract Community Farm, Albany, California, United States - DLSLS.P.R2 | ecosystem: Environmental > Terrestrial > Soil > Agricultural land | place: USA... | reverse complement strand
GATGCCGGGGGAGACGGGGGCGAACAATTCCCCTGACACCACGACGTGCGGCTTCTGGGGCGTGCTGGACGGCATGGGCACAGTCAACATCACCGCTCAATCAAGATCACCGCACAATCTCGGTAGGCGATCCCCGATCTGGGCCACAATTGGGCAACGAACGGCGACTTTCGGGACCTTTGGCCGTACCGTCGGTGCTTGTGACCGGCTCCACACTGGCGTCCTTCCTGCGACCCGAGGGCTTCGAAAGTCCTCGGGCCGCTGCTGTGCTGCGTGAGGGCCTCCTGCTCTCGGAGGCCTGCCGCTACGCCGCGCGGACGATGGTGGACCGGCGCGATCGCTCCGGCACCCCCTACTCGGCGCGCTCCGCGGCCCGCACGGGCGACCCGGTGATCCTGGTGCCCGGCTTCCTGGCCGGTGACGGCTCCCTGGCCCTGATGTCGCGCACCCTGCGCCGGCACGGCGTGCGCACCTACCGCTCGCACATCCGCGCCAACGTCGGCTGCACCCTCAACGCGGCCGCGCAGCTCGAGACCCGTCTTGAGTCGATCGCGCTGCGGCGGGGATCCCGCGTGCAGATCGTCGGCCACAGCCTGGGCGGGATGCTCGCGCGGGGGCTCGCCGTACGCCGCCCCGACCTGGTCTCGGGCATCGTCACGATGGGCAGTCCCATGCTGGCGCCCGCGGCGCACCACGCCTCCCTGACCGCGAGCGTGGAGCTGCTCGTCCGGCTGAGCCGGGCCGGCGTGCCCGGGCTGATGGCCGAGGAGTGCGTGGCCGGGTCCTGCGCGCGGCAGAGCTTCGAGGAGAGCCGTCAGCCGGTCCCGGACGGCGTCTCGTTCACCGCGATCTACTCCCGGCGCGACGGCATCGTCGACTGGCGGGCGTGCGTCGACCCGCTGGCGGTGCCGGTCGAGGTGTCGACCTCACACGTGGGCATGGCCGTCGACCCGCGGGTGATGGACCACGTGGTCGACGCGCTGCGCCGCCACGCGGAGCACTCAGCCCTCGAAGTCGATCGCGGAGAAAGCGCGTAGCTTCTGGAGCTTGTGCTCCGAGGTGATCGAGCGGATCGTGCCGCTGCGCGAGCGCATCACCAGCGAGTGGGTCGTGGCCCCGCCCGCGCGGTAGCGGACGCCGCGCAGCAGCTCGCCGTCGGTGATCCCGGTGGCCACGAAGAAGCAGTCGTCGCCGGTGACCAGGTCGTCGGTGTGCAGGACGTGGTCCGGGTCCAGGTCGTGGCCGGCGTCGAGCGCCTTCTGCCGCTCCTCGTCGTCCTGCGGCCAGAGCCGGCCCTGGATGACGCCGCCGAGCGCCTTCATGGCGCAGGCGGTGATGATGCCCTCGGGGGTGCCGCCGATGCCGAGCAGCAGATCGATGCCGGTCTCGGGCCGGGCCGCCATGATCGCGCCGGCGACGTCGCCGTCGGTGATGAACTTGATCATGGCGCCGGTCGCCCGGATCTCGTCGACGAGCGCGGCGTGGCGCGGCCGGTCGAGCAGCACGACGGTCACGTCCTCGGGGCGCGAGCCCTTGGCCTTGGCGACCTGGTGGATGTTCTCGGCCACCGGGTAGCGGATGTCGACCACGTCGGCGGCCTCCGGGCCGGCGACCAGCTTCTCCATGTAGAAGACCGCGGACGGGTCGTACATCGAGCCCCGCGGCGAGACGGCGAGCACGGAGACGGCGTTCGTCATCCCCTTGGCCGTCAGCGTGGTGCCGTCGATCGGGTCGACCGCGACGTCGCACTCGGGGCCGGTGCCGTCGCCGACCTCCTCGCCGTTGAAGAGCATTGGGGCGTTGTCCTTCTCGCCCTCGCCGATGACGACGGTGCCGCGCATGCCGATCGTGGAGATCATCACGCGCATCGCGTTGACGGCGACGCCGTCCGCGCCGTTCTTGTCGCCGCGGCCGACCCACCGTCCGGCGGCCATGGCCGCCGCCTCGGTGACCCGCACCAGCTCCAGGGCGAGGTTGCGGTCGGGTGACTCTGGGGCGACGCTCAGCGGGGTCATGGCGCGATGGTAACGGTCAGCCCGGGACTCGTGCGTAGGTCCGAACGGCCGTTTCCTTCACCGACAGCCAGACTTCACGTCCGGGGACCAGTCCCAGCTCCGCCGTCGCGGCGGGTGTGACGTCCGCGATCAGCTCGCGACCGGCGTCCACCAGGATTCGTACGGCGTCCCCGTGCGGGGCCGCGCTCACGACCGTGCCGCGCCACCGGTGCCGGGCCGAGCCCTCCGGCTGGCCCAGGGAGACCGTGACGGCGCTCGGGCTGAACGAGCGGAAGACGTCGTCCTCGCGCAGGACGTTGAGCCCCACCAGCCGCGCCACGTGCTCGGTCCGGGGGCGGGCGGCCACCTCCTGCGGGGTCCCGGTCTGGGCGACCCGGCCCTCGTCGAGCACGAGCACCCGGTCGGCGAGGGTGAGGGCGTCGAGGGCGTCGTGGGTGACCAGCAGCGCGACCCCGTCGTACGACGCGAGGTGGCGGGCGAGCTCGACCCGCAGGGTGGTCGCGACCCCCACGTCGAGCCCGCCGAAGGGCTCGTCGAGCAGCAGCAGAGCGGGCTCGGCGGCCAGCGCGCGGGCGATGGCGACCCGCTGGGCCTGCCCGCCGGAGAGCTCGCGGGGCCGGCGCGACGCGAGGTCCCCCATCCCGAACCGGGCCAGCCAGGACCTCGCGGTCGCGTCGGCCGCGGCCCGGGCGACTCCGCGGGCGCGCAGCCCGAAGGCCACGTTGTCGAGCGCGCTCAGGTGCGGGAAGAGCGACTGGTCCTGGAAGACGAGGCCGACCCGCCGGTCACGCACCAGCACCGGTGGCTCGGACCAGGACCGGCCCGCGACCGTGACCGACCCGTCCATCGGCACCAGGCCCGCGAGCGCGCGCAGCAACGTGGTCTTGCCCGCGCCGTTGGGGCCGATCACGGCCACGACCTCGCCCGCTCCGGCAAGCAGGCGCGCGTCGAGCCGGCCGGGCACGCGGACGTCGGCGTCCAGGCCGGCGCCGCTCACGGCGTGGTCAGCCATCGGTTGCGCAGCGCCGCGAGCACGGCGACCGAGACCACCATCAGGATCATGCTCAGCGTCCGGGCGACCTCCGGGTCGGACTGCAGCTCCTGGTAGATCAGCGTGGGCATCGTCTGGGTGGTGCCGGGGTAGTTGCCGGCGAAGGTGATGGTGGCGCCGAACTCGCCCAGCGACCGCGCCCAGGCGAGGACCGACCCGGCCAGGACGCCCGGCATCGCCAGCGGCAGCGTGACCCGGCGGAACGTCGTCCACCGGTCCGCGCCCAGGGTCGCGGCCACCACGTCGTACCGCTCCCCGGAGGCACGCAGGGCGCCCTCGACGCTGAGCACGTAGAACGGCATCGAGACGAACGTGTGCGCGATGACCACGGCGGTCGTGGTGTAGGGGAGCGTCACCCCCGTGGTGTCGCGGAGCACCGAGCCGACCAGGCCGTTGCGGCCCAGGGCGCTGACCAGGGCGACGCCGGCGACGACCGGCGGGAGCACCAGGGGGACGGCCACCGCGGCACGCAGCAGGGCACGGCCGCGGAAGTCGACCCGGGCGAGCAGCCAGGCCAGCGGGGTGCCGAGCAGCAGGCAGGCGAGGACGGTGACGGCGGAGGCGAGCGCGGTGATCCGCAGCGCGTCGAGGACCGCCTGCGTGCGCAGCAGCGAGAGGAAGCTGCCCCACGGGGTGTCGAGGACCAGCGAGACCAGGGGTACGACGAGCAGGGCGGCGGCGACGGCTCCCGGCACCACGAGCACCAGCGGCGGCCGGCCCAGGGTGTCCCGGCCCCGCGTGTCGGCCCGGGTCGTCACGGCTTCCCGAAGCCGGCGTCCTGCAGTGCCTGCTGACCCTGGTCGGAGAGCACCAGGTCGACGAACTGCTGGGCGAGGCCGGATTCCTTCGACTGGGTCAGCGGTGCGATCGGGTAGGTCGTGATCTCGTCGGTGGCGTGCGGGATCGAGAGGGTCCTGACCTGGTCGCCGGCGGCGACGGCGTCGGTGGCGTAGACGAAGCCGGCGTCGGCCTCGTTGCTGGTGACCTTGGCGAGGACGGACTTCACGTCGACCTCGAGGCTGGCCGGCTTCGAGGTCACCTTGTTGTCGGACATCAGGGCGGCCGCGACCTTGCCGCAGGGCGCGGTGTCGACGCAGGCCACGTAGGTGACGCCGCTCCTGTTGATGTCGCTGAAGCGCGAGATGCCGGCCGGGTCGTCCTTCGGCGTGACCAGCACCATCGTGTTGGTCGCGAAGTCCTGCGGCGCGTTGGCCAGCGCCGACTTCGCGCTGTCCATGGTCTCGGTGTCGGCGGTGGCGAGCACGTCGGCCGGGGCCCCGTCGACGGCCTGCTGCGCGAGGGTGGCCGAGGAGTCGAAGGCCAGCTTCACGTCGACGCCGGGGTGGTCCTTCTCGAACTGCGCGGCGAGGTCGGTGAAGGTCCCGGTCAGGGAGGCGGCGCCGAGCACCGTGATCGTCCTGTCCGAGCTGCCCGACGCGCCGTCACCCCCGCCGCAGGCGGCCAGCGGCAGCACCAGGCCGACCAGGGACAGGGCGAGGGGCAGGGTCAGCTTCGGCTTCACGGGCGCTCCACGACGACGTTGGTGGACTTGACGGAGGCGATGGCGGTCACGCCCGGCTCGAGGCCGAGCTCCTCGGCCGCCTCGGAGGACATCAGCGAGACCAGCCGGTAGGGACCGCAGATCAGCTCGACCTGCGCCATGACGGTGTCCTTGGTGACCTTCGTGACGATCCCGGTGAGGCGGTTGCGCGCGCTCACGGCCGAGGCTCGGGTCCGGTCCCGGTCGGGATGGTCGGCCAGGGACTCGGCGAGGCTCGCGAGGTCGGCGCCCGGGATGACGGTGCGGCCCTCGACGGTGTGCGAGGCCAGCCGGCCGGCCTCCATCCAGCGGCGAACCGTGTCGTCGCTGACGCCGAGCAGGGTCGCCGCCTCCGCAACTCGGTAGGTGGTCACGGTCAGATCATGCCGCAGATGCGGTGAAATGGATATGAATGAGCCGTATCTGCTGCGTTCGCTTCCCGGTCAGGTCACCAGGGCCAGGGCGGTGACCGCGGCCACCAGGGTCAGGGGAGTGGCGACCAGCGAGACCCGGTGGAACTCGCGCAGGTCCGGGTGGTCGCCGTGGCGGGCGAGGCTCCGTCGCCACAGGAGGTTGGCGAGGGAGCCGGTGTAGCTCAGGCCCGAGCCGATGTTGAGCCCCAGCAGCGCCGCGAGGATCGCCGCAGTGCCGAGCGGGGCCAGCAGGGGCACCACCAGCAGCGTGGCCGAGAGGTTGGTGAGCAGGTTGGCCAGCACGGTGGCCACCACGGCGATCAGCAGCAGCGAGGCGTACGACGTGCTGTCGGGGAGCACCCTGGCCACGGCGTCGCCGAGGAAGCCGACGGACAGGGCGGCGACCACGACGCCGAGGCCCAGCACGAACAGGGCGAACGACGGGTGTGCGGCGTGCACCGCGTCGCGCACCGTGAGGAACCGGCGGTGGCGGGCCCAGGCGACCAGCACCACCGCCACGGACCCGGACACCCAGAACGGCTCCACCCCGAACGGCGACAGCGCCGCGAACCCGACCAGCATCACGATGACCGCCACCAGCGGGACCCGGGGCACGACCGGTGCCAGGGGCACCTGCTCGGGGACCTCGCTGCGGGCCAGGTCCGCGCGGAAGAGCCGTCGCAGCACGGCGTACTCGACCACCAGGACGACCACCAGCACCGGCGCCATCACCACGGCGAAGCCGCCGAAGGTGAGGTCGAGGTGCGGCATCGCCAGCAGGTTGGTCAGGTTGGAGACCGGCAGCAGCAGCGACGCGGAGTTCGCCATCCGCAGGCAGGCGTAGGCGCCGGGTCGTGACGAGGTGCCCATCGCGACGGCTCCGCCGATCACCACCGGCGTGAGCAGGACGACCGTCGCGTCCAGGCTGAGCACCGCGGTCACGGCCGCGGCGAGCAGGAAGACGCCGCCGAGCAGCCGCACGGGCTGGCCGCGGCTGACGTCGCGCACGATGCCGGCCGCGGCGGTGAAGAGACCCGCTCGTGAGCACACGTCGGCGACCACGAGGATCGTGGCCAGGAAGGCGACGACCGGGGCCAGGTTGCGCAGCGCGGCCTCGATCTCGCCGCGGCTCACGATCCCGGTCGCGACCGTCGCCGTCGCGGCGGCGACCGCGATCGTGGCCTCGGTGCGGCCCGAGGGGTGCCGGTAGGCCGTGACGAGCAGCGCCAGGAGGGCGAGCACCGGCACCAGGTCGGCAAGGGGCGGCACGCGGGAAATCTACGGCACCTGTGAGGATGGACCTGTGAGCGAGGTGCCCCAGAGCGGAACCCAGGGCGGCCCCCAGGTCGGGCCGCAGGCCGGATCCCAGCCGCAGGCCGGACCGCAGGGCGGACCCCGGCCCCCGGCCGGTCCCGCCGGCGGCAGCGCCGGCCGCTACCAGCGCTCGACCAGCGGGCTGATCGGCGCGCTGCTCGTCACCCTGCTCGTCATCCTCGGGTTCGTGGGCTTCCGCGCCCTCAACCGCAACAACCCGGACGTCCACCCCACGCGCGTGGACTACCTCTCCGCTGTCGACGCCGCCCAGCAGAGCGGCTTCAAGGTGGTCTACCCGCCGTCCCTGCCCTCGGGCTGGCTGCCCGACTCGATCCACATGACGCCCGGGGACCGGCCGGCGTGGGGAATGGGCATGCTGACGGCGGACGGTCGCTTCGCGGGGATCCGGCAGGAGGACGCACCGCTGGACGAGCTGCTCAAGACCTACGTCGACGAGAACCCCAGCGAGGGGCCGAAGGTCCATATCGACAGCCCGGTCGCCTCGACCTGGCAGTCCTTCTCCGACTCGGGCGGCGACCACGCCTACGCCGCCGACGTGGGCCGGGACGTCGTGCTGGTCTACGGCTCGGCGAGCACCGACGACCTGCGCCGACTCGTCGGCGACCTCAGCACCGCACCGCGGGCCCGCCAGTAGTCAGTCTTCGGACTCCAGGGCCTCGTCGAGTCGCTTGCGCGCACCGTCGAGCCACTCCTGGCAGACCCGGGCGAGCTTCTCGCCGCGCTCCCACAGCGCCAGGGAGTCCTCGAGGGTGGTGCCACCCTGCTCGAGGCGGCGCACCACCTCGACGAGCTCCTCCCGGGCGGCCTCGTAGGTGAGCTTCTCGTCAGCCATGGGGCTCCTCGGTGCTGTCGACGGTCTCGTCGAGGGGGTCGGGGTCGATGCCGGTCGTGGTGGCGTGGATGCGGCCGTCGGCCACCCGGACGCTGATCGTGCTGTCGGGAGCGACGGCGTCGACGGAGGTGACCACGTGGCCGTCGGCGTCCTGCAGCACGGAGTAGCCGCGCTGCAGGGTCGCGAGCGGGGAGAGCGCGCGGGCCCGGGCGCGACGGTGTTCGATGTCGTCGGCGGCCCGGTCCAGGACGTGCCCGAGCGTGCGGCGGGCGCGGTCCCGGAGCGCGAGCACCTCCTCGGAGCGCGCCTCGAGCAGGCTGCGCGGGTCGGCGAGCGCGGGTCGCGACCGCAGCGAGTCGAGCCCCGCCTGCTCGCGGGCCAGCCAGCCGCCCAACGACGAGCGCAGCCGGTCGCGGGCGACCGCCACCAGGCGCAGCTCCTCGGCGACGTCGGGCACGACCAGCTTGGCCGCGTCGGTCGGGGTCGAGGCGCGGACGTCGGCGACCAGGTCGAGCAGCGGCGAGTCGGGCTCGTGGCCGATCGCGGACACCACCGGGGTGCGTGCGCGGTGCACGGCGCGCACCAGCGCCTCGTCGGAGAACGGCAACAGGTCCTCGACGGAGCCGCCACCCCGTGCGATGACGATGACGTCCACGTCCGGGGCGCGGTCCAGCCGGTCGAGGGCCTCCATCACCTCGGTGGCGGCCCGCTGGCCCTGCATCGCGGCGTACGCCACCTCGAAGGCGACCGCGGGCCAGCGGCGGCGCGCGTTCTCGAGCACGTCGCGCTCGGCGGCCGAGCTGGGCGCCGTGACCAGGCCGACCTTGCCCGGGAGGAACGGCAGCGAGCGCTTGAGCTCGGCAGCGAAGAGGCCCTCGGCGGCGAGGAGCTGGCGGCGCCGCTCGAGCCGGGCGAGCAGTTCGCCGAGTCCCACCATCCGGATCTCGCGGGCGTAGAGCGAGAGGGTGCCGCGGTTGGCGTAGTAGGACGGCTTGGCGTGTACGACGACGCTGGCGCCCTCGACGAGCGGGGGGTTGAGCCCGTCGAAGAGGGTGCGCGAGCAGGTCACCGTGATCGAGATGTCGGCGACCGCGTCGCGCAGGGTCATGAACACCGTGTTGACGCCCGGGCGCCTGCTGACCTGGGCGATCTGCCCCTCGACCCACACCGCGCCCAGCCGGTCGACCCAGCCGGCGATCGCGTTGGCGATCTGCCGGACCGGGGCCGGTGACTGCGGTGAGGTCTCCAGGGCCATGGCGCGACCCTAAGGGGTGGCGCCGACGGGTCGGCGCCGACGTGAGGTCACGCGGCCGGATCCGTAGACTCGGGCCCATGAGCACCGACCTGGGCAACCCGCCGATCCTCTCCGCGGACGAGGCGGAGCGTGCCGTCCTGCTGGCTGCCCCGCGCGGCTACTGCGCCGGTGTCGACCGCGCGGTGGTCACCGTCGAGAAGGCGCTCGACCTGTACGGCGCGCCCGTCTACGTCCGCAAGCAGATCGTGCACAACAAGCACGTCGTGCAGGACCTCGAGTCGCGCGGCGCGATCTTCGTCGAGGAGCTCGCCGAGGTCCCCGAGGGGGAGACGGTGGTGTTCTCCGCCCACGGCGTCTCGCCGGAGGTGCACCGCCAGGCCGCTGAGCGCTCGCTGAAGACCATCGACGCGACCTGCCCGCTGGTGACCAAGGTCCACCACGAGGCGAAGCGCTTCGCGAACGAGGACTACGACATCCTGCTGATCGGCCACGCCGGCCACGAGGAGGTCGAGGGCACCGCGGGCGAGGCCCCCGAGCACATCCAGCTCGTCCAGGGTCCCGAGGACGTCCCCAACATCGTGGTGCGCGACCCCGCGCGCGTCTCGTGGCTGTCCCAGACCACCCTCTCGGTCGACGAGACCCTCGAGACGGTCGCCGCGATCCGCGAGCGCTTCCCGCTCCTGCTCGACCCGCCCAGCGACGACATCTGCTACGCCACCCAGAACCGCCAGCTCGCCGTCAAGGAGATCGCCCGCGGGTCCGACCTGGTGATCGTGGTCGGCTCGGGCAACTCCTCCAACTCGGTGCGCCTGGTCGAGGTCGCCCTCGAGGCCGGCGCACGCACGTCGTACCGCGTCGACGACGCCTCGGAGATCGACGAGGCCTGGCTCGACGGCGTCGACACCGTCAGCGTGACCTCCGGGGCCAGCGTGCCGGAGGAGCTGGTCCAGGGGGTGCTGGCCTTCCTTGCCGAGCGCGGCTATCCGGACGCGAAGGCCGTGCACAGCGCCGAGGAGTCGCTCATCTTCGCGCTCCCGAAGGAGCTGCGTCGCGACCTGAAGGCCGCGGGTCGCTCGTAGGCGCCGCCGGCCACACGAGGAACCGGTACGCCGCGTAGTTGGCGGCCACCGAGACGCCGATCGCGAGTCCCTTCGTCACCGGCACGTGGAGCGCGCCCTCGCCCCACGCCGACAGCAGCAGCTCGATGACGGCCGGCTGCAGGACCCACATGGTCAGCCCCGTGGTGGCCACGAAGAGCGCCGCGGACCGCCGGGTCAGCCGCCCACCGAAGGTGAAGCGCCCGTTGGCGATGAAGCTGAGGGTCATCCCGGCGCTGGTGGAGACGAGGTTGGCAGCGACCACGCCGAGCGCGTGGTGCAGCCCCAGGAAGAGCGACAGGTCCAGTACGGTGTTGACGACCCCGACCGCGGCGAAGCGACCGGCAGTGCGCCCCGTCAGCACGCCTCACCGGGCTGCTCGCCACGCGCGGTGAGCGCGAGCGAGTAGAGCGGGCGGTCCTGCAACTCGACGTAGACCCGGCCGAGGTAGCCGCCGATCACGCCCATCATCGTCAGCTGCAGGCCGCCCAGCAGGAACATCCCGACGCCCAGGAAGGCCCAGCCCGGCACGGCCTGGCCGGGGACGAAGACGCGGACCCACAGCACGTAGCACGCAGCGACCATGCTGGCCGCCGAGATCGCCAGGCCGAGCCGGGAGATGAGCCGCAGGGGGAGCGTCGAGAAGCCGAGGATGCCGCTGGTCGCGAAGGCCAGCATCCGTCGCAGCGGGTAGCCGGTCGTCCCCGCGTGCCGGGCGTCCCGGTCGAAGAGGACCGCCTCCTGGCGGAAGCCGACGTGCGCCACGATCCCGCGCAGGAAGCGGTCGTGCTCCCGGTAGCGGACGACCTCGGCCACGACCCGGGCGTCCATGAGGCGGAAGTCGCCGACGTTGCGTGGGATGTCGATCGAGGCGAGCCGGGCCAGCAGCCAGTAGAAGAGGTACGCCGTGACGCGCTTGAACGGCCCGTCCCGCCGGCTGCGGCGCTGGGCGTAGACCACGTCCACGCCCTTCTCCCAGACCCGGATCAGCTCGAGGCTCACCTGGGGCGGGTCCTGGAGGTCGGTGTCCATGACGATGACCGCGTCGGCGTCCGTGGCGACGTCGAGCCCCGCGGTCACCGCGACCTGGTGGCCGAAGTTGCGCGAGAGCGCCAGCACGGTCACCCGGGGGTCCTCGTGGCGCAGCTCGAGCAGCCGGTCCAGGGAGTCGTCGCCGCTGCCGTCGTCGACGTACACGAACTCGAAGCGCAGGTCGGGGCGCTCGGCGGTGGCGGCCGTCAGGGCCCGGTGGAAGGCCGCGACGTTCTCGGCCTCGTTGAAGACGGGGAGCACGTAGGCGACGGTGCGGTCGGGACTCATGGGTCCATTGGAGGAGCCGTGCCTGCGGCTTTCCTGTGAGAGCACCCAGAGCCCGGGATGAGGGACCTGCTCACCCGCCGGGGCTCACGACACGCAGAACTCGTTGCCCTCCGGGTCCTGCATGACCACGAAGTAGCTGCCGACGACGGATCCTCCGAGGTCGGTGGAGCGGCGGAGCACGCTCGCGCCGGCCTCGAGGAGCCGGGACACGGCCTCGTCGACCGAGACCCGGCGCTGCTCCATGGGCCGGGACCGGTCGCGGCCGCCCGGGTAGAGGTCGAGGTGCAGGCGGTTCTTGACGACCTTGCCCTCCGGCACCGGCTGGAACCAGATCGTGGGGCCGCGCCCGTCCGGGTCCATGAGCCGGTCGGACCCCTCGCCGTCGAGGTCGAGCTCGTCGGCGGGCACGCCGACCGAGAGGTACCAGTCGTTCCAGGTCGCGTGGCCCTCGGGCGGCGGCTGGACGACGTACCCCAGCGCGGGACCCCAGAACCTCACCATCGCGCCGGGATCGGCGCAGTCGATCGTCAGCTGCCAGGTGATCAC
>Ga0308174_10001332_pt1 | contig 11414 bp, 7 predicted proteins | sample PhyPR2_FD_203894 | JGI IMG/M metagenome (GOLD analysis project Ga0308174, IMG submission 203894) | Soil microbial communities from UC Gill Tract Community Farm, Albany, California, United States - DLSLS.P.R2 | ecosystem: Environmental > Terrestrial > Soil > Agricultural land | place: USA... | reverse complement strand
CTCGGGAGCGACAAGCAGGGCGGGGCTGAGCCGGCCGGCATCGCGCTTGCCAGCGCGGTCATGTACCTGCGCGTGCTCGTTCTGATCGGCGTGCTCGCGACGCGCGTGCTCGTGCCGTTTGCCGTCATCATCCTCCCGGCAGTCATTGTGGCCTGGGGCGCCGGCTTCTGGCTCTATCGAAAGGCGCCCAAGTGCGACGCTCCGTCGCCCCCGGGCAACCCGATCGCCATCGTTCCAGCCCTTGGCTTCCTGATCTTCGTCGCCTTTGCTGCGGTGGCAGCGAAATGGGCGGCGGGGCGCTTCGGCGAGCAGGGCATTGCCGTGCTGCTGCTGATCGTAGGCTCGACGGATGTCGACACGGCGATCATCACCCTGGGTGGGCTGCCTGCGCCGGCGATCTCGCCCGTGCTTGCGGCCATCGCCATTGCCGGAACCATCATCGCCAACATGGCGGTGAAGATCGGGATCACGCTGGCCTATGCTCGGGGGCGCGGCGTGCCGGCGGTGATCGCCATGGGCTCCAGCGTGATCGCGCTGGCGGTCATGATCGGCCTTGCCTTCATTCGGCTCTAAGGATGAATACGTCTGCGGGCGGTCGCTTTCGCCCTTTGCGCTCATGCACACTGCACTGTAGCGCTTGCGCCCACGATGGCTGAACGGATCTCCACCCTGGTGTTGTTCGGCGCGACGGGAGACCTCGCGCGGCGGATGCTGCTCCCTTCATTGTACGGGCTCGACGCCGACGGTCTGCTGCCCGATGGTCTGCGGATCATCGGGACGGCGCGGACGGCACTCGATGATGCCGAGTTCCGGAAACGGGCGGAGGAGGCGCTGCAGGAGCATCTGCCGCACGGCTTCTACAGTGCTGGCGTCGCCGAGCGCTTCCTCTCGCGGCTCCACTATGTGCCACTCGACATCACCGATCAGTCGAGCTTCGCCAGGCTCGCGGACACCATCGGCGATCCATGCGACGGCGTCGGGATATTCCTGTCGACGGCACCATCGCTATTCAAGCAGACAATCGACGGACTCGCGACTGCCGGCCTGGCCTGCCCGACTGTGCGCATGGCCCTCGAGAAACCACTCGGGACCGACCTCGAGACGAGCCGCGAGATCAACGATGCGGTCTCGGCGCACTTCCCCGAGGACCGCACGTTCCGGATCGACCATTATCTCGGCAAGGAGACAGTCCAGAACCTGATCGCGCTCCGGTTCGCGAACCTGATGTTCGAGCCGCTGTGGAACAGCGCGCATATCGATCACGTCCAGATCACGGTGGCGGAGACCGTCGGGCTTGAGGGCCGGGGCGACTATTACGACGGCTCCGGCGCGCTTCGGGACATGGTGCAGAACCATATGCTGCAGCTGCTCGCACTGGTGGCGATGGAGCCGCCGGGCGACTTCAACGCAACCGCGGTGCGCGACGAGAAGGTAAAGGTGCTGCGCGCGCTGCGGCCGATCACGGCGGCCGATGCCGAGCAGGCCACGGTCACCGGCCAGTACACGCGCGGCGCGATCAATGGCGAGCCGGTGCCCGGCTATGCCGAGGAGCTCAGCCGCGACAGCACGACCGAGACCTTCGTCGCCATCAAGGCGCATATCGACAACTGGCGCTGGAAGGGTGTGCCGTTCTACCTCCGCACCGGCAAGCGGATGCCGGAGCGCGACACCGAGATCTTCATCCAGTTCAAGGACGTGCCCTATTCGATCTTCGCCTCGCGCGGGGCCACGACCCGGCCCAACAAGCTGGTGATCGGGCTGCAGCCGGAGGAGACGATCAGCCTTCACCTAATGTCGAAGACTCCGGGGCTGGACCGGCAGGGCGTCCGGCTGCGCGAAATCCCGCTCGACATCGGGATGGCCAATGCGTTCAGCGAGTACCGGCGTCGCATCGCTTACGAGCGGCTGCTGCTCGATCTCGTCGAAGGCGATCCGACACTGTTCGTGCGTCGCGACGAGGTCGAAGCGCAGTGGGCGTGGATCGACCGCATCCGCGCGGCCTGGACGGAGAAGGGCGTTACGCCGCGGCCGTACGGGGCGGGAACCTGGGGGCCTTCGGCCGCAATCGCGCTCACCGAGCGAGACGGCATCAGCTGGCACGAGTAAAGGCGTCGCAATGACTCTGAACTCCACTGTCGCCGCGGTTACCGACCGCATCATCGAACGGTCCAGGCCGACCCGCCGCCGGTACCTCGAGCTGATGGCCGACCAGAAGGAGCGGGGCATCAACCGTCCGCGCCTCAGTTGCGGGAATTTCGCCCACGGTTTCGCCGCGGCGGGCGAGGACAAGGACGCGATCAGCCACCTCGCCGGTCCTAACATCGGAATTGTAACCGCTTACAACGACATGCTGTCGGCGCATCAGCCCTACGGCCGCTACCCCGAGCAGATGAAGATCTTCGCGCGGGAGGTGGGCGCGACGTCGCAGGTCGCCGGCGGGGTTCCGGCGATGTGCGATGGGGTGACGCAGGGCCAGCCGGGCATGGACCTGTCGCTGTTCAGCCGCGACGTCATTGCGATGGGCACCGCGGTGGCGCTGAGCCACGGCATGTTCGACGCGGCGGCGCTGCTCGGCATTTGCGACAAGATCGTGCCGGGGCTCCTGATCGGAGCGCTGCGCTTCGGTCACTTGCCGATGCTGCTGGTGCCCGGCGGGCCCATGCCGTCGGGCCTGCCCAACAAGGAGAAGCAGCGCATCCGTCAGCTCTATGCCGAGGGCAAGGTCGGCAAGGACGAGCTGCTCAAGGCCGAAAGCCGATCCTATCACGCGGCCGGCACGTGCACCTTTTACGGCACTGCCAATTCCAACCAGATGATGATGGAGCTGATGGGCCTGCACGTGCCCAATGCAGCCTTCATCAATCCCGGCACGCCGCTTCGCCAGGCGCTGACGCGCGCCGCGGTGCACCGGCTGGCGGAGCTCGGACGGAGCGGCGAGCGGCCGCTGGCGCATGTGGTCGACGAGAGGGCTATCGTGAACGCGATGGCGGGCCTGCTCGCGACCGGCGGGTCGACCAATCACTTCATCCATTTGCCGGCGATCGCGAGGGCGGCGGGCATCGTAATCGACTGGCAGGACTTCGCCGAGCTCTCGTCGGCGGTGCCGCTGATCGCGCGCGTCTATCCCAATGGGGCGAAGGACGTGAACGACTTCCAGGACGCCGGCGGCATGGCGTTCGTCACCTATACGTTGAGCCGCGAAGGGCTGATCCACGCCGACACCATGACCGCGGGTGCGGACTCGATGGACGCGTGGATCAGCAACCCGGAGCTGCACGGCGACGAGCTAATCTGGAAGCCGGCAGAGGAAAGCGCCGACATCGACCTGCTCCGCCCCGCCAGCGAGCCGTTCCAGGCCGACGGCGGCCTCAGGCTCGTGCAGGGCAACCTCGGCCGCGCGGTGTTCAAGACCAGCGCGGTCGACGAGGATCGCTGGCTGATCGAAGCGCCCGCGCGCTGCTTCTCTGACCAGGACGAGGTGCTTGCCGCGTTCAAGGCCGGCGAGCTCGAGGGCGACCTGGCCGTCGTGGTGCGCTTCCAGGGGCCGCGCGCCAACGGCATGCCCGAGCTGCACAAGCTGGTGCCGACACTAGGCGTGCTGCAGGACCGCGGCCAACGGGTCGCGCTGATCACCGACGGCCGGATGTCGGGGGCGAGCGGGAAGGTGCCCGCGGCCATCCACGTCTCGCCCGAGGCATTGCCGGACGGGCCGCTCGCGCGCGTCCGGGACGGCGACGTGATCCGGCTCGACGGGCGCGCAGGGACGATCGAGGCGGTCGGCGTCGACCTGGCGTCGCGTCCTCCGGCCAACTCGCCGCCCCCGCCGGCGGGCACCGGGCGCGAGCTGTTCGCGATGATGCGCCTGCATGTGAACGAGGCGGAGGCTGGGGCCTCGGCGATGCTGGCGGCGATGGAAGCGGAACAGGCATGAGGACCATTGCCGTCGCCGATGTCGGCGGAACGCATGCCCGCTTTGCGCTGGCCCAGATCGATGCCGCAAAGGTCGCATCGCTGAGCGAGCCGGTAAAGCTCAAGACCGCCGAGCACGGCAGCTTTCAGCTCGCCTGGCAGGAGTTCGGCCGGCGCGAGGGCATCGACTTGCCGAACGAGCTCGCTTTGTCGTTCGCCGGGCCGGTGGGGGGCGAGGTACTCAAGCTCACCAACAACCCGTGGGTGATCCGTCCGGCGCTGATGAAGGAGCGGCTCGAGGTCGACCGCTTCACCATCGTCAACGACTTCGGCGCGGTCGGCTACGCCGTGGCGACGCTGCCGGATGAGGAGTTCCGCCACATTTGCGGCCCAAACCGGTCGCTGCCGGGCGAAGGCATCATCTCGATCATAGGGCCCGGCACCGGCCTCGGCGTCGCCGCGGTGCTGCGCAAGAGCGACCATTATGAGGTGATCGAAACCGAGGGTGGACACGTCGATTTCGCCCCGCTCGACCGGCTCGAGGACCAGATCCTGGTCGAGCTTCGGCGCAACTTCCGGCGGGTGTCGGTGGAGCGGATCGCGTCGGGACGCGGCCTCTGGAACGTCTATGAGGCGCTGGCCGCGATCGAAGGCCTGCCGACGACCTTCCACGACGACCGCGAGCTGCTGGTGGCGGCGCTCGAGGGCAAGGACAGCCTCGCCAATGCGGCGCTGGATCGCTTCTGCCTGACGCTCGGCTCGGTGGCCGGCGACATGGCGCTGGCTCAAGGCGGCATGGGCGTCGTTATCGCTGGCGGCATGGGCCTGAGGGTTGCCGATTACCTGCCCCGGTCGGGGTTCCGCGACCGATTCATCGCCAAAGGCCGGTTCGAGCGGCGCATGGACGACATGCCGGTGAAGCTGATCACCTATCCGGAACCCGGCCTGTTCGGCGCCGCAGCCGCCTTCGCGAGGGAGCATCCATGACCATCGACCAGATCATGCGCGCCGCGCCGGTCATCCCGGTGCTGGTGCTCGAGCAGGAGATGGATTGGGCCTCGCTTGCCGAGGCATTCGTCGCGGCTGGGCTGCCGGTGCTGGAAATTACAATGCGTACGCCGCTGGCGCTCGATGCCATTCGCGCGATGTCGCGGGTAGAGGGCGCGATCGCCGGCGCTGGGACTGTGCTGAACGAGGCACAGCTGGGGCAGGCAATCGAGGCGGGCAGTCGATTCATCGTGTCGCCGGGACTGACCGCGCCGCTCGGCAAGGCGGCGGTGGCGTCCGGTGTGCCGTTCCTGCCCGGAACTGCGACGGCGGCCGACATCATGCGCGGCCTCGATTTCGGGCTCGACCGCTTCAAGTTCTTCCCGGCCGAGGCGTCCGGCGGCATCCCGGCGCTCAAGGCGCTCGCAGGACCGTTCGGCCATGTGCGTTTCTGCCCGACCGGCGGCGTGCGGGTGGACACCGCCGCCGACTGGCTGGCGCTCGATCCGGTGCTGTGCGTCGGCGGCACGTGGCTCGTGAAGCCGGGCGACGACCTCGCCAGCATCGGCGAACGCGCCCGCGCTGCGGCAGCCCTGAGGCGCTAGCTCACCACCAGGTTGCGTAGAGCGCGACGAGGATCAGCAAGACACCGAGCGCACCGACGTTGAAGCCGCTGCTTGTCTTGTAACGGACGCCGCTGGTGTCGATCGTGTCGGTGCCGGGCCGCTGTGGCGTGGCGAGGCTGACGATCACCGCGAGCGCGAGCGAGACCAGGAACATGACGCCCATGCGGTTCATGAAGGGCGTGAGATAGTCATTCATGCTCTGTGGCAGGGCCGCTGCAGGCAGCGTGTATTTCATGACGGTCGATAGCGCGACCGAAGTCACCGCCGCCACGAGCGCCCCGGCCTCGTTCGCGCGCTTCCAGAACAGGCCGAGCAGGAAGATGACGGTGATCCCCGGCGTGAAGAAGCCGGTGAACTCCTGGATGAACTGGAAGGCCTGCTCGGAGCTTCCGACCAGCGGCCTGGCTGTGAGGATGGCGATGACGATGGCCATGATCGCCGTGATGCGGCCGACGAGAACGAGGTGCTTCTCTTCGCCAAGGCTCTCGCCGCGGTCGTCCTCGGCGCGGGTGCGCTCGTGGCGGCGCTTGGCGTAGAGGTCGAGCGTGAAGATGGTTGCGATCGAATTGATCTTGGAGGCGGTCGACGCGATGATCGCAGCCACCAGTGCCGCGAAGACGAGGCCGAGGAGGCCGGGCGGCAGGAGCCGCATCATCGTCGGATAGGCCTCGTCGGGCTTCGGGAGCCCGGGCGCGAGCATCACCGCGGCAATGCCCGGAAGCACGATGATCAGCGGCATGATGAGCTTCAGGAAGGCGGCGAAGATGACGCCCCGCTGCGCCTCGTCGAGGCTCTTCGCCGCGAGCGCGCGCTGAATGATGTACTGGTTGAAGCCCCAGTAGCTGAGGTTCGCGATCCACATCCCGCCGATCAGCACCGAGAGGCCGGGCAGGTCGATGTAGTGCGGGTCGCCCTTTTGCAGGATCATGTGGAAGTGATCGGGAGCGGCTGCAACGAGCTTATGGAAGCCGCCGAACAGGTCTCCCCCGCCAATCTGAGTGAGCGTGAGGTAGGCGACCACGAGTCCGCCAAGGACGAGGAGGGTGACCTGCACGATGTCGGTCAGGGCGACCGCCTTCAGGCCGCCACGGATCTGGTAGAGCAACGCGAAGGCGCCGAGGATCACCAGCGCGATATTCTGGTCGATGCCGGCGACCTTGTTCACGGCGATCGAACCGAGCCAGATGATCGAGGTCAGGTTAACGAAGACGTAGAGCGCGAGCCAGAAGATCGCCATCAGCGTCCGGATCAGGCCGCCGTACCGCCGCTCGAGGAATTGCGGCATGGTGTAGATGTGGTTCTGGAGGAAGATCGGCAGGAAGAACTTGCCGACGATCAGGAGGGTCGCGGCGGCCATCCATTCGTAGGAGGCGATCGCCAGACCGATGGCGTAGCCGGAGCCGGACATTCCGACGATCTGCTCGGCCGAGATATTGGCCGCGATAAGCGACGATCCGATCGCCCACCAGGGCAGGTTCTTCGACGCGAGGAAGTAGTCGGAGGTGTCCTTCTCGTGACCCGCCTTCTCACGCGAGACCCATTGCGCGAGGCCGAAGATGCCGATCGCGTAGGCGATCACGACAATGAGATCGATCGTCGACAGGCTCAAGCTTGCGTCCCCCCTTCAGCGTTGTCGATTACTTAGCCGAGACGCAACGGGTGTCTATTGCTATGGGCGCGAGCCGATTACCGGCAAGCACACGAGCACATGGTCAGCACGAGCACTCTCTCCGATCGACGCGGCCTGTGGGCATTCGTGTTCGGCGTCTTCCTGGTCACGGTGGGCGTGCTGATGCACGCGCCGATGTTCCTGATGGGCCGGCACAATCATTTCGTGCTCGCGGGGATGCCGATCGGCTGGGACATGATCCTGGGGATGGTGGCCATTGTCGGCGGCTGCGCCATTGCGGCCTACGGCCTCCTGCCCAGGAACATCGCGGACCAGCTTGCCGCGCAGCATGACATCGTAGTCTCGCCCCCTGAAGATGCGCCGCTCGGCGCCCCGCACTGGCGCCTCATGTCGGTGCTCGTGATTGCGTTGATCATCGACATCATGAAGCCCGCCACATTGGGTTTCACACTGCCCGGAATGATGTCCGAGTATCGCGTGACCAAGGCGATCGTATCCTCCTTCCCCTTCTCGGCCCTCGCCGGAACGGTCATCGGGTCGGTCATTTGGGGTGCGTTGGCCGACATTTACGGGCGCAAGGCGACCATGTTGCTCTCGGCGGTGATGTTCGTCGGTACGTCGATCTGCGGCGCCATGCCCTCCCTGTGGTGGAACGTCGGCATGTGCTTCATGATGGGCGTTGCCGCAGGCGGCATGCTGCCGGTCACTTATGCTCTCCTCGCCGAAATGATGCCGAGCCGGCATCGTGGCTGGAGCCTGGTGCTCGTCGGCGGCCTCGGCGCCGTCGGCGGCTATTTCGCCGCGAGCATATTCTCCGCGCTGCTTCAGCCATTCTTCGGTTGGCGAATTCTCTGGATCCTCAACTTGCCTACGGGACTGTCTCTCGTGCTGCTCGGCGCGTTCATCCCCGAATCCGCCAAGTTTCTGTTGGCGCGCGGGCGGCGCGAAGAGGCCCGCCAGGTGATGGAGCGCTTCGGATCGAAGGCGCGGCAGACGCATGTCGCCGAGCGCGCCGCGCTGGAGCGCGGGCCGTCCGTTGCACTCACAGGTCGCGCCTTTTTCGGGAAGCTCTTCGCGCTGAGCCTTGGGGCGATCTGCTTCAGCCTCATCAACTTCGGGCTGCTGTTGTGGTTGCCGGCAGACCTGATCGCGAAGGGTTATAGCGTGGGCGTCTCAAGCAAGCTGCTCGCGGAATCTGCGCTGATCGCGTTCCCGACGGTGTTCATCGTCGCGTACCTGTACAGTGCCTGGAGCACGAAGTGGGCACTGGTCAGTTCCCTCGCCGTAACGCTGGCGGGACTGGGTGGCGTGCTGTGGCTCGAGTTCACGGGAGCAGGAAGCCCGGTGCTACCCGTCGCCCTGCTCATCATCGGAACCAACGCGCTCATCGCCATGCTCTTGCCCTACACCGCGGAGAGCTTCCCGTTGCGCATCCGCGGGCGCACGACGGGAACGGTCGCCGCTTGCACAAAGGCAGGCGGCATGGTCGCGCAGCTTCTCGCGATACTCACGCTCGTTCCGCCGCTCGCGGTCGTTTCGCTCATCATCATGGTGCCGACCGCTGCCGCGGTGATTCTCGTAGCGCTGTTCGGCAAGGAGACGCGCGGCAGGGATCTTCGCGACCTCGATCCCGACGGCCACACCATCGCCGCGACGGGAATCTAGCCGCTTCTACCCAGCCGCGCGCAGGGCCTGCGCCGTCGAACCGGTGAACTTCGCCAGATAGTCGCGCTGGCCGGACATTGCCGCGGCGGTATTCGCGACCACCTCGCGCATGTGCTGCAGCCGGTGAAGCGTCTCGTCGTCGGAGAGGAGGTCCGCGACCGGATGATAAGCCTCTGCTTCGATGCCTTGGCCAACCATCGCGGAAAGCCAGCTGGTTTCGGTGAACAATTCCTCATGCTCGCGGACGACGCGGCCGGTGCGGCGGAAGATCTCGATCTTCTCGGCGAGGCCGTCAGGCACGTAAATGGTGCGGCAGTAATTCCAGAACTCCGTGTCGCTCCGTTCGGTGGCGTTGTAGTGCAGCACCAGGAAGTCGCGGATGTCGACATATTCGCGCTCGGTGAGCTGGTTGTAGCGGTCGATCGCGACCTGGTCGAAGCGGCGGGTCGGGAACCAGGTGAGCAGCCGCGCGATGCCGGTCTGGACGAGGTGGATGCTGGTCGATTCCAGCGGTTCGAGGAAGCCGCTCGCGAGCCCGAGCGCGACCACATTCTTGACCCATGCTTTCTTGCGGTGCCCGGCGAGAAACCGCAGCGGGCGCGGGTCGCCGAGCGGCTTGCCGTCGAGATTCGCGAGCAAAGTTGACGCCGCTTCGTCGTCGCTGATGTGCGAACAGGAATAAACGTAGCCGTTTCCGGTGCGGTGCTGGAGCGGGATGCGCCACTGCCATCCGGCGGGACGCGCGGTCGAGCGGGTCAGCGGCTGCTGATCGTCGGGGTTGCTTTCGCAAGCCACTGCGAACGCGCGGTCGCAGGGCAGCCACTTGGACCAGTCCTCGAATCCAGCCCCAAGCTTTTGCTCGATCAGGAGGGCGCGGAAGCCCGAGCAATCGATGAACAGGTCTCCGGCCACCTTGCGCCCGTCCTGCAGCACGGCGGCTTCGATGAACCCGGTTTCACCGTTCTGGACGACGTCGACGATGCGGCCTTCCGTCCGCCTGACGCCCCAGCTTTCGGCCATTCGCCGCAGGTATTTGGCATAGAGTGCCGCATCGAATTGGAAGGCGTAGCCGATGCGCGACAACGGCGAATTGGGCTGGTCGGGACGGGGATGGTCGAAGCGCCCCTGGAGTCCGGCCACGGCGCCGAGCGAGTAGGCGTCCAGGGGACTGGTGTCGCCGAGCGCCTTTCCTTTCAGCCAGAAGTGATGGAAGTCGATCCCGAGCATGTCGACGCCGTAGAAGCCGAACGGATGGACGTAGCGGTGGCCCGCCCTTGTCCAGTCGCGGAACTCGATGCCGAGCTTGTACGTGGCGTGCGTGGAGCGAACGAAGTCGCGCTCGTCCATACCGATCATCGCGTTGAAGAAGGCGATCTGCGGGATCGTCGCTTCGCCGACGCCGACGGTGCCGATCTCCTCTGATTCCACCAACTCGATGACGAGGCCTGGGCTGGCGCCCATGATCTTGGCGAGCGCCGCCGCGGCCATCCATCCGGCGGTGCCGCCGCCGACAATGACGACCTTCCGGATGAGGTCGTCTCTCAAAGAGCGAATTCCTGTGCCGGGACGGCGCTTTGCGCCGCGCAGCAGCTGGCGATGAACTGGGCGTGGGTGGGCAGACGTTCCGCCGTGTCCACATAGCCCTGCCGGAAGTGCTCAAGAGCCTGTGAGACCTTAGCCTCGTCGAGGCCGTCGACGACCGGATCGTAGCCCTCCGGAACGATGTTCTGTCCGAGCAGCACTTCGACCCAGCTCTGCCGCGGGAACAGCTCGACGCCTTCGGCGAACACGCGTCCCTTGTTGCGGAACTGCTCGATCTTGTCGGCAAGTCCGTCTGGGATGTCCATTGCGCCGCACTGCATCCAGAACTCGGAATCGTCGCGCTGCATCGCCTTGTAGTGAAGGATGACGAAGTCGCGCACCCATTCGTTCTGCTGCTGCATCTGACGATTGTATTCGTCGCGCTCGAGCGGGTTGAAGCGGCGGTCCGGGAACATCGCGATGAGGCGCGCGATACCGGCCTGAACGAGGTGGATGCTCGTGGACTCGAGCGGCTCGACGAAACCGCTCGACAGCCCCATGGCGATAACGTTGCGGTTCCAGGAGAGCTTGCGCCGCCCGGTGGTAAAGGTCAGGCGCCGCGGGCTGTCCAGCAGCTCGCCTTCGAGGTTGGAAACAAGCACACGTTCGGCCTCATCGTCCGAGATGAAGCTGCTGCAATAGACATGCCCATTGCCCATCCGACTCTGGATCGGGATGCGCCACTGCCACCCGCTCTGGAGCGCGGTTGCCCGTGTGAACGGATCGGGGTTGCCGGTGTAGCTGCATGGTGCCGCAATGGCCCGATCGCACGGCAGCCACTTCGCCCACTCTTCATATCCGGTGTGCAAAGCTTGTTCGATCAGAAGCCCGCGGAAGCCCGAGCAGTCGATGAACAGCTCGCCGCCGATCGTCTGGCCACTGTCGAGTTTGACGGATTGAACGAAGCCGTCCTCGCTCCGCAGTTCGACGTCGACGATTTTCCCCTCAATGCGGCGGACGCCATGCGCTTCGGCGAAGGTGCGCAGGAAGCGGGCGTAGAGGGTAGCATCGAGGTG
>Ga0308174_10001331_pt1 | contig 11420 bp, 14 predicted proteins | sample PhyPR2_FD_203894 | JGI IMG/M metagenome (GOLD analysis project Ga0308174, IMG submission 203894) | Soil microbial communities from UC Gill Tract Community Farm, Albany, California, United States - DLSLS.P.R2 | ecosystem: Environmental > Terrestrial > Soil > Agricultural land | place: USA... | reverse complement strand
ACGCCCAACATATAGCGCTCTCCCGACCGCAAGCGGCTCACCCCGTGCCGCATATTCACGCGATACGCCCCCCGCGTACCCTGCACCGGCCGTTGATGCACCGTGAAAAACACCGCGTCGCCTTGCGCGAGCGGCGCGACTTCCACGCGTGATTGCATACGCGGACGCTGTTCCGTCATCACGAATTCGCCGCCGGTGAAATCGCGTGCCGGCGCGGACAGCAGAACTGCCATCTGAATCGGAAACACGTGCTCGCCATACAAGTCCTGATGCAGACAGTTGTAATCGCCGGGGACATAGCGCAGCAGCAGCGGCGTCGGGCGCGTTTGTCCCGCGTCGTGGCATCGTTCGATAAACGCGGCGTGGTCTTCCGGAAAGCGCGTGTCGATACGCATGACCTCATTCCAGCGGTTGGCAACGGGCGCAAGATGCGGGTAAGCCGCGCGACGCAGGGCGGCCAGCATGCCGGGCAGCGGATACGCGAAGTACTTGTATTCGCCGCGTCCAAAGCTGTGCCGTTCCATCACCACGCGGCTGCGAAAAAGCGAATCGTCGCGGTAGAGACCCGCGAGCGCAGTGCATTCGTCACGCGAAAGAAGGCTCGGCGCGATGGCCGAGCCTTGCAAGTCGAGTTGCGTTTCGATGCCCGGCCAGTCGAGCGCGTCGATGCGTCCGCCCATATCCGCGCCCGCTTCGTGTGCGAGCGCGCTGTCCATCACCTTCATGCGGTTTCTCCCGATGCGCGTGTGCCTGGCTAGACTGTGCCCCGCACGCGCCGCTCACGCACTCCGGGTCTTGCTCCGCAATTCACTGCGCCGTCGCGACTTCGGTAATGCGATTTTGAAGCTCCGTCTTTCGCGCTTCGATCTTCTGGCCGAGCGCAACGAGATCGACCTTGGTCTTGCGAATTTCCTTGAACAGTTCCGATTCCTCTTCCTCGACGTGATGCGTCACGTTTTCCTTCAGCACGCGGAACGTGGCATCGAAACCTTCCTCGCCGGCCTTGATCTGCGTGAATTTCTCAATCAGCGTCTTGACGAGGAAGTGCTCGACGTAGGCTTCTTCCACGTCGATTTTTTCCTCGTCCGTGCCGAGCGCTTCGCGCGCAGCCGGATAAAGCAGTTCTTCTTCGACGATGGCATGAATGGTCAGCAACTCGCACGCGCGCTGCACAAGCGTGGATTTGCGTTCGAGATCGTCTTTCGGGGCGCGGTCGAAGGCGTCGAAGAGCTGCTCGACCGCGCGATGATCTTCTTCGAGAATCTGAAGCGCGTCACGGGACTCTTGTGCGGTGGACATATGGCTTCTCCTTATGGGTGGCCCGGCTGTGGATAGCCGCAAGCCTATGGGGTGCCGTTATGTAGCAAGGCAAGTGCCCGCCATGTCGCGCTCGCGCAAGACCTTGACGTCCCACCACGCCGGCAAGAGCCGCCGCACCTCGGCGCGGGCGAAGCGGTCGTCGATCAGATACAGCACGCCGCGATCTTGCGGCCCGCGAATGACGCGCCCGGCCGCCTGCACCACTTTCTGCAGGCCGGGAAACAGATAGGCGTAGGCATACCCTTCGCCGAACGCATCCTGCATGCGCGCTTTCATCTGCTCATTGACCGGGTTCAGTTGCGGCAAGCCGAGCGTCGCGACGAATGCGCCGATGAGCCGCGTGCCCGGCAAGTCGATCGCCTCGCCGAACGCACCGCCCAGCACCGCGAAGCCGATGCCGCGCCCGTCCGCCTCGAAACGCGCGAGAAAAGCGTGCTGCGCGGCCTCGCTCATCGCGCGGGATTGCTGCCAGCACGGGATCGACGGATGACGCGCCGCCAGCGCCGCAGCCACTTGTGCGAGATAGTCGAAGCTGCTGAAAAAGCTCAGATAATTGCCCGGCGCGCGCGCGTACTGTGCCGCGATGAGATCCGCGATGCGGTCCACGGAGCGCTCGCGATCCCGAAAGCGCGTCGATACATCGGCGATAGCGCGCACGTCCAGTTGATCCGCGCTGAACGGCGATTCCACGTCGATGCGCACGCTGGTCGCGGGTAAGCCCAGCGTATCGGCGTAGAAGTGCGCGGGCGTGAGCGTCGCGGAAAAAAGCGCGACGCTGTGAGCACGTGCGAAGCGGGGCGCGAGGTGCGGCGCAGGAATCACGTTGCGCAGGCAAAACACGGCATCGCGCTTGCCGGAGAGCGTGATGTCGAAGAGCGAATGCGCGCCGAAACGCTCCGCGATGCGCGTGAAATGCACGGCGTCGAAATAAAAGCGCAGCAGTTCAGGCGTGAAAGCGTCCGGCTGTTCGCCGAGCATTTCGGTGAGCGTGGAAACCGCCTGGCTGAGTGCGCTGAGTAGCTTCGCGGGCGGCTCTGCGTGCGCCGCGTAGTCGATGCCCGACGCGCGCTGTTCGCGGCTCGCCTCGCTCAAGCTGCGCCCGACGCGCGCGAGCGTTGTCCTGAAGACGGGCGGAGCGGTGCGGCGCATCGCGTTAAAGGCGGACTGATCGAGCGAGGCGGAATACATGCCGCGCGCGCGCTCGACGAGGTTATGCGCCTCGTCGACGAGCACGGCCACGCGCCAGCGATTCGCCTCCGCGAGCGCGAAGAGCATCGCGCTCGTGTCGAAGTAATAGTTGTAATCGCCGACGATCACATCCGCCCAGCGCGACAACTCCTGACTCAGATAATACGGGCAGACCGCGTGCTCCCGCGCGACCTTCGCCACCGCGCTCCGGTCCAGATGCGCGCGTTCCAGCGCGGCGGCGCGCGCGGCAGGCAGACGGTCGTAGAAACCGCGCGCGAGCGGGCAGGAGTCGCCATGACACGAGCGGTCCGGATGCTCGCACGCCTTGTCGCGCGCCACGAGTTCCATCACGCGCAGCGGGCTTTGCGCGGATGCGCCGAGCGTGGTCAACGCATCGAGCGCGAGCTGACGGCCCGCGCTTTTAGCGGTCAGAAAGTAGATCTTGTCGAGCTGCTGCGCGGGCCACGCCTTGAGCAGCGGGAAGAGTGTGCCGACCGTCTTGCCGATACCCGTCGGCGCCTGAGCGACGACGCATCGCCCGGAAACCGCCGCGCGATACACCGCTTCGGCCAGCGTGCGTTGACCGGGACGAAAGTCGCCGTGCGGAAAGGAGAGCGCCGCGAGCGATGCATCGCGAGCCGCCCGGTGGCGCAACTCCTGCCCGGCCCACGCGATGAAACGCTCGCACTGGGTATCGAAATGTTCTTTCAGCGACTGAGCGGAATGCGTTGCGACGAGCACGCTTTCCGTTTGCTCGACGATATCGAAATACACGAGCGCAATCTCGATGCTTTGGAGCCCGAGCTTGCGGCACATCAGATGCCCGTAGACGCGCGCCTGCGCCCAGTGCAAATGCCGATGATTTTCCGGCATGGAATCGAGTTTTCCGCGATGCGTCTTGATCTCTTCGAGCCGGTTGGATGCCGGATCGTAACCGTCGGCCCGGCCGCGCACACGCAGCGGCCCGTAGTCTTCCGACAGCGCAATTTCCTTCTGATAACCGGCTGGCCGGCGGCTCGTGACGGTCACATGTCCCGCGACGCCTTCCTGCGCGGTGGGCGTGGGCGTGAAGCGCAGGTCGAGATCGCCCTGCTTCGCGGTGAACTCGCACAGCGCGCGAACGGCGACGGTGTAGGCGGGTTCCGGGACTGTACACATATACAGTAGTCTAGCATGCGGAATATCGCGGCCCCGCTAAGCGTTTAGTGGATGAACGGCGTCGCTAAAGGCGCCGTCACACTATATGGAGGCATCTCATGAAGTTGGCGAAAATCGTGGCGATCGTGCTTGCGCTGCTTGCGGCAACGCTCGCCGGCTGCCAGACGGACGGCACCGGCGCGTCGTACAACCGAAGTTCGGGCGGGGGCAGCAGCGGGGCGTATTGAACAAGCGGCGGCGCGTACTGTTTAGCTAGAATGAGCTGTCCGCCAACTACTACGCGAGCGATTAAAACGATGGAAGCACCGGACACGTCTTCGATAACCGGCTGGCACGCGCATGTCTATTTCGATGCCGCGAGCCGCGATGCGGCATGGCATTTGAGGGGAATCGTCGCGGCGCAGTTTGCAAGCGAGATTCAAAGCGGCGCGCTGACCCTCGGGCGCTTCCATGAGCGGCCGGTCGGCCCGCATCCGCTATGGTCGTTTCAGCTCGGATTCGCGCGTGACCGTCTAACGCCGATGCTCGAATGGCTTACGCTCAATCACGGCGCGCTGGACGTGTTCATGCATCCGAATACGGGCGATGATCTGCGGGACCATCGGGATTGCGCAGTGTGGATCGGGCGGTCGCATGAATTGGTGCTGACGGCCTTCTTGCGCTAGCAAGGCGGACGGCGTCCGCCTTTGCATCGCGCTTACTTCTTCGCGCCCGGAGGCTTGCTGGACACGACGCGCGTGGCGGGCTGAGTCACTGTGCTCGCAGCGCTAACGATGTTGGTCGCGTTCGCGTTGCTGGCCGCGCCGGACGCGCCCGTCTGCGCAGCCTCGACGACTTGCCGCGCCGCCGTGCGCGCGGCGTCGTAAGCGGAGTTTGCAGATTCGGTAGCCGCGTCGATCGCGGTTTTCCACGCCGACACGACGGCCTCGCTTCCGACAGGCGCGCTGCTCACCATGCTTTCGACGAACGCCTGCACGTTGCGCTGCGACTTCGCCATTTGATCCTGCGCGGCCTCCATGTACGCGCCGCGTACGCCAGTGACGATCTCGCTGAGGTCCTGCCAATAAGCCTGCGTGCGTTCCGCGCTCGCCTGCGCCTGTGCGTTTTGCAGGGCGAAGAACTCCTGAGCGTCGCGCACGGCGAAGGCCTTGCCGATGAGCTGTTGCTGTTCGTCGAGCGCAGTTCGTAGCGTGCGCACGTTCAAATCGATAAGTTTCTCGAACCCTTGGACCGCCTGGGCAGCGAGTCCGAAGGTGGCATCCAACCCGGCCTGTTGGGACGCAAGAAGTTTTTCAGGCGCAAGACTGCTCATGTCGGCTCCGTCTAAAGTGGTCTCTTGATACGCGACGAGTATTTGTGCAGCGCAGCGAGCAACTTATTCTAGAGAAAAGATAATGCCTGTCAATTGCGATTTCCTCGACGCCGATTAATCGGCTTATTGGCAAGTAAAAACGGACGAATTAAGGCACAGCATAAATCACAGCGAAACATCCGGCTATTTCACGACCGTTCGTATCAGGCAGATAAAGGGTAAACACTTAAGTCAGAATTGCCGGACTGCGTTGTTTTCCCACTTGACGCTTACCGCATCAATTTGAAAAAATCTCGCCCTGCAACAAGCAAAGAGGAATTATGTGTGTCACCCGCGCGTCGCGGTGATTTCGTATGATTCCGACGTGCGCAAACCCAGCCGGCGATGAACGGCGAATATATAAATCGAGAGAGTTGAAACAGAATGGGCCGATACAACCAGACCATTGGACACCTTGAGCGCAGTCACGAAGACAACGCGCTGCGCCGCGCGATGGCCGCGCGGCTCGACCGGGCCATGCAAAAAGCCAACGTCAGTTCGGCCAAAGCGGCTAAATGGGTCGACGCAAGCGAACACGACGTGCACTTCTGGCGGCGCGGCATCACCGTCCCGCCGCTCTACGCCTTCAACCGGATCGCCAACGCGCTCGAGGTCGACGTGCATTGGCTCTGCACGGGCCAGACGCACGCAGCCTGACCGCGCGCTGCTTGTCAGGCGCTAGGCCGGCACCGGCTTGCGCCCATGCATGAGCACGGTGCCGATTCCGCTTGCGGCGATCACGCACATGCCGATGCTCATCCACATGTCCGGCGCATGTCCGAATAACAGCCAACTGAAGCCCGTTGCGAACGCGAGTTGCGCATAGCTGAAAGGCGTCAGCACGGAAAGCGGCGCGCGACGCAGTGATTGCAGCATCAGCAATTGCCCGCCGGTTGCCATGGTCGCCATGAACGCGACCAGCATCCAGCTTCCCATGCCGACCCGCGCCAGCTCCGGCACGAGTTGCGCCTGATCCATCCACACGAGCACGCACAGCACGACCGTCGCGACCAGTCCGGTGAGGAAGTTGGTCGTGATGGCGTCGTCCACGCGCGAGAGATGGCTCGACACCACCTGAAAGCATGCAAACGTGGTCGCGGAGCCGATAGGGAATATCACGGTCCACGTGAAATCGCTGCCGCCTGGCCGCACCACCAGCAACATGCCGATGAAGCCGACCACGACCATCGCCCATTTACTGCGCGGGACGTCGTCCTTCAGGACGAGCGCGGCGAGCAGCGTTGAGATCAGCGGCGCGAGCATTGAAAGCGACGTGGTGACAGGCAGCGGAAGGTATCGCAGACCGGCGAAGGTGCACGCCGAATTGGTAAGCAGCAGAAGCGCGCGGACGATTTGCAGTTTTACGCTGTCGGTCCGAAAGAGCCCGAGCGCGCCGCGTCGCGCCTGCCACGCGCCGAGCACGATCGTTTGAAACAGATAACGCACCCATAACAGGGCGACGAGCGGCACGGCCGCGCCGATTAGCTTGACGGTGGAATCGCTGGCGGCGAACGTGGCCGTGGTGACGATCATCAGCGCGATGCCGGCGCCGCTGCTTTCGGTGGCCGTGAAATATCGCGCTTTGCCGTCCAAGGTTGCCATCGGGTGCCTGCCGGTTTGTCCGTAATCGAAGAACAGCGCTTTTAAGCCGTTGCTTGCATTCTGCGGACATCGAACTGCACTGGCAAGGCAGCAGTAAAGTTCGTAGCGCGCTTGTTGTGCGCGTGTCACGTCCTCGAATGAACTAGACGGTTCGCTCAAATGCGCGTACAGACGCCGTCGATATTTAAGGAAACATTGCCCGCGATTATGACCAGAAGAGGCTTTGGCAACAGCCGCTTGACGCCTAGACTTAAAGTGGTTTCTCAAATACTCCACATGGAGGCGTCGATGAGAACGAGACCAAGGGACATGGCGCGTTTGCTCGCAACGTTGCGTCATTCGGCACAATGCCGGGCGCTGCGTGCGGCGACCGCGAAAGAGGCAATGCGTCGGGCGAAAGAAGAAGCCGATGAGGAACAGGCGCTGAGCCGCGCGGACGGGGGCCCCGAAGCGCCCGGCGAAAGCGACACGCGCTGCAACGACCCCGCGCATCGACGCATGCACTGACGCGGGCGCAGGCCGCCGCGCTTCAAGTCCGCGCTGTATTTCTGTACGGCGAGAATCGCCAATGGCCGCCCGGGTCTTTCACGGCGACCGCGCCGTGCTCGTGCAACATATCGCCGATTGCGCCGGCCTTGATCTCGTCGGTCATCCGGATGACGAGCAATGTGCGCTCGCGGGACGTGTCGTCGGCGGTCGGTGGCGCAGTCGTTCGCTGCGGCCACGGTTCGCGCGCGACGAAGCGGTTGTGGGCGCCGATCACGCCCTGATGCTCTCCATGCGCGACGTACTCCGCTTCGTCTTCCTCATGGGAAGGAAGCGGGAAGGCGTCGAGATGCCTGTCATCCTGGCCCGCGCGGTACAAATGCGCGTCGTCCCGTGAAAGTCCCGCGAACTGAAGTGCCCGCAATGCCTCGTGTCCATCGCGATACGACGCGAACACGCCCACTATCACCTGACTCGTTGCATGGTTCATCGTAGCCCTCCGCAGGCTCACGCTCGAAGCGCGGGCCGTGCTGTTCTTTCGCGCTTGATCGTCGCGGGCGGGCGTCGGTGATGTCGGATCGAACGACGCTGCGCTTCGCTGATGTGCGCGGTGTTGGATCGTCTTACGATTAGAGCAACGGTCGTTCCCGGCGGGCGCGTCGGAATGGGTCAGAACCTCGGAATTTGGCCGGGTTGCGACCCCAACGCTGATCGCATAGAGTGACGGAACTTTGTTCAGAACCGCGTGCCGCTGCGGCGCGCTCTTCGCGAGGCCCGAATGACGGCGAAAGCGTGCGCGTGGATGTTCCTGCTCTGGGCGGCAGGCGCGACTCCCGCATGGGCGGCTCAGTGTTATAGCGACGGCGACGTCGTCACGCTGGAAGGCACGGTAACGCGCCAACCGACGCATCAGCCGGATGCGGCCGCAAAGTCCGCGCTGGTGTTGTCGCTGAAAAGTCCGGTCTGCGTGCAGAATGCGGGCACAGGGGAGGGCGGACGGCAGCAGTCCACCGTGTCGATGGTGCAGATCATCGACGCAGAACCTGCCGAAAGCGCGCGCATGCAATTGACCGGCAAGCTCGTGACCGGCAACGTGAGCACGTATTACGCCGTTCCGACAGCGATCTGGGTACTCAGGCAGCGTGTCTTGTCAGCTCAATAATGTGGCGACAATGCCCCGATGACAAGGCAGTCACGCAGCCTTCGCCCGAGCCCGGCAGTATTGGGCGACAACCCATTGCAGCGGCTGTTCGTCGAGCTTTCGCTCTTCCGCGAACCGCATGATGGCGTCGAGTTGCGGGCCGCTGCAGCGAAAGGCTTCGCGGCGCGGTACGGACCGATTGTTGTTGTGCTTGATCATTGCAATCCCTTTTGCTGGTTCTCAACGGACCTTGGGACCTTCCCCGTAGGGCAGGCTGGCCAAACGGTGACCCGCTCGTGCGCCTGCTGCTTTCGACATTAAGCCGGATTGTCGGAATCCTGACCGCCTGTTAGCGCACATAGTCAACCGGACAATAAACACAACGCAAAGCGTGGGCCTGAACCGCGCGCGACCCCTCGCGGGCGATTCTCAATCGTCCGGACGGGGCGTTTAGCACTGCACGAGATTGCGATGATGCGGCCACCGAAGGCCGCCCGATGCGCGTCAGCCGGTCTGTTCGACGGGCGTCACTTCGAGGTCCAGCTTCTGCGAGCCGCGCAGCACCGCAACCTTCACCGGCCTGTCGATGCGGGATGCATCCAGCGTGCGCTGCAAGCCATCGACGCTGTCGATGCTCACGTCATCGACCGCGACGATGCGGTCGCCGGCATGCAGGCCGCCGAGCGCGGCCGGACTGTTCTTGACCACTTCCATCACATGCACGGCGCTCGTCGACGTGAGGGCGAAGAAGCGCTGCACGCGCCGCGATACGGGCGCGGACGTCCCGGCCACGCCGATATACGCACGTCGCACGCGCCCGTACGCGAAGATTTGCATGATGACCCACTTGGCCGTATCGATGGCGGTCGCGAACGAAATGGCTTGCGCACCCGAAATGACGGCCGTGTTCACGCCGATGACCTGTCCCGCCGAGTTGATGAGCGGCCCGCCCGAGTTGCCGGGATTGAGCGCGGCGTCGGTCTGGATGACGTCGTAAATCATGCGGCCCGACGTGGAGCGCAACGAGCGGCCGAGCGCCGAGACGACGCCAGTCGTGACCGTCTGCGCGAGGCCCAGCGGATTGCCGACCGCAATCGCGATCTGCCCGGCGCGCAGGCTTCCCGATTCGCCCAGTTCCACGTGCGGCAACGGTTCCGGCGAGCCGATGCGCAGCACCGCGAGGTCGCTGCCGGGATCGTCGCCGACGAGATCCGCGTGAAAGCGCGCGCCGTCGGCGAGCGTCACGGTGATGCGCGTCGCGCCGTGCACGACGTGGCTGTTCGTCAGCAGGTAGCCGTCGGGCGTGAAGATGAAGCCCGAGCCGGTGCCGCCCGCGCTGCGCCGCGCGCCACGGGCATCGGCAAGCTCGTGCTCGACCGAAATGAATACGACGGCCTGCTGAACGCGCTCCAGCGCGCCGATCACGGTGCGCGAGTACGCGTCGAGCAGCGCGGTGTCGTCGAGCGGCTGTGACGGCGCGGCGTCTTGCGAGCCGCGCGCAAGATCGTCGATGAATTGAGGACGGCTTCCCATGATGGACTCCGGATGTTCGAGAGCCGACATGCGGGCCGCGGCGGCGCTTTTCAAGGCCGCGGGGCGCCTCAGGCCGGGCGGGACGCGCGCGCGAGCAAAGTCATCGGGCCGAGCGATTCGACGACGCGGCGCTGCGTGTCGTCCCGCACGAAGAGCGAGCCTGCAAAGCCGAGCGCGTTGATGGCGACGCCTTCCACATCAGCGGCGCTGCGCGGCACGGCCAGCATCCAGCGGCGCGTGACGAGCAGGTTGTACGGCGCGGACTGGTGCGTGGCCCCGGCGACATCGAACGGTTCCACGCCGATGGCATCCAGCAGTTTGCGATACGTGGCGAGCGCGTCCTGCGCCGTTATTTGCGATGCGTCGCCGAGCCACGCCGCCGCGTGACTGAACGCGAACGACGGGACGCGAAACAACGCGTCGTCTCGCGCGGCGTCGATCAGCGGCTCGATGGGCGCTGCGTGGCCGTCCAGCGGCAGCCGTACGATCTGCAGATGTTTATGCGGCTGGCTCGATCCCGCGACCGCACCGCCGTTGTAGAAACCGAGGCCGTCGAACTCGCGCAGGCACGCGAGCAGGGCGGCGAAATCGTCGGCGTCCAGCAAGGCTTCCTGCGGTTCGAACTGCGTCGTTACGACGAGCAGATGATGCGGGAGCACGTTGAACTTGTTCAGCAGCAGAAAGTGCCGCTCGCCGATATCGCCGACGCGCAGCGCTTCCTCGCACGGCGAGAACGGATCGCGCCACTCGCTTGCGGCGTCGGCGGCCGACTTCGCCGCGAGCTTGGCAGCCTCTTCCTTGCGCGCCAGGTTCGCCGCTTGCCGCACGAGAAACGACACGCCGCTGTCTTCGATGACATGCTGCACGGTATCGAACGAGCGCAGCGCGCCGCAGGCGAGGGCGCGTTCAGTCTGCTCAAGCACGGCTTGCCAGGAAGGCGCGCGATACGGAAGGTGTTGGCTCATGGTGATTGACGATAGATTGCTCGAACCACCATTTTGCTGCGTTTGCTCAGTATGCGTTGCCTACTGACTGCTTATGCGATGCGCGCTCCGTCGAAGCCGCTTTGTTTGCCCGACAGTTAGGATTTTTCGGCGTGTGATTTCGATGCGTCATTCGTTAAACTGCCGTGACGCGTTCGTCGACACGATGTGTCTGTAAATTCGGATTCCTATTGAATTAGTGGAAAAACCGAACGCGCCGGATGGTGCGCGAGGTTGCGTATGGCTCCCCGCCGTTCGCAGTATCACCATCGTTTCTTATCTTGTTCAATAAGGAGGCATTTCATGCAAAAGATTGATCGCGCTGCTCTGGTTCAGGCAAGTATCGCGGGCGGTACGGCCAAGGCGTCGAGCACGTCTTCGTCCGCTACCAACGTTTTCATCACGCTTACGGCTTAACGGCAATTCGCACTCTCCTTTTGAGGGTGGGTACGCACCGTAGAACCCGTCGCTAAAAATACGCTTTACCAACGAGGCATCACCATGCAAAAGATTGAACGCGCAGTTCTCGCTTAGGCAAACATCGCTGGCGGCACGGCGAAGGCGTCGAGCACGTCTTCGAGCAGCACCACCGTGGTAATCAACATTTCCGCCGGTTAAGGTCGCCGCTCTCGGAGCGAGAGCCTGACCGAAAGGACCA
>Ga0308174_10001329_pt1 | contig 11426 bp, 11 predicted proteins | sample PhyPR2_FD_203894 | JGI IMG/M metagenome (GOLD analysis project Ga0308174, IMG submission 203894) | Soil microbial communities from UC Gill Tract Community Farm, Albany, California, United States - DLSLS.P.R2 | ecosystem: Environmental > Terrestrial > Soil > Agricultural land | place: USA... | reverse complement strand
ACCCGAAGCGCGCGGCTCGTCCACTTCATGCTGCACAGCCGCTTCGTGCACCGCGACCTGCACGAGATCCGCGTCGCCCCTGCGCAGCACGGGAAGTGGACGCTCGTCTTTCGCCACGGCCGAGACAGCGGGCCCGCCCACTACGCGCACGAGATCCACGCACAGCTGCACGTGTGGCCGGGCGGGCACGACAGCGGGTACTGGCACGCGCACATGCGTCAGTACCTTGCGTTCTATGCCCGGCATTGCGCCTGACCCGAAGATCGAGCTGCATGTCCACCTCGAGGGGACGGTGCGGCCGGACACGCTGCGCGCGATCGCGAGGCGGAACGACTACGCGCTCCCCGAGAACCTCGAGGAGCTCTACCGATTCCGCGACTTCGCGCACTTCATCGAGGTCTGGATCCTCACGACGAACGCCCTGCAGACGGAGCAGGACTGGCACCAGATGGTCGTGGATTACGCGGCCGAAGCGGCCTCACACGGCTGCGTCTATCTCGAGGGGATCTTCAGTCCCGCCGAGCGCGTGCGGCGCGGTTGCCCGTGGGAGGAGATCTTCGACGGCGTGTGCGCCGGCGCACAGGAGGCGCGGGAGCGGCACGGCGTGGAGGTACGGCTGACGCCGGACATCCCCCGCGGCTTCACCCAGGAGGAGGCGCGCGCCACCGTCGAGTGGGCCGCTCGCTTCCGCGACCGCGGCGTGGTGGGGGTGGGGCTCGGCGGGCTCGAGGCGCAGTTCCCGCCGGAGCCGTACGAGGACGTGTTCGCCCTCGTGCATTCGCTCGGGCTCGGCTCCGTCCCGCATGCCGGTGAGGCCGCGGGCGCGCCCTCCGTGCGCGGCGCGCTCGAGGAGCTCGGAGCAGACCGGATCCGGCACGGCATCCGCGCGGTCGAGGATTCCGGCCTGGTGGCCGAGCTCGCCGGCCGCGGCACCGTGCTCGACGTCTGTCCGCTCTCGAACCTCCGCACCGGCGTCGTCCGCTCGCTGGAGGAGCACCCGCTGCCGCAGCTCCTCGCCGCCGGCGTGCGCTGCTCGATCTCCACCGACGACCCGGCGATGTTCGACACGGACCTGACCCGCGACTACGAGGCCGCCGCGTCGCTCGGCCTCTCGCCGCGAGCGGCATACGAAGCAGGGGTGGTCGGAGCTCTCTGCGACGAGGAAACACGCGTCCGGCTCCGACAGATCGGCGACTCCCACAGCTGGGGCGATCGTTAGGGTTCGGCCCGATGGCGATCGCAAGAGAGGCAGGCCCGGTCGGGTCGTTGCACGAGGTGCGCGAGGCGGGCCTCGACCGCGAGGACCTGTTCGGCGTCTACCGCAACATGCTCGTGACGCGAGGGGTCGAGGAGCGCGGCCACATCCTGTACCGCCAGGGGAAGATCCCCGGCTCCTTCTACACCGGGCGCGGCAACGAAGCAGCCGCGGTCGGCGTCGCGACGGCGATGAGGCCGGAGGACGTGGGGACGCCGCTTCACCGCGACATGGGCGTCCACATCGTGCGGGGCGTCGAGCCGTGGCGGATCTTCGCCCAGTACATGGGCCGCCAGGACGGCCCGACGCACGGCCGCGACGGCAACGTCCACATGGCCGACTCGCAGCTCGGGCTGATCGCCATGGTCAGCCACCTGCCCGCGATGCTCCCGGTCGCGACGGGCTGCGCGCTCGCCTTCCGGATCCGCGACGAGTCGCGGGTCGCGGTCGGCTGGTTCGGGGAGGGCGCGTCGGCGCGCGGCGACACGCACGAGTCGATGACTCTCGCCGGCACGCGCAAGCTGCCGATCGTCTTCGTCTGCGACAACAACCAGTGGGCGTACTCGACGCCGACCCATCTCGAGTTCGCAACCGAGCACGTGGCCGACCGCGCCGAGGCATACGGCTTCGAGGGAGTCGTGGTCGACGGAACCGACGTCCTCGCGGTCTACCGCGAGGCCAAGCGCGCGATCGACAAGGCGCGCGCGGGCGGCGGCCCGACGCTGCTCGAGTGCCTCACGCTCCGCATGGAGGGCCACGCCGTCCACGACGACGCCTTCTACGTCCCGAAGCCGATCTTCGAGCGCTGGGCCGAGTCCGACCCGATCGAGCGCTTCCGCACCTGGCTGCGCGACAACGCGGACATGACCGACGAGGAGGAGGACGAGATCGCGAGCAGCGTCAAGCGCCTGCTCACCTCCGCGCTCGAGCGTGCCGAGGAGTCGCCGCAGCCCGACCCGGCGACTCTCACGGAGGGCGTCTTCGCCTCGCCCGAGGATCTCGACACGCCGCACCACAAGTAATGGCCGAGCTGACGTACCTCCAGGCGATCTCGGACGGCCTCCGCACCGAGATGCGGCGCGACAAGCGTGTCTTCCTGATCGGCGAGGATGTCGGCGTCTACGGCGGGGCCTTCAAGGTCTCGCTCGGCTTTCAGGAGGAGTTCGGCCCCTGGCGCGTGATCGACGCGCCCCTCGCCGAGACGGCGATCGTCGGCGGGTGCACGGGCGCCGCGATCATGGGCCTCCGCCCGGTCGCGGAGATGCAGTTCGCTGATTTCATCTCGTGCGGGTGGGACCAGCTCGTGACCGTCGCGGCCAAGCAGCGGTGGCGCGCGGGGACCCCGGTTCCCATGGTGGTGCGCCTGCCGTCGGGCGGCGGCTTCTCCGGCGGGCCGTTCCATTCCCAGAACCCGGAGTCGTCGTTCGCGCACATCCCCGGCCTCAAGTGCGTCTGCCCTGCGACGCCGGAGGACGCAAAGGGCCTCCTGATCAGCGCGATCGAGGATCCGAGCCCCGTCCTCTACTTCGAGCACAAGCACCTCTATCGGCGCATCAAGGGCGAGGTGCCCGAGGAGCGCTACACGACTCCGCTCGGCAAGGCGCGCATCCACCGGGAGGGGGACGATCTCTCGGTGATCACCTGGGGCGCGATGGTCTACACCGCCGAGGAGGCAGCCCACCAGCTCGACTCCGACGGCGTCTCGGTCGAGGTCGTCGACTTGCGGACCGTCATGCCGTGGGACAAGTCCGCGGTGCTCGACTCGGTGCGGAAGACGTCGAAGGTGCTCGTGTTGCACGAGGACACGCGCACCGGCGGCTTCGGTGGGGAGATCGCCGCGACGATCGCCGAGGAGGCGTTCGAGGACCTCGATGCCCCCGTGAAGCGGCTCGCTGCACCTGACACCCCTGTCCCGTTCTCGCCGGCGCTCGAGAAGGCATTCATCCCGCAGGTCGAGGACGTCGTCGGCGCCCTGCGCGAGCTCGCGGAGTACTAAAGGAGAGAGGAATGGCCACGGAGACCGCAGTCGACGTCGTAATGCCCCAGATGGGCGTGTCCGTCTCGGAGGGGACGATCACGCGCTGGCTGAAGCAGGAGGGCGAGCAGGTCGAGGCCGACGAGCCGCTGCTCGAGATCTCCACCGACAAGGTCGACACCGAGGTGCCGAGCCCGGCGTCGGGGACGCTCACCCAGATCCTCGTGCCGGAAGGCGCGACGGTCGACGTCGGGACGAAGCTCGGCCAGATCGGCGGCACGGCTGCCGGCGAGGCTCCCGCCGCCGAGACCCCTCCCGAGCCCGAGGCTGCGCCCGCCGAGCCGGCGACCGCCGAGGCGGCGGCCGAGGCCGAGGCTGCGTCGCCGGCCGAGAGCCCCGCACCGACGGCGCCCGAGCCCTCCGCGGCTCCGCCCGCCGCCGCATCGCAGCCGTCAGGCAACGGGAAGGCGTTCGTGTCGCCGGTGGTTGCCCGGATCGCGTCGGAGCACGGCGTGGACCCATCCGAGGTCCCCGGCACCGGCTCGGGCGGCCGGGTGACGAAGAAGGACATCCTCGCCTTCGTCGAGTCGGGCGGCGCCCAGCAGCAGCCTCCGGCAGCGGAGCCGGCCGCACCGCCCGAGCCCGCACACGCCGAGGCACCAGCGGCCGCGCAGCCCGAGGCTCCCGCTCCGCCCGCACCACCCGCCAAGGAGCCGGCTCCTCCGGCAAAGCCTCCCGCTCCGGCGCCGGTCGCCGCGGGCGAGACCCTGCCGGGCGAGACCGTCGAGCCGATCACCGCCATGCGGCGCGGCATCGCCGAGCACATGCGCCGCTCCCTCGACACCTCTGCCCACGTCACCAGCGCGATCGAGGTCGACTTCTCGCGCATCGTGACCCTGCGCGAGCGGCTGAAGAAGGAGTACCAGTCCGCCTACGGCGTCAATCCCACCTACCTCGCGTTCGTCGCAAAGGCGTCGGTCGAGACGCTGCGCGACTACCCGTACGTGAACGCCGAGATGCGCGGCGACTCCATCGTGACGCGCAACTTCGTCAACCTCGGCATCGCCGTCGAGCTCGCGGAGGGCAAGGGCCTGATCGTCCCCGTCATCCGCAACGCCGAAGGCCTGAATCTCCTCGGCCTCGCAAGGGCGATCGCCGAGATCGCGAACAAGGCGCGGAACAAGCAGCTCGTGCCCGACGACGTCCAGGGCGGCACGTTCACGATCACAAATCCAGGCGGGTACGGCACCTTCCACGGCACCCCCGTGATCAGCCAGCCGCAGTCCGCGATCCTCGGCACGTACGCGCTCGTCAAGCGGCCGTGGGTGGTCGAGGACGAGCTCGGCCAGGACGTGATCGCGATCCGGCCGCTGATGAACATCACGCTCACGTACGACCACCGGCTCGTCGACGGCGCGCTCGCCGGCCGCTTCCTCCGCGACCTGCGCGAGCGGCTCGAGGGCTGGGAGGGCGACGAGGGCTAGTCCTCGTCGCTCGGAGCTCGGACACCCTCGAGCACACCGACGAGCGGCGGCGGGATCCGGTCCAGCTCGAGCGCCGCGACCAGCAGGGGCGGGTACCGGTGGTGGCGGTCGCCGTTGTGCATCCAACGCAAGAGCTGGGACTCGGTGCTGCGGCCTCGCCAGGCGGGCTGGTTCTGGAAGTCGCGGAAGGTCTCGAGGTCGCCCTCACCGGCGACGACCTCTTCCACGCGGGCGGCGCCGAGTGCACGGATCAGCTCGTCCTCGAGGTTCTCGACGCACACGTAGGTCGCGTCGCCGAGCACGCGCCGGAACCAGCGCTCCTCGCCCGCGTCGCACAGACCGACGATGGGCCGGCCTTCCTGCTCGGCCGCCGCCCGCCGGATCGCCTGCGCGCCGCCGATCGGCACGACTTCGACGCCCTCGGCGGCGAGGTCGCGGCCGAGCTTCGCCGCCACCGCCTCGACCGCGATCCGGTCGGTGATCCCTTCGACGAGGATGACGGCCATGGGCCGACGGTAGCCTGACGCCATGGCCACCGGCGGCTATCTCCTCCAGCTCGGCGAGGTCCCCTATCTCGAGGCGTGGGAGGTCCAGCGCTCCCTCGCCGGTGCGGTCTCGCAGGGCGCGATTCCCGACACGATCATGCTGCTCGAGCATCCGCCGGTCGTGACGCTCGGCCGGCGCACGGACGAGACCGCGGAACTGCACGTCCCGGAAGACGCGCAGGTCGAGGTGGTGGAGACGGACCGCGGCGGCAAGTCGACCTTCCACGGCCCGGGCCAGCTCGTCTGCTATCCGATCCTCGACCTGAAGCGGCACGGCCGCGACGTGAAGCAATACGTCCGGAACCTCGAGAAGGCGCTGATCGGCACGCTCGCCGCACTCGACGTCGAGGGCACGCGGCTCGAAGGGCTGACGGGCGTCTGGCTCGAGCGGCCGCCGCGCAAGATCGCTTCGATCGGCGTCCACGTCTCGCGCTGGGTGACGACTCACGGCTACGCGCTCAACGTCGACCTCGACCCCGCCCCCTTCACCGACTGGATCACGGCGTGTGGGCTCGAAGACGCGATGTTCACGACGATCGCGCGCGAGCTCTCCCGCCCCGTGACCGTCGACGAGGTGCGCCCGCACGCCGTAGCCGCGCTCGAGGGCGTCTTCGGGCTCGAGCTCGAGGAGCTGCCGGCAGAGGACGGCGCCGGGCTCTGGTCGCAGCCGCTTCACACGCAGCTCGCGGCGAAGGCCTAGGACAGCCAGTCCTCCCGGAACTCGCCCTCCTGCCGCTGCGGGAAGCGCGCGTAGGCGACCCTGGGGTCATTCGTCTCTTCCTCGGCCGCCGCGTCGTGCTTCGCCGCCACCTCGGAAAGCGGATATCCGCCCCAGTCCGGCCCGTCTTGATTCTCGCGGGCCCCGATCGCGAGGATCGCGGAGGGCCCGGAGCCGGCACCCACGATCGTGTGCGGCACGTTCGGCGGGCAGTGGAAGAAGTCCCACTGCCGTAGCGGCCGCTCTTCGTCTTCCACGATCAGCAGCGCCTCGCCCGTGAGAACGAGGAAGCCCTCCTGATCGGCTTCCCAGTGGTACATCGACATCGGCTGGCCCGGGCCGAGGACGAAGAGATTCGCGCCGACCTGGGCGTCGTCGTCACCCACGAGGTCGGCGACGGAGCCCCGCGGTCCCCGCTCCCACCACTTCATGTCGCGCACGTTCCGGACGAACCAGCTCACGGCGAGACCTTACGCCCGCAGGCCGTCGAGGACGACCGCCAGGTGCCGCCGCCAGTCGCCCGCGGGAGCGTTCGTCAAGGCCGAGCGCACGAGGACTCGCACGTCCGCGGCCGTCACGTCGCGCCGCACGGCGCCGCAGCGTTGAGCACGGGACACGATCCGGTCGGCGAGCCGCTCGAGCTCGGCGGCGCCGGGCTTGTTCCCGCAGTGGACGACACAGCGATGCAGACCGGGAGTGCTCATGTTGAGCTCCGCCAGGCGCCAGACGAAGTCGAAGAACGCCTGACCCGGATCGTCGGCGTCGAGCGCCTCCGTCGCGATCCCGCACAACTCCTCGACGTGGCGCTCGATCACCGCGAACATGAGGTCGTCCTTGGTGGGGAAGCGGCGGAAGACCGTCCCGTGCCCGACCCCCGCGAGTCGGGCGATCTCGTCGATGCTCGCGTCGGGGCCCGACGCGCCGAAGGCCTGCTCCGCCGCGTCGAGCACCCGCTCGAGATTTCGCTGCGCGTCGGCGCGCAGTTCGGTCATCAGGCCGCGTTCACGAGGGCCGGCTCGTTCTCGACATCTGCCTCGATCCGTGCGACGTGCCGCTTGCGCAGAAGCGCGACGAAGACGACGAGGCTCAGCCCGACCAGGACGGCCGCACCCAGGAAGGCGTAGTGGAACCCGTTGACCAGCGCGGCCGGCGAGGACGGATCGCTCGTGTGGCTGGCAGCGATGGTCGTGAGGACCGCGAGCCCGAGCGCGCCACCGACCTGCTGAGACGTGTTGAAAAGGCCCGAGGCGAGTCCCTGATCCTCGTCCTCGAGGCCCGTCGTCGCGACGAGCGTCAGCGGCATGAAGATCGCTCCCATCCCGAGGGACGAGAGAATCATCCCGGGCAGGACGTCGGCCGCGTACGAGCCGTCGACCGGCATTCGGGCGAAGAGCAGCAGCCCGATGATGGTCAACACCATGCCGGCGGCAGCGATCGGCCGGACGCCGATCCGAGTTGCGAAACTCGAGGCCAGGCCGGCCGAGACCATGATCCCTGCGGTGAACGGCAGGAACGCGACGCCGGCCTTGAGCGGCCCGAAGCCGAGGATCTTCTGGATGTAGAGCGTGTTGAAGAAGAACATCGCGAACATCCCGGAGAAGGCCAGGAACATCGAGAGGTTCGCCGTCAGGAGCGAGCGAACCCGGAAGATCGAGAGCCGGACGAGCGGCTCGGCCGAGCGCTGCTCGATGAGGACGAACGCCACGAGGAGCACGGCGGCGACGACGAAGGAGACGATCGTCTGCGCCGAACCCCAGCCGTGAGTCGCCGAGTGGACGAGGCCGTAGACGAGCGCCATCAGCCCACCCGTCACCGTGACGGCGCCCGCGATGTCGTAGCCCTGGTGAGCGTGCTCGTCCTTCGACTCGGGCACGAGCCGCAGCGCAGCGACGAACGCGAAGATGCCGACAGGGACGTTGACGAAGAAGATCCAGCGCCAGGAGAAGGCCTGGGTGAGCGCGCCGCCGAGCACGAGACCAACGGCCGAGCCGCCGATCGCGATCGCGGCCCAGACGCCGAGCGCCCGCGCGCGTTCCTTCCCTTCCGCGAACGTCGTCGAGATGATCGAGAGCGCCGCCGGCGAAATGAGCGCGGCCCCGAGGCCCTGGAGCGCCCGGAAGCCGATCAGCATCCCGGAGGTACTGGCAATGCCGTTCAGGAACGAGGCCGCCGTGAAGATCACGAGCCCGATGAGAAAGAGCCGTCGACGTCCCAGCAGGTCGCCCGCGCGCCCGCCGAGCAGGAGGAAGCCGGCGAAGACGAGCGTGTACGCGTTGATCACCCACTGCAGACTGGCCTCGTTGAAGCCAAGAGCCGTCTGGATGTGCGGCAGGGCGACGTTCACGATCGTCGCGTCGAGGACGACCATGAACTGCGCGAGACAGATGATTACGAGTACGACCCAGGGATTCGTGGAATGGCGGCTCAATCGGGCTCCTTCCGTAAGCGGACTCTCAAGTCCGTTTCAGGCTAGCAACGTCGGTCTTCCTACGCCACATAGACTGGAACGCGGCTATGGAGTCATCGCTTCCCGTCGCCGAACGGCCTCGCCGGCCCGAGTGGATGAAGGTGCGCGCGCCGTCCAAGGACGGCTCGTACTTCGACGTCCAGAAGCTCGTGCACGGGCTCTCGCTGCACACGATCTGCGAGGAGGCGCGCTGCCCGAACATCTCCGAGTGCTGGGGCCGCGGCACCGCGACCTTCCAGATCCTCGGCGACACATGCACGCGCGCGTGCCGGTACTGCTACGTCCATTCCGGTAGGCCGGAGACGCCCCCGGACCCGCTCGAGCCGCTGCGGCTCGCGCAGGCGGCCGCCCAGATGCAGCTCAAGCACGTCGTCGTTACGTCGGTCGACCGCGACGACGTTCCCGATCGCGGCGCCGGCCACTATGCGGCGACCATCCGGGCGCTGAAGGCGAGGCTGCCGGAGGCCTCCGTCGAGGTCCTCACGCCCGACTTCCTCGGAGTCGAGGAGGAGGCGCTACGAACGGTGCTCGCGGCGCGGCCCGAGGTCTTCAACCACAACATCGAGACGGTGCGCCGGCTGCACGCTCGGATGCGCGGCGCCAAGGCGAGCTACGACGGCGCGCTGTGGCTGCTGCGCCGCGCGAAGGAGATAGCCGACTACCCCGTCCTCACCAAGTCGGGAATCATCGTCGGGCTCGGCGAGACGAACGACGAGGTCGTCGGGACCATGCGCGACCTGCGGGCGAACGGCGTCGACGTCGTCACGATCGGCCAGTACCTGCAGCCGAGCGCGAAACACGCGACCATCGACCGCTGGGTACATCCCGAGGAGTTCCGCTGGTTCCGCGAGCAGGGCGAGGCACTGGGCTTCGGATCGGTCTTCTCGGGACCGCTGGTGCGGTCGAGCTACCGCGCCGACGAGCAGAAGCACGCGGCCTCGACCGGCCGCGGCGCAGTCGCGTACTAGGGTCAAGAGAAGGGCCGCCCGGAGGCGGCCCTTCTTGACAACGGTGAAACGAAGTCGCGCTAGCCGTGCGACGAGCCGAGGATCGCAGCACTGCCCTGGCCAGATGACCAGTACGCCGCCAGGCCGCTGAGCAAGCCGCCGGCCTTCGGTGAGCCGAGACCGGTGACGGCATCCCAGCCGGTACCGGCGTCGAATCCGTCGATGTCCACCTCATTGTTCAAGTTGTCGAACTCCACGGCGTCATTGTTCCCGCTCGTGACGTCGTGGAAGGCGGAGGCGTACGGACCGCTGTTCTGGCCGACCTTGTACAGAGCGGCATTGATGAAGCCGTAGTCATGACCGGCCGCCTGATCGGCGATGGCCGTAAGCGCTGCCCACTGCGGAGCACCACAGCTCGTGCCCCCGAAGCGGTACATGCCGGGCGGAACACCAGGGATGTCGAGCCGCGTGAGCACACCGTGGAGGATCGCGCCGTTGTAGGCGACGTCCGGAACGGCACGCTCTTTGCCACCGTGGAGCGTCCCCTGCTGGTAGGCAGGCTCCTTCCAGACGGTGCTGAAGCCGCCACCGCTAGCCTCGGTGGCTCCGAAGAAGCCCGAGAAGTCGCCGGTCGGGCCTTCGTTCCAAGCGATCTCGCTCAGGTACGTCCCGAAGGTCGGATTCGCCGCCGGGTTGCAGCCGAGTGAGACGAGGCAGTAGTCAGCGGCATGCAATTCAGTTCCGCCGACGCCCGTCACCAGCGGATCCGATGCCGGAGAGGACGACGACTGGATCCACGACTTGCCGTCGCACGACGGCTGCGCCGCACCCTGGTCACCCGAGGAGGCGAAGAGCGTGATGCCCTTCTTCGTCGCGTTCACGAACGCGCGATGCCACTCATTCGTGAGGTCGGTCCCGACGCACTTGTCCGACTCGCCGAAGCTCATCGAGATGACATCGCCCCGGTTGTTGTCGATTGCGTCGTCGACGGTGTTGATCAGCGACTGGTCATCGTTGTCCTTCGCGAGCTCGAGGACGATGTTCGCTCCGGGGGCGATTGCATGCGCCCACTCGACGTCCAACGAGATCTCCTCGGCCCAGCCCGTCATATTCGGGTCGCCGACGACGAAAGGCGTCAGCCCGTCGGGTGCGACCTGGGTGAACGTCGGACCGCCCGCCGCGTTCATCTGGGGGAGCCCGTAGAACGTGTTGTAGGTGGCCCACTGATTGACGAGATTCGGGTTCTGGAAAGCATCGACGATCACGATCGTCTTTCCGGTCCCGTCGTACCCGTTGCCGATCAGCGAGTCGACCCCGTACGCCTTACGCATCTGGAACGGATCGAAGCACTGCGACCCGGCCGGATTGGTAAATGGTGCGCCGACCTGGCAACTAAACAAGCCGTAGTTCGAATGCCCACTTCCGGTCACGTTCCCTGCGGGGCTGACGACCGGATTGACATACATCCGATGAACGTTCGGCGTCGCCGCCGCGGCGTTGCCCACGGCGAGCGCAGCCACAAACGCGGCGACCACGCCCACGAGTAGGCCCCTCCTCATGCGTGCTGACAAAGTCCCCTCCCTGAGTGTCTGTTGACGAAGGCGCGCCCCCTTGTAGGTGCGCCTCGGCGCATATCCTCTGTCAAACCCGCCGATCGTGCAAGGCCCTTAAACTTTCTGCGATGCGCACGCTCGCCCTGATTTCGGCCGCGCTCGCTGTGTTGGCGGCTTCAGCCTCGGCAGCAATGCCGGTCGGCGTGGCTTCGGGAGTGGCGACTCCGAATACCGGCGGCGCCAAGCCCGCACGGCTGAGGATCTCGCTTCACCTCGAGTTGCGCTGCGCGAGGCCCGGACCGGCCGCAATCGTGGTCTCACTACCCAGCGCCTGGCACGTGCCGAGGGACGTTCCACGAGGCGCAGTTTGGATCGACCGTACGCATCCGAGAGCTCTCACCGTCTCCGGGCACACGCTGACGCTCCAGCCCGTAGCCCCGACCGGAAGCTGCACCGTGATCGCGCCGGGCAGGATCACACTG